>ERZ1292629.301-Hain-H43-01um-R1-301-length-52666-cov-5_pt1 | contig 52666 bp, 46 predicted proteins | sample MGYA00564399_ERZ1292629 | MGnify/ENA primary metagenome ERZ1292629 (study PRJEB36523, sample SAMEA6512636) | groundwater metagenome | collected 2019-01-08 | study: AquaDiva: Metagenomics assemblies of 32 groundwater samples
GCACAACAACGACGGGGCTTTTATCACCGCTTTCCGCAATTACTTTGAGACAGGCACCGGACCTACGCCATATTTCGGAGCTCCGCCGTATTTGGATTACGGAGTGCTTAGGTTCAAATACGGCACGGGGTCGTAAACAATTCGAGAATCAAGCCATGGACAAAACCTTACAGAGTTGATATGTTCATTGTTCGGTACACCCACACACTAATTTTGATGCCGTTTTTTGCTTTTTCAAAAAAATATCTATCTGCCTGTGATTTTCTAGCGGCAGGGATAATGTTTTTCCCAAAGTCTTGAGGCAAAACAAAAAAGTAGCGTCAAATTTAGTGTTCGGGTATATTAAGCGGAGCTAGTTAACATGTGCGGAGGTGCAAATGATTACCCTGATTGGTTGCCAGCCAGAAATTGTTATAGTGAATGGCCTTGAGGTCACAGTGCCTCTCAAAGACGGAGAAGAAGTCAAAAAATTTCTTGAGGCGGTAAGCGAGGCGCGAAAAACCCCCGCCGAACGCTACCAAGAATACGGCCTAATCCACGGATGCTTCGGACAACCGATATCAGAATAATTTGTCACGGACAATAGCCCCTCCTCGCTAGCGAGGAGGGGCGTTTTTTTATACCGACCCGTATGATAGTATTGGCGTATTAATTTGATACGCGTCCCGTAGTGAAAATGGCGGAGGAAGTTATTTAAGAATCAAGATGTCAAAATTAGCAAATTTAATAAATATTAAAAAGGTCGCTGCTCCGTTAGGAGCGATGCCATTTTCTACTACCGGGATGAAAAAAATACTAATTTTAGGAGTCAATGGTTTTATCGGGCACCACCTCTCAAAGAGAATTTTGGAAAAAACCGAGTGGGAAATTTGGGGGCTTGACCGCGAGAGAGACCGCGTTAAACCTTTTCTCAAAAACAAGCGATTCCATTTTCATAAAGGGGATATAACCAAAGACTTGTCTTGGATTAAAAATGCCATTAAAAAATGCGACGTTGTTTTGCCCCTTGTCGCGATTGCGACCCCGATGAGCTATGTTAAGGAGCCGTTGAAAACATTTGAGCTTGATTTTGAAGCCAATTTGCCTATTGTGCGCATGGTGGCCAACCACAAGAAGCGCCTCTTGTTTCCGTCAACCTCCGAAGTTTACGGTATGAGCGCCGACCGTTATTTCCACCCTTATGAATCGAATCTCGTTTTAGGCCCGATTGATAGAGAGCGTTGGATATACTCCGCTTCAAAGCAACTGATGGACCGCGTCATTTGGGCTTTGGGCCATGAAAGGGGACTTGATTTTACGCTCTTTCGTCCCTTCAACTGGATTGGTTCGGGACTCGACCGGCTGTCCGAGAAAAAAGAAGGCGGGTCCCGCGTGATAACTCAATTTTTGGGAAACATGGTGCGGGGGGAGCCGATAAAACTGGTTGACGGCGGGCGGCAGAAAAGGTCGTTTACTTATATTGATGACGGTATTGACGCCCTCATGAAAATTATTGAGAACAAAAACGGAATTGCCAGCGGTAAAATTTATAATATTGGCAATCCGGAAAATAATTGGTCCATAAAGCGGTTGGCGAAAGAAATGAGAAGTGTCGCTCTATGTTATCCGGAATACAAAAAACAGGCGAAGAAGTGCAAAATTATTGTTTCGAGTATTGAGCATTTCTACGGCAAGGGATATCAGGATGTAAAAAACCGGGTTCCGTATATAGGCAACACGACGAAAGAACTGGGATGGAAGCCCAAAGTTTCCATGGAGACGGCATTAAGGCGAATAATGATTGCTTATCGCAGCGAAGTTAAAGAAGCTCAAAAATTAGTTGATGTGAAATAAATAACATGGCTAAAAGAATACTTTTTTTCTCCCTGACATATTATCCGTTTATCGGAGGAGCGGAGGTGGCTATAAAAGAAGTTACCGACAGGATATCGTTGGCCGATTACAGTTTTGACATGATAACGCTCCGTTTTGATTCCGCGCTTCCCAAGTTTGAACGTTTCGGCAACGTAGATATTTTCCGCATTGGTTTTGGATATCCCGGCGCCAAGATACAGAATTTCAATAAATTTCCCTTATTTATTATGAAGTATTTATATCCGTTTTGGGCGCTCGCCTACGCAGTTATTTTGCACAGAAGGAAGCCTTATGACGCGATATCGACAATAATGACCGGATACGCTTCCTTTGCGGCGCTTTTCTTTAAATTTTTGTTTCCGAAAGTTCCGTATATTGTCCGCTTGGACGACGGCGACCCGTTCGAACATTACAGGGAAAAAGCGAGAATCACAGGACCGCTTTTCAAACAACTTTTTACAAAAGCCGACTTCGCCGTGTCTACCTCGACTTATCTGTCCGGGATGGCAAGAGAAATGGGATACAAAGGTGAGATAGCGATTGTTCCAAACGGAGTAAATACCGAACATTTTTCGCAAGTATATTCAAAAGAAGAACTGGACGCGCTCAAAGAGAAACTGGGCAAAAAGGATGGTGACATATATTTGGTTACCACTTCGCGTCTTGTGAAAAAGAACGCTTGTGACGATGTTGTTCGCGCATTACCGTTTTTATCGGACAATGTTAAGTTTTTGATTTTGGGCGTGGGGCCGGACGAGGGAATGTTGCGGGAACTTGCCGGTAACCTTAAGGTTGTCGGCAGAGTGATATTCCTCGGACAGATAGGTCACGCCGAGATGCCGAAATATTTGAAAATATCGGACGTTTATATTCGACCCTCGCTTTCGGAAGGATTCGGCATCGTGTTTGTTGAGGCTATGGTGGCGGGACTACCTGTCATCACGACTCCCGTCGGTGGCATTACGGATTTTTTGATTGACAGAGAGACGGGGTTGTTTTGCGAAGTTCGGAATCCCGCGAGCATTGCCCAAAAAGTTAATCTGCTTATCTCGAAGGCTTCTCTCAGAGAACATATAATAAAAGAAGGCGCGCGCATGGCCCGCGAGCGGTATGACTGGAACTTGGTCGCTAAGATGATGAAAGAAAAAGTTTTTGACAAAGTATTATGAAAGTGCTACTGCCTTTTTAGTTTGAAAGACCTACGCGGAGCCCCGAATCCGAACACTTAATGAACCTGCGGCTCTTTTTTAATCTCAAGAATCTTTCGACCCTTTTTCTTTCAAAGAGGCAAAAATGTTTGAATTTTTCCACATTTTCTAATTCTAGGGTGTTCGGATTCAAAGGTAAATCTGCTAGACTGTTTTTCGTTCTTCACAATCCTTTAGAGCTACCATTTTGGGCGCTTGAGGGTTTACCGACATTGAAAGGACAATACGGAAATATTTGATACCTTTTTTGGTCCAACAATCGACTTCCTTGCGCACCCTCTCATAACGAAGGATGGCATAAAAAGACAAGAAAAAAAGTGGCGCAGAAAAGCCATCCGACTGGGAGCAACAGACATTATTGTTCGTTATGATACTTTCGAAATGGAGAGTATCCCGTACTTCGTTATGCCTAACGAGAACGTAGACGATGTTTGCGCGAGGATTACTTCCGCGAGCGCGCATTCTGTGGGTCGTGTGACAAAAATCACCAACACGACCAACTGAAACCTTTAGCACCCAAGGCGTGTTGTATGGTAGTGATACCAAAGCGACACGCCTTTTTTGTTTGATTGTCAAAAAACTAGAAACACGATTTTTTGACAAAAACTGTCGGATAAAGTAAATTGTTGTCACACTACACACTATGAAAATCCTTGTTACAGGCGTTGCCGGAGCGATAGGTTCGCATGTCGCGGAAAGACTTGCTCAAATGGGACATGATGTCGTAGGGGTTGATTCCCTGACGGATTACTACCATCGCGCGATCAAAGAAACAAACCTTTCCGACGTTAGAGAAAGCGGCGTAAAAGTTTTTTTGAGCGATCTCTCCGTGGATGATATTTCGGAAACCATGCCAGACATAGAGGTTATATATCATTTTGCCGCGCAGCCCGGTATTTCCGCCTCCACGGGTTTTGACCTTTACATAAAAAACAACATAATAGCGACCCACCGTCTTCTTGAGAAAGCTATGGAACTTTCCGCGCTTAAGGTATTTGTTCATATATCAACCTCTTCCGTATATGGCGCGAGAGCGCAAGGTGACGAAACCACCGAACCAAAACCCACTTCCTATTATGGAGTAACAAAACTCGCGGCGGAGCAACTGGCTATGTCTTACCACAGGGAACTTAATCTTCCGGTTACGGTGCTTAGGCTGTTTTCGGTATACGGAGAGCGCGAGAGGCCGGAAAAGCTGTATCACAAACTTATAAAAAGCATTCTTGAAGAAAAAACATTCCCGCTTCACGAGGGAAGCGAGCATCACATTAGAAGCTATACGCACATTGAAGATATTGTGGACGCGTGTGTTTTGGTGCTTGATAATTTTGATAAGGCCATCGGAGAAATTTTTAACATAGGAAACGATAAGACAATCACGACCGGCGAAGGCATAAGCGTCCTGGAAGAAATTCTCGGGAAGAAAGCGAATTTGGTTATTATGCCAAGAAGAACCGGAGACCAGACGGAAACAGCGGCCAATATTAAAAAAGCCAGAGAAATATTCGGTTATAATCCCAAAATAAACATTTCGGAAGGCTTGTCTCGGCAGGTTAAATGGCACAAAGACAAGCTGCACAATAAAATTGAATATTAATACTTGCTCGAGTATTAATTGCCATGAAAATACTAATTACTACAGGTATTTATCCGCCGTCAATTGGCGGACCGGCTACCTATTCAAAAATTCTTTTTGAAGAATTGCCGAAACGAGGGATAGAGACTACCATCCTTTCTTTCGACGAGGTTCGGTCTTTGCCGAAGATAATTCGGCACGCGGTTTATTTTTTAAAGATATTTGGACGAAGCCGCGGATGTGGCATTATTTACGCCCAGGATCCCGTTTCGGTCGGGTTGCCGTCTTTTTTTGCCGCGAAAATCCTTAGGAAAAATTTTTTGCTTAGAGTCGCCGGAGACTATGCCTGGGAGCAGGGAATACAGCGTTTTGGGGTGGTTGAAATGTTGGACGATTTTGTTAAAAAACTGGCAGGGCAGTACAAGCTGCCGGTCAGATTTTTGCGTTACATAGAATACTTTGTCGCGCGTCACGCCGAACGCGTGATTGTTCCAAGCAAATACTTGAAAAAAATCGTTACCGGCTGGGGGGTGCCAGTAGAGAAAATTACCGTTATAAACAACGCCTTTGAGGGTGTTCCCCGGGAAGCAACCAGCGACCGTCCGAAGATGCTCTTGAGCGGAAAGACGATAGTGTCAGCCGGCCGGCTTGTGCCGTGGAAGGGTTTTTTGGTTTTAGTTGAGATGATGCTTGAGTCCGTTAAAAAATTTCCCGACCTCAAGTTATATATAATAGGCGACGGACCGGACAGAGAACTGCTTGAAAGGCGAATTAAACTGCTGGAACTTAATCGCAATGTTTTTTTGTTGGGCAAAGTTTCGCAGGCGGCTCTCTTTGATTACGTGGGACAGGCGAGCGCGTTTGTTCTTAACACGGGATACGAAGGGTTTCCGCACCAAATTCTGGAGGCCCTTTCTTTGGGTACTCCGGTCGTGACTACCGATATAGGTGGGAACCAAGACATGATGAGGCACGGCGAGAATGGTTTTCTTGTGCCATACAACGACAAGCAAGCGCTTGCCGCGGCTGTTGAGAAAATACTTCGCGACGAGGAATTGGCTAGGAGGTTTAAAGAAAACGGAAGGGTTACTGTCGCCAAGTTTACGAAAGAAAGAATGATTAACTCGTTGATTAAAGTTATGGAATGAGCGCTAGGCGTATGGTTTTTGAGCTTTAACCTAAACGCTAAACGCTAAATGCTTATGAAAGTCCTGATGATTTCAACCGACAGTAAAATATTGGATAGTGGGAGCGCGGTTAGGACGCGGATGGTTTGGTATGGCGCCTCTTGCGAGGAGTTGCATATTATTGTCACGAAACACGAATCACGAAACACCCCGAGTAGCAGAGCAAAGCTCGCTACGGGGCAGGCGAAACACGAAACAAAAATACAAGTTGCGGAAAATGTTTTTGCATATCCCGCAACCGCGTCAAATAAAATTCTCGCGCTATTCCGCGCATACCATATTGGTGTCTCAACTTTCAACTTTCAACTTTCAACTTTCAACTGGTTGGTGACTTCCCAAGATCCTTTTGAAACCGGATTTATCGGCTGGCTTATTGCCAAAAAAATAAAAGCTAAATTGCAGCTCCAAGTTCACACGGATTTTCTAAGCCCGTATTTTATTAATGGAGATTTTTTAAATAGAATCCGTATTTTATTGGCGCGCTTTCTTTTGCCCAAAGCCGACAGTATCCGCGTCGTTTCTCGTCGTATTGCGGATTCTCTAAACGCTAAACGCTATACGCTCAACGCTGTGCCAAAAATTTTGCCCATTTTCGTTGATATAGAGAAAATCCGCGGAACAGCTCCGACAATTGATTTGCGCAAAAAATATCCGCAATTTGATTTTCTGGTTCTTACGACGTCGCGACTGACCCGCGAAAAAAATATTGAATTAGCAATTGAAGCCATGCGCGAAGTGGCAAAAAAATATCCGCGCGCCGGGTTGATCATTGTCGGTTCCGGTCCGGAGAAGTCTAACTTAAAACTAAAAACTGAAAACTTAAAACTTGCCGACAACGTCATTTTTGAAGAATGGTCAGACGACATCGTTTCATACATGAAAACCGCGGATGTATTTTTGAACACTTCAAACTACGAAGGATTCGGCATGTCGCTTGTGGAAGCGGCCGCCTCCGGTTGCCCGATTGTTTCTACCGACGTCGGTATTGTTGGCGACATTCTTCGCCCGGAAGATGTTTTGGTTTGCTCGGCTCCCGACGCCGGTTGCATTTCGGACCAATTGAAGCGTATTATACGTTTCCCGGAGCTACGCAGAGAACTTTCTCTAAAGGCCCAAACTTCAATCGAGGCGCTTGTAACAAGCAAAGAAGAGTATTTACTCAAGATAGGCGAATCGTGGTGAAAATACGCCTGATTTGATATACTTTTCGGGCTTATAAAAGTCAATTTTGTCACTATATGTCAAGAACTATAAATAAATACAAAAAGATTTTAATAACAGGAACAGCCGGATTTATAGGTTTTCACCTTGCCAAGGAGTTGCTTAAGAATAAAAATTGCAAGATTATTGGCGTTGACATCATGACGGATTATTATGATGTTCGGATGAAGCAAAAGCGCAACGAGATTTTAAAAAGATACCCTAATTACAGGTTCTACAAAACCAACGTCGCTGACTATAAAAAATTTGAGAGTATCGTTAAGAAGGAAAAACCGGACATTATTATCCATTTGGCCGCGCAAGCCGGAGTCAGATATTCTCTAGTCAACCCATGGCCTTATGCGGAATCAAATTATTTGGCCACACTTAATGTTCTTGAGTCCGCGAAAAGGCACGGTATCAAAAGGGTGTTGGTAGCATCATCTGGCTCTGTGTATGGGAAAAATGAAAAAATGCCATTTTCCGAAAAACATGCCACAGATCATCCAATATCAATCTATGGGGCGTCAAAAAAAGCAAGCGAGCTTCTCGCTCATTCGTACCACCATCTTTACGGCATCGAGGTGGGTTTGATGAGGTTTTTTACCGCGTATGGTGAATACGGAAGACCCGACCTGGCTCTTTTCAAATTTGTTAAAAGTATAATTACCGATAAACCAATTTATGTATATAACAACGGCAAAATGACCAGAACATTCACTCATATAAGCGATATAATCTCTGGGATAATAAATTTGGCCAACAAAAAAGAACTCTCTTGCGATATATATAATTTTAGCGGTAATAACCCGATAAAATTATTGGATTTCATTAAACTTATTGAAAACAGTCTTGACAAAAAAGCAACAATTAATTTTTTACCCATGCAGCCGGGTGACGTAAAAGAAGCCCTTGTGGACATCTCTAAGGCGAGGAAAGAGCTTAACTATAATCCGAAAGTAAGCATTGAAGAGGGCATAGACAAGTTTACAAGGTGGTTTTTGAATAATAAAAATTGGCTCCTTCCGCTTAAAGATTCGGATTGAGCGTTTTGTAAAATTTATGCACAAAAAGACAATCGGTTTTATCGGCCAAGGATATATAGGCAAAAATTATGCTGACGATTTTGAGAAGCGCGGCTATAATGTCGTGCGTTATGCGCTTGAAGAGCCACATATTGGGAACAAGGAAAAAATATCAGAATGCGACATTGTTTTTATCGCTGTCCCAACCCCCACAACCCCCGAAGGATTTGATGATCGTATTGTAGAGGAAGCCATTCATCTCGTTGGTGTCGGGAATATTGCTGTGATTAAGTCCACCGTCCTTCCGGGCACTACGAAGAAACTTCAAAAGGCATATAGTGATGTTTTGGTATTAAATTCTCCCGAATTTCTTTCTGAAACCACCGCCGCGTATGATGCTGCTCATCCGACGCAAAACATTGTCGGTATTCCCGAGGACACAGCCTCACACCGCAAAGCCGCAGAGCTTGTTTTATCAATTCTACCGGAAGCCCCGGCATCGCTTATATGCAAAAGTGTTGAATCAGAACTTTTCAAGTACGCGCATAATATGAGCGGCTATGTGCAAATTGTGCTGTTCAATATAATCTATGATTTGGCGCAAAATCTTGGCTGTGACTGGGAGCCTATTCAGAAAGCGGTTGAAGCGGATCCCCTTATCTCTAACCGGTACGCGCGCCCAATTCACAAAAACGGGAGGGGTGCGGGGGGCCATTGCTTTATAAAAGATTTTGAGGCTTTTTCAAGCCTTTACCACAGTATGATTGCTGACCAGCTCGGGGACAAGGTTATGGCATCTTTGAGAGAGAAAAATATTGATTTGCTGAAAAAAAGCGGCAAAGATTTGGATTTATTGAAAGAAGTCTATGGCGATTAGATTGTTAATCATTACGCAAAAAGTTGATATCAATGATCCAATACTGGGATTCTTTCATAGGTGGATTGAAGAATTTGCAAAGCATTGCGAAAAAATTACGGTAATTTGTTTGGGAAAAGGAAAATACAACTTGCCGGACAATGTGGAAGTTCTCTCTCTGGGAAAAGAAAATAGGGGACCTAGAATTTCTTATGCTTTTTTGTTTTTTAAATATATTTTTTCAAATCTTGGTAACTACAACACGGTTTTCGTGCATATGAACCAGGAATATATTCTGTTGGGTGGTGTTTTTTGGCGATTGTTCGGCAAAAAAATTCTATTTTGGAGGAACCATCTCAAAGGCTCTTTTTTGACCGACATATCCGTTTTTTTATCCAACATGACTTTTTGCACATCGCCATCTTCATACACCGCGCGTTTTAAAAAAACACAAATTATGCCAGCGGGAATAGATACGGATTTCTTCAGACAGGATCTTCCGGTGAAAAAGAAATTAAGTTCCATCCTTTTCTTCGGCAGAATTGCGCCCGTTAAGAAAGTCGATATTTTTGTCGACGCGCTAAAAGAGCTCCACGAACAAGGTATTGAATTTTCTGCCACCATTGCGGGGGCATCTTTGCCCATCGACGCGGGGTATGAAAAGACGATTAAAGACAAGGTCAATGCATTTGGTCTAAATGAGCGGGTTCGTTTTACGGGTTCTCTCTCTCAAGCTGAAGCCCTTGAGACATATAAAAAGCATGAGGTATATGTTAATCTGACTCCATCCGGCAGTTTAGATAAAACAATTTTTGAGGCCCTTGCTTCGGGAATGAAAGTGCTGGTTTCCAACACTTTTTTTAGTGGAGTACTGCCCGAAGATTGGATTGTGGAGAGTCCTGAAGACCCGGGGAATTTGGCGCGGATTATAAAGATGGCCCTCAATGGTCCACCCGAGAGTTTGGAGACGCAAAAGAAGATATCGATTTTTCTTCAAGAACACAGCCTTTCGGCATTAACGGAGAAGCTGGCGCGTGAATTTACTCCATGAACGGCATATTTGGTTCTAAGCGGTCGGAAAGCACGCGGATAAATTTCCGAAAAAGATTGATTTTCAAACGGGTTTTTGTAACTACGATTCGAGTTTTAAGAAAGAGTATATTCCCGCTCTTTTAGACACACATTGATGAAATTAATTTATCTAACTTCCCAAAAATATCCCTCCGCAAAAGCTGATCCTTTTTTTGTGAAATCAATGGCTCTGGCTTTTGCCAAAATCTTGGACAAGAATTTGTTGTTCGTAGTCAGGGGCGATACTCCGAATGAGTTGAAGCATCTGAACGTTATGTCGGTGAAATTACCCAGACGTTTTAGAACGATACTTTATTTCTTTTGGGTACCTATATTTATTATATTTCGTAACTGGAGCGATTCGGAAACAGTTTTTTTCTCTTCCGACCCCTATTTGTTGTCAATACTGGTATTTTGGCGTAAAACTTTGGGATTCAAGTATCTTATCTGCTCCGATTGGCATCAGCTTTTTGGCGACTGGAAAGACAAATACGTGGCGGGCAGCAGCGACTATCTTATATCTACGTCCAAGAGATTGAAAGGACTTTTGTCTTCGGTCTGCGCTGTTAACCCAGATAAGATAGTAGTTGCGTACGGTGGAGTAGACGCAAGTCTTTTTCTTGAAAAATCAAAAACAGTAAAAACGGAATATCAAAAGAATCTTAGATTACCTACGGACTCTTTTCTTGTCGGGTATGTAGGCGGCTTCAGAAGCCTGGGCATAGGGAAAGGCTTGGACACGATGATTAAAGCACTTCAGTATCTTGATAATAAAATAACAATGGTATTTGTCGGAGGGTCCAAAAAAGATATTGAAGAATATATAACACTAGCCAAAGAGATTAATGTTGAAAATAGATGTATTTTTGTGGAAAAACAGAAGCCATTTGAAAAAGTGATTGAATATGAGATGGCCATGGATATATTGGTTATTCCATATCCGGATGAACCGCACTTCAGAGATTACGGTTTCCCAATGAAAATATGGGAGTATATGGCTTCCGGCAAGCCGATAATATATTCAGATCTCGAGATTATGGGAGAGGTGTTGGAGGGCAAGGCGGTTTCATTCGAGCCGGATAATGCGTCAAGTTTAGCCGCCGTGATTGCGCGTATTATGAAAGATACCGATGCGGCGGAAATTATTGCCGCGCGAAACCCCAAGGAAGTAGAAAATTATACTTGGGAAGCAAGAGCCGCAAGAATTATTGATTTTGTGGAGAATGGGTCTAAAAACACAAATAACAAAAGGCAAAAAATCACGAATCTACTCTATCGTCATATTTCGATATTTGAAGACCAAATGCGATACATGAAATCAGAAAAAAGCAAAATAAAAAGGGTCGTCCATAATACGAAGGTATTAGGTTTACCGTATGTTTTTTATAGTTTATCAAGATTCAGATTATTGGGTTTTTTAAAAAATATTAGAATAAAGTTTTTCTTCGGGAAAATGATGATTCTTCCCGCGAGTGACATGGGCGCCAGTGTTTTTTCCATGTATGGTATTATGCCGCACAAAAGCGAGAGAAGACTGGCGCTTTGGCTTATAAAAAATTTGAGAGACGAAGAAGTTTTCTATGACGTGGGAGCTCATCTCGGTTACTATACAGCGCTTTCGGAGAAAATACTTACAAGGGGGGAAGTACATGCTTTTGAAGCGAACAAAAAGCTATGCGGATATCTTAGGCAAAATTTTTCGGACTCAAATAATGTCTTCATCTCGTGTATGGCAGTTGCTGATTCCGACGGCGAAGTGGATTTTTACGACGCGACAGAAATTGATGACAGTTCTGCAAGCTCCAGGTTTAGGATAAAAAAGCAGTATACTAGAGTGTCTAAGGTTTCGGCGATTACTCTGGATGACTATGTTAATAAAGGAAACAAACCGCCGACAATTATTAAGTTCGACATAGAAGGCGGAGAAGGAGATGCTATAATCGGGTCTTTGGGTCTCATAAGGAAATACAAGCCGCGTATTATGATGGAGGTTTGGGGAGGAGAGGCCGGAAAGAAATATTCCCGTGTGGCAATTGATAAGTTAAAGGAACTTGGATACAAAGCATTTTTGCTTGACTCGGAAGGAGGTATTTCCGGGAAGCCTTTGGATAATCCGATAGCCGCTATAAGCGCTGGCGGTAACGATTCCAGAGATAATCTTTTATTTCGCCTAGCAAGGAGCATGTGAATGTGTAATCACATTCACAATGTCCGAGCGACGGCGAATCAAAGGTTAAATACCTTAGAGCTTCTCGCGAAAAGGCGCGAGCGAAGCAAGCTCCGATAATACCTCGGGGCTTGCCCCGAGGAACCTTTATTCACGATGTAGGGCGAGAGAAATGGAAAAGGATACCCTCTTATTTCCAAGTCGGAAAGTTGTGTGGGAGTTAATAGAGACTTCCTTTGTAGACCAATAATCTTAATTAATATATGTGTGGCATATCAGGATTCAGTTGGAAAAATGACGAAAAAATAAGGGCGATGGTAGAGTCGCTTTCTTATCGTGGTCCCGACGCGGACGGAGTATTTATCGACGAAGGGATTTCTCTTGGGCACAATCGGCTCTCAATCATTGACTTGTCCGCAAGCGCCAACCAACCCATGTTTGATGATAAAAAAGAGCTGATAATAGTTTTTAACGGCGAGATTTACAATTTTAGAGAGCTGAAAAAAGAACTTTCCGACTACGATTTCAAAACCAAAAGCGACACGGAGGTTATTCTTGCCGGATACCAGAAATGGGGCAAGGATGTCGTAAAAAAATTGAATGGTATGTTCGCTTTTGCCATTTGGGACAGGAGAGACGGCTCTCTTTTTTGCGCTCGCGACCACGCGGGCATGAAACCGTTTTATTATTTTTGGAACGGAGAAAAATTTATTTTTGCTTCAGAAATACCGGCTATTCTCAAACACGATATTCCCCGGAAACTAAACTTGGAGGCTTTCAACCAATATTTTAGGGTGCTTTATGTTCCCGAACCACTGACCATGTTTGAAAATATTTATAAATTACCGGCATACCACACCTTGACCCTTAAGAATGGAGAAATTCACATAGATACATATAGACAAGACAGAGCGGAGACAATCGATATTTCATACACCGATGCCGTTTCTGCCTTGCGTGAAAAAGTGATTGGGGCCGTAGAGCGGCATTTGGTGGCGGACGTTCCGGTGGGAGTCTATTTGTCCGGAGGTATTGATTCAAGCGCGGTTCTTTCCGCCATGTCCGGACTTCGCGGGAATATTAAAACATTTAGCGTCGGTTTTGATCTGGAAAATATTGGTGAAGCGGATAAGTTCAATCATGACTTTGAGCTTGCCAAAAAGACCGCGGAGTTTTTCGGAACAGAGCATCACTCCCTTATTGTTTCCACGAAAGACGCCCTAAGCGCTTTTGAAGGAGCCGTGGCGCATAATAGTGATCCGATATCGAATCCAACATCTATCGCCATGCTACTTTTGGCCAAGTACGCAAGGAAAGAGGTGACCGTGGCTTTAACGGGTAACGCGGGGGACGAGCTGTTTGGCGGATATGACAGATATAGGATGGCTTTGGCCGGGCACTACTATAAAAAACTTCCGGGATTTTTGCGGGCACTCGGCAATATGCATGGGAGAATTTCAAAATTGGACTACAAAAACAAAACGAGTCTTTTTGCCCAATTCATGTTCGCAAAGGATAATAAGTTATCACGAGTGATTTCTACGAACGTTTTTGTTGATGATTCAAAAATCAGGGAATCTTTCGAAAGTAAGTATATTTCTAAATGCACAGGTGATCCGGCAGAATGTTTTATGACGGTTGATCAGAGAAGCTGGTTGCCGGATTATTTTTTCATGCTTTCGGACAAGATGTCTATGGCGAACGCTCTTGAGGAGAGAATGCCGCTTGCGGACAAGGAACTCTTTGGTTTTTCGGAAACTATTCCAAGGTCTTATAAATTAGATTTGTTTAGGACAAAGAAGGTTTTGAAAAAAGCATTCAGAGACGATTTGCCGGACTTTCTTTTTGATCAGCCTAAGCGCGGGTGGTTTTCGCCGGCGGCCAAATGGCTTCGCGACCCGGCTTTTTCTAAGTTAGGGAGAGAAGTATTATCGCCTGATTATTTTGAAAATACCAGAGACCTCTTCAATTGGCGGGAACTTAACGAGATGCTTGAAAAACATATCAATAAAGAAGAATACAATTTGGTTATTATCTGGGCAGCGATTACTTTTCAGGCTTGGGCAAGGAAATATAAGGTAGAAGTGTAGCAAGTACATATATGAGCAGCACCAAAAGGCGCATCAAAGTTCTCTATTTATATTCCGGATCGAGAAAGGATAAGTTTTTCGGTAAAATAGGGGTTGATTACCCGGACACCCAGTTTTATGGTTTCAATCATTTGGCTAAGTTTGGGGTCGAAGCCGAAACCAGAGAGTTTAACGACCTAGTTGGAAACCCCTTGGTAAATAAATTATTCGGATTCAGATTAAGGCATTTGTTCCTTTGTTTTTACGCGAGAAAATACGATATAGTTTTCGGCTCATCCATTCTTTACACAGCCATTCTCAAGAGATTTATTTGTCCAAAGACAAAATTTATATTGCTCAACATCAGTACCGCCAGAACCATTGAATCTAACAGGAAAAAACACCTGAAGCTGAAATTTATTTTATGGTTGCTTGATGAAATGGACGGAGTTGTTTGCCTGTCTCGTAGCCAGATTATTTTTTTGAAAAATATCGCGCTACAGATGGCAGATAGACTTTTTTATGTTCCTCTTGGAGTTGACACCGTCTTTTATCAACCGAATTACACAGGGCGTAAGGATTATCTGCTTTCGGTCGGGCGCGATAATGGCAGGGATTATAAAACGGTGATTGACACAGCCCGTCTTATGCCCCGACAAAAATTTCAAATCGTTTGCAGTAAGAGGAACCTAGCCGGCATAAAAGATATTCCAGGCAATGTGGAGATTATTTACGATCTCCCCATTCGCGAGCTTAAGCAGAAGTATTTAGAAGCGAAAGCGCTGCTACTCATCACCCACGAAGACAAATGGTCCGAAGGCGCGGACTGTTCGGGGCAAACCGTACTCTTGGACGCGATGGCTTCTGGTTTGCCTATAATAACCAGCCGAAAAAAGTATTTAGAAGATTATGCAGTTGACAATAAAGAAGCGACATTCGTTGATTTTTATGATCCCGCTAAAGTTAAAATTGCCATTGAATCTTTAAATAGTGTAGAATCGAGGAAAGAAATGACTGCGAGGGCGCGCAAGCGGGCGGAAAGAGAATTTTCGACTGAAAATATGGCCAAAAATTTAGCCACGGTATTTAACAGTTTATCAGGAAATGAAAATGGATAATTTGCTTAAGATAGTCGGGTCCAATCTAAAAAACAAATCCGCTATTTTAGAGCTTGGTTGCGGTTCCGGTGAATTGATCAATGCTATTGCGGAGAGATTCAGCGGTTTGAATAAAATCGTTGCGGTAGATTTTTATAATCGCCCGGAAAAATTGGATAAAAAAATTGAGTTTATCAAGCAAGATATCGAAAATCTGGATATCCCCGGCAATTTTGACCTCGTAATATTAAACCAGGTATTGGAGCATATGAAAAATCCGCTCGGCCTGCTCGCCAATGTCAAAAGGAGTCTAACCCCTTACGCGCGAGTTCTTATCGTGGTTCCGAATCGTTACGGTTTTAACAACGAGGCTAGGGTATACTTGCCCGAGCATGGCAAGCATTATTTTTTGTGGGACAGGGAAAATTTGGAGTACAGCTTAAACAGAATAGGATTCACATGCAGATTTTATAATCTTTATACCGCCGCCAGCCACAACATCTTTTTAAAGTATTTGCCTGCTATACTCAGGTTGCAGAACCCCAACCTGACATGTATTGCGATGATAGACAAACCATGAAGGAAATCTTAAAAACTACGCCGTGCGGCGGCCAGAAAGTAAAAGAGTTTGCAAAAAACCGATACTGGGGAAAAATACCCGAAGCTGAACTCGAAAAGGCTATTGACGTCATTGACAGGGAAGGGTGGATTGTTTTCGCGGACAAATACAAAAGCAAACTGGACTTTACCACGGAAGAAAACCGGGCCGACTGGCGATTCTTTGTTCCCCTTGACCGTAATTCGGTCGTACTCGACGCGGGGGCAGGGTTGGGCAGAATCGCTATTCCCCTGGCTAGAGTCGTGGGAAGGGTTGTTGCTTGCGACACTTCCGTTGTCAGAATGAGATTTTTGAAAAAACTCGCGGAAGCAAAAGGGTTAAACAATATTGAAACTGTTGTCGCGGACATTTTTAGTACGCCGTTTGAAAAAGAAAGTTTTGACATGATTGTCATGAACGGACTTCTTGAATGGGTTGGAAAGACAGATTTGTACGACGATCCACGCAAGGCGCAAATCGCCTGTCTGAAAATATGCAAGGGGCTTCTAAAAAATGGGGGATTCTTGTATGTTGGAATTGAGAACCGTTTCGCGCTGGCGTATTTACGCGGTCTTGATCACGGTGGCCTAAGATTTACAAGCTATATGCCACGTTGGCTAGCCAACGCATACACCCTGTTTAGGAACGGTCACGGATACGACACTTATACATATACTGTTTCCGGTTACAGAAAATTACTTAATGAAGCTGGTTTCGACAGTCCGGATTTTTATTTAGTGTATCCCGGCTACAATCTGCCCCGGATAATTATGCCATATGACAATCTTAAGATATTAAAATATACTCTCATATCCATGATGTCGGGCAACACCCTGGTCAGGAAAATCGCCAGGATAGCCGCGCGTTCTTCGTTTTTGGTATGGATTTACAGGAATTTCTTTTTCAGCTTCAACATTTTTGCACAAAAATGATTAAGATTTTTGACAAGGTGATAAGGGAACGAGGGCCAGAACTTCTGGCCGAAAGCGATTTTCCTCTTTGTTATTTAAAATTTAGCACGGTAACTTCAGGGTCGAGATTGAATGATAAAGTAATTTTTCTCGTTTTTAAAAACCGCGCGCCCTTGCCGTTTTTATGCTTGAAGACAGTTAGAAATTATGAAGCCAAACAGGCAATTTCGCGGAATTTTAGCAACCTGAAAAAACTAAATGAGCTGACCACCGATAGCCCATACGCTCCCATGTTCGCGCAAGCGCTTCATTTGTATGATGACGGGGAAAATATTTTTAGCATTGAAACCGCGTGTCCCGGGAAAAGAGTAAAACTTAACAATGAGAATTTAAAGATTGTGGTGGCGGAATATATCGGTTTTCAACAATACGCGGCGGAGCGGAGCGGAAATTCTATAACTGACATGGCGCAGTTCGCGAAAGAAATAGTGATTCACTCCGGACTTAAAGAGCGAGACCAGCAGGAACTTTTGCAATTTTTAAAATCATTTTCGCTTGATGGTTTTGGGTTGCCACGAGTTATTCAGCATGGAGACCTGACGGAAGACAACATATTGCTATCGAAAGACAAACTATGCGTCATTGATTATGATTTTGTAGACGACATTGACCTTCCCGGTTTTGATTTATTCGGCCTATTTCGCCGATATAATCAGCATGAAGTGAAAGCGTTGTGTAATAAATATCTGCCGGAATATTTCACAAAGATTGGCGCGGACATAGCGGACATAGATGTCAACAAGCATGACGGACTCTTGTTTTTGTATTACTTTACGGAACGCATACTAAAGAAGCGCCGCTCTTCGGAAGGTTTATCCGCGGAGCTTATTATTTCCGATTTTAATAAGCATATTGCTCGGACAGACGAAACGGCATAAGTTATTTTCATGAAAGGATTCTATTTTCACAATACGGACATAAGGAATACAAGGGCCCATACTTCTCAATTGTTGAATACGGTTGTGTCTATTGACGCCCGCTTGTCAATATGCCTGGTTGTTCCAAGATATTATGGTGAAACCAAGCTCGACCTTATTAAAGAGAATCATGGTCTGCCGATAATGCCGAAAGTGGCGTTGCTCCGGAATTTTGGCATTCGGAATTCCGGAATCGCATCTTTTATTTTGTTTAATCTGCCGGCCATCTGGTTTTTGCTTGTTAAGAAAATCAAAAAAGAAGCGGACTTCGTTTATATTCGGTCGAGCTTTTTTTTGCCTCTGGTTATTGCCGCCTGCATGCTTCGAGTACCTTGTTACTACGAAACGCACAGGAAACCGATGAGCTTAAGCGAGAGATGCCGCGATTACATCATAAGTAATTTGGTTACGGGTATCGTTGTGGCGAGCAGTTATGTGCGCGATTACTACTTGTCATATAAAAAAAGAATACTCGTTGCTCATGACGCGGTCTCTTTAAAAAGGTTTGCTGTCGTCATTGACAAAAAGGAAGCAAGAAGAAATCTTGGTTTTATGCTCGATGAAAATATTTGTGTTTATACAGGCACAATCAGCAGATTGAAAGGCATAAACTATGTGATTGATGCGGCGCGCGGCGCGCCAAAAGTCATTTTTCTTCTTGTCGGTCTGGTTTCCCCGGAATTTATCAACGCGGACTTGCCTCCAAACGTGAGGATTTTGGGCAAGAAGGAGCAAAAAGAGCTTCCGGCTATTTTACACGCGGCGAATGTTCTACTTTTGCCACATCCTAATAATGAATACTCCCAATCGCCGATGAAACTTTTTGAATATATGGCGTCAGGTGTGCCCATTGTTGCGTCTCGGCTGCCTTCAATTTCCGAAGTGTTGAATGATCAAAATGCCATACTCGTCGAAGCTAATAGCGGAGAAGCGCTCGCTCTCGGTATTCAAAAAGCGATAAGCGATATCGACTTTTCGCGAGCCGTTGCCGAAAGAGCACATAATGACGTGCAAAATTACACTTGGGAGAAGCGCGGTATTGCCATCGCGGAATTTATCAGGAATACAATGCGGATTCCGAATTAAGAGAATATATGAATTTTCTCGCCAGAATCAATAGGGCAACACTTCTCGTTCGTTGTATGGCGAGAGCTATCTTTCGCGGCGCGGCAGACCAGATTTCACCCGACATTTCTAGGATTATAGTAGTTCCATCCGGCAAGTTGGGGGATGTCGTGTGCACCACGCCCGTGTTACGCGCTATTCGAATCCAGTTGCCTAAGGCGCATATTATCGTAGCTGGAATATCCAAACTCCATATTCCTCTTTTATCTGATAGCGGATTGGTTGACGAATATCTCGACCTTGAAGAAAATGGCGCGGCAGCGCGCGTCAAAGCATGCCACGCGGAAGCGGCTCTAGTTACAGGCCCATCGTTCAAGTCGATTGCCCTCTTGTATCTTGCCGGCATCCCCTTGGTTATCGCACCCAAGGTAACGGGCGGGTTTTCTCCTTCCGAAACAAGACCATATAAAATTTTAAAACGGTTTGTTAAAACTTTTCCATACAAAATGGGTGAATATGCTCCACGCGAGCGTTTAAAGGCGCTTGAGCCATTAGGTATCGTTTCTTCCGACACGAAAAAGTATCTTGGGTTTTCAGAGACCGCGAGCAAGAAAGTAAAAAAGTTTTTTATTGACAACGATATCGATGTGGAGAAAGATTTTGTGGTTGGAATATCTCCGTCTGCAGGCAATAAAATAAAGGAATGGCCGGAAGAACGATTTGCGGAAGTGGTTGATTATTTGACGGCAAAATATCAAGCAAAGATAATTATAGTTGGCGGGCCTGGGGACAAGGAAAAAGTCGAGAAAACCAAAAGTCATCTAAAATCCGCGGAAAGAGTTTTAGAAATCACAGATTGGAATATAGATGAGCTCAAGTCTCTGGTTTCCAAGCTTCACCTCTTTATCTCCGTTGATACCGGTCCGATATATATTGCCGAAGCGTTTGGCATCCCTACCATTGATATCACGGGCCCGATAGACGAGCATGAGCAACCTCCACAAGGGCCAATTCATAGAAGCGTCGTACCGCCACATAGATCACGACCGGAGCTTTTTGTGCTCAATGCGAGACGTTATAACACAGAAGAAGCGATGAGGCAGATTGAGTCCATAACTGTATCTTTGGTGGAACGCGAGATAGATTTATTAATCAAAGATTTAAGAGGCCAAAGATGAAAGCTTTTATTACTAAACTGATAAAATGGCGAGTAACGCGGTATCTTATTTCGGGTGGTTTAGCCGCTGCCGTAAATCTGATATTGCTCTTTGTTTTGGTACACTTTTTTTACGTGTGGTATTTGCTGGCGGCGGTTCTATCCTACATTTCAGGGGTTTACGTGAGTTTCATGATGCAGAAATTTTTTACTTTTAGTAATTATTCCAGAGAGAAAATTCGACAAGAGACAACCATTTATCTTATAATTCAAATTTTCAATTTAGGCACCAATACCCTTTTTATGTATATAAGCGTGGATATACTTAATATTCATTACATGATATCCCAAGTGATTATTGGTGGCGCCATCGCGATTTACAGCTTTTTCGTTTATAAGCATGTGGTTTTTCGCCAGAGTGTCTATAATAAAAAAGACATAAACGGGTATGAAAAAAATGAAACAGTCTCCTAAAAACTGTATTGTCTGTGGCGCGGGAGGTACGCCACAGACGTGGAATGGCATAGACATTCTCAATTGTCGCAGTTGCGGTTTGGCCTGGAGAGCGTCTTTTGATATTCCGGTGGATTATTATGCCAAGTTGAATGCCGGACGACCGGAGCCGGGGGAGGGGAAAATCGTTTCCCGTCTCCGCAATGCGGAAGACCGACTTGCATCAACCATGAGGTTTCTTCCCAAAGACGGTGTTTGCGATATCGGCTGCGGAGACGGCTCTTTTTTATCTGCCCTCAAGGAAGAAGGGTATAGAAATTGTTTCGGCATTGAGCCAAGCTATTATAATTGCGAAATAGCCTCAAAAAACCAGCTCGAAGTTATAAAAGGAGACGTTTCTTCTTTGGGACAAGAAGCGCAAAAACGCAAAATTAGAGCAATTACCCTTTTTCATGTAATTGAACATCTATCTGGTCCCATGGGAGTACTTCAAAATATAAAAAATGTATTAAGACCGGGCGGAGTTTTGGTTATTGAAACTCCCGATTCAAATGCTTCTATCCAAAAAGTCACCGACCACAAAAATGCCCTTATCTATCATGAGCATCTTTTTTATTGGAATGAGAAAGCCCTGCGGATGATTCTTAAAAAATTAGGATTTAGAATTCTAGCAATACAACATCGCTCATTTGATTGGAAAAATGCTCCCATTAGAGCATCATTGGCGCGACTCGGTTTTTTTAATAAGTCATTTGTAAATTTTGGAAGTCAAGAAGGAAAAACATCAGAAAAAATAGGGCCGATAAACAACGGAAAAAAGTTGCGTAATAATCCCTTTCGGAAGTTAATGAGAAGTATGCTTGCTTATCTGGTTCATTCGCTTGGAAGGGATGACTATATTTTTGTGGTGGCAGAGCGAACATAAAACTTATTAGCGGCATAGAGCGAGAGAAATACAAAAGTAATCTTTTGTATTTCCGAGCCGAGGAGTTAATATAGGTCAATACCGCGTGATTTCTGCCGCGCGATTGAACGAACGGCCTGTGGTGAGCTAGGTCAAACCAAGCGAGCACCACATTAACCTGCGGTTTCTGCCAGAGGGGCCTATATATAATTCGGTAACAGCTTCATTAAAGTAAACAAGATTTATGGTAGAAATTTTGCGCTTCATATATAAAAATTTTTTTAAAAAAATCGCCCAATCGGCAGGTTATGATTTGGTTGTTAAAAAAATTTACAAGAACAATTTTGACGGGTATGAAATAGTAAATCCGTCCGCTACTTACGCGCCATGGTCTACGGACCAAAATTTTAAGCAAACATACGAGATAGTAAAAAACAATACGCTTGTTGATAAATATCGATGTTATGAACTTTGGCAATTAGTTGAACAAGTCGCTCCTTTAGAAGGAGCTCTGATTGAGGTCGGAGTATGGAAAGGAGGAAGCGGGTTATTGATTGCCCATAAAGCCGCGCTTAGCGGAATAAAAAACAAAGTTTATCTATGCGATACTTTTACGGGAGTTGTCAAGGCAGGAGAAAATGATCCGTCTTATAGGGGCGGAGAACATGCCGATACCTCGGTAGATGAAGTAGAAGAAGTAATTAAAAGACTTAATCTTAAAAATACCGAAATATTAATCGGCGTTTTTCCGGAAGACACGGGAAAATTAATCAAAGATGGTTTGTTCAGATTTTGCCACATAGACGTAGATGTATATCAATCGGCAAAAGATATTGTAGAATGGTTATGGTCAAGACTGGTAGTCGGCGGAATCATTGTTTTTGATGATTACGGTTTTCGGGGATGTGCGGGAGTGACAAGTTTCGTAAATGAGCAAAGGACCAAAAAAGACAGGATTGTCGTTCATAATTTGAACGGGCACGCGGTGCTAATAAAAATTCAAAATTAGAACATGCAGGAAAATCAAATTTTTAAACAACTTTTCACCCGACTGCGAAACACTAAATTAGGGCAGCTTTTTTTTGACAAGAAGTTCGTTCATTACACATGGATAGGAATTTTTATTTCACTCCTCAACATATTCTTTCTATGGCTCCTGATAGATGTTGTCGGCATTTCCACGATAGTTTCGGGTACGCTCGTCGTTGGGGTAACCTTTATTCTGCGGTATGTCCTTTTTGATTCTTTCAAAATCTTATGAACCTCGTCTCCCTTCTCAAAAAACTTCCTGTAGATGTGGGACAGGCCGAGAGAAAACACGATTCTGCCGGTAAGCTGATAGCCTTTTCTTTTGTTACTAACGGGACCGGGAAACGCGCTCTTGATATCGGGTGTCGAGATGGTTACTGGGCAGAACGGCTTAAGAAAAAGGGGTATATCGTATCTGCGCTTGACCTCGAACCCAAATATGAATCGGCGCTCACTCATAATGTTGAAAACGGATTTCCGTTTGATGACGACAGTTTTGACTTGGTCTGGTGTACAGAAGTGATTGAGCATCTGCATAAGCCAAGGTATCTACTCGATGAAATCGAGAGAGTTTTGAAACCGAATGGGCTGGCGATCCTAACGACACCGAATTCGGCATGGTGGTTCTACACTATTTCGCGGCTTTGGGGTTGGACGCCACAGAGGTTGCAAAATCCGGACCATAAACAGTTCTTCAGAGAACAAGATATCAAAGATATGGCGAAAGGATATGAGGTGTTTGGCTATTTCCCATACGCTATCCGTTTTTTCCGCATACGCTCGTTTGTCGGGATGCTTTCTCCCACCTTTGTTCTCGTTCACCGGGCTTTAAATGTGACCCAGAGAAAATCTTGAATAATGGAATGAAATACGGCATAATTACAAACGTGATTTCCATCGTCATCCCCGCCCATAATGAAGAAGACGCCCTCGAATCTCTCCAAGTCGAGCTGGTTGCCGTGCTATCTCTAATGGGCAAGCCATTCGAGGTCATATGGGTGGATGATGGGTCCACCGACCGTACGTATGAACGGCTTTCTGCCTTATCCCCGGTTACGATTATCCGGTTTCGGCGCCAATTCGGTCAGACGGCAGCGCTTGACGCAGGCATCAAGCGAGCCACGGGCGAATACATCGTAACCATGGATGGCGATGGGCAAAACGACCCCGCGGATATTCCTCGCCTTGTAGAAGCGCTCGAGAACGGGTCCTTTGACCTCATCGCGGGTTGGCGCAAAGAGCGCAAAGACCCGCTTATGAAAAAGCTCTCCTCGCGTGCCGCCGCATTTGCTCGGAGGATAATTCTCCGCGACGGCATCCATGATAGCGGCTGTACCCTGAAGATTTATAAACGCGAATGTTTTGAGAATGTTGACCTTACCGGCGAAATGCACCGTTTTATTCCAGCACTGCTTGCTACTCGAGGATTCAGGGTGGGAGAACTAATAATCAATCATCGCCCTCGTACACGCGGAAAAACCAAATACACCTGGTCGCGCGGTATCAAGGGACTCTTAGATATGGTCGCTGTCTTTTTCTGGCGAGCGTACGCTAATCGTCCTCTACATCTCTTCGGGGGTGCGGGCGTCGGGCTTATCGCGCTTTCGATACTTGCCGGTCTCCTTGCCGCATACGAGAAACTTGCGCTCGGAACCGACCTCTCGAATAACTTCTTGGCGACACTGGCGGTCTTCGGCGCTCTTACCGGCCTTCAACTTTTTGTCGCCGGTCTCCTCGCCGACATGATGGCAAAAATGTATGCCGTGCATGGGAAGAAGCAGTCGTATGTCATTAGGGATATAAGCGTGCGATAATATTTTCCGAAAACTTTTACATATGAAATTTAATGAGATTATATCAAGACATAAAATAGCGGTCGTTTTGGCTATCCTCACATCGATTATCGTTGCTTTCCCGCAGATTTATTTTCGCATTGATCATAAGGATGACGGAGTATATCAAGGCATAGAGCTATTGCCTGATTCTCCATGGTCGGCGCGAGCGAAAGAAGTGCAAGACGGACACCCAAACTTCGGAGCTATTTACTATAAAGACGGGAAAGATAACCCGTATCTTTTTCAGCCACTCGGGTCCATGGTCGTTGGCTACACGGGAAAGGCGTTTTCTCTCGACATCAACAATACTATCTTACTTTCACGATTTGTTTTTACCTTTGCAGTCTTCCTCTTGATTTACGGCTTTGTTTTTCTATTATCTAAAGACAGGCTTGCCGCTATCTGTAGTACCGCGGTGATTTTACTTGCTAATTCTGCTTTGAGTTACTCCGGTCTTTCAGATCTTCTCCATGGGAGGAGCCCCGAAGATTTCTTAAACATAGCCAGGCCGGTTAACCCCGCCATGATTTACATCTTTTTGTTCGGTTTTCTGGCCGCTTTCTGGCTGTTTTATAAAAATAAAAAGTGGACATACGGGGTCCTAAGCGCCGTCCTCTTGGGTTTGAATTTCTATAATTATTTTTATTCGTGGACATATTTGTATGCTTTTGGAGGTATTTTGATTTTATTTCTTCTCATCCAAAAAAAATGGCAAGAAGCGTTAAAAATAACCGCGGTATTTCTCGGCGCGTTAGTGGTGGCGATTCCGTACGGCATCAACCTCTATAACGCCACCCTGCATCCTGCGTACCAAGAAGCGGCTTTACGAAATGGCGTCATTCAAACCCACGCGCCCTTGTTTGTCGGTTTTGTCGTTATTGGCGCTCTGGCCCTCTTTTTATGGAAATTTCCCAGAGAAGATAGGGGAAAATATTTTTTCGGATTGGCATTACTCCTTGCTCCGTTTATAACAATGAACCAACAGCTCTTGACGGGCAAGGTTCTCCAAGAAAATCATTACCATTGGTTTTTTCACAAGCCGATTGCCGTTATCTTTGTCCTCATAATTATATTCTACTTTCTTTCCCGCCGTAAACTGGATTTTTATCGGAAGGCGTTTGCCGTTTTGATTATTACGGCCAGCTTTGCGATAGGAATGTTTGTTCAAGCCGCCTCCTACTTATACGGCAAGAATGATGGTGGCAATGTGGCCATTGAACGCCAGAAGTACGGACCAGTCATGAGGTGGTTGAACGAGAACAGCGAGAAGGAAGCTGTTGTCTTGGCGAATAACGAGGCTTCACATCTGACTGTTATCTACACTCCCTTGAATGTTTTTTACCATCGAGCAGGCATGTTTTCGCTCGCCGCCACCAATGACCGTCTTCTTGATACGCTTTTTACGTTCTATAGATTGCGGGGCGTTTCGGCAAAAGGCGCCAGAGAAGTCTTTTTTGCGGAGCGGGGCAATATCTCCACGAATATCTACGGAATGCATTATCGGAAACTTTCTGGCGCGTACGAGGCGATTCCCGACGAAAAGATAGCGGAAACAGTCACTCTTTACGAAAAAACACTCGCGGTGCCCGCACACGATTGGTTGAAACAAATGATGGATAAATACGAAGTAGAGTATGTTATTTGGGACAAAAAGAATAACCCAACATGGAATTTGGATCAGTATGGTTATTTTAATAAAGCGGCCGAATTCGGCGATCTCGCTGTCTACCTTTTTCGTCCATGACAATTCTTTTAGCCATTGCGTTTTTTTCAACCCTTTTCTTTTTTGGTTGGCAGACAGCCCGCTTCGCCTTACACGAGAACAAAATTGAGCGTCTGATAGCCCTTAGCGGAATTTTCGGCATCGGGTTATATGTGTTTTTTATAAATATATCGGGCCTGTTTATACCCATACAAACAGTATTTTATCTCGTATTATTCTTTTTTCTTTTGTTCGCATCCGCCTGCTTTTTTTGCCGGCGGTTTCGAATTTTCGGCGGCCAGAGGCCGTTGGAATGGGGAATTGATAAGAAGTGGAGGTGGATTTTGTTTTTATTCACCTTATTTTTTGTTATTTCCATTGGTGTAATCTCTTTTAGCCATCCGATGGATCTTTTCACTCTGCGTGAACCTACTGCCGCGACCATGGCGGAAGGAAATTTCCCCCCTAAAGAGATATGGAGCCCCGATAATCCTCTTTTGTATCATTATGCTCCCGATCTTTTGTCCGCCGCCATTTATAAAGTGACAGGGATGCCGCTTTATCTGGCTTACGGTTTTCAAAAAGCTATTTTGAGCGGAGTTCTTTTTCTTCTGGCTTTTATTTTTGTGAATTCATTTTTTCCAAGTGTTTTCGTGGCGTTCTGGTCCTCGCTCTTTATGTTTTATTCCGGCTCGCTCGTTTTTCTAAAGGGCTTCGGCGGTATTCCGGTTCTTTTCGATAAGTTTGTTTTAGGCAAGGAAGTTAGCGCCCCTTTTAAATTTGTCACCGATGCTATTGGAGAAGAGTCCGGTCTTCCGGTTATAAACTATGTTCTTCAGATTCATTGGGGCGCGATGGCTTTTGCTCTCTTGTTGGCGGTCGCGTACATTTATTTCCACCTATTGAATCGCGATGAAACCCCCAATCGTTCCCCCGCCATTTTTATGGCCGGTTTCATGCTGGCCCTTCTGGCTCTTGTCGCGGAGTCCTATTTCGTAATACTTGCCTTCGTTTTGTTCGCTTTTCCGTTCATCCTGTTTTTGTTCAGAAGATATGACGGAACGCTGAAAAAATATTTTATAACTTCGTTTTTTATATTGTTGATAGCAATTCCCATAGCCATTTTTCAGGGAGGGGTTTTGAAATCGGCGGTTTATCAGGAACTTAGAATATCTTCAGCAGGGAACACAAGCGAGGTTATGTTGTATACAGACAAAAATCTTAATAAAGTCCCCATACGACTTAACACATCTCTATTCTCACACGACGGTACATCGACCTTCAACATTTCCTTCTTTGTGAAATGGGTGTTACTGCTCGTTGTGCTCATTCCCGCTTTCGTTTTTTTATTCAAGCAACAGTTTGAATTAGCTGTTTTTTTGGCATCCGCGACTTTTCTCTTTTTTGGGGCTCCGCTCCTTTTCTACTCAGACTTCCCGCTTATCAATGAAAATCTGGAAAGGTTCTTTTATCCAGTAAATCTATTTGGAGGTCTAGTTGTCGGCTTATTTCTGGCAACTTTGTATCTGCGCGCCCGCCGACCGTCGTTCAAATTGGTTCTTTTATTTCTCACCATCATTCTCTCGGCGCAAGGATTGTGGACCCATTTTGTTTGGCTCTCCTTTGGGTATCCCCCGGGAGGGCAGTGGAACCCGAATTCGATGTTTTTTGCCGATGCCGGTACTTTTGAGGCGGGCGCATATAGATGGGTTAAGGAAAATACCGCCATAAGCGACAGGTTCCTGATTATTAGAGACGAATATTCCGAATGCGGATTTTCCGGCGCGCCGAATTGCCTTTTTATTTTCAATACCGGCAGAATGGCCCCGATTTTTAAGTGGCATCAGGCCATAAGAATCGAAGACGAGAAAGCGTCACGGAAGATTGACCAATTCGACACGGTCAGCAAAAATTGCAGTTCCTCTATCTTACGGGAATTAGGATATAACTACATATACGTTGATGAACGCTGGTCGAACAGCATGGAAACGAAATGTTTGAAAAACAATAAACTAGACCTTGTATTTGAAAATAGCAATGGAGCCAAGTTCGTAAGAATTTACTTAATTAAAGGATATGGTCTAAGATAACAAAATGTTTTTTTATCAACATTTATATCTAGCAGGGAGATTCAAGAATATCATATGATGGTGGACAACAAATTATCTTCAATTTCGTTTTTTTGTCCGGCTTACAATGATGAAAAAAATCTGCCGGTTCTTATTCATTATGTCAGCCAGTTTTTGAAAGAAATTACCGATATTTACGAAATAATAATTGTTCACGATGGCAGTCCTGATAAGACCGGGGAAGTGGCGGATAAGTTAGCCAGTGAATTTCCAAATGTGCGTGTCATACATCATCCAAAAAACATGGGTTATGGGGCCACGCTTCGGGACGGGTTTCTTGCGGCCGAATATGATTATGTAATGTATACGGATGGGGACAACCAGTATGATGTGCGCGAATTTTTGCCGTATCTTAATCTTTTGGATACAGCCGATGTGTTGAGCGGTTATGTGACCGAAAAAGCGGTTTCTTTCCGCCGCAAAGTCCAATCGGAGGTTTATAATTGGCTTATCAGAATTTTGTTTTTTGTCTGGTGCCGGGATATTGATTGCGCCATGAAGATTTATAAGCGCAAGGTTCTGAACAGCATTTCAATTAAAAGTCCCAGCTGTTTTATTGACGCGGAAATGATAATCAAAGCCAAGAAAGCCGGCTTTCGTGTCGCCCAGTTTCCGGTTACGCATTTCCCGCGCACCGAAGGTCTGGCTTCCGGTTCAAAATTGAGCGTTATCACGGCCACTGTGAGAGATATGTTAAAATACAGGTTTGGGATATTATAATTGGCAGTGAGGGAGAAATGGAGAAGGCGGTTAGCCTTATACATTTCAACCGAGCGAACCAATTATATTGTATCCAGTTATATAATTGGCAGTGAGGGAGAAATGGAGAAGGCGGTTAGCCTTATACATTTCAACCGAGCGAACCAATTATATTGTATCCAGTTATATAATTGGCAGTGAGAGAGAAATGGAAAAAGCTAATGCTTTTTACATTTAGACCGAACGAACCGATTATAAGCGACGTAAAGCGAGAGTGATGAAAGAAAAGTAATCTTTTATTTCATTACCGAGCCGAGGAGCTTATATGTAATCATATATTGTATTCGGTTATATAATTTCTTATGATTCACAAAAGTGACAGAGTGGTAATAACAGGCTGCGGAGGCATGCTCGGAGAGGCCGTTTACGAGGTCTTTAAAGACGTATGCCAAGTCCGCGCTTCTGATATTGATTTAAATGTTCCTTGGCTGGAGCGGTTGGATGTGTCAGTCTCCAAAGACGTGGAAGTGTATTTGGCTAAAGTAAAGCCAAATTACATTATTCATTTGGCCGCTTTGACCGATATGGAATATTGCGAACTGCATCCGGAAGAAGCCTATTCTACAAATACCGGCGGAGCGCAAAATGTCGCGGAGTATGCCCGAGACCACAACATACCATTGGTTTACATCTCCACAGCCGGCATTTTTGACGGTGGAAAAGATGAATATACGGAAAGCGATACGCCGAACCCATTAAGCGTTTACAGCAAATCAAAATATGGCGGGGAATTGGTAGCGAGAACTTTGCCGAAATCAGTCGTCATCCGGGCCGGTTGGATGATGGGGGCGGGACCGAAAAAAGACAAAAAGTTTATAAATAAGATTATCAAGCAACTGCGGGTCGGGGCTAAGGAAATCGCCGTCGTTAATGACAAATTCGGCACACCCTGTCACACCTACGACTTGGCCCAGTCCATAAAATATCTTCTTGACCACGACGCTTACGGTTTGTATCATGGAGCATGTGACGGCGGCGGAAGCCGGGCCGATATTGCCAGGTTTCTTCTTGAATGTTTCGGGCTTACGGAGCAAGTGAAAGTGAAAGAAGTCGATTCCAGCTTTTTCGCGGAAAGTTATTTTGCCAAACGCCCGCGCTCTGAAAAGCTTATTAACACGGAGCTTAAAAAAATAGCGCCCCACCTTACCAGGGACTGGAAGATATGCCTCAAGGAATATATCGAGAGATTTAACTGGAATCTGTGGGACCTTAACACTTCAGGTATGGAAAGAAGCTTTTATAAAAATTATTTCAAAGTTGAAAAAGAACACTGGCTCATGGTTGTGAGGAGGATGATTGTCAAAGACAACCTGAAGCTTTGTTTGGACAAAAACCCCGCAGAAACCAAAGTTCTGGATTTCGGCTGCGGTTCCGGAATCTTTGTTGACGAATTGGCGAAGCAAGGCTACCAGGCCTATGGTCTGGATATTTCCGAAGAAGCGGTTAAGTTTGGCATGCTTCAAGGCGTAAAAAATCTCGGAGCCATTGATGCCCATAAAATTAATTTTCCGGACAATACATTTGACGCGGTTTTTACCTTGGATGTGCTTGAGCATCTGGAGGATGAAAAATGGGCGCTAGACGAGATTAGGAGGGTATTAAAGCCGGGCGGGGTGGCTATCATTATGGTCCCCGCCTACATGTTTCTTTGGGGGGTACAGGACGAGGTAGCCCATCATTACCGCCGCTATACAAAGAGTTCTTTGTTGAAAAAAATTAAAGAGGCTACATCTCTTAAGACACTAAAGGCGTCATATTTCAATACTTTTCTCTTTCCGCCAATCGCGTTTTTCAGGATTGTAAGCAGAATATTCGGTATAAAGGGCAGAGAGTCGGATTTTGACATCAACAGTCCCCTTATGAATAGATTTTTCTTTTCCATATTTAATACCGAAAGAAAAATTCTTAAGCATGTCAGATTTCCTTTTGGCGTTTCGATTTTGCTCGTCCTTAAGAAAGAGACAGATTCATCATCATGAAGATTCTATTTCTTTCCGACGATTTCCCGCCGGCTAGTTTCGGCGGAGCGGGGATTTCTACTTACGAACTTGCTCTCGGTATGAAGAATGCCGGGCATGAGGTTTTTGTTGTTACAACCTGCAGAAAAGAGAGTGAAGAAGGAGAACTCGATTATAACGGTATAAAAGTTTGGAAAATCGCGAACGATTATCCGGGCAAATGGCGCGCGTATGTGAGCCTGTATAATCGGCCAGTTGTTCGCAAAGTAGAGGAATTGCTAAAGAAAATAAAGCCGGATGTGGCGCACGCCAACAACATACACCTCTACCTCTCGTACCATTGTCTTAAGGTGGCGAAGCGATATGCTAAAGCAGTTATAATAACCCTTCGCGACGCAATGTCCTTTAACTTTGCAAAACTGGAAACAAAGCGGTATCTGGAGCATTTTGATTACCGCACAACATGGCGTGACCATATTAAACAAGCGGGGAAAAGATGGAATCCGCTGCGCAATTTCTGCATTAAAAGATATCTTGGATACGCGGACAAGATTTTTGCCATAAGCAGGTCCTTACAGGCAGCGCTCGTTCAAAACGGCATCAATGATGTAGAAGTTATATATAACGGCATTGATGCTCGCGAATGGGGTGTTGACGCAGATGCCATGGTTCGTTTCCGAGTGAAGTATGGGTTGCAGAACAAAAAAGTGCTTTTGTTCAGCGGGCGGCTTAGCGCGTCAAAAGGCGGAGAGAAGGCGCTTCAAGCACTCGCGCTAACGGTGAAAGAAGTGCCAGAAGCAGTACTCTTGGTAGCCGGTAACATTGATGAGTATGCGGAGGTAATGAAGAAGCAAGCGAAGAATTTGGGCGTAGAAAAAAATCTGATTTTTACCGGTTGGATAGAGCGAGAGGAAATCAAAGCAGCATATGCCGTTTCAGATGTGGTGCTAATGCCCTCTATTTGTTTTGATGTATTCGGCCGGGTGAATATCGAGGCAATGGCCTCGAGAAAACCGGTGGTTGGCACCTGTTATGGAGGCACTCCCGAAATTGTTGTTGATGGAGTCACGGGCTACATCGTGAATCCTCTACACCCGGAAGAGATTGCCGAAAAAACTCTTGATTTGCTAAAAAATCCGGAAAAAGCGGAAAAGTTCGGTGAAGCCGGCTACGATAGAGTAAAGACAAACTTTAATTTGGAAGATAGGGTAAGGGAATACATTTCCGTATATGAGAAGTTATTAAGAGCCTGTTCAACATCTAATGTCTAGATAAAACGTTAAAATTTCGAGCGAAAATCGCGAAACGCGAGGAAGCGATACGAGTATCGTTGACAAGCGATGAGCGATTTGCAGCCAAAATTTTAACGTTTTAGCAGGCAAACAAGCATTCCGGTCTTATTTTGCGCTTAGATGCTGAACAGGCTCTAAGAAAAAACAATAACTAACTGACAAATAGCTATGTTTTTGGAAAAAACGCAAGCTGGACATACATACTGAAATATAATAATGTGTAGTGAAATTTACTATATAAATGAATAATACGAACAGAAAGATTAATATTGTTGGAATTATTCCCGCCCGCATGGGTTCAAGTCGTTTCCCGGGCAAAGCGCTTGCCCCGATTCTTGGCATGCCCATGATCGGACATTGTTATTTCAGGACTCGCATGTGTGATTTTCTTGACGATGTCTATATTGCCACCTGTGACAAGGAAATTAAAAACTACGGAGAAAGTATCGGCGCCAAGGTGGTGATGACTGCCGATATCCACGAGCGAGCCATGGATAGGACCGCCGAGGCGGTGACGAACATAGAGAAGGCGACCGGGGAGGAAATTGACATTGTCCTGCAGATGCAGGGAGATGAGCCGATGGTGACCAAGGAAATGCTGGAGTCGGCAACTCAAAAAATGATTGACGATACATCTATAAATATAATGAACCTCGTCTCGCCGATAGTCGACCAAAGGGATTTGGAAATTCCCGACACCCTGAAGGTGGTGACCGACCTAAAGGGCAATATGCTGTATTACTCCCGCTCGCACATCCCATATGACACAAAGAAGTACAAAGGCAAAGTGCCGTATAAGAAAACGCTTGGCATCCACCTTTTTCGGAAAGATTTTCTCTTTGAATTCCACCGCATGAAGCCGACTCCGCTTGAAATCATTGAATCTACCGATATGCTCCGAATTCTTGAGAACGGCTTGCCCATAGCGACTTTTCTTACCGAAACACAAATCTACGCGGTGGACACAAAGGCCGATTTGGAATTCGTAGAGGAGAAAATGAAAAATGATCCGCTGTTAAATTTGTATGCAAAAAAATAACCAAGTTAAAACACGCGCTGTCCCGGTTATTATTGTGGGAACAGGCCATCATTTTGGGCGCAATATAATATCGGCGCTAGCCCGTCTAGAGGAAGAAGGTTTGATAAAAATTTTAATCACCGTCGACATATTGAATCGTGGCGAGAAAGGTCATCTTGACGATGTGGCGCACATTAAAAGAAACAATAAGCCGCTTCATGAACAGCTCAAAGAATTTAAAAAAGAAGATCCGCTTGTTATTTTAGGGCATACCAACAGCCTCCACGCCAAAGACGCATTTGACCTCTTGTCGCACGGTTTTCGCGCGGCCATTGAAAAACCATACGCGCTTGACTCAAAATCACTCCATAAATTCCTGAAAATTGCCAAGAAAAACCGATGCGCGTTGCTTGAATATTATCTTGCGATGAAATCAACAGCATTACTGTGGGGTTATGGCGAAATTGACCGGAGAAGTTTTTATGTTACAGATTGGCTCATCAAATCATCGCCTGTTTTGACAAAGTATGCTTTTTCTCTCGAAGGATTCAGAAACAAATTACCGGAGATTATCGGTACCATACAGAGAGTAGAAGTTGAGGTATTAGAAGGCGAAGGAGAGACAGGGACGCTCGAGGGCAGGGGAATAGATACTATCGATACGAAATTTGGCGGCGGCATGATACAGGATATGGGAACGCACGCGCTCGTGCCGCTTTTGGCATTGGAGAAAATTATCGGTTCTTTTCCGGATAAAAGAAACTTCCTCGTGCGTACCGCCCGATGTAAAGAATATATGAGTATGGCCAAAAGAAGATTTGCCATACCGGTCGGGCGGATAGGCGAGACGTATGCCGAAGTCATGTTTACCACCACTAAGAAAATCCCAGTCACGGTCCGTTTTGGGAAATACGTCTTTGGCGATCGAAATCGCCGCGGCGTTCTCCTTTCTGGTTCTAAGGGAGAAGCTTATCTTGATATGAATGACTGTACGCTGTATGTAAACGGAGAAGCAGTTATCGGTGTTGATAAAAGTTACTACCATACGGTACGCGCGGCCATTGCGGAAATTTCCGGGGAACCGTTGTTTCACTTCGATTCCGTCAAAGTAGCGGCAAAGGCGCAAGACCTTGTTTTTGATATTCAGCGTCTTGCCTATAAAAACAAAGAAGACATCTGCTATAAAACCGGCGCAGATCCTGCAGATATATTTGTGTCTGATGCGATTCAGATTAAAGGAAAAGTTAACGAAGAGGATATTCGTCCGGAAGATAGCCATAATGAGTGGCTCAATATACTTGGAAGAGAGTTATCTGATTTTTTTCCGGCGCATAAAAGAATACAAGTAGTATGTCCCGGGTGCAGTTCGGCGGAAGTAGAATCCGAATTTATAAAACTGGGGTTTATATATAAATGGTGCAAAAACTGTTTTTCCCTATATGCTTCTCCGCGACCAACCGAGAAAGAGATTGATGCATTCTACAAATCTTCTAAAGCCATGAAGTTTTACGGAGAGAATATTTTCAAAGCGACCATAGAGGCCAGGTATGAGCACCAGATTACCCCTCTTTCAAGCTGGCTTAAAAGCATTATGATAAAATATATTCCCGCGCCTCTCAAAATTTTGGATTTTATGCCGAAGTTTTATTCCGTCTGGGCGGAGGCGCTGCCGCCGTCAAAAAAGACGAAAGTATTTTTGGTGAATCCGGTCCATCTTTTTAAAACCCCGTCATCCTTTAAAGTTACCAGCCTTTCAGAGGCAAAAAAGCATAAGTATGATTTGATTACCGCCTTTGACGTATTGGATCATAGGGCGGACCCGAAGAAGACGATTGAAGATCTTTCCAATCTGTGCGCTAAGGGAGGAATATTGTTTCTGACGCTTAATTCAGGGAGCGGTTTTGAATATCAGGTTTTGAGCCATGACTCCCATCGCTTGGTGCCGCCGACCAGACTGAATCTTCTGACGATAGAAGCGATGGAAGACATGTTGCTTAAAAATAATTTTGAATTGCTTGACTTGTCTACTTCGGGCAAGCTTGATGTGGACATTGTGCTCAAAGCGATTCTGGGAGACCACTCTGTGCCGGTTCCGCGCTTTATCTCATATCTCTTAAAGAAAAAGGGAACCGCAACATGGGAATCTCTTCAGGCCTTTTTGCAGCTTAATAACTTGAGTTCTTTTCTCCGGATAGCGGCCAGAAAAAAATAGTAGAAAAGAGCAAAATTTGCAAAAATTATATAGATATCAGCGTATCCTGGTGAATTATCTTCGAGAACATTCTTAATATTTTTTTCTTGACCGTATGCTTATCTGGTATATTATCTTAATTTCCCCCAAAAAGTTGACCATAGATGATTGATACAAATTCAATTAAGGCTGTTATATTTGACTACGATGGAGTTATAATTGACTCAGACCCATTTTCCAGATATGCATTTGGGGAAGTCCTTAAGCAAAAGGGTATTTTACCTACTGACGAAATATATAAAAAATATTTTGCCGGGCGGAAACTTGAGGACAGCATCACTCTTTTTCTGAAGCCGATGAACAGACTTTCAGAAATAAAAGAGTTTATCTCACTGAAAAAATCTTTTGATTCCGAATATGGAAAACATGTCGTAGCCTATGACGACGCGGTAAAATTAGTCAGCAGGTTAAAAGGCAAATATCGCCTGGCAATTGCCACAGGTTCTCGCCGAGTGCTTATTGATACTGCATTTAAGAAACTTGGATTGGGTCATGTATTTGAAGTCGTCATCTGCGCGGAAGATTATAAAAAAGGCAAACCTGACCCGGAGATTTACTTAAAAAGTTTAGAAAAGTTAAATATCTCACCAAACGAAGCCGTGGTTATAGAGGATGCCCCGTGGGGGATAGAAGCCGCGCAGAGAGCAGGTATAAGATGTATTGCTGTCACGCATACCCATTCCGAGCTTGACCTAAAACAGGCCGACTTAATTGTCAAAAACCTTTTGGATATAAATTTGGAAGTATAGGAACTCTTTCTTTACAGGTTTCCCGTTGTATACTAATCCGTATATGCAAGGTAGCATTAAAGAATCAATTGCGGTTAAAGAGAGTCTGCTCAAAGACCAAATTGCTCTTAAAGCGCTTGGAAGTATTGCGGATGCGTTAAAGGATGTTTACCGGAGAGGGGGGAAGATTCTTATCGCGGGGAATGGAGGAAGCGCTGCCGACGCGCAGCACTTTGCCGCGGAGATTACGTGCCAGTATAAAGCGGTTCGGAAGGGATATCCGGCAATCGCTCTCCATACTGATACTTCCGCGCTTACCGCGTGGGGAAACGATAAAAGTTTTGAAACATTCTTTGGGCGGCAGGTTGAAGCGCTTGGTCAAAAAGGCGACGCGCTTATTGTTATTTCAACAAGCGGGAATTCCGCGGATTTGCTCTATGCCGTGGAGCAGGCGAAGAAGGGGGGACTGCAAGTATTCGCGCTTCTTGGCCGGGACGGCGGCAAACTCAAGGCGGAAGGCCTGTGCGATGAGGTTATTATTGTGCCTTCTCAAAATACTCCCCGCATTCAGGAATGCCACATTATGCTCATTCATATTATATGCGAAGCGCTTGATACTTTTCTTGTAGCACTCGACCAAAAAAATAATTAGATTAAGCTTGAAAGTTTTTGTAAATGAAATAAAAAAAGCGCCCTCTCCGTAAGGAGTGGGCGCGTGTTACTGATGCGATGAAGCTTGTTGCCGGGTTTAGCCGATGAGACCGGCCACGATTTTTTCCACCGCATTTTCGAACTTCGACGCGGAGAAATTGGCTTCTTGAGCGCGGAACATTCTCCGCAACACCTCGCTATCCGGCTTGAGGAGCAATCTCATTGCGAGCTCCAGGTCGACAGGCTCTTTGACGAGTTGCGAAGCTCCGAACCTTGTCGGTGGCCAGAAATCAAGGCCGCTCAGTTCCTCCCAAAACAGCTGGTCAATCGGATGAACCAAATCAATCACTGGCTTGCGCAAGCATGCCGCCATGATTCCGACTGAGGAACCACCGGCCGCCACGACAAGGTCGCTGCCAGTGAGCATTTCCTGCGACGACAGCCCAATCTCACGTCCGGCAAACTGGACAGGACAGCTGGCCCATTTCAGTATGCCGTCGTAGACATCCTTGCCGTGGTCGGCGCCGGGATGCATGGTGAGTACCATGTGAATTTTCTCGAGCTCACGCCCGGTCATCACCAGGTCGGTGTACAGAGCCACATTGCGTTCGAGCTCCTTGTTGCCGACGGCCAGAACCATTTTTTCATCCGGCTTGATGCCCAGCTTGCTACGGACTTCCTTGCGACTTACCGTCGCTTTGAAGAACTCTGTCCAGTAGGGATTGCCGGAAGGGATAATCCTGGTGGTTGCATTCACGTACCGTCTGGCCGTTTCAACCTCCTGTTCATCGGTTACGAACAGTATGTCGGTTTTGGTCATGAGGTCCGTGAACCACGGGCGATGGTACATGCCGTAGATGTCCGAGAACACGGCGACAGGAACTCCCAATCGCTTGGCTTCCGTGAACGCATGTCTTTCCTCGAGTACTCTGTTCGTGGCCGAGGAGACGCTCATGAGCAGACGGTCTGCGCCGATGAGAGCCACGCTAACCTTGTCGAGATTGCCGTCGGGAAGGGGTTTGCCCATTCCGAGGAACATCTCTACATTGTGCCCCAAGCTTTTGAGTTTCTCGCCGATAATCCGGAGAGAATTCCCCGGGCCGACGTCTTGCGTTACAATAACGATTTTCACTTTGACCTCCGTTGAGTGGTGAAAAATCAAAAAATCAAAAAAAGAAGAACAATCTAAACATCGTCCACTATTGTATACTATATCTTGTGTTTTGTCAATGGCTCGTAATGGCTTAAAAACTTAGTGTTTTTGGACATATGCATTTTGAGTGGCGGATATATATGATAATATGTGCCAATATGAAAAATGAGTCGGTTTTAGTAATTTTTGGCGGAGATTTTCCGCCCAGTGGGATATTATCCAAGCGTCAACATGATGTCATAATTGCTGACGAGAAACTGCGGCAACATATTGAAGATACTGGTTTCAAATTCATTCCGATCGGACCGCTTATTGAGGCCGGTAGCATTCATGATGCAAGCGCTTTTCTCGAAGAACTTTCTTACTTGAAACTTGCTGATGGCTCACGTTTGGCAAAATCTTTTGAATATAAAGGCTATGAGTTGTGGTGGACGCATTATGACAGTCTTTTTATATACTTTTGCCTGCCTTATACGCAATATAAAAAATTGCTTGAGTACCTGAAAAGTTTTCGCGCGGTATCTTTTTATAAGCCTCCTTTTATAAGCCTCTTCTCTTGTTACCTTAAAGCGCACGGATGCCAGGTCTCTCTCCTTCGCGGGTTGGGGGTAAATACGTCCTTGTCTCTTACATTTGGTATTTTTCTTCAAATTGCGCTCACCATCCTTTGCTTGCCGGTTTTAATGTTAAGGAACCGCCGCCTTATGATATTTATCGGCGATAAATTTGAAAAATCTCAAGACTATGATTTTAGAACGAAATTCATTTACGAAGAGCTTCGGCGGAAAAACATTCCTTTTGTTGAGTTTATAAGAAGTTTAGGGTCTTGGAAAATAGTGTTGGAACATTTCTTTATAAGAAAACGGCCAGTTGTTTACTCCGAAGCGGTAGTTTTTATCGGACGAATTGCGAGCGTTATTTCAGGTGGAAGGCGCCGCGCTTTGCAGGAATTTGACTCTCGCACGTTTGCTTTGGGAAAAGACCCAGAGACGAAGTTTAAGCTTTTGGTTGCCACTCAATATCTTCTTGGCGTGTATGACGACATATGGGCTATAAGAATTATGAAATGGATCTTACGCGCGGTTGGAATCAAGGTGTCTTTTATAGCAGCAACGTCAGAGCGTAATTTCCATACTGTTTTGGGCTGCAAATTAAATGGAATGCCGACAGTTGGCATTATGCATGGTGTCCAAATTCGGGACTACAATGTCTATGATTTCCTTCCCGGTTTTGATGGCGTTAAAAGGTTAACAGTCGATAAGTTCGGCCTCTGGAGCGAGTGGTGGAAAGAATATTATATCAAAAACAGTAAAGCATATGGCCGGGAGCAATTGTATGTGTCAGGCCCCATGAGACCGCTCTTGAAAAACAGTAACACCGAACCTGTCCCGGCGGAAACACCGGGTGGTATAACGCGCGTCCTGTTTGTTTCTGAAGAAATGGCTATACCAAGCGAAATATTACCTTACCTTAATGAATTATTGCGACAGAAGGATATGGAATTAACCATTAAGTTCCGTCCCACCAGAGATGGATTTGAAGAGTGGCTTTTGCAGAATGAACCGGCGATTCTGAAGAGCCAGAATTTAAAGATAGCTAAGGGGAATATGCAGGAGGCAATTAGAAACACCGACGTGGCAGTGGGATGCCAAAGTACGGGTGTCATAGAGTCATTGCTTCAGCTTAAGACTCCCATTTATTTCCGGACACGGAAGTGGGGCGACTACTACAGTCTTAAAGAATATGACAAGAATCATTCCTTTTTTGCGGAAAGCCCGAAAGAGCTTATAGAAAAAATTAAAAACGCCCGGTCGGTGCCGATAGAAGCCCTCGAAGATTTGCAAGAGAGATATTTCGGCGACCCGTACGAGAATGGAAGCAAATGGGTTGTTGAACAATTAGGAAAATGCATAACAGATTGATTAGTGTGTCTTGGTATCAGCTAATTTTGTAATTAAATAATTTTCTAAAACCAGATAATCCATTTTGGTGGCCAAAAATGTCCTTACAGCATCCTCTGGAGTTTCCACAATAGGCTCGCCGCCGAGATTAAAGGAAGTATTTAAAATTAAAGGCACTTGCGTCAGGCCGTAAAAATTTTTAACCAAATCATAATAACGGCCATTGACAGCCGGGGTGAGAGTTTGAATTCGACAAGTTCCATCAACATGAGTAACTGACGGGATTTTACCTTGCTTATCCTTTTTTACGTTAGCGGCTAGCATCATGAAGGGGCTCTTACCGTTGAATTCAAAAAAGTCGCCAACTTTTTCCTCCAATACCGAAGCGGCAAACGGCCGCCACGGCTCGCGATGCTTAACTTTTAGATTCAACACATCTCTCATGTCGCTTCGTCTGGTATCGCACAAAATCGAACGATGTCCAAGAGCGCGCGGCCCGTATTCCGCGCCGCCGTAAAACCAACCGATAATTTTACCCCCGGCTATTAAACCGGCAACTTCGGCGGCAATGTTTGAGGACTTGAAATAAACCAGTTGACCCGCTTTTTCCTTCAATGCCGTCAGAATTTCAGCTTCGGAATAGGAACGTCCCAATGAAGCGCTTTTCATTTCGTAAAATCGCGGCTGACCGGCAATAATGTGGCATCCATATAGCGCGAGACCAAGAGGGATTCCCGCGTCTGATGAGGCGGGCTGGACGAAGATATTTTTAAAGCCAACCTCATCGAGGAAGTTCATGTTGGCGTCAATGTTGAGTCCGCAACCGCCCGCTACACAAAGATTTTGAGATCCGGTGATGTTTTTTAATTGATTTCCGAACAATATCGCCACCCTTTCGAATATTTTTTGAGCCGCATAGGCAAGAGAGGAGTAATAGACATCAGGCAGTTTTTCGTCTCCACGTTTCGGTTTTTCTAATTTGATTTCAGGAAAAATATCTACTTCAAAAGTCCCGTCCCTAGTAAGATGTTTTTGCATAAACCGGACCACAGGCCGCAAAAAAAGGGCTAATCGATGCTTGATCCGAGGCCTCATATTTTTGAGGTCGCGTATTCTGCGTGAAATTGGAGCCGCAGGATAGCTAATATTGCTATTACATAACACATGACTGTTGTATTCTCGGCACCACTCGTCATACGGATGCGCCCGCAAGACCGAATCGTTTCCGTAGGAAGCCAGACCCATTAACTTCCCTTCATTGAGAAGGCCTAAATTACAATAGTCCGTGATGAGTGAGTACAGCTTACCGATGCCGAAGGTGTACGGGAAAAATCTATCCTCCCGCAGGTGAAGATTTTTTCTGATTTCATAGAGACGGTTGTTTCGTCCGGAATACAGCGTATCGGTTTCGGTTGCATACACGCCAAGATGAGTGGCGAATTTTTCCCCGGTACCGTCATAGACGAGCGTGGCAGCTTCACCAAATGGGGAACAAAAAAATGCTGAAGCGGCATGGGCATCGTGATGGTTAATGACATGCGTCTTTGCTCGAGAAAAAACGCCATTGGTTTCCCTGTTAAAAATTTCCAATGGCCGCGTTTTGGAGCGCAGGTTAGTCTGATCCATCAGCACCATATCGATATCGGCGGGTTTTAGGCCGAAATGATTCAAGCAGTAGTCGATGGATAGACGGGGAAACATATTCGACGAATGCTTAATCCGATTGAGCCGCTCTTCCGCAAGGGCCACCACGCGTTGGCCAGAGATTAGAGCTGCTCCGGTATTGTGACCCGTAACTTTAACGCCAAGAATATTCATACCTTGAAGATACAACGAAAAATTATATTTGGAAACCCCATCCTATCCGTTATTTCGTCTAGCGAGGATCGCGTGTGAATGTAATCATTCACACGGCGTCCGAGTGAAGACGAAACATTGTACCTAGTTATATTTCGGATTTTTAAATCGCCACATGGCTATGTTGATTAACATGCCGACGAAAGATACCGCGACATATGCGAGCACCAAGCCCATAATTCCTCCCCAGATACCCAAGACCACATAGAGAAGTATTTTTATGACAACTTGAATAAGACTGGTGGTAAAAATCGTCCCTGATAATTTTTGAGAAACCAGAAGCAAGCTGATGTAGCGATTGGGCATCGCGAAGACAAGACCGATTGCCAGAATTTGTGAATAAAAAACTCCATCCAGATATTGTGGCAGTAAATATTTAAACAAATATGGCGAGAATAATATGTAGAAAAATGCCACAATGGCGCCGATAAACATGCCTTGTAAAATTCTTTTATAAAAAACGGTATTTATTTCTTCGGGCATCTTCGTGGCGAACTTCGGAGAACCTAAACCGACCCACACTTTTATGAAAGAAGTTAATCTTCCGGGAACAGCCATGGCCAGAGAGTAAGTGGCGAGTTGAGCAGGACCCCAGAAATGGGCAAGAATGATTTTGTCGATTTGGGAAGTGAGGGGTTCAATGAATCCTATGAAAGTGAGTCGCCGACCATATTTTAGCGTTTCCCCGGCTTCCGCTACGGGCGGTTTGAATTTACGCAAAATAACAATATAGAAAAAGAGAGTTGACGCGAAAGTGGTAACGGCGTAAGCGGTGATGAGCCAGAAGACTTCCCCGCTAAACAAAATTGCGGCCAGCATTCCCGCGGCATACATGAAGCTCGAGATGACGCTTGAAATGTTGGCAAACTTGAACTCTTTCTTTCCCTCAAGATATGCGCCGTAAGTATTTAAGGCAAGGGTGAACGGGACGAATATGCCCAAAATCAAAAAAGATGTCGCGAAGAGGGAATTGCCGTTTACGAAATAATATCCACCGAGGACAAAGAAGGTCGTGAACATCAAAAGGTTCCACTTGAATTGATATCTGACGGAAGTTCGTAACGCGCCCTCATGCCCGGTTGCCACGGCTCTCGCAACGGCGCTGTTCATCCCGTTAAGCGCGAAGACGTTCAACACGCCCGCCAGAGAAAGAATATATCGGTAGGTACCGTATGTTTCTTTCGGTAAATAGTTTGCAAAGAAAATTATTAAAATAAGCGAAATGATGCTTGAGAATGTTTGACCAAAGGTCATCCAAAAACCGCCCTTGGCCAGGTAGAGCATGTCCGTCTTGGTATATCTCTCGCTCCAGCGTAAAATGCCGACTGTCTTTAGTTTGAGTTTTTCCATGTATTTTCAAATACTAATGTATACAACGGTTTTTTCCTAGTCATTGGTTACATTGTATAGTATAGTGGTAAATATTATGAATTTGAATAAATTTTTACGGTACGCAATTTTTATCGGCCTATTTGCTGTTCCGTTTATACCGCTCCTCGTGTCAAACTCGATGTTTTTCCCGTTTATCACGGGAAAAAATTTTGCTTTCAGGATTATTGTTGAAATTATCCATGCCGCTTGGGTGATTTTGGCGCTACGAGATTCTTTCTATCGGCCCAAGAAATCAATCATCCTTATTGCTTTTGCCACATTTATCGGGATACTCGCTCTCGCCGATTTTTTTGGCGAGAACCCATACAGAAGTTTTTGGTCCAACTACGAGCGAATGGAAGGGCTTGTCGCGCACCTGCATTTGTTCGCGTATTTTCTGGTTGCCACCGCGATGTTTTCCACGGAAAAATTATGGCAAAAATTTTTTTACACTTCGTTCGGCGTTAACACGGCCATTATTGGTTATAGTTTATTTCAGCTCTCCGGCAAGCTCGCCATCAATCAAGGGGGGGTTCGCGTTGACGCCACTTTCGGCAACGCCACATATCTCGCGGCCTACGCGCTTTTTCAGGTTTTTCTCATTGCTTTTTATCTGATTCGCGAGAAAAATTTCTCGGACTCGTCAAGCGACAAAGCCGCCTTTGTCATTCTCGGAGCAAGTCTCGGAGCGTTTTTGGCGATGCCACCCGGATCTTCCGTTACCGCATACTTTTTGATTATTCTTTTGACCATTGCCGTAGACCTCGCCTTGTTTTTTGCCGTAACCGCACGAGGGAGCAAGCCGTTTTTGTGGGTGCTTTTAATCGCCAATCTTTTTGTTCTTTACAACACCGAAACAAGGGGGGCAATACTCGGGCTTATCGGCGGGGTGTTCATTTCCGCCACAATCTTGGCTGTAGGAAATTGGAAAAACGCGAAAGTTAGGAACACCGCTGTTTCCGCCATTGCCGCGCTCATGATTTTTGTCGGACTGTTTGTGGCGTTTAAAGATTCTAAATTCATAAAAGAGAGAAGCACTCTTGCCAGATTTGCTTCCATTTCGCTTACCGAGCAGACGACCATTTCGCGATTCACCGTCTGGGATATGAGCTGGCAGGGATTCAAAGAGCATCCCGTTCTTGGCTGGGGACAGGATAACTTCATTGTTGTTTTCAGCAAATACTACAAGCCGGATATGTGGAATCAAGAACCGTGGTTTGACCGTTCCCACAACGTTTTCTTTGATTGGATGATAGCCGCGGGTCTTTTGGGCATTCTTGCTTACCTCGCGCTTTTTGGCGCTGGCCTGTATTCCTTGTGGAGAAGCTTGAAACTTTCTTTCGCCGAAAAAAGCGTTTTGACCGGGCTTTTGGCCGGATATTTTTTCCAAAATCTTTTTGTTTTTGACAACCTGACGAGCTACATTATGTTTTTCTCCGTTTTGGGATTTATTTCTTTCGCTTCGGTAAACGACGGTGTCGCGGAAAAATCGGCCGAAAAACCGGCCAAAGCGCGGGAGCCGAAGAATGTCCCGCCCGAACCGGGCGGCGCGGGGTATTTTGGAGCGGCTATGGCTCTAATCATTCTTGTTCCTGTTTTGTATTTCGGAAATGTTAAGCCGATACTTGCTTCAAGGTATTTAATACAAGCGATAAGCGGGCAGGAAGAAGGTCCCGCGAAAAATCTTGAGTACTTCAAAAATGTTTTCGCTTCAGGAACGTTCGGAGGCGGTGAAGCCCGCGAGCAACTGGTTCGCGCGACAATAAGTTTGCGCGGGGCCAATATCCCGGATGAGTTTAAACAAGCTTTCTTCTCGCTCTCCAACGAACAAATGCTTGATCAAATCAAAATGGCCCCAACTGACGCCAGGTATGAACTTTATTTCGGGTTGCTTTTTGGTTCTTTTGGAAATTTTGACGAAGCCGCGAATCATTTGAAAAGAGCGCTGGAACTTTCTCCCAAAAAACAGCAGATTTTATTTGAGCTCGGTTCCGTTTATTTAAGCAAAGGGGATGTGAATACGGCCAACAAATATTTCAAAGAAGCTTACGACGAAGCCCCGAAGTATCCGGATGCCGCGATTACTTACGCCACGGGATTGATTTATGCCGGACGGGTAGAGGAATCAGACGCCATTCTTATTTCATCTTTTGGAACAACGCTTGTGCCCGACAACCGCATCATCAGCGCTTATTTTGTCAAAGGTATGCCCGGCCGAGTAATTGATATCCGCAAAAACCAACTCTTAAAATCGCCAAAAGACCAGCAAACGATGCTTGCCCTTGCCGCCGCTTATTTGAACGCGGGACAAAGGGAAAACACCATCAACGAATTAAATGAAATTATAAAAACATATCCTGGTTTTAAAGACCAAGGAGAATCTTTCATAAAAGAAATCCGCGCCGGCAGGAATCCTTGACAAGGAAACACCAAGGGTCGTCCTTGGTCCCTGCCAAGGACGACCCTTGGCAGACTTTACTTTAATAGAATGCAAAGAAAATTTATTTTTTCTGTAGGTGAGTACTACCACATCTACAACAGAGGTGTAGAGAAAAGAAATTTGTTTTTAGACAACACTGACTGCGATAGATTCATGCGTCTTCTCTATATTTCCAATGGCGTAAAACCGGTAATCTTGAGAGATTGCCAAGGACGACCCTTGGCGGAATAGAAGATTACTATAATGCTATAATAATTGTATGGAAAAAATCAAAGTCGGCATCAACGGGCTCGGACGCATTGGCAGGGCGTTTTTGAAGCTGGCTATAAACCGGCCGGAAATTGAGATTGTGGCGGTAAATGATTTGGGGAACGCGGAAAATCTGGCCTATCTTCTAAAATACGACACGGTTTACGGCAAGAGCGATTTGCGGGTTGAGGCGGGAGAAAATGTTTTAAATGTGAATGGTCATAAAATTTCTCTCTTCAGAGAAAAAGAACCCGCCAAAATCCCATGGAGTAACGCGATTGTTGATATTGTAGTGGAATCAACCGGATTTTTTGAAAGTTATGAAAAAGCCAGAGGGCATTTGGAAGGAGGCGCGAAGCGCGTAATTATTAGCGCTCCAGCAAAAGGCGGCGGCGAGGGAACTCTCGGAGAAACTGTGCTTATCGGTATAAACGAAGACAAACTTAAAATTTGCCAAATATCTTCCAACGCTTCTTGCACCACGAATGCCGGAAGTCCCGTGATGGCCATCTTGGACGAGGGGCTTGGCATTGAGAAAGCGATTCTAAACACCGTGCATGCTTACACCGCGACGCAGAAAATTGTAGACGGGCCGGATGCGGGAGATTTTAGGCGCGGGCGGGCGGGCGGGCAGAATATTGTGCCCTCAACCACCGGCGCGGCCATTGCCGTAACAAAAGCACTTACTGATTTAGCGGGCAAATTTGACGGTATCGCGCTCCGCGTGCCCGTCGTTGCCGGTTCTATTGCCGATATCACTTTTGTTTCATCGCGCGATACAACCGCGGAAGAAGTAAATAATATTTTGAGGAAAGCAGCCGAGGAAGACAGATGGAAAGGGATTTTTACGGTTACGGAAGAGCAGGTGGTATCGTCTGATATAGTGGGCGACACGCACGCGTCCATTGCCGATTTATCTTTTACGAAAGTGGTCGGCGGGAATTTGGTCAAAGTGCTTGCCTGGTACGACAATGAAATGGGATACGCCAATACTCTGGTGGAGCATGTTATTCGCGCAGGGAGTTATCTAAACAGTAAATAGCGAAATATCAAAATAGTTTATGAAAGATTATAAAGATTGGATTGTCTGAAATATTTAGCTATTTTATTATTAGGCTTTTTTGATATTTTAGTTATGAAAATTTACATTGCATCTGACCACGGCGGTTTTGAGCTCAAAAAACATTTACTCGGTTTTGTGCGCGAGCTTGGCTACGAAATTGAAGATTGTGGCGCTTTTCAGAATAATCCCGACGATGACTATCCCCCTATTATTTCCAGTGCGGCGCGAAAACTTTCTTTGGATGTTGAAGCTGGGATTGACAGTCGCGCCATTGTTGTCGGCGCGTCAGGACAGGGGGAGGCGATAGTAGCCAATCGTTTCAAGGGTGTGCGGGCGGTTGTTTACTATGGTCCGGCCCCACGCTCGCAAACAGATGTAAGCGGGAAAGAATTGAATATGATTGCTTCAACCCGCGAGCATAATGACGCCAATGTTCTTTCATTGGGCGCGCGATTCATAAGCGAACAAGAAGCGAAAGATGCAGTTAAACTGTGGCTTGAAACTCCGTTTTCCGGCGAGGAGAGGCATGCGAGAAGAATAAATAAAATAGATAAGAAATGAGTTCATATAAAGGAACTATTATTGAAAGCAGTCTGAAAGACAAGAAAATTTTAGATGAAGTCAAGATTGTTAAAAAGTACAAAGACGAGGATTGGGTACTTTACGACATAGAAATTGAGGAAAATAAAATAAAAGATTTACAGAAATATATAAATGACGGACCTTGGTACAGACATTTATGGAATGGAGAAAAAATAATGATGAAGTTTATGTTGTATACAAAGAAAGTATTTTTAAGATAAAATATTCGGATAAATCAACTTGGGCTGAAGCTATAAATTATGGGGAAAAAGTAGGAATACCGGAAGAACAATTAGATTTTTTAATTCACTAACATGACCGAAATAATTCCGGCGATAATGCCCAAAAACTTAAACGACCTTGAGAACAAGGTCTCTTTGGTGCGCGGCGCGGCGAGATGGGTGCAAATTGACGTGATGGACGGAAACTTTGTCTCGGCCGTAGATTGGCCGTTTCCGGACATGCGCCGCGCCGCATCCGCAATTCTTTCGGAAGAAGAAGGATTGCCCTATTGGAATGACATAAATTACGAATTTGATTTGATGATAAAGAATCCGGAAAAATACGCCGAGGATTTCGTGCGCTTGGGCGGGGGGCGCATTATTTTTCACTACGAAAGCGCGGACAAAGACAAGATATGGGAAGCGGTGCGCAAAGTGCAGGATATGAATACCGAAGTTGCCATTGCCATAGACACGGTGACCCCAAACGATGCGCTTGATGAATTCTTGACCGACGAGAGGCCTGTTGATTTCGTTCAGTTGATGGGAATCGCGCAAATTGGTTATCAGGGACAGCCTTTTGACGAACGCGTAATCCCCAAAATAAAAGCCCTTCGCGGGAAGTTCCCTGATATAATGATAAGCATAGACGGAGGCGTTAATTTTGACTCAGCTCCGCTTCTTATAGATGCGGGCGCAAATCGCCTTGTTGCCGGCTCGGTGATTTTAAAAAGCGAAAATCCGCGCGAAGCAATTGGACGACTTAAGTTATTGAGCATATAATTAAAAAATGAAGAAAAAAGGGACTATAAAAAAAGGAGTTTCAAACGAAGACCTGGCTCGCATGGTTGCTAAGGGTTTTGAAAGTATGGATAATAATTTTTCGGGACTTGAAAATAAAATGACGGGGCTTGAGGACAGAATGACGGGACTTGAGGACAAAGTAGACGGGTTTGAACGACGCGTTACGCAAAAAATAGGGAATCTTGAAAGGCGAATCGATGATGTTGTGATGAATCGCGCCACAAAAGACGAAGTCTACGCCCTTTCTCTGCGTGTTGATAATCTTGAAATCAAGACCGGGCTAAAAGAGAAGGGAAAATAGGCCGCGATGGCATTCACGGACGCAAAAACTAAAGAGCTTGAGATAAAGGCGAACCAAATCCGCCAATCGATTATTTCTATGCTTGTGGAAGCGGGTTCGGGGCACACGGCCGGACCGCTCGGCATGGCGGATGTTTTTACTGCCATGTATTTTGGCATACTTAAGCATGACCCGAAAAATCCGGATTGGGAAAAACGCGACAGACTCGTTCTTTCAAACGGCCACATTTGCCCCGTGCTTTACGCGGCCATGGCGCACTCCGGATATTTTCCGGTGGACGAACTAATGACGCTCCGCAAATTCGGCTCGCGCCTGCAGGGACATCCTCATCGCGAATGGTTGCCTTACATTGAAACATCATCCGGCCCTCTCGGTTCCGGCCTTTCGCAAGCCGTCGGCATGGCGCTTGCCGAGAGAATTGATAACGGCAAAAGCTCGGACAAATTTATTTACTGTTTTTTGGGCGATGGCGAATTGGATGAAGGGAACAATTGGGAAGCGCTTATGCTTGCCGGAAAAGAAAAGTTGCATAACCTAATCGCTATCGTGGACAGGAATAATATTCAAATAGACGGATTTACCGAAGACGTGATGCCTCTTGAACCGCTACACGAAAAATTGGCGTCGTTTAATTGGCATGTGCAGGAAATAGACGGACACAGTTTCCACGCCATTTTTGACGCGGTGGAAGAAGCCAAAGCGGTGTTCAACCAGCCGTCTGTGATTATCGCTCACACCATTCCGGGCAAAGACGTGCATATGTTTGAGCGCGATTTCAAATGGCACGGTATGCCTCCGAACAAGGAAAAAGGAGAAGCGGCGCTTAAGGAATTGAGGACTCTTGCGGGGAGAATAAAATCTGAACATGAGTAAATCTCTTACTTATAACCAATAACTATGACAATAACAAAAACAACCCCTTTTCGCTTCTTCGAGTGGTCGGTTTACCGCGACGCAAAGGAATTTTTTAATTTAAGTTTTGGGATAGTTAAGAAACTTCCTAAAGAATACAGATTTGAAATAGGAAGCCAAATAATCAGGTCAAGCCTATCGGTTTCCTTAAATATAGCAGAGGGAGCTGGCAAAAATTCCGACAAAGATTTTAATCATTTTTTGAATATTGCATCAGGGTCATTGTTTGAAACTGTTGCCGCCTTCGATATATTAAAAGACAACAACCTTATAAGCGAGAAAGAATTTACAGATACATTGAATTTAGGGGGTGTAATTTCCAACCAGCTTGGCGGGTTTAAAAAACGATTATTGCGTAATAGTTAACTGTTATAAGTTATGGTTATCTTGAATCCAAAATTGTTTGATGCAGATGTTGAGCAACTGCCGATTCGCAAAGGTTTCGGCGAAGGGTTGTTGCAGGCCGGTACCGAAGACGAGCGCGTGGTGGGGCTTTGCGCCGATTTGACCGAATCAACGCAAATGCATCTTTTCCGCAACGCTTTCCCCAAACGATTTATTCAGATCGGCATAGGTGAGCAGAATTTGGCGGGAGTGGGAAGCGGGATGGCGGCTATGGGCAAAATTCCTTTTATTTCTTCTTATGCCATGTTTTCTCCCGGACGGAATTGGGAACAGATTCGCACTACAATTTGTTACAACGACCGCAATGTGAAAATTGCCGGTTCACACGCTGGAGTTTCAGTCGGTCCCGATGGCGGGACGCATCAGGCCACAGAAGATATAGCCATTACCCGCGTAATTCCCAGAATGACCGTAATCGTGCCGTGCGACGCGATAGAAGCCAAGAAGGCGACACTTGCCGCGGCAAAAATGAACGGCCCTGTTTACATCCGCTTGGCGCGCGAGAAAACGCCCGTTATTACAACGGAAGAAACGCCGTTTGAAATTGGTAGAGCGCAAGTGTTTTCCCGTCCAAGGGGAGTCCTTGGACAAAAGGTGGGGATAATAGTCTGTGGCGGGCTTGTTTATAACGCGCTTCGCGCGGCAAAAGATCTTGAAAAGGAAGGAATCGGCGCGACAGTACTCAATCTCGCGACCATAAAGCCGATAGACAGGGAAGCAATAATTAAATTAGCCCAAGAAAACGAAGGCATCGTGACGGTGGAAGAACACCAAATCGCTGGTGGTATGGGAAGCGCGGTGGCGGAAGTGCTTGCAGGGGAATATCCCGCGCCCATGGAATTTGTAGGAGTGAGAGATTTGTTCGGACAGTCGGGAACCCCAGCCGAACTCATCGAACATTACGGCATGGGCATATCGCACATAAAAGAAGCGGTAAGAAAGATTTTAGGCGGGGAGAGAAAGGCGGTAAATAATTTCCATCTGTAAAAAATTCATCCAAGGATAGATTTTTTACGGAACGGAATATTTTGGCAGGTTTTGTAATTTTTTAACTTTAGATTTTCTTCGGCTGGTAATCGGGGGATTTTGCGAGATAATCTTCAATTTTTTCGCGCGACAAAAGCCCTTCCTGGGCGCCGACATACTGGACTACACTCATTGAATTGACGGGGCCCCAAGGGAGAGCTTCTTCCGGGGTTTTGCCTAAAGCGAGCGCGGATACAAAGGTGGAAGAAAAAGCGTCGCCCGCGCCCGTGCGCTCATACGGCGGTTTTTCGTCCGGGTATGGAGGAATAAACCAAGCAACACCTTCGTTTAACATATACGCTCCGCTTGGGCCGTCGGTTATTATTACGATTTCCGGGCCGAGTTTACGCATGTTATTCAGCAGATTGGAGATATTACTTTCTTTTGTTTCCAAAATTTTTTGCGCCTCTTCTTTGTTGGATATAAAAACTTTTGTTCGCTTATAAATACCGGACAAGCGTTCTTTGCCGAATTTCATCTGATAAGTTCCGGGTTGGAAAGCCAGATTTGTTTTTGGGTGATTATCCAGATACGCGGCAAGAGAGTCGTGCAAGGAGAGGGAATTTTCTCCGAAAGATGAAAGATAAAACCATTTCGGCTCGCCGATATCCGGAAGTTCGTAGGCAAAAGATTCATGTTTGACCAAAATCGTACGGTCGTTGTCATACCAAAGGACATAATGGTAGTTGGTGCTGACACCCGGATTTACTTTTACGAACGACGAATCTATGCCCTCTCGCTCTATTGTTTCCAGGCATTCTTTGCCATTTTGGTCGTCGCCTACATTTGTAATAATCGCCGTGGAAAGTCCGAGGCGGGCCGCGGAAACGGCGGCATTGGGGCTGTTTCCGACAGCCCTGATTACTTTTACAAATTCGTACGGAACTTTCGCTTTAAAAGGCATGCATATTTGGCAATTCTCTTTATCAACTTCGCAGTGTACCTGCGCGTCTTCTAACCTGATGAAACAGTCGGTTGTTATGTCCCCCATGGCGACAAAATCCAATTCTTTTGACATAAGGATATTTTAGCATATTGCCGTGGGACAAGAGCATGGTTCATGGTCTATGACTTAAAACGGGAATCTTAAGTCGGATATCGTGAATCATCGCGCGCAATATGCTAAAATACAAATCATGAAAACCCTGCGAGAATGCATAGTCGAGGCGGAGAAAAAAAGAGTAGCTATCGGACATTTCAACATATCCGATTCGGAGGGATTTTGGGCGGTTGTTACGACAGCACGCGCTTTGGATGTTCCGGTAATAATCGGCGTGTCGGAAGGCGAGCGTGATTTTATCGGCGTGGAGCAAGTAGCGGCTATGGTCAAAAGCGCGCGCGAAAAATTCAACCCTCCGATATATCTAAATGCCGACCATTCGTATTCGTTTGAGCGTGTGAAGGAAGCGGTGGATGCCGGGTTTGACGCGGTTATTTTTGACGGGGCAAAATTGTCTATCGAAGAAAATATTGTCACAACAAAAAGATGCGTGGAATACGCCAGAAGCGTTGATCCCAAAATTATGGTTGAGGCGGAATTGGGTTACATCGGGATTTCGTCGAAAGTGCTGGATGCCATTCCGGAAGGGGTTTCTTTGGCTAATCTGACCACCCCCGAAGAAGCAAAAAGTTTTGTGGAAAAAACGGGCGTAGAC
>ERZ1292629.35-Hain-H43-01um-R1-35-length-124474-cov-9_pt2 | contig 52559 bp, 99 predicted proteins | sample MGYA00564399_ERZ1292629 | MGnify/ENA primary metagenome ERZ1292629 (study PRJEB36523, sample SAMEA6512636) | groundwater metagenome | collected 2019-01-08 | study: AquaDiva: Metagenomics assemblies of 32 groundwater samples
GCTGTCGTCTCTCCTTCACGACGAGCTTCTTTCATCATCTGAGCCGTAACTGACACAATAGCATCCTGCTGCCCCAGCTGTGATCTCAGATCAATCAGGCGTTCAAAGGTTTCAGCCAACGTCTCTCCTTCGCGCCGATCTTCCTTCATCGCACGAGCAATACCCTCAAAGGGACCAAGATCACGCCGCTGTCCACGATTCATCTGCAGATCAATCAATCGCTGGAAGGTTTCTGCAGTTGTCTCTCCCTCACGGCGAGCTTCTTTCATCATTTGTGCAGTGACGGACATTGCAGCGGTATACCGGTCCCACTGAACAATACCCTGCTGAATACGAGTAGTAAGCTTCTGAGTTTGTGCTTCAGCTTGTAACAATGCCTCACTAAAGCCCTTAGTCTTAGGGTCAGCGTCTGCAACAAAATCCCGCAGAGCCTGACGAGCATCCAGAAAGGCTTTGATCAGACCCTGCTTAGAGATTTCCGGCTGCTCAGAAAGACGATCATACAAAGAAGTGATCCTATCCATAAACTGCTCAATCGTAGAACTCAGTTCCTTTGCCTGCTTCTCAATTTCTTTGCGTATTTCCTTAAAGGAGCCTCCTACAGACTCGCGATATTTTGCCAAACCAGCGATCGCAGTTTGCCGAGCCTTCTCCAGCTCCTGATCAATGCGTTGCTGCAAGACAAGCTTCAAAGCTGGGTTAGTCTGCAAAGCTGCCTTACCAAAACTGGTCTCAAACTCAGCAGTCAGCGCCTTCTCAATATCCTCCCTGACTTTTGGCAGTACTGTTGTCACAGACTCCAGCTGACTTTCGCGAATCTCATCCAGTTTCAGTCGTTTCAGCGTTTCGGCAAACCGCACACCCAGTATTTCCGCCGATTGATTAATCTGCGCCCAGTCAAGCTTATCGGGATTGAACAAATCAGACAACGCCTTCGACAGCTTTTGACGAGCCTCTTCCAAAGCCTGAGAGCCCTGAGGATTAAACCCAGCCAGTAAATCCTGCAAAGAGCGTTCAAAGCTAAACGACGCTTCAAACTCCTTCTGCTTTCCCATCGCACCAAATGAGAGAACATTCAGACCCTGCATCCAAGCGTTGCCCTCGAACGCCGATTTAACACCGCGAATCTTGTTCGTCAGCAAGGCAATGCCACCGATTAGCACAACAACACCAGCCGCCAATGCCGCAACCACCGCTATTGCCAAGGCAAATGGACCCAAGCCCACCTTGATCGCAGTGATCATAGACGTAAAGGCCATACTGCTACGAGCAATGGCATTGACCAGACTAATGTTCAGTGCCACAGAAAATCCGCTTACTCCTGCTGATGCGGCGAACATACTAGTCGTAAAGGCAACGAGCGTCTTAAAGGCCATAGCATTAAGCATAGCATTCACCAAGACTATGGTATTGTTAGCCAGGAACATAACAACTCTAAAATAGATCATCACGGCCAATAAGCCTCGAATCGAGTAGAGGAACTTTCCGACGCCCTCAACCAATCCAACAAATCCAACCAGTAGAGCTCCCACAACTCTGCCAACCTGTTCACGATGCAAAGTCACCCAATCAGTCAACGCTGTAGTCTGGGCAATGAAGTCTTTGGTAAGAAAACGCACTGCGGGTGACAATGCATCACCAATGGCAGCTCTTAGGTTTCTGGTCCTAACCGTAAGTTGAGAAGTCAAACCAGTCAAAGTTTCCATGACCAGCAGGTGAGAACCAGTAACACGAGTGGCTTCCTGCAGAATCATTGTATAGTAACCATGAACTCGCGCCGATTCACTCAACTTATCTCTGGTAGTATCATGGGCAGCAGCATACCGATCCAACAACACCATCGCATTGGTAGTCATACCAGCGCTATCCAAAATAGCAGAGCGCTCTTCACGGAGACCCTGCGCAGACCTGGACACGGCTTCTCCGAATGTAAGCATACCCTGACGACCAAACGAGGCAAAGTCCAAAAAGGCAAAAGCCAAGTCCCGTACCTGCTGTACGTCAAATCCCTTTTGCACTAGGTTCTTCACAGCAGTGGCCGCATCCGTAAGACCAATCATGCCAGTATTAACCAAGTCATTGACAATAGCATTAACTTGCCCAATATCCCGCTGATAGGCCTTTGCCATAGCCCCGACACCTAGCATAGCAGTCCGCTGAGCCTCAGAGACTGCAACAAAGCTCATCACCAGACGAGCTGCCATTCCAGTAACCAGACCAAGCACGAAGTTCAGCAGCAAAAGCTGATTACGAAGTTCGCCAATCTCGCGCCGGGCTCCGGAGGTAAAGACGCGCATGCGATCAATCTGCTGATTGTGTCTAGTGACAGCATCAGCAGCTTGCTTATGTGATTCGGAGACCCTGATGTTGGCCCGCACGGAGGCATTGCCAACCTGAGCCATAGCAGTAGACATTTCTTTCATAACGGCCAGCATCTTTTCTGACCCCGTCGTTTGAAAGTCTACTACAACCCGGCGAGTAATTGACGGACCCAATTACATCACGCCCTTTGCTTTGATCATTTCCTGTCTGGCCTTCTCCTTAGCCTCGTGATCCTCCATCTTACGAATCTGGAATTCGCTACGAACTCCTTGGATCACAGCAAAAGCATCCATTAGGTGTCTAGGTTGGGCCTCAACAACCGGAGGACTACAAGGAAGAGCATGATAGGTATTGCAGTGCGACTCAATGCGCATAACATCATAGTACTCTGGCTCCTCCAAGCTGCGCGGACAGATACCATCCAATAGATCAGGTCTGTACAGGCCCACAGCTGCCATCACGCCCCACCCTGTCCGGGCAAATGGGTGAATAGCTGGCTCATCAACAAGGAACCTCTCCAAATCCACCAAATATTGAAGAAGAGAGTCTCGGGTAAAGACTCTCGTCTCCATTTGCCATCGGTTGTTGGCTGGATCTGTAGCATCAGGATCTAGCACCATGTTGCCATCCTGGTCTAGTTTGGCAACGGTGCATTCAATCTCCTCCTGACTATAGAAGCATGTTCTAGTCGCCTGCGCTTCGTCGCCAAAACTGCGTCTCCACTTGTTAAGGTCACAGCGCTGGCAGTTATGAGTGACTAGTCCATCAGCAAGAGTGAACGTCTGTGTTTCGGGCTCCTCAACACACCAAACATCCTCATAACGATCTGTCCGCTCAACAGACTCCACCGTCCATTGCATAGAGTATTTACCGGAATTGTCATACTCGCCCAGATTTTCTTTGTGCTTTGTTCGTAGAAATAAAGACGAACTCAAAAATTGTCTATAAAGATTAATCGTGTAGAGTGGGCTATACTCCCCAGTAAATGGACTAATTTTTCTGCTAACATACACGTCAGAAGACAAAATCCCAAGCAGGTTCAGGGCCGACCGAGCCCAGACTAAGTTCTCTCTGGTGGCAGAACTGAGTGAACAGCTGGACTCCCCCACACTACCGTCGGTAGCCAACCATCCCATAATGAACCCCAACAAATACTCACGATTTGCTGCCAACGACGGTAGTGTCTTCCAATTATAAGGAAGACCACTAATTATAGCATATGGCCCATACTTAGCCCCAGCATTGACAGATCTCATATCCGATCGAAAGCCTGCCGTAAAATGCTTAAGAAGCTCTTTCTTAGGCTCAAAAATATGGGCAAGGGTGTCCCTATAGGTACTACTAGTACCATCACCAAAGACAATGCCATGCTGTATAGCTATTTTACATGGCAATAACTCCGGTCTGCGTCTAGGAACCTGCACTGGAATCTTATCACCGCGTTTATTGGGGGCTTTCCCGCTCCACCTTTCAAGCTCTACCGTAGGCTTAATTACTAGTCTCGAAGAGCCTGTTTGAGGCTCCCGAACAAGCCATAAATGATTCGCTGTTGTATATATCTCCTTATAACGGTTTTTCCACGACAAAATCAATCGATAGAGAGGTTGTGGCGCATACTTTCTCACAGTGGCTTTACGCCACGATGGACCAGACCCACTACGAGACAAAACGGTAACAGATTCCCCATCACTACAGTTTGAAAACTGCCTCAGCCCCTCATTTGTCAGAAACTCTGTTTCAGGAGCAAAACAATTTAGTCTATCTGAACCTGGCCTATCGACTTCCTTCCACAGCGCCAGCCACATCATGATCTCCAACTTTTTTTTCCTCGACTCTTTTCAGAGCCTGGGAGGGCTTCATCGCAATCTCTACGATCTCTCCGATAATATCGGATTCCAGCCCTTCCATAAGATCCAAAAGCAAAGACTGCTCTGTGATGGTCTCGTGGATATACCCATCACGATAGAACTGCGAGGTCTCATGGAACTGGTAGTTATCGATATGGTCGATAAAGTGCAGCCAGAGCTCCTTGGAGGTTCGATAACTCAGATTCTTATCGAACACCTCTTTGCCCTTAGAGTCGGTGATCGGAGACTTGTTTCGCTCAATAATGGCCTGTGCCTCAGCACTTCTGTCCCCAACATTCGGCTTGATCCAAAACACAGTCTGTTCAGCCTTAGGCATGGCCTGCTCGGCCTTGACGATATAGGGAAATGGACGCTTACTAATACCCTTCATTAGACAATCCTCATTGGTTAAACGGTTTCAACTGCATCTGACAAAGTGATAGTACACGGCTCAACACCAGAACCTGCCGCGCTATACGCCGTAAACGGAAGCTCGATGGTATGCTCGTTCTCAGCACTAGCCACCGGCTTATCGAACAAAACTTCGCAAACAATACTAAGCTCACCAGCGGTGGTTGCTGCAACAGACCCCCAAAAGATGGTCAACGTTCTGCTAGGCTTGAGAGTGTTCACGTTAGCAGCGGCAACATCAGAAGCCATGTAATCCAGCCAAGGGCGCATACCCGCATCGTAGGTCAGTGCCTCATAAGGGAACTTGAGAGATCCGCTAATCGAAAATCCCTCTGCACCCGGCATGAACTTCCGAGGCCGAATCACACCGTCACCGGCATAGGCCCCAAAGACAGGAGTCCAACCACCGTCAACAGTCAAACTAAACCCCGAGCAGTTAACATTGGCATCGTCCGTATCACTATCATCCAAACGCACGACTGCATTTCTCCAAAGCAGAGCCTGCCTAGGGTCTACGACAAGCGATGCCGATGCAAGCGAGGTGACACCAGCCACAGAGTCGTTTGTAGGGGTGCGCCCAATGAAGCTAGCCGAACACTTCAAAGGACCCCCATCCGATGACAAGGTGATAGACTTCGTCACACACCCTTCCATCAGGAAGTAGTTGGTGGCATTCATATACCTAGCCAAGTACAAATAGAACTCGGGGTACAACCCTTCCCCGGTAGTCCTCAAGCTGGTTGGAACAGTAAAGGCTTTAGTAAACGGTGTTAGGTCCCCCTCTGCAAATCCCCTCTGAGTCAATCCTCGCAACGGCACAGCCAGACTGTAAGCATTGCCATCAAAATCATACTGAGTCTCACCATGCTTACGCATGATGATATTGGACCATCCGCCGGTATGGGTCTTACTGGCACGACCAGTCAGAATTTTGGTATTGTATTCCTCTTGGACAACACTGAAATCGGGATCATTAGACACCGGCCAAGCAAAGTTAACGGTGCCTCTCGCACCATACGCCGTGCCTGCCTCAAACGTACAGACATCAGTAATGTCGTTTGTAATTGCCCCAGCAAGCAACATCACCGTTTGGGCTTTCGTTGCAAGAACACCCGGAATTGCCATATTATTAGATCACACCACCTTTACGTAAGATTGAAGTCCACAGCCGTCGCACAAGAAACTGTAAGACCATCAGCGTCGCCCACAGTTCTAACAGCCCTAAACGGAAGGTCATACAGCAACTCCACGTCAGAAGTGCGTTTTGGCTCATCGAACACAACATTCATCTGAAATGCCAGCTGTCCAGTAGCAGCAGCCGGTACAGCCCCCCAAGAGATATTAATCAACCGGTTGAGCTGGATGTTGCCAGCTGAGGAACCGGCAAAGGCCCCACCCACTGCAGACGCAATACCAAGAAAGTCACTCAGTGGAACACTACCACCGGTGTAAGTAGTGCCACCCTCAGCCTCGCTAGTCTCAGAACCTAAAATGGCTTGAGGAATCTTCAAAGACCCACTACAAGTAAGCCCTCCCATGACGATCTTCTGGGGCACAGCATTGTTGTAGAACTGTGGCACAGCTTCAGTCGCCAGATTAATAGACATCCCTTTGACCAACACACTTCTGGACGCCGGAGTACCGGCAGGATCGTAAATCGTAACCGCCATATTGTGCATCACAAGCGGAGGATTCGTTGTGTCCAACCCCACAGACGGACTTGTCAAGTTAATGCTATTACGATAGCGAGCGCCCAACAGCCCTACCTGCACCATAAGAGGTCCACCTTCACACGAGAAATTCATAGACGTAGTCACACAAGCGTCCATGATTTCATTGGTAGCATTTGTACCCGTCATAAAGTACTTCATGGCACTCATATACCAGGTTGGCTGATATGGCTCAGCAGCAGCTACACCATTCTGGTTAAGACTAACCGCAAATGTCTTGACAAACGGAGTACTAGCACCTTCGGTATAACCCTTGGCCTGAAAAAGACCGATCAACGGCAGTACAGTGTTATATGCATTCGCTTGGTACGACAACGTAGTCGTCGGATGCAACTTGAGAATCTCACCAGTATCCCACGGCTGGCCGAGCTCACGAATACCAGTCATCTTCCTCGTGTTGTCGATCTCTGTATTCAGATCAAACGAGGGCGATTCCGTTACAGGCAGTGCAAAGTTAGATGTTCCAGTTCCACTGTAATACGTTGTAGCCGCAAAGGTAAATCCAGCAGCTGCCGTTGCAAAAGTAGTTCCAAGTCCACACAAGCAAACAATTTCTTCCGCTGGACCGATAAGAGTCCCAGGTCTCGCCATTAACTACCCCACCCCTCAGACAACACGATCTCAACCGCGCCGCCAAACTCTTGATATGCCTGTTCTGGCACCTCAACCACCTCACCCATTCTAAGCCGTCCCAACTCACCAGCATTCAAAACCCACCAACTGTTGTCATGTGGCACTGGAATTGATTTGCCGGGTACAATACGAATCATCATAGTCGTTTTCGACAGAGGTTCCATCCGGACCCCATCGTCCAGAACTGATTCCTCAAACAATACACTCTTCTTAGACTTGATTGCGACTCACCGCCTCATTCGATGCAACCGACATACGAACCTCGGCCACAGAAAGTAATCCCTTTTCACCATCGGCCATACCATAGGAAATGGACTCCAGATCCGAATTTTCGGCCGTTCCACCCCAATGCACATTCTTCCAAATGACCAGCATTAAGGCGTCTACGATATCTAAAACAGTGTCCATCGAATCGTCTTTGCTAGTCAGCTTATCGTAAATCTCAAACGTCACCATACGATCCTGCTTGTCTTTACCGCGCCACTCGTAGACCGTGGTATCGTCTTCGAGAATCACTGACAAAGCCGGAAAGAATCCAATGTTGTCAGTAGCCCCACGAAGCCACATCCGAGTGTTCACCTGATTGAGATCAGTGGCACTGTAGGACTTGACAGTGTTGTAAATAGTCGTAAGAATATCCACCGGCTCTGTCTGGGTCCATGACTGGGTAAGACTCGTCGGCAACTGAGTGCGGGTCGTTGTGACCTGGATCTGTACACTGGCTTTTCTCAGCAACCCTGTATCAGTCTGCGCCGTCTGCCCCACAGGAGCCGCCATCACAAACGTATTTTTTGCCCCCGCCTGAATCGGATGATAGTACTTGAGTATCTGCTTGATCTTTTCCTCCAACTGCATCACATCATCCTGGGCATCGTGCTTGTCAATCAGTTTAGTAAAAATAGAGATAGTAATCGAGTTAAGCAAATCAACCTTGCCGTCCGAAAACCTCTGAACCACAGAGGTGCCAGTTGGCACCATACAGATAACTGGCAGAACGTTATTAGGACGCAGACCGCGTTTGATCTGCTGCACGTCATCCAGCCAACCACCCTCAACCTTGAACTGATTGAACAAGTCCTTTAGATTCACCAGCAAGGTTTTCATCGATGCTGTGTACTTAGATGCTACCGCGCTAAACGTATACTGATCCGTTAACGTAGTAGCGACTCCCGATCCGTCATACACCTTGACAGTAACTGCCCCAGCCTTGAGTGGGGGAGTAACAATCGTTGTAAAGGTCCCAGAGGCATCTACAATTGGATCCAGCCCATTGATCCCACCGAACGTCACCTTGTTTACAGTAGCCCCAGAGACGACAGTGACCCTTTTACCAGTTAGCTCGTTCCCCGAAAGCGGCACAATTTCCGAATACACCAAAGGTACAATCGATGTATAGGTACCTTCTGCGTGAGTTACACCTAGACTGCTAGCACCACTACTCATAGCCGGAAACGTAACTTTCAGTGTCGTCGGATCGATTACCGACGTTATCGTACAGCTTTGCTCTATAAACGGAGATATCTGAAAAACCGAAAGAGCCGTCACTAGATTCAAATCCATACCAGTAACCTGCACATTTTGAGTAGCTACGCCCGCCAATAGAACATCGGGCGAAATGGCTGTAACGACAGGAGTAGGCATTATCTAGGACCCAACTTCCCAGACCTCCACAAGGGAGTATCAGTCGAGTCACAAAAGGCGATCTCGATCGCGTTCCACCCATAACGATAGATAACATCATGACAAGGCAACAGCACCGGAACAGCCCCTGTAGATTTTTGTGGCGAATGGTAGGTCAATGCATGCCCAGGCGTCCAGTGATATGTGGACCAAGACGCAAAATTATCGCGATTGCAGGTATCTGGTGCAGTAGTTGCCAACAATGAATCCCACGCAGCAGGGTCTGGACAATGCGAAGAGCTGCCGTGAGGGCCAATCATGTAGTGAACATCCACCCAGTAGTCAGCGTGTGCAGGAGCAACGGAGGTCAGCAACACCAACAAAAAACCTAGCCAAAACCTCATTAACGGACACCCATCGAGCGATACACCTGACCAGTGCCACTTGCAGGAGGAGACATAATCACACGAAGTAGATTGCCTTGGTAGTAGAAAGTCTTGTTGTCGTAGGGTGCAATCATGACACTATCTGGATTGGGGCCATTATCACCAGACGCACGCCGAGTCAGGTCATCATGGAAAAACTCAACCAAGAATTGTCCGCTAAGACCGGAAGTAATTTTAAAGTCTACACCTTTGGTATTGGTTGCGGCATTGAGTGTATCAGAAGCACCAGCAGCAGCCAAGGTACACCAGCCAGAGGACCCTAGTGTACCACGAACAACACGAAATCTAGCAGAGTTAAGATTGCCCTCCGAACCAAAACTAAGCCCCCATGCTGACCCAACAACGCTGAGGATGCAGATAGCAACAAATGCCAAAAGACTTCGTCTCAAGTTCCCACTCCTTCAAGATATGGCCTCCCCTTACGGGGCGTGCGGCTATTCTGATGACCCGAGGGTCGATGTAGATTGTCTGACAAGGCCTAAGCCTCAAGATTGGCTGTATTTTACCACAAAAAGGTAGGTTTGTCGAGTAAATTCTAACGAGCAGCTGCTGCAGCACGAATACCAGAATGCAGCCACGTCGCGAGGTTCTCAGCCAACCGAGTAGCAAAGGGTTCTGTAGCAAAGACAAACGGGCGAGCTGGAATCACGATGTTGGCAAACACGCCTTTGGACGTGCCAACTGACTGAATTCTACTGTTGACACGAATATTCCGCCCACCCTGCTCAACATTCCACATCTGGTCCAGCACCGTGGCCTTTTTGTGCTGATCGTCGCTGACACCCCATTGAAAATTGTGGGCAGAAACATACTGCGGACCAACGCTATTTTTCATTGCGTTGGTTTCTCTCAAAATATCCCACGTATTTCCAGTCCAGGTGCCAGTTTCCTTCCGAATCATCATACGCAACGCACTCAATCCGGTAGTATTATCATGCCACGTTCCGGCTTTGCCGTAGCGCCGTCCCCAATCAGGCCAGTAGACCGGAGAACCCTCGACCCTACCAAACTTGTTCCAAATGTCCCTCTGGTGTTGACGAAACAATACGTGCCCAGTCTTTCGCATCCAATCAGACTGGTCCCCGGCACGGGCTTCTAGCGCTTTGATATAAGGCTTGAGCTCCCCCCAATTGACCCGCATCGTTACTTTAGCATACGACACTAGTGATCAAATCCCTCGTCGTCTTGATAGTCAGTCGTGAAATTCCCAGCGTCATCAACTTCTTGAATGCCACCAGCCAGCAACATTGGACTCGTATTGTACGTCGCTCTACCAATTTCCAACGTCGCCTGACCGTCAGGATCAGTCAGGCGCTCCATCAGTCGGCGGTACTTGGAATAACAACGGTCTGCTTCATCTGACGAAGCATTAGGCACTTCCTCACCATAGACTGAATCCATGAGCTTGGATGCAGCCAATAGCGACGAGAGTTCCACCAGTGTCGATTCGTAATTGTACGTCGCAATGTAGTACTGATTGCCTGCTATGGGAGGAGTACTAATATCCCACGCGAGAGTAGGAATGGTCAGTCTGCTGTTAGTAGAGGCACTATCAGCACCTGTAGACCCAGCAGTTCCCTGAGCAGAACCGGATGAAGTGCCTTTGAATGAAAAGGTAGTAGCAGAAAGAAAAGTAAGTGTCCAAGCTTCTGACACTGCACTAGAAGAGGCAGTGCCATAGTATAACACAGCCCCGCCAGCGCCCAACGAATCCGCTTCCCACCAAGGTACTCCAGCATAAGGAGTTGTACACGTCAGATCAGACCCGTAGATCTCACGGAGTTCAGAGCGAATCATACCATCGGATTTGAAGATAAAATCGTTGATCGTCTGAATCGGCACAACCCACTGGCCATCCACATTCATCAAACCCGGAACTAAAGTTCGCAGATCCAACGGCGTACTAATCAGCGAAGGAAGAGCCATTTAGAACACCCCAAAGAATCGCAGGACCTTTTGTACAAGTCCCACAGTATTACCTGAAGCTACCTCAGCAGCCACACCAGCAGCAACTGTCATAAGTCCAATACATGCAAGAAGTAGCAACACCCGATTGACTTTTGGCATCTCGGAAATCGTTGTTCTGGTGCGAGCCACCCAGCCCAGCTTGGATGTCTTAAGCAAATCAATTTCGCTCTGCATCTGCCTATGAACCAAATCAGCTTTTTCAAGATGCAGAATAGTTTCTTGCTTAGTCAGAAAGGTAGAGGGAAGATCATCGATTTTCTCTACGATAAGGTCGAGACGGTCGTTTGCACGCAACAGGAGGTCCCTGTGACCTTCAAACTGTCCTTCCAACCTTGCAAGACGCTCTCTAGCCTCCACATCGGCAGTCACTAAACGATCATCCTTCCTCAAACTGGCTTCGGCTTATGTACCCTCTTGGTCAAGAACTTCTCACGGAGGATATCCTCTGCTGTGATCTCTTTATAACCACGAGATGTCTTCCGCCACACGCCCCCACGCTTCTTGTCCTTTGCATTACGAAATGCTGACGCCCCACCTTTGCGACCCAATTTATGCTCCCATCTTTGGCCTTTTGCCGTGAAGTGCTTCTGTTAATGTGATTCCCACAGGCTCGGTGTGTCCCCGGTCCCAGCTAATTGTAACGCTTGGATCCGGAGTCTTCCAGTTGTCTGAAGCTTTGTCCAATGCCTGCCGTTGAAACTTGTTGAACCCGAAATACCCACCAGTAGTCAATCCAGCCTGACGAGCAAAGTAGGTCAACGCCAAGCTAAACTGCAATGGCATTGCCAATGGTGCAACCTCGTCCACAAAATCTGCCGCGATCGAATCGGGTTTACCATCAGGTGTAGTGCAGTTGTGAAAGCTAAACGTCACATGAGATGCACCACGTCGATAGGCCTCAAGCTGATCAGCTGGCGAGCGGTATGCGCACTGCAGTCGAGGCCGAAAGCTGTTGGCCTCTAGGTCAGCAATGACTTTTTCGATACACAAACGAAAAGCAGGATTTAACTCCTGCAGCTTCTGAGCATTACGTTTGCGTCGTTGTTCTTCTGTCATGCTCTCTCCACACCGGGGCTCTGTCTCTTGCGAGCTGAGAAGCAGTGTCAGCCACGGCGACGGACAAAGCCTGATTTATGTCAGCAGTGGGGGAGGTCGTCCTCCCCCACGCATGCTCAACTCGCGAAGGAGTTGAGGGGGTACTTAGTCGTTCAGCGGCAACACCCAAAGTGTCCAATTCATCTGGTCACTCTCAGTAGCCAACGCGGGTTCGAAATACTTGAAGTACACAGTATCAGCCGCCGTATTGAGAGCAAACGACGTGGAGTTTCTTGTAAACGTAACACCAGACGCGATGTGCAATCGCTTTACAACCGCATCTGCGTTACTATAAATCCACAGCGAATCATCTTGTGCGCCTTTAGCTGTATACCCCATATCCACACTAACGACCGTCATAGGATACGGAGCATAGAACCTGCCAATGATTTCATTGCTGTCTGGATCGGCAACACAAAAGTTGATCGGCACAACCATCAGATCGCCATCAACAGTCATGGCCCCGGTCACATCAAGGCTATCAGTCTTAGCATAGGTAGCAAGCACAATCTGGTCAGCACCAATCGAGTCAGTAACCACAAGATCCGTACCAACAAAAGCACGTGCCACTCCCAACGAGTCCGTCACCAGAGCATCAGCAGTCGTCAGTGCAGTGCCAACAAACGCCCTTGCCACACCCAATGAGTCAGTAACCACAGCATCAGCCGTAGTCATGGTAGTCCCAACAAAAGCCCGAGCCACCCCAAGCGAGTCAGTCACCACCAGATCTGCAGACCTCAGCGAGGTACTTGCTCGAACAACGGGCGTGGACACAGAGTCCTGCACGTTGATAGCTCCATTGAGCTTGCTAACATTGCTTTGAGCAAGAACAGGAACAGTGGTCAGCACAATCAGCGCTGCAAACACCAGAGCCCTACTCTTACAGAAGGCACTTCTGAAATTCAATTTGTCCTCCTTGGTTAGAGGGTGGGGGCCGAAGCCCCCACCGAGCTCTTAGTTAACCGACTTGTAGACGTAACGATAGTCCACGTAACCGCATCCGCCACGATAGCTCTCCTTGATACGAAGAGCCTCATCACGCTCGAAATCGGCATCAGAACCAGCGGACTGCACGTCCACCTTGAACGGCCAGCCCCAGTACCACCAGTGAGCCTTGGGGAAGTTACCAGCATACCAGTTCACCGTACTGGTCGTGCCCGTGAAACCATCCAGAACAACTGAAGGAATGATCTCCAGACTGGAGAAGAGTCGCGGCGTGATACCATTGTTCATGTTGTCAGACTGGAACGGAGATGCCGTCACGACCTGAGCATCAATGTACAGTGACTGAGGAACCAACAACTGCTTGCGCCCCAACAGCGGGTTGACCGGACGACCCCAGAGGTCCTTCATCAGAGCCATCTGAGAGTACCAAGTCTTCAGCGCAGTAGTCGGAGCAGTGGTCAGCGAACCGGTTCCGAGGTTGTCATTCGTCTGTGAACCCTCTTCAAGTGAAGAGTGATCGCTGGAATAGACGATCCTGCGAGTGCCCTCATAATACAAGTTGGTGTCCGCAGCCTGACCAGTTGCCGTAATCGCGAGATCAGCAGCAGACTCGACAATGAACTGATGGCGGTGCTGTCCAGCGTTCTCAGCCAGAGTCACAGCATCGCGCAGCATTGCTCCACCATCGTCGGCCAAGAGAGCGTACTTGGTAAATCCGATGATACGACCAAAGGTCGCCACCTGGATTTCCGCATACTTCTCCATGAGGTTTCCCTCGGTATAAGGCATACCTCGGAAAACCCGATCCGGCCAAAGATCCGACAGAACGCCCGGAATCTTGATGATGTCGTCCTTGCCAGCCTGAGAATGGACACCACGATCCGTAATCAGTGCATCAGCACCGGCCATGCCCATCTCGTAAGCAGGAATGGCCACACTGTCCGTCACATACTTGACGGCAATCGGGAATGCGCTGGAGTCCACAGCTTCGCGGAAGTCTGTGTCCCAGATAAAGGTATTGAGGGTTTCGCCCTCAGGAACCACCATTGCCTCTGCCAGCGCTTTAAAGCTGACATCCTTGGCTTCGATGGTCGGGTTCTTGCCAGAGAGCCCCTGACGGAGAATCTCCGCAGCCCTGCGCTGACCACGCCGCTTGTTACCGGCATCCTCAACACAGGTTTCAACCAGTTGCTTGATATGCAAACTCACTTAGAAACTCACCGTCCCTTTAAGCGGTAGCTGCAAAGAGCTTACCGAGAGCAATCGTGTCAACGTCGAATTCGATATACGTACTCGACGTGGTAAACGTATCCGAAGCCCAACCAATCGTATCCACAGTATCAGCACCGCCAGCATCCGAGTCCACAGCAGCCTCGAAAAGATAGTCGGTTCCATTACCACCAGATACATACGCAATCGGACCACCAGCATTTAGAGCAATGCCAGCCTGATAACAACGAATTCGGCACTTACGAGACACCGTAACCTCAGTGGTGTAACCACTAAGGTTGGTAGTCATCGCAACGCCTGCAAACGTCGCATCATCAGTATCGTTAGCAATTAAAACAGCCTTGCCAGAGCTGGCACAAAGAAGATCACCCACCCCAATAACCACAGAGCTGGAGTTGGGCACCATCACGAAGTTGCGCTTTGGATCGTGCCAAAGGACTTCAACATTCGATCCAGTCGCCAAGTTAATTCACCATCCTTTAAGCAGTCGCGGCGAAGAACTTGCCGAGAGCAATCGTGTCAATATCAAACTCAATGTAGGTATCTGCAGTCGTGAAAGTCTTCGAAAGCCAACCAATGAGGTTAGCGCCGCTGCCGTCAGCAAATACCCAATCTGTACCATTAGCGCCAGACGAGTAGAGCACACCTGCGCCGTTGTTTCCAGCAAACCCAGTCTGATAAACACGAACTCGTGCCCTACGTGCAATAGTCACCTTAGTAGTGTAACCACTAAGATTGGTGCTCATCGCCACCCCAACAAAACCGTCGTCTCCGGTTGCACCAGCCGCAGCTGCCAAAATCAAGCACTTGCCCGAGCTGCCGTAGAGGAAATCACCCACACCAATGACCACAGTGGTCGCGTTGGGCTCCATGACAATGTTGGCCTGTGGATCGTGCCACAGAACTTCAACATTCGATCCAGTCGCCAAATTAATTCACCATCCCCGTAGTAAGCAGATTGAGACCCTGCTCGTTGGTCATGGGCACCTTTTCCTTCGATGCCTCAGTCTTGGTCTTCGCGCCCTCGACCTTGCGCTCCCCATTGCCAGTAGATGCACGCGAGAACACGAGGACCTTGCGGTCATCAATCATCGCCTTGATCTTGGCTTCATCATTCTGTGCATAGAGGGACTCCAGAAACACTGGAGACACCTGCACAGCATCTGTCATGTTGAGATCAGCCTCAGCAAGCAGCGCATGCACGCGAGCCTTGCGATCAGTCAACGCCTTCTCAGTCTCAAGCCTGTCCAGCTTGGCCTTGAGATCCACACGTTCGGCCTCTAGCGCCGTCACCTTGGTCTCCAGCACGCTCTTGTCGGCTTTGAGGGTAGCAACTTCCTGAACAGCCTTGTTGTCCTTCTCGAAATTCGAACGAACTCGCTGCTCATGCTCCTGCATCAGTTCAGGGAACTGAGCCAGAAGCTCAAACACATTGGTCGGCTTGGTATCAGCCACTTCAACCTCCTTAGGTTGTGTTGGTAGTTCATGACCATCAAAAGATTCCGAAGTCGAGACACTTGGGTAGAACTTCCGGCCCTTGATTTCGTAGGAAATCACTCGGCCTTCGGAATCCTTCTCGATCTTCTTGTCATGACCACCGGTTGCATCGAGACTCTCTTTGCCCCGACGTACTCCCGCTCCGGGAATTCCTCCATAACGTACAAAATCGTTCGACTCAATATTTGTAATGGCCTGAATAATATCAGCTTCCCGCCCTGCGACCTTGCCACGCTTGGCGGTCACGCTGGAAACGAGGCTCATTGCAACTTTCGCAGGGAAGGCCTCGATGACCTCTCGCATCCACTTACCACTAGGAGTGGGGACCATCCGAAGCTCGGCATAGGCAGTCTTGCGGCCACTGACATCCTTGATCTCAGACTTCTCAATCTCAGCAGCCCAGCGCTCCATACCACGAGGTGGGGAGTCCCACGACGGGTGGTCTATGTAGCAGGCGCTTTTCTCGGCCAGAAACGGAGCAAGGCTAGCAATAGCTTCCGCCGTGTAATATCTACCGATCTTGATGATCTCATTTTTCTCGTTGTAACCAAGTCTGTAGTTACGAGACCAGCCCTGCCGAATTAACATGACTGGGAGCAATCCGGCTTCATTGAATGGAGACTTTGGAGCCTCTCCCTGGGCTTCGCCTACAGAAGATGCCAGCCCATAATCTTCCTCTAACAGAAACATTTCTTCGGATTCAGCAATCGACTCCCATGTAGGATTTTCGCCAATCTCCTGAATCCACTGTTCAATAGTATCTATGGTTATCACCTCGGCAGATCAACAAAACGATGGAAGAAAAAGCCTTCCTGTGTTATAATTGTGGCTCGGGTCAGATATTTTTCTTGACTCGATCAAGGTGGATTTTACCACATAAAGTACAGATTGTCCAGAAATAAATTCAGAAGTGAGGCATAACAAAGCAGTTATGAGTAAATCTTAGATGCTCAGATTGGGGCTGGACCCAGGTCGCTTGGGAGCAGGTACGGTTGTACGACAAGATGGAGACAGGTGGAGAGTTCTCAAGGTGCATATCTGGAACTACTCTTGGGATGAAAAGAACCCCAAGACACACCACGAAGTTCTTCTACCTATCTATAATGAAATCAAGCAGTTCATCATAGAAGCAATGGACCTGAGAGACCCCGAAGATGAGGCTGTGGTAATCAACATCGAATCTCCAGACGAGTTTGCCCCCTCTAACATCCAAAGTTTTTCAAAACTGCACCAGCTCATTGGCGCAACCAAGATTGCTGCGTTGGAAATAGCCGCCAAATTTTCTTTCGTATCTGTTCAGGGGGTCGCACCAATCAAAGTCAAGAAAGCGGTCTTGCGGGCAGAGGACATCAGATCAGACAAATATGGTCTAGCAGGCAAAATGAACAAAGAAAAGATGGTAGTACGTGTTCGGGCGCTTGGACTGTGGGATAACCACTTCAACTGGAAGAAAGAAGTCAAACCAAAGGCTAGACGTAATGGCAAGCCAGTGCCTAACGACCTCGCAACTACAGTTTCCGACGCATTTTCGATAGCTATTACCGGAGCATAGCAAAAAGGCCCTCGGACTAATCCGAGGGCCTCTCCACCACAGCTACTGTCTACCGGTACAAACCTCCTCCTGTAGCAATCGCCGAATTGGAAGTAAACACTACCTCACGAAGTTTACGGATAGCAACTGTGCGATCTGGACTCTCTGGGCACAACCTTTCAATGACGTATGCAAAGGTCAATGCCGCACCTCTGATCTCATCATACTTCGAGATATCCTCCACAGACGGCTCATGATACGTGAATAGATTCTTCAACTGATCAACACTCATTTCTGCTCCTCCTTTACAAGCACCGGATTCATCCAACATCCCCTGCCTTCTTTGACATACCCAAATCTAGTCAGCCATGAACGGATAGTGTACACACTCAAGGGCTGAGCCAACTGCTGATTGATGGCTTCTACAAGCACTTGGATCTTGACTGAGGTTCCTCGATCTTCAAACACCCGCTCAATCATGTACTTGAGACTGTCGATCGAGACATCTGAGTCGTTCACGCCGCGCGCATTGAGTCGAGTTCGCTTCCATCTAGGTGCATACCCACCATGCTTGTCGTACCTAGCCTTCCATCTATCAATGACAGATTTAGGCACAACATTGAGGGTGCTATAGACCTCATCCATGCCATACCCATCTTTGAAAAACTGGCAGGCAATCCGCTCTTCATCTACAAACTTAAGTGCTCGTGCCATCACTCCCCCAAAACGGCTGCAACAGACTTAACCCGAAGAATCATGTAGAAGCATTCAGGGTCCACTGGCTGGTCAAGATACTTTTCAATGACAGCATGCTCCTGTGGCACACCAGCATGCTTGTCATATAGCACACGATCACCCACATGCACGCCACTCTGCTCCATTGAAATGAAACAAGTAGAGTCATGATGATAAGCGCCGGGACCTACAGCCAGCACCCTAGCACGCAGCAACAGCTCCCGCTGAGGCTGAGCAGTCTTGGGCAAATAGAGCAAGCCACTTGCACTCTTCTCGTCACGCTTGTCCACCTCAAGCAACACACGGTCTTCCAGCAGCTGAAGCTTCGGCTTAGCCCTCTGTACAGATTCCATTGCCTTGTGCAGACCGGCCTCAGGATTGCCCACAATCATACCCGCCTTATTTGCCTTACTCGGACGACCACGCTTAGCCACCGTATCCTCCTAGATTGAAAAGAATCCATCCCATAACCAACGCAAACCCGTACCTAAAGAACCACACCAAAATGTCCAGCAAATTCTCCTTGCCAGTCTTTTCTTTCACTTCTCGAAACAAAACAAAACCCGGCAGCAGACACAGCAAACCAGCCTGCACCTTAGTCAAGTCCTGCATCTGCAGACTAGGAATTGCCAACGAAACCCAATGCCAAACATGAGTAAAGCACCACAACCCAAAAATGTAAACTGGAATACCGAAAACCGCAGCCAAAAAGTTGAAGGCCTCGTCACCCGGCTTTTTAGCCATTGTTGATCCTTTCGTAATACATGAAGTTGAATGACATTCCTGTCCGACACACAGCAAACTTGAGGTTCTCCGGAAATCCTCCCAACCAGATGTTCCCAAACGTGATAAGTCTGGAAGAACCTCCAAAGGCATGAGAAATCTGATAGTCCGAGTACTCCTCTGGTTTCAGATTGGCGTAGAGCACCTCACCACCGAGAAATAGTCGTTTCTCATGATTATCAACTTCTTGCACAAAGAAAAACTCCGTCCACGGAGAGTGAATAGCAAATGACCCACTCACCTGCAAAAGCACCCACTTATTCTCAAGATGATTCTTGCTGACTAAAGAATAACCTGAGTCGTGCGTACCAGTACCTTGAAGAACCTCCAAGTCAGCAACGTTAGGCAACTCTTCGTCACGACAAGACCACCAAGACTCAATGATCTGTGCATCATGTTCCAAGAAAAACTCTGAAAGTCTCATTACGGATTCCTCACCAACGCTCTACGCTCACTTGAAGTCATTGCAGCCAGTAGACAAGCAGTCAGACAGCGAACATCATCCCACACGCACTCAGTAGCAAAAAGCGGTCTACAAGACCAAAGATATCCGTAAGTACCAATGTCATTGAAGAAGTCGTAACATTCTGTACTACCCCCCAACACCTCGTATGCCTCACACAAACCTGTGCGCGTCGCTTCCTGCTCCAAAGCGCTACGCTCGTCCCAAGGCTTGCCAAACGCCTCTGCAACCTTGAGTAGAACCCTAGTAGACAGCATTGCCCTCTCCTCTGATCTTGAGTGTACCGGCCTCCAGCGCCCTGAGTCTGTCTAGTGCAATCTGCACGTACTCGGCCTGTGTATCACAACCTAATGCAATCCGGCCCTGAGCGCAAGCACTAATTAGCGTTGTAGCCACTCCGGCGTAAGGATCCAAAATCGTGTCGCCCACGTCACTCAAGGCCAACACCAGCCGCGTAGAGAGCTCCACCGGAAACTGGCAGGGATGGGCTGTCTTCTCAACATGGTTGTGTCCTACCACAGGCAGGTGCCAAATGTCGCCTGGATTCTTTCCAAGTGGATTACTACTCAACTTGCCTTTGTTAGGTCCTTTGAAGGCTTTCTTGCCGGGATACTTCTGAGGTACCCGAACAGGGTCTAGATTGAAGATATATTTGTCGGAAACCGTCCACCACATGATAGTCTCATATCGCCCACTGAATCGATACTTGCAATGCAGTCCTTGATTGAAACTCCAAATGATACGATTGCGCAACTTGAGACCTTGTTTGCAGAACATTGGGTACATCAAGATGTCCAGCGGATAGACTACCCGATGGTCAACAATGTTACCAATTTGGTAACAAATTGAAGCAGTTGACGTGAGTTTAGGCTTGAGTGCGGTGAGTACAGCGTTCTGCTCACCTAGATACACATCAATAGGCTTCACAACTTCATAAGGTTTGCCGATATTGTAATTAGGAGAAGTGATTACTAGTTGAACACTATGATCAGGCAGACTGTGAATGTATTCTAGATTGTTGCAACACTGAATGTCATACTTCAATCACAGATTCCTTCTAGATAGAGATCAGCCCCTAGTCAGAGTATAGCAAAAATGCGCCCGCGAGTCTAGCCTAGTTTCTGGCGTTCCTCTTCTCTAGAAGCCAAAGCATCCGCAATCTGGTTCTTTTCGCGAGGAATCCAACGGGCCTCGACATCCAGCTTCTCAGCCAATGCATACAGACGTTTCTGTTCTGCAACTAGGTGCTGGTGAGGAGAGAACTCTCTATTATTCAACCAGTTAACTGCCAGCTGTGAATCAGAGTAAATGACGATCTCGCCGTCGTATTTCTTGAGGTATTCCAGAGCCCGGTACATCGCCCGCAATTCAGCTACGTTATTGGAACACCCCTGCTCCATTCGAGAGATGCTCACCTGGATAGCAGGTATCCACACACCGACCCCAATCTGAGACACAGTGCCCAGCTTGCCATTGCGGCCAACTGTAGATCCGTCTGTATACACTTCAAGATGATCTGGTATATCTCCGGACCCCTCCACACCATCCATCATTTCGACACAATCCTTTGACCTTGTTCCACTTTTCGGTCTCTTGCTGCTTTTGCTGTTCACGACCGCTTAAAAATCGTCTCTTCTTGATCTTGCCCATACCCGCTGGTACCTTATTTCTGCAGTACTTACATGTATGCTTCGAACTATCTTCTGGCACTAACCATCCTAACTTTCTCAGATGTTTGTAGTATGTTGTGATTACCGATTCTTGGTATGTACAACTATCACAACATACTGTGTAGCTCAAGCTATTAGCTGTTTTTGCTATCATCCTTCAATCCAGCTCAGGTGAATTTCTAACTTGTAGCTTCAATCAAGTCAATCAAATTTTCTATCTGCGCTCAGGCTGGGCATGGTGCTCCTACCTTACAGTAGGAGGGATACCAAGTATCCAGCTTCCCTGCCTCTATTTCTGCGACGAGGAGGGGGTGGGGACGGTCAATTTGACCACTTGATCTTAGCGCCCACCAGCATACGGTTGTGCTCCCGGCCAGTTGGTGTAAGCCCCGCCTGAATACGCCTCGTCGCATTCTGACACCAGCCAACCTAGTCAGGGTGGGCTAGTTGAACGTTATGTTCATCAGCACAACGTCTTTAGAGACCCGGTCCAATATTAACTGCTGTTACCAGCAGCAAATAGGAAGCGCCTGACTGCTGCCCCAACCGTGGGCAAAGAACCTAACACTCGAAGCCTTTCGACTTCCCAGACAGAGTCATCTCTATCTGGCCTACACCTGTAGTATAGCAAATGGAGGACCAAGAGTCAAGGCATCTAAATTTGCTTTCGAATAAAACAGGCTTGACTGGTGGGGCTTCCATCACTATAGTACCAGTGTGAGCAGTGTACAGGACCAAGGCACCCCTTGCCTTGTACGTGGCTTGGCCGGATTCGGGTGAAATCGTTGGAGCCAACCCTGCTCACACTAGAAATGGCAGCGGATGTGAATAGCATTTGGAGGCGCTTGCGGACTCTGCCTGTCGTAGAGGTTATACTCTGCCCCACAGGACTGCCATTTCTAGTAAGTAGAGGTGATTTTGGGGCGGTCACGCTTGCGCGGGCTTTACTGGACCGGTGACTGTCCAGACGCCCCAATAAGTTAGAAAAGAGTGGGTTGGGGAGCGATTGTCCCGTGCCTCAGGACCGCGAAAGTTCATGCTTGCAAATTTCGCCGTGACCGAAGGATTCAGACCGCGATGATCCAATCCACTCTTTCTACTGGAACCCAGACACCAAGCAGGTGTATAAGGAGAGGGTGTGACTACTTCCGTTGAACTTGCAGAGTCTATGCTTCGTCAGATGGTTCGGAGCATTGGCGTGGATGGTCTTATGGTGGCAATGAGCAATGCTTTTGCACACGGTGATATCATTGAAGAAGTCTGCGAAGACCATCCAGACTTCCAGAATTGGCTGGATCGTTGGTACACGCACCTGAATGAAATGATTCTTCTGTCTAAGGAGGTGTCTGAGTGGGAGATATTGTGACTTTCGAAGAATTTAGTCTGGTCAACCGACATCGGTGTGAGAGTCGTGAAGGCTTCAATCATCATTTAGATTCTTGGTCTACTTCTGACTGGATGACTGCAGTGATGGGTGAGCTTGGTGAGGCTGCCAATGTTGTCAAGAAGCTCAACCGTTGCAGAGATGGTATTCCCGGTAATGCTGTTCCTGAAGTTGAGCTCAAGGAGCAACTTCGCAAAGAACTGGGAGATGTGTTTGTGTACCTTGATCTTCTAGCACAGTCTTTGGGTTTCAACATTGGTGACGCAGCTGTTGAAGTGTTCAACGCCAAGTCAGAGCAGCTGAACTGTCCTATCAAAATCACAGAGGAAATGGCAGGATGAAAGCAAAGACCATCAAGGCAACAATTGAGGCCAAGTTTGAAGACTGGCTGAATAGCATCGAGGACACCAAGGTCCGGGAGATGGCAAAGAACAACACCATCATTTCAGGTGGCTGCATTGCAAGCATGCTGCTGCAAGAAGATGTCAATGACTTTGATCTGTATTTCCGGAACCTGGAGACTACCAAGGCCATTGCTGAGTACTATGTCAGCAAGTTCAAACCGCCTCAGGCAGGCATTCCATGCCCGACCATTGTCTATGTTGAGAAGCACGTAGACGGCACCCAGCGTGTGAAGATTGTAGTCAAGTCTTCGGGCATTGCTAGTGAGCGGCCTGACCGCAACTATGCGTATTTCGAATCCTTACCGGACGGTGAGGCTGGTAAGTACTTGGCTGGAGTGCTGGACAATCCAGCTGACGTTGAGGATGCTCACGAAGCACTGCAGACTGAGGTCAACAAATCCAAGGACAGCAAGAAATACACCCCGCTTTACCTTACTAGCAATGCTATCACGTTGTGGGGCAAGGTGCAGATTGTGCTCAGGTTCTTCGGTGAGCCTGACGAGATTCATGCTAACTTTGACTATGTCCACTGCACCAATTACTGGACCAGTTGGGATAAGCGCCTAGTACTACGACCAGACGCACTTGAGATGCTGCTGACTCGGGAACTGCGTTATGTTGGTAGTCGGTATCCGATTTGTTCGATCATTCGCATGCGCAAATTCATTCGACGTGGGTGGACGATCAATGCTGGTCAGGTCCTCAAGATGTGCTTTCAGGTCGGTGCGTTGGATCTGACTGACATCAATGTTCTAGAAGAACAGCTGACTGGTGTAGATGCTGCGTACTTCGTGCAGTTGGTAGATCGACTGCGAGAAAAAGACGCATCTAAGGTTGACGCAGCGTACTTGGTTGAACTTGTGGACAGGATTTTCTAACAAATGATTCCTCGTGTGGTGGAAGGCATACACGTATCTCTCAAAAAGATATGCCCTTACGGGATTGCGAGGTCGAACTCGCCACGAGGACCAAATTACGGTGGGTAGGGATAGAGAGAAGCACAAGATATATCGTCGCTTGTGGATGCGTAGACGCAGAGCGTCGTTTTTTAGTGGAAAGGTATGTGTTAGGTGCGGAGCCTCTGACGATCTAGAGTTGGATCACATTGACCGTAATACGAAAGTGCATCATTGCATATGGTCATGGTCTCGACGTAGGCGTGATGAGGAACTTGCTAAGTGCCAGGTTCTTTGTTACGAATGCCACCTAGCAAAAACGTCCTTGGAAAACAGCGTTCTTCTGTGTGGCCGACCTAGTCCATGTCGAAAGCTGACCAAAGAGCAGGTTATTGAAATTTTCTATTTGCGTAGGGCAGGTTGGACGCATAGAGCAATAGCCCACCATCTTGGTATAGGACATCCAACAGTAGTTCGTATTACTAAGGGACAAGTCTACAAAGAGTGGTTCGAAGAAGCGTCTCAGCAACAAGCAGCATAACTATTCGGAGCGCGGACCAATTTGGAGGCAGATATGAGTGAGCCACTACAGATCGGTGATCTAGTCTTAGCATACAAAGACCCGCTAACTAGGTGCTTTCCGTTTGGCAAAGTAGAGTTGCTCACATTCTGCTATTACTACATAGATAGATCAACTGGTCTAGAGGTATGGATCGTGGACAATGAAGGCAAAGTTGTCAAGCAGATGGTACATCCAGATGACAAGCTGCTAGTCTCGGCGTCCACCATTTCAGCGTATGAACGTGGACTGGAGGGAGTGGAATTGGAGGCGGGCACCCCGGAACCTTATGGGGAGAGTGCGTAAACTCAACCGGCTTGGGTGAAAGGTGGCCACCAAGTATCCCAAGTGGCACTCTGAGTCTAGTACGGTGTCAAAGTTGGCGGGTTGATTTTCGATACCAACCACAGACTGTGGGCGTGAAAGGTCGCCCAACTGCCTCCAAATTAGATATGTGGGTGTAGTTCAATAAGTCTTCGGCTGGCGGGCAGGGAGACTAGACCAGCGGCCTAAGCCGTAATATCCAAGTTCAAGTCTTGGCACCCACAGACAATAGCGAGAGAGGAGAGTGATGGCCTTCTCACCGAGCAATCGGCAAGCTGGATGTGGCTACCAGCCCTCTCGCCAAACTGGGCCTGTAAGGCTGGTACGCCGTGTCCTAGCGGACGCAGGTGTTCGATTCACCTAGGCAGATCCACGTTCGAATCGTGGCAGGCCCTCTAAACATGGGAGATTGAAGAGAATTGCACCTTCCAAGGGATCGCTACCCTGACGCTGGCAGTAGTGTCCGGCTCTCCCAGTTGCGAAACGATTGCAGAACCTTACAGTATGTGTAAAGATTCGCAACCAAAACGGGTCGGTCGCTGCCTCTTTGTGGAGGCACTTTCGCGAGGCGGGACGCCGTTCGGGATGCTGCAGCATCCCACCGACTCGATCTCTTACCAGCTGCTAGCGGTCTGGCTGACGGGGTAAGTCTCCACTCTAGGCCAGAGACCGCTAGCAGCGATCAAAGGAAACAATGAACGCTGCTCAGACACGAAAGATTACCGACGAGGTGCTAGTGTCAAAAGCACTGCCACTTTCTATTGTACTGTCCCTGATCCACAGTGCTGCACGGAAAGGAAAAAGCGAGGTTGAGCTGCGGCGTAGTGATTGCCCTACACCCTACGACAGAGATTTACTGGCCTTAGGTTATCGTGTTGTAGAGTTCGCAGGTTTTCGTGTCACTGGCATGCATGCTATGACGAAAATCTCTTGGTGATTTACCTTTACAAACGCACCTTTTTCTGATAAAATACTAGACCTGCGTTAAGAAGTGCGCTGCATATTTGCTCCCCGTGGAACATGCCCCAGGAGGCCTCCACGGGGTTATTCGTCTAAAGGGAGGATGAAATTTTCTACTCATGAATTCTCAGGTCACAGATCCAATTTTCAGGACACATTTGGCACAGACAGTTTTTGATGCTAAGTACTCGCATGAACGCTGTGAAACATGGAGAGATCTCAGCTACACACTAGCTGAAGAATGTGTAGGCCCGTTTGCAGAAAAGTTGGGTGTGCCTTGGCAAGATGTCGCACAAGCTATTGCTACAATGAAATTCATTCCCGGTGGACGTTATCTTCGTAATGCAGGCAGGCCTCTCAAATATCTAATGAATTGTCTTTTGCTATCCGCTCTCTCAGACACTCGTGAAGATTGGGCCGATCTTAGCTGGCGTGCAGAGTCATGTTTGATGAGCGGTGGTGGAATTGGCGTCTGCTATGATATTTATAGACCATCGGGCAGTAAGTTGTCTAGAACTGGTGGTATCTCGTCGGGACCGGTTTCGAAGATGGAGATGATCAATGAGATTGGGCGTAGGGTGGTTCAGGGAGGATTTCGAAGATCCGCAATGTATAGTTCCTTGAACTGGAAGCATGGTGACATACATCAGTTTCTTGCTGCAAAGAACTGGGGAGACATGAAGGTCGGCCGTACCGGCTACAGTCTGTTGGACATCAAGCAACAGGACTTTGATTTTCCCGCGCCCTTGGACATGACTAACATTAGTGTCAACTACGACACGTCATGGCTAATGCAGTATCGAGAGACTGGTGAGGTCGGTGATGTCTTTGAGAAGAATGTCGTTCAGGCGCTAACTACTGGTGAGCCGGGATTCAGCTTCAACTTCTTTGAGAAGGAGAGGGAAACGCTTAGGAACGCGCCTCTTGGCGGTAAGACGTTTGTGCTTACTGATTTTGGGTACAGAATGATCGAAGATATTGTAGAGCGCCCTTCGATTGTTTGGACTGGTCGGCAGTGGGTAGAAACCGTGTTTAAGAAAACAGGATCGTTGGTTCCAACCATCAGAATCCGAATGTCTAACTGGCGTTATATAGACGCAGATCCCTCACATGAATTCTTTATTTTGGATCTTGATGGGCGTACTATAAAGAAGTACGCTAAGGATATTCGTATTGGCGATAGAGTATATGTAAGTTTACCATCCTCAAACATTACTACGTCTACTTGTGTAGTAGATAAAACGCGAGGACCTGTTCAAGATGTTTATTGCTGCGATGTGGGGGTTGAAGAGCATTCGTTCTGCGCAGAGGGTGTCATTGTATCCAACTGCACTGAGATTGTTAGTGAGGACGATTCTGACTGCTGTTGTCTCGGATCCATCAACTTATCTCGCGTCGAGTCACTAGAGGAGTTTAGGAACCTAGTCAAGCTAGCAATAGCGTTTTTGCTATGTGGCACAGAGGTCAGTGATCTACCTTACGAAAAGGTTCGCAAGGTGTGCAACAAGAACCGCCGTCTTGGTTTAGGGTTAATGGGCATCCACGAATGGTTGCTTTCGCGAGGATACAAGTATGAGGTGGTTCCTGAGCTTCATCAGTGGTTGAGCGTCTATCGTGATGTCAGCGATGAGGCAGCCAGCAAGTATGCTAATGTCCTGGGATTCAATGTTCCTATTGCTACTAGGGCTTGTGCGCCTACGGGCACGATTTCTACTGTTGCAGCCACGACCTCAGGTATTGAGCCAATCTACGCAGTTGCATACAAGCGTAGGTACCTCAAGGCGGGACGGTGGCATGCTCAGTATTCTATCGACCAAGCTGCTCAGCTCATGATCGACAAGTATGGTTTGTCTCCTGACCAAGTTGAGAGCAGTGTGGACCTCGCTACTGACTACGAACGCCGAATCAAGTTCCAAGCAGATATCCAAGATTACACAGACAATGCCTTGAGCAGCACAATATCGCTACCTGCTGTTGGCAGCCCAGAGTCTCCAGACCCCAAAGCGTTCGCACAAACCTTGGCCAAGTATGCCCATCGTCTACGAGGCTTTACGTGCTACCCAGACGGTGCGAGAGGCGGGCAGCCACTGACTTCGGTGCCTTATGACTTGGCTAAATCCAAGCTGGGCGAAGAGTTTGAGGAAAACAGTTCCTGGCTAGAGGTGTGCGAGATCACAAAGGGCGGCTTTTGTGGATCGTAGACTTGACAGAGGCTGCGCCTGGTGCTATACTCTGAGTAGGAGGAACCGATGAACGTTGTGCGATGGCTGTTTTTATGTCTCAGCGGGTTGGTGTTACGAATCTCATATCTTCTGGTTCGTCGGACTTGGATTCCGTGGAGTGCTAGCTCTGACTGGTATGCCAAGGAGCGAGAGATTCAGCGAGTAGCAGGAGCGTTGCGCGTAGTGAAACACTGGAATCGCAATTAGTGTCTGACACGATTCGACCTGCAACACCCACAGCCACAAGGACTGCACAGGTGGCAGCCAACAGCTACCACTACAGCAGACCCATGCATATTTTCATGTGGAATGGGTATGACCGTAAGGCTGAAAATCGCATCTACGTGTTGATTGTGGCTCCCAACGTGGAGATGGCACGCAAGGTGATCTTCAAGCGCAGTAGAGACAAGGTGTTGAAGAAATACATCGCTGAGACCGAGCCCATGCGGATCTCCCGACCAACTGCCTGGGTTATGCGCGGTGACCTCGACGAATATGAAGTCAAATTTATGAGGAGATAGCCATGTTCTATGTGGAAACATTCTTTGTAGTGATGAACTTCGGTTTGGCAGCTTGGAATGTGTATCGATTCTGCCAAGAGAGACAGCCTCTAAGTCTTGCATCAGCGGTGTTTTGTTTTGGTAGTGGAGTGTACTGCAGTTTTCTAGCCGCTGTCTGTTACGGCAAATGATTTGATGCCATATTCACTTCTGTGTAAATATGCATGCAGAAGTGAATATGCACACGGAGATGAACATGCGAATTGCTGTACATAATTTGCTGTTGGTACTGATGGTCGTTACTGCATTGGTGCTCATCAGCCTGAGTCTTCGGAGTTGCGAACCCATCCCAAACGCAGTGTCTCCGCAAGTTGAGCTGGGTTTGTGGCATCCGACCATGCCTGAGTTTGTAACTCGCCCAATTCACAAGGTCTCTAGACTCAATAGTCTAGTATTGCAAGTCACGGCCTACTGCCTGCCGGGCATCACTGCCTCAGGCACCCAAACCAGAGTTGGCATCATTGCCCTAAGCCAAGACCTCTTACGTCGTTACACACCAGGAGCTCCGTATCGCTATGGTGACAGCATCACCCTTTCGGGTGTCGGGGATTTTGTGATAGAAGATACGATGGACACTCTGTGGACCAACCGAGCCGACATCTGGATGCCAACCCGAGCCGAGGCTCTGGAGTGGGGCATCCGCAAAGTCACAGTGTCCAAGCCTCCTCCTCGGGGGTAGAGGAATTCCCTTGACAATTGTCCAGGCTAGGCCTATATTGGGCATAAGGGTCGCACTAGCGCCCCAAACACTGACCTCTGACTTAAGGAGACAGCATGGACAACCTAGCACATAATGCCTCCAACTCAGCACTTGGGCACACAGTTTCCGACATGTTTGTCGAAGTCAACTCTGGATATCCGATCTCCCTTTTCTGGCATTGGACCATTCAGACCCCTAACAGCTTTTCCAGCCAGCATCGAGTAGGCAATACTTCCAATACCATAGAAGACCTTACTGCCAAAGCGGCAAACCACTTTCATAACCCACCAGAAATCCACATTACCAGAGCCAGCAAAATCAGTGGTTCCAGTGACTACTCTGTGTTGATTGGTGGCACACTGGCCATTTGTTGTCAGATAGATTCTGACGGAGATTGCTGGCTGTTTGCAACTTCGTTGGTATCTTTGCAGGCGGCCACTAAGATAATAGACGCTCTAGCTGCAGTTGTGGATATCAAGACTACAACAGCGGCTAATACTATCGAGTTTTCCCTTTGGTACAACTCTGTCAGTGGTGTAAAGAAGAAGCGGCGAGACCTGTTTGTGCCTACGTGGTTCGATATCAAGCAGAACTATGCACTTACGACCCAAGAACAGATCGAACGCATTCTTGTGTATCTTGAGACTGGGCGTACTGAGCGTGGGATCATCATCCTTCATGGTGCTGCAGGGTCTGGTAAGACCACGATGGTAAGAGCATTGTGCAGAACTCTGGTAGACAAGTTTAGTGCGAATTACATTACAGACATCGACTCCTTTCTGGGGTCTCCAAGCTACTTGATGGACATCCTGATGGATAATGAAACCAATACTTCTGATCTGGATATCTTGATGGCTCCCCGGCAGTCCTCTGTTCGGGGCAAATTTGTAATCTGCGAGGATGCCGATGCGATTCTTTGCACTGAGGCTAGAGAGCGAAGTGGCAGTAACTTTGGCACGTTGCTGAACGCCTCTGACGGCATTCTTGGCCAAGGCAGCAAGACTGTGTTTATCTTGAGTGCCAACAGGGCACGTGAGGAGATTGATCCAGCCATTCTTAGAAACGGCCGTTGTGTTGGTGAAGTCATGTTTCACGCACTGCCCAAGTCTCAAGCGCGGCTCTGGGCCGAAAACAACGGGGTGAATCCAGATAGCATTACGGAGGATACAGTGCTGGCAGACCTCTATGCATTGAAAAACGAGGTGCAGGTTGTTCGCAGTGCTCCGGTTGAAGAGTCTCGTGTGGGGTTCAAATAGTGTACGAGGGGCTTTATGAACGAACCGATGAATGATGCCGAGATTAGGTAGCGAGGGTTCAAATAATGTCACAAAGAATTGATAGTACTGAACTTGCCAAGTTCCAGATAGAACAGCGTATTGCAGAAATCAGATCTGATGAACGCTTTTCATACCCGCCTGCGTCTGTGCAAGTCAATGCTCCGTTGGCACTGATTCAAGTGTCTATGAAGTCTGAAGTTGCTGGGCTTTTGTGGGCTTTGCGTTGTATTAGGGAATGTTCTAATTGAATACCGCCGGTGCGCGATCCGGACGGGAGGTACGGCGATGAGTCGTAATGTGTGGCAGCGCGGGTGCGACTGTCCGTCGTGCCTGCAATGGCAAAAGGAGCACGATGTCCTGCCCTTCGCGTCGAGCGGCGGAACGGCCGACCCGAAGCAAGCGACGATCGAGATACCAGAGCCGACGCCAGATGAAGTGCGGGACTGGTGCTTGAAGGAAGAGCCCTGCCCGACGGGCGGATATCCTGCCATTCCACTCATTGGATTTCGCGCGGGCCTTGCCTACTCCAGACACGTTGCCCGCGTGATGCTGAGGCAAGCGGAGGTGCCTATAAACCGTGATGAGATTGTAGAACGCGCTATTGTCTACGGGCTTACTATTGATGGCCTGCCAGACAATGATGAAGTTGTAGAGACTACGGCCAAAGACATCAAGATCACGCTTAATCGTGCGATTGATCTCACATTGGAATTGAGCACAAAGGCAATAATGTTTCCTACATCAGCACCAGGACCGTGGACAGTGATGCGATACGCACCCGGAACTGTACTAGATGCTAATGATCTGCCTGTCTTCGCAATGTGCTTTCGAGGTGAATCTGTTCTAGAATCGGAATGGACAGAGATTCGCGATTTTATCTTGGCCAAAGTTGGGAGGTAGAACTTGGTCTATATTTTTGTGTGCGATCGGTGTGACCATAAATTTGAGGTTATAAGGCCTATGGCCAAGGCAGACAAATCTGCTAAGTGTCCAAAGTGCAAGAAGAAATCTCGTAGAATCTACGAGGTCGGAGGAATTCATGGAGTCGAAGGGTCGTGGCGTGTAAATGCTAACAAAAATGACAATAACTGAGCTAGTCAAGCTCATCGAGGGTAGCGGGTATTCCACGTTTGCCTATAGTGGCCCCGATGTGTCAGGGCACGAATGCCCAGCTTATTTGGTGGATAGGCAGGAGCTGCTGACATCCGTAGCAGAGATCGTAGGTTGGCAGGAGGACGAAGATGTTCGAGAGGACCTGACAAGTGCCTTTGAGCATTGCTGCTATGAAGATGATGGATCCGAGGTGACTGTGTACTTCCCGGAGTTTGCTTATGGCTAGATTTGATGATTTGCCACGCGAGGAGCTTCTGGCCATCATCGACGATCTAGATTCGGAAATTGATGCTCTGATGTGCGAAGTGCGGGAACTTAAAGACCAAATTGAATCTGTGGGGGAGGACGATCGTTGAGACGCGATAGAGACTGGTGGGATCGCTACTTTCTAGCCTTAGCCAAACAGGTATCTACAGCCTCCAAGGACCCGAGCACCAAGGTGGGTGCAGTTCTGGTACAAGGCAATCGAGTTGTTGGTATGGGGTATAATGGGTTTCCTGTGGGCGTGGATGACAGTGAGGAACGATACAACAACCGGGACTTGAAGTTGGCGATGGTCTGCCACGCCGAAACTAATGCCATTATCATGGCTGGTGATAAGGCCAAAGGCACAACTCTCTATGTTTGGCCAAGCTTCATGCTTCCACCGATTTGTAACGAATGCGCTAAGATTGCTATCCAAGCTGGGATTGCAGCAGTCGTCGGCTTTGTTGTCGATGAATCCAGACTCAATGAGCGTCAGTTACGATGGAAAGAGTCAATTGAGATTTCTAGAATCATGTGCGACGAGGCTGGTGTGATTTATAGAGGAGTGTCTGAATGACTGGGGATATAGTTTACCTTGCAAGTCCGTATTCTCACAAAGATAAGTTTGTCGAACACATTAGGTTTATCAAGGTCTGCAAGGCAGCTGGTAACTTAAGACGTATAGGACTTTCTTGTCACGCTCCAATAGCCTCAGCTCATCCAATTTCCCAAATTTGTGATCTACCTAAAGATTGGAGCTTTTGGTGTGATCGGGATAGAGCGTTTCTCAAGGTCTGCAAGGCGTTGGTAGTACTCAAGCTTGATGGCTGGGACAAGTCTGTAGGTGTAGCTGCGGAGCTTGAGGAAGCTCGCCGTATGAGCCTGCCGATTGGCTGGATGTCCGAAGATGGCTCTGTGACTTGGGACACCATTCCTGAGTTCGTGTTGGATAAGCTGATCTCAGAAGGTATGAATCTTCCACTAATGGGCTCTAATTTGCCTTATCGTGGAGTTCATTCTGGACCAGCCAACTGGATGGATACTACTGAAGGAGTGCCGCTCTGATGGCTAATGAGTTTGTTGTCAAGGATTCAGGAAAGCGCCAAGAATTTGATACAGGTATGGTTAGAGACACACAGACTGATAAACCAAGATTCGATCTGCTGATTATGGAAGGCGTGCCATTTGAGGAACAGCTTCTTACTAGATTAGCAGTACATCTAATGAGAGGAGCAACTAAATACAGCGCTAGAAATCATGAGAAGTCACAAACACAGGACGAGCTAGATCGCTTCAAGGCCTCAGCATTGAGACATATTATTCAGTGGGCGTGCGGTGATGCCGACGAAGATCACGCAAGTAGTACTATATTCAATTTGCTTGGCTACGAGACTTGTAAGTACAAGATGAACAAGAACAAGAACAACGAGGAGATTCCTTTCTGATGAACATTCCTGAGGTATTTCACACGGAGAAAGGCACTACATACCTCAAAGAGTGTGGAGTGGCCTTGCTGGCAAAGACACATCCTATGTTGTCTAACATGCAGCCATTCCTAGAGAGCTTTGATGAGTCCTTGGGTTTCTGTGAGTACTTGGAAGACCAAGACAAGTTAGATGCTGGTGAAGATCTCATTAAGGCCGCAGGACAGCTGTGTTACTTAAGTCTCGGCTCAGCACGAACATTCAACAAAGATGCTCAGAAGTACTTCAAGAACATTCTACAGTCCGGGCATCTGAGTGTCGTAGAACATGTGTCTGTGACCTTCTTGTTCTATGGCATTTCTAGAAGTAATACACACGAGTTGGTTCGTCACCGTTTGTCTAGTTTTTCTCAATGTAGCCAGAGGTATGTGGGTGGTAGCACTTTGAGATTTGTAGAACGGCCAGAGTTCCAGAATCATCCCAAGTTGCACAAGATGTTCGAACATCGAATTGATCGTTTGGCTAGTGAGTATGAGGAGCAGGCTGATATTCTGATGGATGAACAAGCAAACAACCAACTAAGTGGCACAGAGGCCAGAAAAGCGGTTCGTCAGTCTGCTCGTGCGTGCCTGCCTAACGAGACTGAAGCTCCGATCATTGTGACTACGAATCTCAGAAGTTGGCGGCACTTCTTGGACCTCAGAGCTACTCCACATGCAGAACCAGAAATTCGAGCATTGGCTGTTAAGGTTGGACAAAAGCTACAAGCCCACTATCCAAATGTGTTTGGAGATTATGAGCAGTATGAACACAACGGATCGGCGTGTCTGAAGGGAATCTACAAATGACTCCAAATCGCGGTCCTAGACGCGATGTCTGAATACTCTGGGTGGGAATTTGAGTCGCTGAGCAAGGCGTCTAATTACTACACATGGATTGTCAGCCATTTTCGATCATTCTTTCCCAAACACGGCTTTTTCAAGGGTCTAGATTACGGTGGTGGTTGTGGCAACTTTGCTCCTTACGTCAGATCACATTGCGACAAACTGACTCTGTATGAACCAGATGCTATCCTCCGGGATGGCGCAACTGGATACGATGAAAAGCTAGAAGTTCTCTCGGACGATCAACTTAGTGCATTTGACGCGGTGTTTGCTATCAATGTTTTAGAGCACATTGTTGATGATTATTCGGCACTTGAAGCTCTACGAGATAAGATGTCTTTTGATGGATTGCTATTTGCATTTGTACCTAACGATCCTCAAATCTTTGGCAGCTTGGATGAAGAATTTGGCCACTGCCGCCGCTATTCCAAGAAAACAATCAAAGACACCTTGACAGACGCCGGATTCAGGGTTATTGTGTGTAGGCGCTTTAATGGCCTCGGCTGGTTTACGTGGGGGCTGATGGGCCGAGTGCTTAAGGTTCGGAGGTGGTCTATGTCCTCGGTTCAAGCTTTTGATAAGCTGGTTCCAATCCTAGCCCGCTTGGAGAGAGTAGAGCCGTTGCTGGCACAAAGTCTCGTGGTCGTTGCTAGGAAACACTGAAGGAGGGAGCGAATTGAGTAGATTGTCGGCTGTTGAACTTGACTACCGAGGCTTTCAGCGTGGATCACGGGTGCATTATCATCCAGTAACCGGAGAAGGCCGCTACGACAAGGTTTGGGTCATCAAAGATCTGGGATTCATGCCAGGTGATCCTCCACAGCCTGTTGTGTGGCTGCATGGTTTGAAGAGGCCGGTTGCAATTGAGACTCTATCCAAGGTAGGATACTAATGGCTACGAAAATCGCTAAGAAGTTTGATCCAGCAGTGCTACAAAAGCAGATCGATCAGCATATCAAAGCTGTTGGAAAAGTCAGAGATGATCTACAAGACACTCTGGACAAGCTGACCAAACTGGACGATTGTTGTATGAGAGCAATCGATAACCTTGAATATGCCAGAGAAGTACTGTCGGAGCTCGCATAATGTTGGCACGTATTTGGTATGAAGGTGAGGAGTACTACGTAGAGGCCGACACGCTAAGCGAGGCAATTGAGGTGTGGAATCTTCGCATGCAAGAAGAGTATGGCGAGGAGAGTTGGGTTGACCCGGAAGTTACCGAGACCTTGTGGGATGGGCCTGTGATTCGAAAGGAGATCGTCAAGTGAGAGAGCGAGCGACTCTGCTAGAATACCTGAAGTGGTTTAGGCTCAACGCTGATTTTGGGCCTGCAAGCTCCGATGTGATTGATGGCCTTGACCAATGGTTTATGGATGAAACAGGCAAGAACCTTCCCGAAGGCTGGAATCTGGCTCAGGACGGAGAAACGGTGGTTGATCGTGATTGACGAAGACTACAAAGCAAAGTTGCGGACGATCCTGGGGTTCGCTCCTGGCGATCAGGTTCGTGTCAAAGGCGATAGCAACAAAGAGTCATGCGTGATTGAAAACATTTTCGTGGCCCCTGATGGAGTCTGGTATGGGCTGAAGATGGGCTGTACCAAGTTGCATTTGCAAGCCGAACATTTGGTGGCTGCATGAGAGTTCTTGTGACAGGTGGGCGCGATTATCAAGACATGGACAGGGTCTACGAAGTCTTGGGGCTTTTCAAAGAACTAGCCTATCATCGAAGTGAAAACCTGACAATAGTTACCGGAGCCTGCCCGACTGGAGCTGATAAGTTAGCCTCTGTCTATGTCCATAGCTACTGTGATTGTCATATCGAGGAGCATCCAGCTGCAAATTTTGGCTCTTGGCCATCATGCGGTCCTCGCCGCAATGCCTACATGGTTGGTTTGGGAGCGGATTTTGTAGTGGCATTTCCTGGTGGGCGTGGTACTTCTGACTGTGTAGCTAAAGCGAAGCGAGCAGGTATTCTAACATTTCTAGTTGGGTAGGAGTTCAAAATGATCTCCAGCAGGCAAAGGTCCTATCTCAAACTGGCCAAGCGAGTAGCCAAGCGATCAGATTGTCGCTGCCAGATTGGTAGTGTGCTAGTCAAGTCGGGACGGGTCATTAGTTTTGGGTGGAACAGTCGCAAAAGAACACCCAAATCAGCCAAGCTGGGGTATAATTGGAGCCTCCACGCAGAAATAGACACTTGTTTGGGGTTTTCACCAGAAGAAATAAGAGACGCTACACTCTATAACTATCGAGAAGACCGGCAAGGACGCAGGAAAATCTCCAAGCCATGTCCGACCTGTGAACACGTTTTGCGCGGACTTGGAGTCCGCAGGGTCTATTACTCAACAACCGAGGGAACACAATGTCTCAGTCTGTAGAACCAATCAAGTGTGATCACGATTCTGCAGTCATCGACAACTATGGATGTATGGAGTGCTTTAATGACTTCAACGCAAGCTTGCTGGCCAAGAAGCTTGAAATGGCACTGGAGTGTATCCAGAGTATTGGCAATGCCCCGATTACTCCCGAGTGGATCACAGAGACTCGCAATCGAGCTCTTGACGTTTACGCAAGATTGACAGCCTGATGGATGCTGGGTTCCTCCGAGCCGAAGAAATGGCCTCTCAACTGATGACTCAACTGACTGTCAATGAACTAGGGGCAGGAGTCAAGATCAGGGGTGCGCAAAGAGACGGCAAGTTGGGGTATGCCGTTATGGTCACACGATTGGCTGATGGAGTTATGGCCGAGGGCTGGGTGGCAGTAGAAGGTTCCGATTGGCTAGAGCGAGTAAGAGCCGAGTTTCGTCAGAAAATGAGAGGTAAGCATGGAACAGACGCTTCAGCAGAGATTGCGAATTCGAGCACAGATCCGGAGAACAGCCAAAGATCGTAAGTCTGTGGCTGAAGGCAAAGAAGACCGGCTTTCTGATCTATTGGAGGAGGCCGCTAACCGTATTGATGAACTGGAGATCAAATGTCAGGTGGGCATTACGACTACGCTTTCGGAAAGGTAGATGACTTCGCGGATAGTATGCAAGCTCGTACCTTACTACGTAAGGCCTTTAAAAAACATCTTTTTGATGTGGCAAAGGCCATGCATGATATCGAGTGGGTGGATTCTGCTGACTGGGCTCCTGGAGATGAAGACTCGGCTATTCGCCTTTGTTTAGCTAAGTCAGCCGAGCTGGACCAAGCCGTTTGCGATGCGGAAGAGGCTCTCGCCACTCTCAGTTTGGCGTTGGCTGAAGCCAAAAAGCCTTGACAGGTCAAGGCTGGCGCTTATATTGAGAGGTAGGAGGACAAATGGAACACTGTCCAACGTGCGGAGGTCCTGTCGAAATCGGTGGTGGCAAAAGCAACTATGCCACCAAGTACTACCGCCCAATCGAAGACATGGTTGTTGAGGTGCTAGCCACGATCAAAGACTATCAATACAACCATACTAGAACAGACTTGAATACTCCAGCCTATGCAGTAGAGTATGTCTGCCAAGAGTTGGATCCAGCCGGAAATTTATCCGCTTTGGTATCAGCTCGACTCAAGGAGATCAGAAGTGCCGGAGCCTGAGATGAGATGTGGTATGGTGGGGATTTCGACGAAGGCTCACTAAGCTTTGATTGGAGGGTAGGACCTGTTACCTACGGTCACGAGAGACTTACACACCATCCCAGAGACGGCGTGATTAGAGTGAACTGCCGGTGCAAAGTGACTAAGAGTTTGATTGTCGGTAAGGAAGTCAATCTTATCACAGAAATCATTGAAATCTTGGGAGTTGAATATGAGTTCAGTTGACGAAGTCGGGGCTGTTAGAAGCGCCCCTAAGTTCCCAGTAATTGTCGGGATTGTAATTGTGCTTGGGTTGCTAGCTGCACAACAGTGGCTGCATTGGCCCTTTCAACCAGCTGTCCCAAGTCCTAAGACTTATAGTATGCAGGTCATCAAACAAACTGGTACCAATTCCTTTACCGTAACTTTGCAGGAGGTGAAATGAACATCGATTGGCAGGCTACGTGGAAGAATCTAGTTGCTGAGTACTACAGTCTAGTGATTGACGGTAATTTTCACATCGATGCGATTGAGGATGAGTATCAGCCCATCTTGTCTTCTCCAATTCCTTATGTAGGCTTAGAAGGTAATTTTTCTACCCAAGATCTGGCGACTATCTTGAGTCTGGTGCTTAGGATCAACGAATGTATTGGGAGTCACAATGAGAGATGATGAGTGGGATCATGAAATTACACCCACACGCCTAGAGGCCATCAGAGAAAGGCTGTCTAAGTGTAGTCCTGCACCTTGGTTTCCTGGCTGCTTTGGTAAGCCGGGTCGATGCCAATGTAGGTACATCTTTGACCTTGGTTATGCTGGAGCTATCGGAGAAATCTATGTCTGGAACGGCATAGACCGTATTGCAGATGGTAACAACGATTGTCCCAAGCACGACGAAGCATTGGGCAATCTGAGATTCATCACAGCTGCAAGGCAAGATGTGCAGGACCTTGTGGCATACGTAGAGCGGCTTGAGGCTCAAGTGGCATATGTGGAACCAGCTGAAGACGAACTGGAGGCTACTGTGGAAGATATAAACACTAAGGCAGAAATTCTTGACTTGACCAAGGTCGTTGCAGGTGCTAAGATCCATGTTCAAACCAAAAACACGCTCTATCTCGTTGAAAGACGGCACGATGACTTCTTTATCAGCGGAAATCTTACGTACTGTCCGAAACCGGAGTTTTGTTACAGGCTTGGATCTGGTTACTGGTATGGTGACATGAATGAGAACCTGCTTCGGGTCGGTGACCACATGAGATTTGTGCTTAGAGGCGAGGGTCCTATTATCACTACTCCAATCCAGTCCATCGAGGTTGTCGATGCTTAGTCCTAACGAAGTCTATGTCTCATGTGACATAGAAGCAGATGGTCCCATCCCAGGACCCAACTCGATGCTGTCGCTAGGAGCTACCGCCTTTGATCATGAGGGAGGCTACCTCAGCACTTTTCAGCGCAACGTATGCCCATTGGAATATGCCCACCCGCACCCAAATACGGTAGTGTGGTGGTCCAAACATCCGGATGCTTATGCAGCTGCCACCAAGGACCCGCTAGGTGCATCCGATGTCATGCACGAATTTGTTCGGTGGGTGCAGTCTATATCGGGGCAAAAGCGTTCAGTCTTTTGTGCGTTTCCAGCTGGCTATGATTTCATGTGGGTGTACTGGTATCTGATGCGATTTATAGGCAAGTCTCCGTTCAGTCACTCGGCCTTGGACATCAAGACATTGGCTATGGTGGGTATGGATTCCGGCTATCGAGAGGCCATCAAACGAAACATGCCCCGCCACTGGTTTTCGTCGCAAAATAAGCACAAGCACGAATCTGCAGCAGATAGCCTTGAGCAGGGGGACCTCATGTTCAACATCGTCAAGGCAATTGGAAGCACTAATGCTACCGCTTAAGAACTACTCAGTTAGTAGCTATCATGAGAAGGACGAAGAGTGGCCAGAGACTCTGGAGGCTTTGAGTCCTGAGGACGCAGCTGTGATCTATTGCGAAACCTCAGAAGTTTGGGAACTAGGCCAAAGGTTCACACTCTATGTTCGAGATGCAGATACGGCGGAAGTGTTTGAGGTGGAGATTATTGTGGACTGGTCTCCAGAGTACTGTCCTAACAAGGCTGTCAAGGTTAGTCCATGAGGTCCCCAGGTTTCTATTGGGTCTATGATGCAGGGTTGGAGGAGTGGAGTGTTGCAGAGTGGAATCCTAGCCGTGATTATGGAGACGGTAGCTGGTTTGTTTGTGGGGGCGAGCTATCTTTGGACGACGATTATTTCACTCTGATTGGCCCTCAATGTGAACCGCCGCCAAAACCGAAAGGAGGGTTTTAGCGTGCCCAAAACCAAGCAAAAGCACACCAGTCTGATTGAGACAGTGGACGGTGGCGAATATAGACTAACGCCAGACGAGCGTGAAGTCATCATTACCTGGTCGTCTTCGGAAAATACTATGCAGGTAGTGGCTGAGATTCCGGCCTTTGCGCGCATGTTAGACCAGCGTGGATATACACCTGACAAAGAAGGATTCTACCACGTACCGGTGTCTAAGATGACGATCCGCAAAGCCGAGAAGATCAAGCGAACTATCACTGCTGAGCACAAGGCAAAGTTGGTGGTGGCCGCAGCCAAAGCCCGAGCTGCTAGGGGGAAGTGAAGTGCCTCTTTGGTTGGTGTTTGCTCTTGCTATTGTTAGTATACTGTTGATGATTAAGTTTATTATGTCGGATGAAAGTCTTGAGGATGAGGCCGAAGCTCGTCGTGGTGGTTGCACTTGTCCAAATTACGGATATACCTCGAATCATCAAACAGACTGCCCATACGGTCTCAAGGTCCAGGCCGACGATAGGGCAAAATTCGAGGCTCGGTTGGACAAGTGGGAACACAAACACGGAGTGAAATCATGAAGGCTAATGAGTACCAAGTGTTGGTCAGGGCTGTAGAAGAGGGTATTGGCTATGGGTGGATGCGAGCTCATAAGCATGTAGACGACCCCGACGAGCATGCTATCAAAGACGCGATTACCGATGCTGTGATCAATTCCATTTGTGAGTGGTTTTCATTTCCTCATGATGACGTAGAAAACGAATAAGAATTTCTATGTTGATTGTTAAGGCTCATCGAATCCAATTGGTTCCTACTTTGAAGAATGGCCAGACGTTTGTCTCGTGGTGTGGGGCTTCTCGTTGGGCATATAACTACGGTTTGGCGCGACATAAGTCTCACTACGCAGATACTAGACATCTGCTTAGCTCCTATGATTTGATGAAGGAAATTGTGGCTTTGAAGAGTAGGAGGTTGGTGGGCACGATGAAAATCAATATCAATGACACGGTTGAAGTCATTCTGTCAGAGACCGGGTTGAGAGCCTACCGGTCATTACGATCCAAGGAATTGTGCTATCTAGGCAAGCTGGAAGCTGACGGCTGCACGCTGAAAGATCAGCTTTGGGTTATCATGCGTGAATTTGCTCCATACCTGGCTATGCATCTTGAACCCCCATTTGAGGGGTGCTCTATCTGGCTGGAGGACAAACAATGATGGGTGACAAGATTGAGATGATGATCTCAATCGAAGTTGTGGTGGAGTTCTATGACCGTGACGATGTAGAACTCAACGATCAGTTTGCAACCAAAGTGCAGGACTACTATGCCGATAGGTTAGTAGGACAGAGTCATTGGATTGGTGGTGAAAAGGTTCACGTCATAGGAATGGGCTGATGGAATTCCACAAAGACGGCAATTTGATCTACAGTCTTACCTTTGCAGGTTGGCGTAGAGGCGAGGAACTGCTCAAGAATCGTGTTGCTATCTCTTTCACGTTTGATTCTAGTGTGCCTGAGCAGGAACGAGAGGATATCATGAGAGCGGTGCTCGATAGACTCAACGGAGTGAACTGATGTCTCTAAATCATCTACTGGAAATGCTGTCTAGGGAACTTGTACCTAGTGAGCTCGAAAGCCAGATGTATCTGCAGGATCTCCGGTTTCGCGAAGCCGTCAATCAAATTCGATTCTGTGATGAGTCTGTGTTGAGAATGGCACTGTATCTGCGAGGTACTGACACAATGCCCAGAAAAGGTGGGTTCTAGTGTGGTGGGTGATTGGGGCACTGGTTTGGGCAATGTTTGGTGTGTTGGCCTACGGGCTCACTATCGGTTATTTTCAGTGGAAACCTGAGTGGATTTACGCGGCACAGAAGAACCGCCAAGAACATCGAAGGGTTGCAGTCAATATGGCCACTCTGGGTCCTGTTGGACTGATGGTTGCTTTGTCTGGTTCGGACGGTAATCCTCAAATCAAATTTCGCAGTCCTACCAAGGAGCAAAGCCGCGAAGATGCGAGGCGGCAGTTTTCAATTCTTATGGAAGATCCAAAATGGGTCCACAAAATGAGGTTAGACTGATGACCAAACGTGAGCCTGTTAAGTGTTGTGAGAACTGCAGCCTCTGGAGTGAGCTTGTGGCCAGTTCTGATGGCGACAATGTCCTTGCGTTGTGCGAATCTAGGGTCAGTCAGTACAGCATGTGCTACACTACCGCGTCGCAGACATGCGAGTACTGGGGCGTAGTGCCCAAATGGGATAAACACAATGGGTGACATGGCAGACTATTACAGAGAGCGGGAATTAGATGCTATGGCATTCGGGGGCACACGCTTTGAAGAGGAAGAAGAGTACGTAGACACGGTTGCCTGCAAGTACTGCAAGGAACCCGGCTTGCATTGGGAAGAGATTGACGGCAAGTGGCGGCTCTGTGACTTTGAAGACAGCGTGCATAGGTGTGAGATACAGACCGAAACGTGGCCAATCCGATGATTCTGGCGTTGTGCTCTACTTCTCAGACAATCCCCCCGCACGGGATTACCCACTCAGAGAAGTACGAGGAACTCTACCAAGAGTTTTATAAGCACAACTGGAGTAGGAATCAGCCGCCGCTGGTTGGTATTTACGAAGGCAACCCTGTGGTACGCCTGCTCACAGGCTCACATAGGTACTTGCGGCCAAACATGCGTGCTGTATGCTGCCAGTATTGGTGTTGACACCAACTGAAGCCGAGAGTCTTTGGGGGACTGACAAGTGGGTGAATCTGCTGCGAGAACCACAGTCATTCAGCTTTTGGGAGGCTCGATATGACTACAGATATGTGTGAACATAGACAGACTCACACAAAGGGCCGTTCTTGTAGCCACAACAACGTCAAGTATTTTTGGGAGGGTGCAGATGGCTGCTGTGGAGAACTCTGCACCGATTGTTGGTTTCCTTGGATAGTAAAATACGGCACCGATCATCTAGTTAGAATCAACATACCGTCGATGGGAGGGTAAATGGAAATCATAGTGCTGGGCGAGAAGCACGACACTCTCTATCTAGAAGTGTCTCTGGGTGTTGTGTGTGGCATTGTAGCAGCTCGTCTAGAAGATGGGTATTATGATGATTTGGAAGGAGTCGATCGGCTGGAACTCGAAGCACATCTGGAGGCCAGAGATTGGCAGTCGTTGATTCGATTCCTGTACGGTCGGGATTCCGATGGCTACGAGTACGAGGACTTCAAAGTCGTGCAAGTGCAGAAGGAGTACTAGATGGCAAATCCAGAACTTGATAATTATGTGGGTGAGTACTGCATTGTCAGCGCTCCTGGCAACTTTCATTACATGATTCCGGTTGATCGCAGGCCTGAGTGGTGTGATCTACTGGCGAAAGCCTTGATGACTGACGATCTGATGAATATCCCAGACTGGGCTACGTATATCGCCTATCTGCACAACCTTAGGTTTACGGAATATAGGATTGTGTAATGAGCACAAGAATTGATGCCACTAAGTTTGGGGATGGCACCAACTGGCATAGTCGATATGCTCATCTCGACTGGCGTTGGCAGCATCACCACGAAAGGTTTTTGAAGTACCTGGCTTCACTTGCTAGGCCTCTGATCTGCCAGGAATGTGGCGGTTCTGGAGACTTGTTGATTGACGAGGTGTGCGCGGGAGATTGCTGCTATCCAATCTATGCAGACTGTGGGTTCTGTGAGGGCACCGGCAAGATTGATGCTCGACAAAGAGGCCGGTGGTTGAGGTACCGAAAAGATGTCAAACATGGGAGATCAATGTAATGTGTGAGTGTGGCTGTTCTGGGTACGATCAGGTTTGGCGACTTCCGGCCCCTAATCGACAGACCTATTTGATTGGCACCTACAGGGCTTGCAGAGACTGTGACCATCCAGCAGGGCTAGACATTCGTGTAGTGGCCAAAGGTTCGTTTTATGAAGAGCAGGCCAAGTACGGTGAGATGCTGCCAATGTCTGTAGATGATGACGGGGACAAAACAGCATTTTTCAGCTGTGGTAAGTCGCTAGGTGATCTCAAGAATGTAGTTGAGCAGTATTTTTTGACCTACCAACAAGAAGACGAAGAGCCTTTCGATGAGATTGCTGCTGGCATCATGGTCGAGGAACTAGAAGAAGATTTGGTGCCTAAGATTGAGCTGGTGCCAACGGAGTCTACAGTCTAGTATGTTGGACGCTATCTGTAGTAGTGTCTAAGATATTGGACGTTATGTACTTGGGGAGGGTACAATGATTGGTCCATTCAGAGGTCGCTGGTCGAAACTTGGCAACTATTCGCCATGTCTGGTGTTCATGGACGGACATGCCTACAACTCGGTCGAGCACGCCTATCAAGCAGCGAAGTCAGTAGACGACGGTGTGCGAAAGACGATTCGTGACCAACCAACGCCTGCCGAGGCCAAGAGGATTGCCCGACGAATTTCCTTGCGCCCTGACTGGGAGAGCGTTAAATTAGATGTCATGCTCTCCTTGCTGCGTGAAAAGTTTGCGTCAGAGCCCGAGCGCAGTATCCTGCTTTCTACCGGCGGTGAGATGCTAGTCGAAGTCAACTGGTGGGGTGATAGGTTCTGGGGTATGGTTGATGGTGTGGGTGAGAACAATCTCGGAAAGCTTCTCATGCAAGTACGTTGTGAACTGGCGATGGAGGTGCTTGATGGGCAAAATTAAGGTATGCTCAGAATGCTCTTACGGACGGGCTGATCAAGGCGTAGTTATGTGCCATCATCCTCGTGGGGTGGCAAACGTAGCTTGGTCTGGTTATAGCGATAATCCGGCTCTACGTGAGAATGAGGCGTTTGCAGAAGATGTACGCTACGACGAGCAGCTTTGTGGTCGTGCTGGGCGCTGGTATAATGATCCGCATCCCACTAGGAAGATCCGGTGGCGGCTGTATTGTGCTTGGATAGACAAAAGTGGCGCATTGGTTAGATCTGACAGAGATACCGTCATCGGCTTTGACACTATGGAAGCCGCTGCCGCTCATGCCACTGACGGTGATCTGATCATTGCTCAGGTGATGGACTTATGAAAACTTTGTTCAGAAGGTTTATTCTGGTCTGCGGTGCTGTGGGAATAACATTATCAGCGTGGGAAACAGTACCGCTGGTCTGGAATACTCTTGGTTGGGTTGACGGTGTGTTAACATTTGTTGCTTTGGCCATTGCTGTTCTATCCTTGGTAACGGATATCCTCGGTTACGAGATGGTTGTGCGTCGGAGGCGCTGATTCCTATGCCAAAAGCATCTCTAGCGATTAGAATTGTGCAGGAACTAGAGGCCAAAGGTCATCTTACATGGCCTGGTGGGCCACAAAACGCAAAAATCCATAGGCTTTATGCTGGACGGCATCAAAGAGCCGCCGGTGCGTGGGTGTGGGATTTGAAGCCTGTGGCTGCGCGGCAATTATCGCTCTATCCATCAGTTGGCAGTCAGTGGCCAGCAACCACGATTGCTCGCGGTTTTGAGGTCTTGAGAGACCAGTGGGGCGATTTGTCCCTGTTTCCAAAGGACCTGTAATGGCAGGCATAGGATCAAGCCGCACAGAGACATTTGTGTCCTACCGATACTGGTATGATAACACCCAAGGCGAACCATATCTGATGGTCCTGCTGAACCTTGAAAACACGTGGGGCACATTGCAGATACATGGTAAGCACTTGGCTTTTGCACAAGATGGTCCTGACCTCTTGGTGGACTTCGACGGTCAGAGGATGCGCGTGCCTAACACCTGTTGGGCGTGGTATGTTTGTGAACCAGCGTACTGAGGAGAATAGAACTCATGTTGTCTAAATCTAGCCAAGCCAACCCCAATTATGTAGCGACAATAGTCAAGCTTCAAGGATTGCGAAAGCATGAAAATGCCGACAAGCTGCAAGTCTGCAATGTCCTAGGCACTACAGTAGTCACCGGTCTAGATGCCAAGGACGGAGACATCTGTGTGTTTTTTCCCTTGGAATGTGCTCTCAGCCAAGAATTTCTCTCTTGGACCAATAGCTTCAGGCATCAGGAGAAGAATCGAGACACTACAATTCGAGGGTTTTTTGATGACTCTGGCCGTGTCCGATGCCAAAAGTTTCGTGGCCAGAAGTCAGAGGGGTTTGTGCTGCCGTTTGCAGAGATCGCTAGCTTTGCTCAGTCGGAACTTATTCCTCCGGACCTAGGCACTGATTTTGATATGGTTGGAGACCATCTGCTGGTCCGTAAGTATGAGGTGCCAGCAAGAACTCCGTCTGAGCGTGTGGGCTCTTCCAAGCAGCCGAAGATCAGTCGTCTAGTACCCGACCAATTCAGATTTCATCCGGACACCGAAAATCTTCGTCGGTATTGCAGCATTATTAGCCCCGAAGATCGTGTGGTGGTCACTTACAAACAGCACGGAACTTCAGTAATCCTCGCCAATCTTCCAGTCTACCGCAAGCTCACCTGGAAAGATCGCCTAGGTCGTATTCTAGGAGCGAGAATTTCCAATACTGAGTACGATTTGCTTTATTCGTCTAGAAAAGTGGTGAAGAATGACTACTTGGTCAAATCAACACATTTCTACGGTGAGAATCTGTGGAAAGATGTGGCAGATCGTCATGGGAATGCTGTGCCCAAGGGTTGGAGTGTCTACGGAGAAATTGTTGGGTACACTTTGACAGGCCGTGAGATACAGAAAGGCTACGACTATGGGTGTGCACCAAACGAATGGCAGATGTATGTCTACAAAGTGACGTTTACGAATCCTGATGGTTTAGTCTGGGTACTCTCTTGGGATGACATGGTGGAATTCTGTGCTCAGAAGAATCTAATGACTGTGCCCTTCCTAGCCCGAGGCAAGGCTCGTGACTTTATGACCACGGACGATCCTGAGTCCTTGATCCAAGGATTGGAGAGCAGATTTTTGGGCGGCAAATGCCACATGTGTAAGAACTCAGTGCCTGCAGAAGGTATTGTTCTACGTCGAGATGTTCCTCGCAAGTTTGAGGTTTGGAAACTCAAATCTTACCCCTTCCTTGAGAGAGAAACTAAGATGCTGGATGCTGGAGAAGCAGATGTGGAAACGATTTCGCCCTAATTGCGTGACAGACAATTAGGGCGAAATGGAATGCAATAAGTACGCCGGTGTAGGTTTCTATAAACTCAAAGACTTAGCGCGAGGAGATTTGGACTATCTCGTACTTGAAGTACGCCTAAGTTAGGTTTACAGGTACTAGGATTGTAGTGTCCAACGCTACAATCTGCCAGATATAAGGACGAAAAACGTGAGGATTTTCACAATACTGATCCGAGGAGGTAGCTGTGCGAACTGAACCAATGCACGAAAACCATCGTTGGAGTGGCTGGCCGGGTGCCCATTGCTTGTACTGCGGATGTGCTGACCCTATGGAAGAGGAACTGGCACACATACCAGAAGAAGACCGTGCTCCGGTCATCTGCCCAGCCACGAAGGAGCAGAAAATGGTTGTGGACGCAGCTCTCAACCCACAGGAGGCCCAGAATGCTCGTCTGCGATGTCTGCGGGGCAGAGAGGCTGCCTTACGACAACGAGACGTACCATATCATGTCTGAAATAGAGGTTGACGGCGAATGGCCCACAGACTATATTTGTGGTGAGTGGATCTGGGAGGACGAATGAGCTGTCTGTCTGTGCCCGGTGGTTGCGTCTGCTGTGCGGGTGAAGAACACGAAATCGTGGTCGAGGGCAGACCTGTGAGATTTGAGTTCAGTGAAAGATTCGGGCCTTTGGTGCTTCGAACCGACAGCATGCCACGCGCGCGGCAACCAGGACCCAGATCAAAGTTCTGGCCAGTGTTTGAGTGCTGGCTTGAGGAAAGGTCATGATGGACACTTGGGATGCTGATGGCACAAGGCTTGAGGAAATCAGGCTTCTGGCACACAAGGACGATTCTGGAGACACGAGTTTTCTGCTCAGACTGCTGGACAATGAGATCCATGACGTGCAGATGATCTCCCATGAGGTATCTAAAGTCTATGATGCACTGACACACGGACGCATCAGCAAACCACATACAGCAGCTGATTGTGTGATCTCAGAAGTCGAAGAACTACAGGCCGATGAGTTAGAGCCAGTGCTAGCAGCATTGAAAGCTGTGGCCGACCATCTGAGAGGCATGCTGACAGGACCTATCGTATCGAGATACGTGACTTTCGAAAACGGTGTGGACGAGGTGCCCACACTGAAGACTGCGTACAAAGTACTAGGAGAATACGGTTTATGACCAAGATGTATAGTGGCTGGCAAGGCAGGTACATGGATGTTTGTCTCGAACCCGGCTATGAGAGGGAACGGTCTCCTGTTCTAATGTGGAATACTTTTGCCCACAGTTTGATTCAGGCAGTGCCTTTGGCCAGGGGTCACCCGTGTCGAGACAAAAGCAGTGCTATTCTATAAGGATCGGGTGACTCCTGAGGCCGCTGACACCGAGGCTGAACGGCTGGAAACCATCTGGCCGGGGGTGAAGTTGGACTTGGCGCTTTGGGATAGTGCGGCGGATGATTGCGGTCTTCCAGCTACCGCAGCTGGCATGGTGGTGTTCTTGGCCTACAGAGTGAGTCCTTTATGACCAAACAAGTCGTAGACATCGTAGCTGAGTACCTAGAAGCCAATGAATTCGATGGGCTGTACTCCGAGGATGGGGAATGTGCTTGTTTGACTCATGATTTGGCTCCTTGTGGCAACATCGGTGAGTTGTGTCAAGCTGGATACCGAGTGTCATGTGATTGTGGCGATCATGACTTTCACATTGTGGGGACCAAATGAGAACGTGGCCAGAGGTCGGGGTGAATCTGACGGACTGGAGCAGAGAGAATTTTGATGCCCTGCCACTGGACCAGAGGGAGAGCATTGTTAGGTGTCTGGAAGCTCTGCTCTCTGAGATGTCTTTTGGTGACGTGAGAGCAATTGCAGCCACACGTACAGGTCCTGCCCGCAAACACTGGTTGGTAGATCATCACCATGGTTGGGGCACAGTCGTGAGGAACCACCTGAGAACCCACGGCTGGCCTGATGATCGCCTGATGGACATTGGCTATGGCCCGGCATTGGTGCGCAACTGGGATGATTACTACATTGGAGCGTTGGACGCTACATTCGAAAAACTGGGATTGTGACCAACATGATTAGTATGCAAAAGGGGAGGATATATGACCCGTTCTGAATATGTACAGACCACACGGTGCCATGAAAAGTGGGAGGAACTCCGGGACTGGATCCAACGCAGTGTGGGCATCCGCAGAACATTGGAAGAAGAGATGCCGATTCCAATGGCGGCTGCTCGTGCTCTGGGCATCGCCTATGGGCTCAAGGAAGTGCATATTTCAGCCGTAATGAAAGACGGTCATGTCGAGAGTGTGTTGTGGAGCTCGTGACCAAGGAGACAACATGAAGATTGACTGGGGTCCTCTGTGGGACGCTTTCGACAAAGCTTGTGATGAATGGCGTGCGAAGCACAGTCATACGTGCAAGCAATGTGACCACTATACGATGGGTGATCCCGAATGGGAAGATCAGATGAAAATCATTCAACGTCTGGTGACCGCAGAGATCCAACGTTTGAAGGCTTTGTAACCAAGGAGGCTAGTGTGGAAACTTTACCCAAACGAGTAGGACGGTCATGGTCTTGGCAATATGGCCGACCTGCACCCAGTTTGAGTGTTATTCAAGAAAAAATCAGGTGGTTCACTGAGGTCTGTTTGCAGGAGGTCGGTGAAACCCATACTCCAGTAGAAACACTGTTGATTGTCAAGAAATCCGCCGAAGATTCGTACTCTGAGCATGAGATGGTGGCCCACGCAGCGCTGGAATCTTGGCTGATTGACGAGCTTAGAACCTATGCGGGGGAGATGCCGTGGCCCTTTTGGGATGGGGTACTTCTTGGGCTGGTAGTGCGAACTCGACAGTCAGGAGAGTGGGTGGATAGTGTGGGCCACTACAGAACTCGCAATCCAGAGTTTGATGAAGACGGTTTTCATGCAGATTGAGGTGCTGCTTGTATTTTGTGACCAAGATGCTTTTCAGACAACCTTGTGAAATGGTCTTGTGGTTGTGGCAATGGGGACTCACATAGTAGGCCTACTTTAGTTAGGGTGGCAATGCCGTGTCAAGTAGTGAACCTCAGTATTCAGTTGGTCTTTGTGACCAAGTGCTTTTCAGGGCAATCCAGAAATAAAGGTTTGTGATCAAGTGACTTACGATTGGTTTGTGAGGAAACATGTCGGAGCTAATCAATCTGAGGCAAAAGCTCTCTCGTCGAGGTGCATACCGTGTCTGGAGTGGACCTTGGAACGAGGTGGATAGGGGATGGTGCTGGAGGTAGCTTCGTTTCTAGCTGATGCGATTAGAGATAATTGACGCCGCCCGCAAGGCTGGCTATCCAGTAGGCTGATGCGGTATGTTCGAACATTGTGACCAAGTTGATTTCTAGACAACCTTGTGAAACAGTCTTGTGGTAAAGAGCCAAACCCCACTAAACGATCGTTTTATCGCCTTTGCCTAGCAAGATCAATGCCAGCGCCTAACCCGTTGAAAACACTGCATTTGCCCTACCCTAGCCCATACGGGGTGAGTCACACTAGCAAGCTCCATGCCATAGGGGCTAAGTCTATATATGCCAACGGGTTAGGCCGCCCCTACCCCATACGGGGTGAGTCATATAAGGACATACAAGCATATTCCATGCCTAGCCTAACCCGTTGGGGAAACGCCAGTTAGCCTTTAGGCCCGTCCCTTGCGTTCCGCCCGCGCGGGCGATCCACAGTGTGATCGCTTGTCCGCGCCGTGTGCCATGAGGCCACCGGCGCGGACTGGGGCCGGGACAACATTCCGGCCCGCATGCGACGGCCATATGCCGTCTCGGGCCACTAGGGGCGCTGTTATCGACCTTCTGGGGCCGACGCCATACCGGGCAGCGAACCGCTCCCGGCCGCTCCCCTTGCCCTCACAACGGGCAAGGGGAGCGCGACGATCACAAGGTGAGGCCCTTGAGGCACAAGGATAAGAAATTTGTGCGGATAGGGGTAGCTCACTATGGAAAAAGCCTAGTTCTAAGGGGAAACATAAATACCCCGGTGAGCTAGGCTTTTTCATTGACAGGCTAGTAACAGTCTGATAGATTGAGTCTAGGTGCTAGTCGCACCTAGAAACGGGGGAAGAAATGAAGGTTAACACTACTCGCGATAGATACGCCTATCGGGTTACATCGGAATGGATCGGGGACTTGGATCAAGCGCAAGCGGATTATCGCGCCGCGCAAGCTCATTACAGCATCGCGCGGCGCGCGGGTATCACGGCAAGGCGTAACGCAGCTAGTGATTTGCGAGTGCTGCGTCAGATTATTCGCGAGCTCGCGCAGCGGCGCGAGCTCGCGCCGCATGATGTGCACTAGCCTAGTGGCGTCCACGTCGCGCGCATCGGGCGCACCTTGGGGAAACTCCCCAAGGTGCGGCTAACAGCTAGGCAAGGGGAAGGAAAAATGTCAAACGCCAGTAACTACACGGCACCGGACAAGATCAACTTGTCACGGCCGGAAAATGCGGTTGAAAAACCGCTTACCGCTGAGGAGATATCTGCGCAGATTGCCCGCATCGAAGCGGGGATCAAGGCGGGAGAGTACACGCGGAGCATTACCGTGGTCCGTAATGAGCGCTCCGGCAAGGTCTACCTTACGTCGGCCGGGGATACGCTGGAGTCGGCCGTCAATGGGCTCTCGCTGGCCGTCTACGCGCCGATTGTCGAGCGTTGCTGGATCGCGGCGCGGTCGCCCTGGCGTGGCGGCGCTATGAGGGCGCTTGTGGCCGACATTCAAGCCGCCGTCAAAGCCGCGCAGCATCCCCGGCTTGAGCCCGTCAAAGACAAGCTCCCGGTATGGGCGCGGATGTATTGCGAAGCGGGCAGCGAGCCTATCATTGTTCGCATCGTCAAGCTCCTCGTGATCTTGTCGGCACACAAGGCGTTTAACCCGGATCAGACGGTCAAGGGCGGCATTTCGATCCGCGACAAGGCGCCGCGCACGGTCAAATCATGGGATGGTGTCGGTATCGGCTAGGACCCCGATCGCAGCATCGTGAAACGGCCCGCTGGCATTGTGCAGCGGGCCGTTTTCATTGGGGGATGCATCCCCGGGAAGGAGGCTAAAGCCTCATGGTGAGTCAAGAAACGCTGGCATCACGTTGTAAGACGCTGCGAGAGATGCTGGAAACGACGCCACAACCTAAGCTCATGGTAGCGGGGCGAATGACGGTACAGGGTAGGGCACTCGCGCTTGTGGTAGGTCTAGGGGAAGCACTCGGACGCATGGATCCGGAAGCCTATGACGATGCAGTAGGATCCATACGCATTGACCATGACGGGTCCGAACTGCCCGAGATTGACCCCGATGTGCTACAACGGCTCGCGAAGCTGAAGCGCATGCAAGATCAGATGGCACACGAAGCGCAAGCCGCTATCGGAGCGCCCGCGCAAGCCATAGCGCCCGAAGATAAGCAACTGGCCGATAGGGCAAACGGTCACTAGGCGTGACGCCCGGCAAGCTCACCTTGCCGGGCGTCAGCTTGCCCAAAAAGCGTACAAGGTGACCCGTTTATCAGCTTGCCCGGATAGATGACAAAATGATCGTTTTGTCCGGAACCTGGTATCCACCCCAGGGTATGTCCATTTGACACAGGGGGGTCCCAGAAACTCTAATATTCCTGCAATAATTTCCCCAGAATTTTTAGGATTCTGGGTTTTTTGCTGTAGAATAGTCTACAGTTTTCCGTCAAATATGGTAGAAAAAGCATTGTACGATG
>ERZ1292629.303-Hain-H43-01um-R1-303-length-52530-cov-7_pt1 | contig 52530 bp, 47 predicted proteins | sample MGYA00564399_ERZ1292629 | MGnify/ENA primary metagenome ERZ1292629 (study PRJEB36523, sample SAMEA6512636) | groundwater metagenome | collected 2019-01-08 | study: AquaDiva: Metagenomics assemblies of 32 groundwater samples
ATTCAATATGATTTACTGGAACAATGGGGATATTCCAAAAATACGAAAGCGCTTTTGCAAAATTGATCCCAGTCCATAAACATGGCTCCAGCCCCGGCCCATTTGTCACGGCGATTAAATCAATACTTGGTTTTTGATATTTTTTTAAAAAAGGCATTAGTTTTTTTAGCAACTCGGGTTCGCGTCCCAAAATATTTTTTATCATTTGGAATTTGGAATTTAATTGGGTATTGGGCATTAGGATTTGGGATTTTAACATGTCCGCGTCCTTTAACGCTTTAGTTGAAATAGACAATAGGTTTTTTTGGTGTTCACGTTTTGCGAGCATTGGATAAACCCCGCCATATTTTTTGTGGATTTCAATTTGCGAGGAAACGATGTTTGACAAAACATTAAAACGAGGCGATTTTTTATCGCCAGAAATTTCCAAAATAGCAACTCCTGTATCATCGCAAGATGTTTCAATAGCTAAAATACGCATATCTCTTTTTATATACGAAAACTTGCTTTTTTTCAATTTTTAAGCTAAGATTGAGGTAAATTTGGTCAGGGCCCTATCGTCTAGCCTGGTCCAGGACGCGTGCTTTTCAAGCATAAAACCCGGGTTCAAATCCCGGTAGGGCCACAGAACTATGGACAAAAAAGACTATTTAGATATCTCAAAAGCAAGCGATATAAAAAATCGTAAAGAGCGATTGTTGTACCGCTTTTTTGAAATGTTGCCGGCAATAATCAGCATAGGCACTCTTTTAGGAGTTCTTATTTTTTCCTGGCTGATGCCTTTTTGGGTATCTATTTTTATAATCTGTTTTTCCTTTTATTATCTCTTCAGAATTCTTTATTTCTCCCTGCATCAGATAGCAGGATATTTTAGGGTAAAAAATCATCTGAAAAGAGATTGGTTAAAAGAGTTGAAAAAAGTGAAAGGAAAAGACTGGAAAGACATCTATCATGTGATTATTCTGCCAACCTACAAAGAAGACGAGACAATCGTAAAAGAAAGTTTGGATGCTTTAACAAAATCAAATTATCCTAAAGAAAAAATGATTGTAGTTTTAGCAATAGAACAGAGGGCGGGAGAAAAAGCGCAAAGAACGGCAAAAATTATTGCAGACGGATACGCCGACTATTTTTTCAAGTTTTTAATTTCAGTGCATCCAGATAATATAGCAGGAGAAATTAGCGGAAAGGGCTCAAACGTTTTGTGGGCGGGCAAAGAATTAAAAGAAAAAATTATTGATAAGTTAAAAATACCATATGAGAATATTTTAATTTCCGCTTTTGATATAGATACTAAGGTTTATCCGCAGTATTTTGCTTGTTTGACATGGTATTATCTGACAGAAAAGAATCCTGAAAAAGCCAGTTATCAGCCCATTCCGGTTTACAACAATAATATTTGGTCAGCTGCAGCTTTTTCTCGCGTCGTTTCAACTTCCAACACTTTCTGGCAGATGATTCAGCAAGAAAGAAGCGAAAAACTTACCACTTATTCTTCGCACTCAATCCCTGCCAGGGTATTTTTTGAGGTAGGGTATCCTGCGAATGTAGTGCCGGATGATTCGCGTATTTTTTGGAGAGCATACCTTTATTACGACGGAGATTACAGGGTGGTGCCCATTTATTATTTAGTTTCTATGGATGCTGTAATGGCAAAAAATCTTTGGCGAACAGCCTTGAATCAATATAAGCAGCAAAAACGTTGGGCATGGGGATGCATAGAAATACCATATATAATGTTTGGTTTTTTAGAGAACAAAAAGATATCAATATTAAGCAAAATATCTCACCTTGCCACGATGATTGAAGGATATTGGTCTTGGGCGACCGCGGCGCTTTTATTGTTTTTATTGGGTTGGCTGCCAATACTATTGGGCGGGAAAAAATTTAATTTCACTGTTTTGTCTTTTAATCTACCCATTTTAACGGGCCGGATTCTGACAATCTCTATGTTTGGTATGTTTGTGTCGGCTATTTTAAGTACGATGATTTTGCCGCCTATACCAAAGAATATAGGCCGTTTTTCCAGACTATTTAAAAAATCCACTGTGTTTTTACAGTGGATATTTTTGCCGATAACCTTGATTCTATTCGGCGCTATCCCGGCCTTAGACGCTCAAATTCGCCTAATGCTGGGAAAGTACATAGGCTTCTGGGTAACAGAAAAAGTGAGGAAATAAAAAAACCTCGTATTCGTATCAGAATCGAGGTCGTCTAAACCAGCGGGCATATGCACGTCGTTTTTTTGCATACATCGCATTTTCCGGGATAGGTTTTGGAAACTATCTCATCCAAATCTATGCCCAGAAGGTTGGAAAGAGAACAGAGCCAGGCAAAAACATCAGCCAGCTCTTCTTTTATCGTTTTCATCCTTTTCCTGCGTTGAGCTTTGCTTACCTCGCCGATTTCTTCAAGTAGGTGGAGCCAGATTTTTTCCCTGCCCGCCACTTTATTGACATTGCCGTAAATCCTTTCGAAAAGTCTTTGCCATTTGGCTAAAGAGCGCGGGACTTTGGCAGAACGGTCTCTAAACCACCGCGATGGTTTTTTTTCTGAGCTTATGCAAATGCAATTTCTCTTTCTTCCGCAGTACGGGCAAGAGCCGTGATACTTCTGGAAGACCGCTTCCTCCATGTCTATTTCCAAACTGGTGGCGAAAGCAATGAGCCAGCTGAACATGTGAGCTATGGGGCTTTCCAACGCTCCGTTTTCTTTCCGCAGAGATTCTGCGCAGGCCGATGCTTCCTCAACTACATGAAGCAGCAAATCGGCTGAATCTGAATCCCTTTTATTCTTCTCGCCGAATATACGTTTGAGCATCGCCTGCCATTGCTTCAGAGGTTTTTGTCTCTTCTGCATCGGAATACCCTTATTTTCAAGGTTCGGGATAAATTCAGAAAGGTACAAGTAATTATTTAATTATCATAAAAACAAGGAGCTGTCAAAAACAAAAAATCCGTGAGAGCGGATAATTTTGTATTTTGACGTTATTCAAAGTGGATTCGTTTTTCAAATCCCTTCAGGCGTTCTTTTAGAGCCGGGTAATTTTTTAATTCCGGGTCTTTTTCCAAAATTTCTTTAGCGGCGTTTCTGGTTTTTTCAACTAAAAATATATTGGTTAAGCCCTGCATTGCCATGTCGGGAATGCCCCATTGCTGGATGCCATAAAGAGAACCAGGGCCGCGAATTTCCAAATCCTTTTCAGCCAATTTAAAGCCGTTGTCTGATTCAACTAAAGCTTTTAATCGTCTTCTATTTAGTTGATTTGGCTCTGTAGTAAATAAAAAGCAGTATGACTGCATATCTGACCTGCCAACTCTGCCGCGAAATTGGTGAAGCTGGGCCAAGCCAAAACGTTCGGCTCCTTCAATCATCATTATGGTTGCTCTTGGCACATCAACGCCAACTTCCACCACAGAGGTGGAAACTAAAATATCAATTTCTCCTTTTTTAAAGTCAAGCATTATTCTTTCTTTTTCTTTTGGTTTCATTTTACCGTGAAGCATAGTTATTCTTAGATTGGGAAAGATATCTTTTGACAATCTTTCGTACTCATCTTTTACTGCTTTTACCTCTAACATTGACAGAGACCTCAAATCATAATTTTGTGGGATAAATGAGCCAGAAATTTCTCCCTTTTCAGCTATTATTGCCTGGGGTACCCCTTGGGTCTTGCTATTTTGAGATTCAATTTTGGGGCAGATAACAAAAACTCCCTTGCCATCTTTTACTTCTTTTTCTATAAATAAATATGCCTGTTTTCTTTGGTTTGGATTAACGATTATGGTTTTTACTTTTTTTCTGTTTTTCGGCATTTCGTCTATCAAAGATAAATCCAAGTCGCCGTAAACGGTTAAAGCCAAAGTGCGCGGAATTGGAGTAGCTGTCATCGAAAGCAGGTGAGGAACTATTGGGTGTTTGGTGTTAGGTGTTTGGTGTTGGACGAGATGAGAGCGTTGCTCAACTCCAAATCTGTGCTGCTCGTCAATGATAACTAAAGTTAAGTTCTTAAAAACAACTCCTTTTTGGATTAATGCATGCGTGCCGATTAAAATATCTATTTGGCCTGTTTCTAAATCACCTAACAAGCTTTTTTTTGAAACTTCAAAAGTTTCGGGGTACCCTTTGGGTCCTTTAGACAATCTTGAATCTTTGCTTGTTAAGAGGCCGACTTTCACGTCAAAATTTTTAAGCAATTCTGATATGGATTTAAAATGCTGTTTTGCTAAAATTTCTGTTGGAGCTAAATAGGCAACCTGGCAGCTATTTTTTATAACGCTTAAGGCAGCCATTGCAGCTACTACAGTTTTTCCAGAACCTACGTCGCCCTCAAACAGCCGGGACATTGGGACTTGTTTTTCTAAATCTTTCAGTATTTGAAAAGCGCATTTTTTTTGAGAGTCTGTAAGGTTAAAGGGCAAAGATTTAGTGAATCTTTTCATTAAATCTGCATCCATAGGACAGCCGGGAGCTTTCTTTTGCATCAGCCGTATTTTCTCTTTTAATACAGAAAGTTGTATTAAAAAAAGCTCTTCAAAAGAAAAGCGGCTTTTAGCGGCATCAGCGTGTTCAAAAGAATCCGGGAAGTGCAATTGCTGCACAGCCTCTTGCATCGGCAGAAATTTATATTTTTTTATGAGTTCTTTGGGCAAGCTTTCGGGTATCTGTTCTGCAAACCTATAAAGCAAAGGTTTTATAACATACCTTAGCCACCTGGAACTTACCCCTTTTGTTTCGGGATAAACCGGGACTATTCTTCCTGTGTGCGTTAATTCTTCATTTTCCCCAAAATTATTTATTCTTTCGTAAGAAGGGTTATTTAAGTAAAGGCCTTTGTTATAAAAACCTATTTTACCAGCCAAGCAAACAAAGTCGTCTTCTTTTAAAGTTTTTGCTAGGTACGGCTGATTAAACCAAATAACTTTTATTTCTCCTGAGTTATCCTGGACAACAGCTTCGGTCAGGTTTATCCATTTTTTCCAGGTATGAGCGCTTTCTATTTCTGTAATTCTTCCCTGCACGCAAACAGTTTCACCTAATTTTTGGCGGGCGTGTGATACTGGAATTATATTTGAAAAATCATCATATCTTGCCGGAAAATGAAAAAGCAAATCCTGCACTGTTTTTATGCCGAACTTTTTTAATCTTTTTGCATAAGCCGTACCTATGCGCGGAATCTCTTCAATATTTGTTGATAGATTTATCATAAGATTTATTTTATCAACCAGAATATTTAAAATCAAATGAAGCAGGCGTCCGCGAACGAAGTCGGGACGCCTTATCCGGTTTTACCGGTCAGATGTTCTGCTTCTCTAAAGAAGCTTCCGCCTGCGTGACGAGAATTTGGTCTTCCATTGAGAGGTTGCTCCATTGGTTCCTTTTTATCCTTTCTACCAGAACCCTTAGGACAATTTGGGGATATTGCCCCTCCCTTACTCGTCTTTCCACCATTGGCAGGAAGTCAACGAGGCCCCTGTGGCGAATTTCCTTCATAAGGCCATTGAGGAAGCGGTTTACTCTTCCTTCCATTGCCTTCTGCAATTCCCTTTTTGCTTTTTCCGCCTTTTTCCTCGCAGCTTCAGCCAAAAGCGCCTTTGCTCTTTCCTGCCTGTTCTTTTTCCTTAGGTTTTGGGGGCAGTGGCCGTTAAAACACCTGTTGACCGGGATTTGCTGTGCCTCTTTCATTTCTCTCTCCTTTCTTTAAAGAGAATTGTCGGGCCCAGACAAATTCCATTTTGTGAAAGAACTACGCATTCTTTCTGCTGTGCCCCCGACTGGATTCGAACCAGTATTTATAGCTCCGCAAGCTATCGTCCTGTCCATTGAACGACAGGGGCAGTGGCGGAGGAGGTGGGACTCGAACCCACAAGGGCCTTGCGACCCGCTGGTTTTCAGGACCAGTTCCTTGCCAATTCGGAGCACTCCTCCTTAATTGATTTTTATTCTATCTTAAAAAACATGTAAAGTCAATCTGGTCTTTTGTTTATTTTAGTGATAAAATGGAATAATGGCATACAGAATATATCAAAAGAGAGTTATATTTGCAAAAGGCAAACAAAAAAAGTTTTTATTTAAGCAAATAAAAAAGCTTAATATCTCTTGGACTAATTTATCCAATAAGATTGACATTCATAGCAGGACATTAAACGACTGGAAAAGAGAGCAGTATTCAATACCTATAGATAAATTAGAAAAAATTTGCAAACTTTCTAATTCGAAGATACCCGAAAATATTAAATTAAAAGATCCGTTTTGGTATACTTTTAAGGGAGCTAAATTGGGGGCACTGGCTTCATTAAAAAAATATGGAAGAGTGGGCGGCGATCAAGCATATCAAAAAAAGAAATGGTATGAATGGTGGAATAGCGAAGGCAAATATCAAAATGTTGGATGTATAACGGGGTCATTACCAATAAAAATCCCTAGTTTTTCTAAAGATTTAGCAGAATTTACGGGAATTATGCTGGGAGATGGAGGAATTACCCAAAATCAAGTATCCGTTTACACAAACAGTATAAGTGACAGAAAATATGGATATTTTATAAAAAAATTAATAAAAAAATTATTTAATGTAGATGCTTTTGTTTATTTTATAGATAGCCATACAGTGATGATTATTTCGGTTTCTAGAAAAAAATTAGTTGAATTTTGTAATAAAAAAATAGGATTGAATATCGGAAATAAATTAAAGCAAGGATTAGATATTCCAAATTGGATTAAGGGAAATTTGGAATTTGAAAAAGCTTGTGTGAAAGGACTTGTTGATACAGACGGCTGTATATTTGATGAATGCCATAAAATAAAAGATAAATTATACAGTTATAAAAGATTAAATTTTACGAGTGCTTCGCTAGAATTAAGAAAATCTGTCTTTGATATCTTAAAGAAGTTAGATTTAGATCCTAAAATAAAAAACAATAGATGTGTTCAAATAGAAGATAAAGAAAAAATTGAAAAGTATTTTCAAATTATCGGAACAAGCAATCCTAAACACTTGAAAAGGTATGCTAAATAAAGCATAATAACAACGTAGGGAGGAGTGTGCCGAATGGCAAGGCAACATCCTGCTAAGATGTAACCCAGCAATGGGCCTGTGGGTTCGAGTCCCACCTCCTCCGCCAAATGGAAAAAGAAGTCATTGGCTCGCCCTCTGCGAGGGCTCGCCAGCCGTTTTTCGGGGAAATTTCAAGCCGTTTTGAATTCAGATAAGGCCAAAAGCGGGCTTTTCTTGAAAGAAAAAAATAATTTTGCTATCATAGTATTGTAATCAACATAACACAAGTAATGATAGCAAACAATGTGAGAAAATCTGGTGTAAAGCACACAACCCTTACTAAAATTGAGAGCAATGTGGTCGTCAAGCCAAGTGTTCAAACGGTCGCCAAGATTGCTAAAGGACTTGGTGTATCCATCGAAGATTTGATAAAATAATTTTATGAAAACAATTTTTTGTAAATTTCTTGACAGCCAAGACAAAAACGGAACCATTAAAATCAAACCCCTTGGGAAAGCAAAAAACAGGGTCAAGAAACCCATGCTGCCGGGGTGGGAAAATGTTGAGACAGAGATTGTAATTGATAAAAAATACGCCCAAGGTTTAGACGGGATTGAGGATTATTCGCACGTTATAATTGTTTACTGGATGGATAAGGAGGGAGAGTGTCATTTAAAGCATCATCCCCAAGGTAGAGAAGATATTCCATTTGTAGGCATCTTTGCTTGCCGTTGTCCCCAAAGACCAAACCGGATAGCAATTTCCACGGTCAAACTGCTTTCCCGCAGAAATAATATCATCAAAGTAAAGGGGCTGGATATTGTTGATAACACTCCTGTTTTGGATATTAAGCCATATACGCCCGTCTATGATGATGTCGGCAAAGCCAAAGTGCCGAAGTGGGTTAATCGGTTGATTTTTTAGTATGAAAAAAATTATTTTTAGCACAATCAGTATATTAGGAACTTCCTTGCTTTTTGGCGGAATCGTTTCTGCGCAAGGCATGATGGGTTTTCTGAACTCATCTCCCGATAATGCCACCATACAAAGCCAACAACAAGAGGAACAAGAGGGCAAGATTTTTTTAGACGAATTAAAGAACCAAACAATTATCTGTTCGCAACTCAAAGACGTGGATTTTGAAAAAATCGGCGAGTATTTTATGGGTCAGTCCATTGGAGATACTTCGAGACATATTGCTATGAATGAGATGATGAAAGGGATGATGGGCGAACAGGGCGAAGAGCAGGCGCATATTGTTATGGGTAAGCGTCTTTCTGGTTGCGATACTTCAGCCTCGTTTCCAGTGGGAAGCGGCGGCTGGATGCCCATGATGAATATGATGTGGGGAGGGTGGTTGTCTCCTTTTGGCAGTAATAATTCAACAAACAATATGATGAACTTTGGATTTGGGTCTTTTGGCGGTTTCGGCTGGATTTTTATGGTTCTCTGGTGGGTATTGATAATCGCGGGTATTGTCGCGCTTATCAAATGGCTTACCAGTCAATCTCATGGAAATCATAGAGAGGAAAAATCATCGCTTGAAATTCTGAAAGAGCGATACGCCAAAGGCGAAATAGACAAAAAGGAATTTGAGGAGAAGAAAAAGGATTTAACATAGCAGTTAAAGAATTTGCCGCCAAAGAAAAACTTGAAATTGTTAATGCTCTCGGCTTCGCCTTTCATTTTGCCCGCCCGCCCCATCCGAGCCGCGCACAGAGCGGCGAGGACAGAATTCCGTTCGAGCTATTTCAAGAATACACCGCTTTTTAAGAAAAATAAATATGGAAAATAAAAATAGTTTTGCCTGCGCGATAAATTGCATGGACGGCAGAGTCCAGGATGCTGTAAAAAATTTTATAATAGAAAATTACGGGGTTGATTATGTTGACATGGTGACTGAGCCAGGCCCGAATAAAATTCTCGCAAGCCCTGAGCTTGCCGAAGGGTTAGTAGAAAACATCAAAAAAAGAGTTGAAATTTCTGTCCATCACCACGGCTCAAAAATTGTGGCGATTGTCGGACATTTTGGATGCGCTGGAAACCCGACAGAAAAAGAAACACAAATTGAGCATCTCAAAAAAGCTCAGAAAATAATTGAGTCGTTCGGCTTTCCAGTTGAAATTATACTCTTGTGGGTGGATGGCGATTGGAAAACTGTGAGTCGAGTGTAGAAACAAGAGAGATATCTATCCTTCGCGGGCGATAGCGATGCCCCAGACGATTTTTGCGCCCTCATCCCGCAGGACGCCGGCGCATTCTTCCATTGTGGAGCCGGTGGTATAAACATCATCTACTAAAAATATCTTCTTGCCCTGAGCGAAGTCGAAGGGTTTTTTTATTAAAAAAGCGCCTTCTAAATTTTGTTCTCTTTCTTCTTTTGATAATTCCATTTGCGGTTTAGTTGTTTTTATTTTCACTAAACTATTTGCAATTACGGGTACTTTTAAAATAGTTGCCAGCTCTTTTGTTAATTCTTCTGATTGGTTGTATCCACGGCTTCGCAGTTTCTTTTTGTCCAATGGTACCGGAATTAAAATAGAATTTTCCCAGAGATCCTCTGTATTTTTTCCAGAAACTACAAGATGTTCTATTAAAATACCAGCCAAGGTTTTTGCCAAATCTTTAATGTAGGGTTTGTATTTGAAGTTGCGTATTAATTTTTTTGTTAAAGACCTTTCTTTATATGACAATGCGAAATAAAGCCCGGATAGTTTTTTGTTGGAACACCTGCTGCATTTCCCATGTCTTTTTTGGTTTGGCGGTAATATCAAAGGATTTTTATTGCAAAGGCAGCGCTGGTATTCTAAAATATCCAAAGTTGCCTTGCAGTCGTCGCATAAATACACGCCTTCTTTTTTACACCCCAAGCAAAAAACAGGGAAGAACAAGTCTAATAAAAAATTTTTATAGTTATCCACAGTGATATTGCCTTAATTTTAGTATATAATTAAGTATTAAGAAATGGCTTTAAATTTCCTGGAAAATTTTAATATAGGTAAATTTAATATCTTTTCCAATCCTCTTGGGATGTTTTTTCCGAAGAAGATGGTTGGCATAGATGTTGGCACAGCTTCAGTCAAAGTTGTAGAATTATCGCGCTGGGGACAGGGCAAGACACTTGAGAATTATGGAGAAATTAAATCTATGTCGCTTTACAAGGAGCCCTTCAGAAACGTTGAGAAAGGAACCTATCTGCTTTCAAATTATTTTGTTTCAAGGGCCGTAAGAGCGGTTTTAGATGAAGCAAGGATAAGAACTAAAGCAGCTGTATTCTCAATACCTGATTTTTCCTGCTTTTGCGTATCTTTTGATTTGCCGCCAATGACCAAAAAAGAGATTCCACAGGCAGTTTATTACAATGCTTCTCAGCATATACCTCTCCCCATAACAGAAACAACCTTAGACTGGAAATTAATAGCGGGTGTGCCAGGCGACAAACAGTCATCCCTTAAAATATTTTTAGTAGCCATACCCAATCAAGTTATCCAAGATTACCAGAGCGTAGCCCAAATGGCGGGACTTGAGCTTTATGCAGTAGAGGCAGAAGCATTTGGGCTTGCCAGGTCTTTAGTGAGAGAGAACAAAAAAACAATTTGTTTAATAGACATTGGAGTGCAAAGCACAACCATCAACATAGTTGACAAAGGAAACCTAAAGAAAAGCTATAGCCTTGATTTTGCCGGCAGCCAGTTAACTTATGCCGTATCTTCTGTTTTGGGCTTAGGCCGCGTAGAAGCAGAGGAGCTAAAGAACAAGGAGGGATTGGCGTCTAACCAAGAAAGCATTGCTAAAACTCTATATCTTTTAATAGACCCTCTATTGCTTGAGGTAAGGAAAATTATATCTGACTTTTATTCACAGGAAGGCAAGGATACGGAAGAGATTTATTTAACCGGCGGAACATCGGCTTTGCCTGGTCTTAAAGAATACTTCACAGAGGTTCTTAAAAAGAAAGTAGAAATTCCCAATTGTTTTTCCGACCTTTTGTACCCTCCGATTTTAGGACAGACTCTAGAAAAAATAGCTCCTAGTTTTTCAGTGGCTGCGGGAGTCGCCCTAGGAGGACTAGAAACATGATACAATAAACTAAATCCCATGGATTTTTCCATAATTTATCAATTAAGGACTAAAAAATTCTGGTGGCTGGATGTCATACTCTATTTTGCGCTTTCTTTGCTGGCAGCCACTCTTTTTTGCTACTTCATTTTCGCCATTAAAATCAGCATGCAGCAAAAGCAGATTAAAGAGCTGGATGCTTCAATGGAAACAGTGGGTACTGAGCAGCAAAAGGTTTATGAAAAAGAGGTTATTGATTACCAAAAAAAATTTGATGACTTTGCTAAGTTGTTCAAAAATCATGAATTCACTTCTAATGTTTTTGCTTTCGTAGAAGAGCACACCAGGCCGACAGTATGGTTTGGAAAGTTTGATATGGATCAAAAAAATGCTGCGGTATCATTGTCCGGAGAAGCAGATAACATGGAGGAGTTTAGCCGCCAAGTTGCGGTTTTAGAAAAGAACGAATATGTTAAAAGCATAAGTTTGTTAAACTCCAGCTTAGGAGAATCTGCAAGAGTTGGATTTAATTTAAACCTGTCTTTAGATCCCAAAATATTTAGTTATATATCCGACACAGTTCCCATTCTTGAAACAACAATCCCGTCTTCAGAACCAATATTACAGCCAAATCAGTAAAATAAATAAGAAGATTAATTTTAATGCAAATAGACCGTTTCATCGCTATCGCCGTAACTCTCTTTATCATACTGTTTTTGTTATTCCTTTTTGTTGTGCCCAAATACCATGAATTTAAAAACCTCCAAATGAAATTAGGAGAAAAGACAGCAGAGTTTAATGCAGAATATGAATACTTTTCAGAAATAACTAAAACTCATTACGATATAGAAAGCAAAAAAGATAGCGTTGAAAAGATTAACGATGCCCTGCCCGCTGATTCAAACTTCGGCAGACTTGTTTATTTCTTTCAGAAAAAAACCATGGAAAACGGGCTCATAATTACAAGTCTTTTTTTAAACAAGGCGCCCTTAATAGGCGCAGGCGGTGATGTTAAAGAAATAGTTTTCTCGCTTAACTTATTAGGAAGCTATTCATCATTGCAAGATTTTATTGTTTCTTTAGAAAAATCATCGAGGCTCTTTGATGTTACAAGCATTTCTTTTAGCTATGGCGGACCAGATAATTCTTTATATTCCTTTAATTTGGAAGTTAAAACATATTCATATTAATTAGTTAAAACCGTGGCAGTAGTTTTTATCTCACCAAAACAAAGACAGAAGGTGTTTTTTATGGGAATTACAATAATGTTTGTGCTGTTTTTATCTTTTATCTCGCTTATAGTTTTTTTATCTAAACCCCAAGAAGTTTCACCAACATTAGTTTTTAACAAACCTAAGGTTAATATTGATTTTAGTGTTTTAGATTCTGAACAGTTCAAAAAACTTGAATCGTTTGCAAAAATGGAAACTCAATTTAGCTATGAGGCCGTAGCCGAAAAGGGAAAAATTGTAACTGGTTTAATTTCAGCGATTTCTATTGATGAGGCTAAAAATATTTTAGCAAGCATAGGCCTAACAGTAACCGAGATACAAGAGGTTGAGCCAGGCAGGGACAATCCTTTTATTCCGTATTTTCAAGAAGTAGTAACGCCTAAAAGTAAAAAATAAATAAAGATAATGAAGCTATTACAAGAACTATACGCAAACGGGATACTCTCAGAAGAAAAAAAAGACCAGCTGGAAAAAGAGGTGTTAAAATTAGGCAAGAGAGAAGAAGAGCTGATACTGGAAAGGAAAATTATTTCAGAAGATTCTTTGTTTGAGCTAAAGAGCAAAATATTGAGAGTGCCTTTGAAAAAAGTAAAAGCAGAGGATGTGCCTGCAGATGTTTTGGAATTGATACCAGAAGAGGCGTCTGTTAACTATAAAATGGCAGCCCTGTCAAAAAGCGATAATTTCATTCAGATAGGAATGGTTTATCCAGAAGATATATCAGCTCAAAACGCCTTAAGATTTTTAGCTAACCAGGAAAACTTTAATTATCAGGTTTATCTGATAACGCCAAGTAATTTAAACAATCTTTTAAAACAGCGAAAAACCATCGGAGCCGAAACAAAGAAAGCCCTGGAAGAATTAAACGAAGAAAAGGGAGAAATCTTAGACGCTTTGGGAAAGGGCTCTTCAGCTGAAACAATAGCAGAGGAGGCCCCTATCATTAAGATGGTTTTGGTTATACTGCGTCACGCTATTGAGGGTAATGCCTCTGATATCCATATAGAGCCCGGCAGAGAAAAACTAACTGTTCGTTTCAGGCTGAATGGAGTTTTACGCCCCAGTCTTTTCCTGCCGTTAAAAGTGCATCCCTCTATTGTTGCCAGAATAAAAATCCTTTCAGGATTAAAAATAGACGAGAACAGGGTCCCTCAAGACGGGAGATTTTCTGCCAAGATAAACAAAATTGATATCGACTTCAGAGTTTCCACTTTCCCCACCCTCTATGGCGAAAAAGTTGAAATAAGGGTGTTAGATCCCACAACAGGCTTAAAATCATTTGATGACTTAGGCCTTACTGGCAGAAATTTAGAGGTAGTAAAAGCAGCCATAAAAAAGCCTTATGGATTAGTTTTATTTACAGGTCCCACGGGTTCAGGAAAAACCACAACCCAGTATGCTATGCTCCGTATTTTAAATCAGGACAATGTTAACATCGTTACCATTGAAGACCCCATAGAATATTCTATTGCAGGAGTAAACCAGTCGCAGATAAAGCCTGAAATAGGCTACACTTTTGCGCACGGCCTTCGCCAGATTCTCAGGCAAGACCCCAATATTATAATGGTTGGAGAGGTTAGAGACGAAGAAACAGCCAGTCTTGTCATAAACGCTGCTTTGACAGGCCATATTGTTTTATCTACATTGCACACCAATTCATCTGTCGGTGTTTTGCCAAGATTAATAGATATGGGAGTCAGACCATTTTTAATTCCCTCTACCCTAAAAGTAGTTATTTCTCAAAGGTTAGTCAGAACTTTGTGCCCTCGTTGTAAAATAAAAATAAAACCAAACGAAAAAATAAGAAGCTATCTTTTAGAAAAAGTGAAAAGCATGCCAGCTTACGTAAAAAATGAGCTCAAATTACAAGACCCTCTTTTAATATATGCAGCTAAAGGATGCGAGGCATGCGGTTTAACAGGATACGCAGGCAGAGCGGGTCTTTTTGAGGTTTTATCTATGACTGACGAAATCGCGGAATTAGTGCTGGGAGATTTGTTAGAAAGCTCTATTTTAAAAGCAGCCCAAAAACAAGGCATGCTGACAATGGAGCAGGAAGGAGTGTTAAGAGTTTTAAGCGGTCAAACCACCATTGAAGAAATAGCCAGGGCAACAGAAGAAAAATAATAATAAACTAAAATTTTTTGATATGGAATATCTGCAATACTTAAAAAAACTTTTAAATATAGTTATCAAAGAAGAGGCGTCTGATTTGGATATCTCTGTTAACCATGTGCCAAATATAAGAATCACGGGGCAGTTGGTGCCCTTAAGCCAAGAAAAAATAATAACACCAAAAGATTCAGAGGGTTTGGGCCTTTGCATAATGTCAGAAGCTCAGCGCAAGAAGTTTTTGGAAGAAAGAGAGATTGATTTTTCATATGACCATGAAGCTCGGGGCAGATTCAGAGTTAATGTCTATTATCAAAGAGGAAGCGTGAGTTTGGCGCTTCGTTTTATTCCTTTAAGGATAAGGACTATAGAGGAATTAAATCTTCCACCAGTGCTGCACGACTTTACCTCGCGTCCCCAGGGCCTTGTTTTGGTGACGGGCGCTTCCAGCCAGGGAAAATCCACCACTTTAGCCGCCATGTTAGACGAAATAAATCATACCAGGTCTGTGCATATAATAACCATTGAAGACCCTATTGAATACACTTATCCTGTTGATAGAGCGATTATTGACCAGAGAGAAGTTTTTAAAGATACTTTAAGTTTTTCTAATGCTTTAAGAGCCACTTTCCGCCAAAACCCCGATGTTATTATGGTGGGCGAGATGAGGGATTTAGAAACAATTTCCACCACGATTACGGCAGCTGAAACCGGGCACTTGGTTTTTGCCACTTTGCACACGAATTCAGCGGCTCAGACAATTCACAGAATAGTGGATGTTTTTCCCGGAGAGCAGCAGAATCAGATAAGGTTTCAACTAGCATCTTCTCTTTTGGGTATAATTTCACAGAGATTGATACCCAGGATTAAGGGCGGATTTATACCAGTATGCGAAGTTATGATTTGCAACAATGCCATATCTACTTTGATAAGGGAGAACAAAACCCATGAAATTCCAGCTGTAATAGAAACATCAGCTAAAGAGGGCATGATTTCTCTTAACAGAGCTATGGTGGACTTGGTCAGGAAAAAAGAGATATCTTTAAAAAACGCAACAGACTATGCGTTAGACCCGGCAGAAATCAGAAATCTCTTAAGATAGTAATATAGTAATAAATGAAATACATATATCAAGCGAGGTCAAAGGAGGGTAAGATTGAAACAGGCACAGTTGAGGCTTCTTCAAAAGAAGCGGCAGCCCTTCTTCTGCAAAAGTACAATATTTACGTTACTTCTTTAAGGGAGCAGATTCCTCGAATTTTGCGTACCAAGAAGTGGAGTTTTTTAGAGAGGGTTTCAAAAAAAGATTTAGCCATATTTTCAAGGCAATTAGCTTTAATGCTGCAGTCTCGCGTGCCCGTTACCCAAAGCTTAAAAAGCCTGGCCGTGCAGATAAAGAAAGAGGGCTTTAGGGAAAAGGTTTTAAAAATTTCCCAGTTGGTTGAAGAGGGCAATCCCTTGTCCGAAGCTTTTGCCGGCTACCCCGATGTTTTTAGTGTTTTTTATATTAATTTAGTAAAAACAGGCGAGGCGTCGGGAAAAATATCTGAATCTCTCTATTATCTTTCAGACCACTTAGAAAGGGAGCACGACATAAACTCGCAAATAAAAGGGGCCTTGATTTATCCTATATTCGTTATATGCGTTTTGATGGTTGTACTTGTAATAGTGATGTTTGTTGTTATGCCGAAACTCGTTGGTCTTTTGAAAGAAACTACGTCAAAACCTCCTTTATTTACCTCAATGATGATAAGCTTCTACGACTTTCTCGGGCATTCTGGCTGGATTATATTGCTGGCCCTTTTTTCTTTCGTCGTATTCATAATTTACTATTTTACGACCAAAGAAGGCAAAAATAATTACGATAAACTATCTTTGAAGATACCCTTTGTCAAGGATTTTTTAAAGAAAATATTTCTTATGAGGTTTGCCGAAAACATTGCCACCTTGATTTCAGCCGGGCTTTCAATAAACAACGCGCTAAAAATAACCAAAGACACAGTAGATAACTCTGTTTACAAGCAGATTATTTCTGAAACAGAAGAAAGAGTTTCAGAGGGCGAGAAGATAAGCTCTGTTTTGGTAAAGTACCCTGACTTCGCGCCTCCGTTTGTAGTGCAAATGGTACAGGTGGGTGAGGAAACAGGCCATTTAGATAAAAATCTAATGGAGATAGTTAATTTTTACCAAAAAGAAGTAAAAAGAGCGGTAGAAACATTTACAGCTCTTTTAGAGCCAGTGCTGATAATTTTTTTAGGGATAGTGGTTGCCTTGCTGGCGATTTCTGTTTTACAGCCCCTATACGGCGTATTGGGCACGATATAGGGTTATCCACAAGCTCAAGCATTGTGCTAAGGACAGAAGAGAATATAATTAAATTAATTAATGAAAAATAACAAGGGATTTACACTTATAGAGCTCTTGGTTGTCATTGCGATTATTGGGATTTTGTCTTCTATTGTTTTGTTTAGCGTGACCCAGTACATAAACACCAGTAAAGATGCTTCCATAAGCGGCAATTTAGCTACCTTAATTCCAGCAGGAGAGGTTTGGTATAACATCAACGGGGACAAGTATACTGATTTTTGTACGTCTGATGTGGCTAAAAAAGCTTTTTCTCAGATTCCGCCGCTTTCAAGTTCTAATTGTACGGGCCCTTGTTGTAAAGACAGCCAAGATAAATGGGCTGCCTGTGCACAAGAGTTTAGAAACAATGCAAAAGCATATTGCGTTGACAGCAGGGGCGTGCAGAAGGAAATAAACAATCTAGATTGCAAAAGCGATATTGTTATTTGTCAGTGATATAAAGTATAATAATATAATAGAATTATATTAAAAAGGTCGAGCTCTTAAAATTTAAAAGAATAAAGAAACATAAAAATAAAAATAAAATGCAAAAAGCAAAAGGATTTACCATTATTGAGTTGATAGTGGTTGTCGCTATTATCGCAGTATTGGCCGCTATAGTTTCTATTAACGTTGTCACTTATCTGAACAAAGGAAAAGATGCAGCCATCAAATCAGATTTAGAGACTGCGCAATCAGCTATGGCGGCATTAATTGATTCGACAACAGGTATAGTTGCGGGCTCCTGTACTGATACGACAGGCGATCTTTATAAAGCCTATACTGCTGCAGGAGTAATAACGGGCGCCTCTAACACAGATTGCAACAGTGTCGTTGGTGCTGCTGCTGTTTGCGCTCAATTGAAGGCTACTTCTGGTGATTATTTCTGTGTTGATAGTGTTGGCAACAAAAAACAAATTGCAGGAACTTGTGTCTCTACTTCATCTGCGACGGTCTGTCCGGCATCCGGAAACTTTTAATAGTGTCGAAAAGAAAATAGTGTCAGGTTTGATTTATTTCTGAATGTAAAAAAACAGCCCCGAGCTTAGCGAAGGGCTGTTTTTTATTAGTTCAAAAAATGATAAAATCAAATAATGTTTGCAGATATTTTGATTTATTTATTTGTTTTTATATTAGGGCTTTGTGCGGGCAGTTTTTTAAACTGCGTTATTTACCGGCTTGAGAAAGAAAAAAAGATGACCACCAGGTCCTATTGCCCAAAATGTAAAAAACAGTTAGAGTGGCGCGACCTGGTTCCTGTTTTGAGTTTTTTTATTCTAAAAGGTAAGTGCCGAAGCTGCAAAAAACCTATTTCTTGGCAGTACCCCATAGTCGAAATATCGACTGCGGCGATATTTCTCCTAATTTTCAATTTTCAATTTTCAATTTTCAATTTTGAAAACATCGCCTCCCTGATTTTTTATTGGGCGATTAACTGTTTTTTAATTATTATCTTTGTTTACGATTTAAAACACTATTTAATTCCAGACAAAGTTTTGTTTCCCGCCATTATTATTGCGTTAATTTATGATTTGTTCGCAATTAATTATTTGCTCGCCGCTGCAGTTGCCTCGGGTTTTTTCTTAGTAATTTTTCTCATATCAAAAGGGTGCTGGATGGGCTTTGGCGATGTAAAATTAGCTGTTTTAATGGGACTATTGCTCGGTCTGCCCAATGTTTTAGCTGCCCTGTTTTTAGCATTCTTTTTTGGTGCTATAATAGGATTAATACTAATGGTTTTTGACAAAAAGAATTTGAAGAGCGAAATACCGTTTGGTCCATTTTTAATTGCAGGAACTTTTATTGCTATGCTTTGGGGTCCGCAGATAATACAATGGTATTCACGTTTGTTTTCAAATTAAAAATGAAAAATTCAGAAAAAGGTATTACTTTAATAGAAATCATGGTAACGATTGCTATCATAACTTTGTTTTCTATGATTTTGATTGCTGACTACCCTAAGATAAAAAGGCAGTTCGCGCTTTCTAGGGCTGTTTATAAATTTGCGCAGGACTTGAGAAAAACGCAAGACATGGGTTTGTCTGGAGTTCAGATAAAAGATGAGAATCAAGTAGTAGTAGAGGCAGAAGGCTACGGCATTTATATTAATATTAATTTGAGTTCCAGCGATGGCAATAACAAACAATATAAAATATACGCCGATATAAATGGCAACGGCAAATATAATTCCGAAGGGGATTATGTCATAAAAACAGTTGATTTTGGCGAGACAGAAAAAGGAGTAATTATTCAAGAAATAATAAATACGAAAAATAATGCCCCATCGGTAAGTATTAATTTTAGTCCCCCAAATCCTGACATAGAAATATGGCAACTGGAGTCAAATAGAAATAATGTTGAAATTGTTTTTGCTTTGAGTTCTGACCCGACAAACAAAAGAAAGGTTTCTGTGAACACATCAGGGCTGATAGAAGTAAAATAAGGATATTTTATGAAAAACAACAAAGGATTCACTATCATTGAATTAGTCATTACCATTTTTATTCTGTCTGTGGCAGTTGTGGGAGTTTATAATGCATTTTCAACTATGGTTGTTTTAACTGCTAATGCTTCTAACAGGCTTATAGCAGCCTATTTAGCCCAAGAGGGCATGGAGCTCGTGAGAAATATAAGAGATACCAATTGGATAAAAGATTATGATTGGAGGTGCGGGCTTGCTAGCGTGACTGGTACTTGTGACGTGGGCAATAAAGATTGTACAGCTGGTTGCGAGGCAGATTACGCCACTAAAGGAACGATTGATTCGCCGCTATATCCATGGTCAGGGGACGAGGAAACAGGGGGCAGGAAGCTTAATATAGATGATGCAAATGGTTTCTACAGCTATAATGCCGGGAGTGAAACAAAGTTTAAGAGGAAAATAATAATTACACCAATGGGCAGTCCCGATAATTATATTATTAAAGTTTCTGCGCAGGTTTTTTGGGACGAAAAAGCAAGCATTTTGAATCCCGCCGGACAGGGTTCCATTACAACAGAGGAAAATTTATATGATTGGTACTAGAGGAAAATCAAAAGGTTTTACGCTAATTGAATTGATTGTGGTTATGACTGTTTTTTTGCTTGTTATTGGTACAGCCATCGGTATTTTTATTTCTATTATTCAGCATCAGAAGAGGATTTTATCAGAACAAGAACTTTTAAATCAAACGAGTTATGTTGTTGAATATATGTCAAAGGCCCTGAGAATGGCAAAAACAGCCGTAGATGACAATTGCATATCTTCGGGATATATTTATTTGCTTACCCAGCCAAAATCTGGTTTTTACACAAGCATAAAATTTTTGAACCAATCAGACACCAATGCCTTGGGAAATCCCGTCTGCCAAGAATTTTATTTAGATGACACAGCCTTAAAAGAGAAAAAAGATTGGATTCCTTTAGGCGGCATACCTCTTACTTCAGAAAAACTTCATATAAATTCTATCAAATTTGGTATAAATGGCGGCAACGGTTGCTATGGTGCTTTTCCTTGCGTGAATGGCGCTTCGGAAAACGATAATCCACCGCAACAGCCTAGGGTAACAATTATTCTAGACATTCAAGCTGAAGCAGGGCAGCCAGCAATAAAAATTCAAACAACAGTTTCACAAAGAAACTTAAATGCGCAATAATGCGCAATAAAATGATTAATAATTCTGAAAAAGGAGTTTCATTAATTATAACTTTTTTTATAATGACAATTATTTTGTCTGTAGTTATGGCTATAAGCACTATTTTATACAGCGAAATAAAGATTATAAGAAATATAGGCAATTCTGTTGTGAGTTTTTTTGCAGCTGATGGCGGAGTAGAAAAAGTTCTTTATTATGACAGATATCAAATTCCAAGTGGGGCAACGAGGGGGCTTTGTAATATTTGCAACAGCTGTCCAACCAGTGATCCAGACAGTAGTATTAATTGCATCAATTGCGTCCCCAGCGGCATAGATTGTATTATTACAACCTGTACAGATTGCGCAGTTTCTTTCAATACAACCATAGAAGAGAATAAAAAAAGTTATAATGTAGACGCAACAGTTTCTCCAAACGGAGAGTTCACTGATTTTTTTATTAATTCATACGGTTTATATAATAACGTTAAGAGGGCAATAGAATTATTTATCACAGAATAATGGATAGACAGCAAGCGCAGCAAAGAATTAGAAAACTTAGAGAAGTTATCAACCATCACAGATATCTCTATCATGTTTTAGATAAACAAGAGATTTCTGATGCGGCATTGGATTCTTTAAAAAAAGAACTTTTTGAGCTAGAACAAGCTTACCCCGAGCTAATAACCGAAGATTCGCCCACACAAAGAGTTGGAGGAAAATCCTTAAAAGAATTTAAAAAAGTAAAGCACCCTCAAAGGATGCTTTCTTTCAACGACGCCTTTTCAAAAGAGGATATGCAAGACTGGCAGACAAGGTTCTCAAAATTATTAACGGAAGCTCAAAAGAATAAAGTTGATTTTTACTGCGAACTTAAAATAGACGGCTTGGCTATAGAGTTAATCTATAAAAACGGATTTTTAGTAACTGGCTCAACGCGCGGTGATGGAAACATCGGAGAAGATATAACATTGAATTTAAAAACAGTTGAAGCCATCCCATTAAAAATAAATCCGCCAGCTGGCGGAAAAAAAGAGATAGTTGTCAGGGGAGAAGTTTTTATTAACAAAAAAGAATTTGAAAGAATAAATAAATTACAAAAAGAAAAAGGGTTGCCTTTGTATGCCAACCCCAGAAACATTGCCGCGGGGTCCGTACGACAGCTAGACCCAAAAGTAACAGCAGGGCGCCGCCTGGACTCTTTTGCTTATGAACTAGTCACTGATTTTGGCTTAAAAACCCATGAAGAAAAACATAAGCTTTTAAAGGCTTTGGGATTTAAGACGAATAAAAATAACAAATACTGCAAATCATTAGAAGATGTTTTGCGCTTTAGAGAGTATTGGTTAAAAGCCAGAGAAGGCCTTGATTACGAAATTGATGGGATAGTGGTGCTCATAAATAACAATGAGATTTTTGAAAAACTCGGCGTTGTTGGCAAGGCCCCGAGAGGGGCTGTTGCTTTTAAATTTCCGCAATCACAGGCAACTACAAAAGTGTTGGATATAAAAGTGCAAGTGGGCAGGACGGGGGCTATGACGCCGGTGGCAATTTTAGAGCCAGTGCAAGTTTCAGGAATTACAATAACAAGAGCCACTTTGCATAACGAAGACGAAATAAGAAGGCTGGGAATTAAAATCGGAGATACTGTTATTGTTGGCAGAGCGGGAGATGTGATCCCCGACATTATAAAAGTTTTGCCGGAATTGAGAACGGGTCGCGAGAAAAATTTTAAAATGCCCAAAATGTGTCCTTCATGCGGCACAAAATTAGAAAAATCAGAAACAGAAGCTCTTTGGCGATGTCCCAACCCCAAATGTTTTGCCCGGCAGAGAAGAAATTTTTATCACTTTGTTTCAAGGTCTGCTTTCAATATTGATGGCTTGGGTCCAAAAATTATAGATAGATTGTTAGATGAAGGATTAGTTCAAGACCCAAGTGATTTGTTTGAATTAAAAGAGGGCGACATTACTCCCTTGGAAAGATTTGCTGAAAAGTCAGCTGAAAACCTAATAAAATCTATTTCAGAAAAAAAAGAGCTCGCCTTGCCAAGGTTTATCTATGCTTTGGGCATAAGAAATATTGGCGAAGAAACAGCAATAGATTTAGCCACTCATTTTGGTTCCATAAAAAAATTAAAAGAGGCGGCATTAGAACAAATAGAATCTATTTTAAATATCGGGCCCGTTGTTGCAAAATCAGTTTATGAATGGTTTGATAATAAAGACAATCTCAAATTTTTGGAGAAACTCCAAAAATTTGTTAAAATCCAAAATCCAAAATCCAAAATCCAAAATTTGAAATTAAAAGGAAAAATATTTGTTTTAACGGGGAGCTTAGAATCAATGACAAGAAATGAGGCGCGGACAAAGCTCAGAGAACTAGGCGGGGATATTTCTGAATCTGTATCTTCAAAAACAAGTTATGTTGTTGTGGGAAAAGAGCCGGGGTCAAAGGCAGAAAAAGCAAAAAAGTTAGGAGTAAAAATAATAACAGAACAGGAGCTTTTAAAAATTATATCGCTACGCTAAATAACATGGGCGCCTTCGCGAATTATTTTAAGAGGTTGGACTGGGGTATTATAATTTCCAGCACTCTACTTGTGTGTTTTGGGTTAAGTGCAATTTATAGCGCCTCCTTAGCTAAAAACAATTTTTTAAATCTGGAAAAGCAGGTTGTTTTTTTTGTTATAGGTTTCGCATTAATGCTCTTGCTAAGCTTTTTTGACTACAGGGCGTTAAGGAATAACTCTTATTTAATATTGGTTTTATACGGATTTTGTTTAATTTTACTTCTAGGTCTGCATTTTTTTGCTCCGGAAATTAGAGGTACAAGAGGTTGGTATAAATTGTGGCTTTTGTCATTAGACCCAATTGAGCCCACTAAAATTGTTTTAATAATATTGTTAGCAAAGTATTTCTCCATGAGGCACGTTGAAATGTATAAATTCAGGCACATTATTTTTTCCGGACTTTATGTTTTTTTCCCGGCGCTTTTAGTTTTCATAAAGCCGGATTTAGGAGGAACTATGGTGCTGGTGATAATATGGTTGGGAGTTTTATTGATTTCTGGGATTAAAATAAAACACTTCTTGATTCTTTTTCTTTGTTTTATTCTGGCGGCGACTTTTTCCTGGCATTTCTTGCTTAAAGATTACCAAAGAGAAAGGGTGAGCTCTTTTATTTTTCCTTACGATGTTTTAGGCACTTCCTGGAGTCAAAACCAAGCCGAAATTACAATAGGTTCTGGAAGAATTTTTGGCCAGGGTTTAGGCCAAGGCTCTCAGGTTCAATATGGTTTTTTGCCAGAGCCCCATACTGACTTCATATTTTCTGCAATAGCAGAAGAGTGGGGTATTGTCGGGGTATTGTCTCTTTTTGCTTTGTATGCAAACTTAGTTTGGAGGGTTCTTAAAATCGCAATAGATTCTGAATCTAACTTCCCGCGGTTGTTTGCTTCGGGGTTTGCTATTATTTTAATCACTCAGTTTTTTATTAACATAGGCATGAACCTTTCTATGCTTCCAGTAGTGGGTATTTATTTGCCTTTTATCAGTTACGGCGGCTCTGGGCTTATTTTTAATTTTGTTGGATTAGGCATCTTACAATCCATAAAAACAAGAAGATAGTCCAAACTTAGCTAAGCTAAGGAGAATTTCTCCTTAGCTTAGCTAAGTTGGTAGGTTGGAACTTAAGGATGAGTATACCATGATTGCAAGTAAGTAAGAATTTTGGAAAAACGCTCTAAAAGGGGCGTTTTTTATTTTTCAATGTTTAACTCTTGACAACGAGGTTGGCTTGGAGTAGAATAATAATTGAAGTATCCAAGAGGAAAAGAAAAATAAGTAATCATAAATTTAGCTATCAAACAATTTAAAAATACAATTCCCGTTTTTAAAAGCGGAGTATTGAGAGGAAAACCACTTGATACTTCAAAAGGTTGGTAGATAAATTTAAAACTTATTTACCTCTTGATACTCCACTTTTGAGAACGGGATTTTTGTTTTAAAAAACACAACCCGATTAAGGGTTGTGAAATTGATGCGTGCCTCCGTAGTTCAACTTGGACAGAACTGCGACCTGCTAAGTTGCTAATAATGGTTTAATTCCATTCGGGGGCACACATTAGTTTTTTAAATAACTCATATGTCTGAAAATAAAATCAATCGTAAAAATTTATGGCGACAACTTTCTAATGTAAAAAGAATAAAAGTTTGGTTTACTGCGGTAGAGAAGCTTGGTCTTACTATTACACAACCAAAAGGTGGTTCTTCCCACTATTCTATTCGTTTTAAAGGTTATGAAAATACGGATATAAAAGGATTTATTTGCACTATCTATGGAAATCCAGTTAGAAAAGATGTTTGCGAAATAGTTTTTAAGAAACTACTTGATAAAGGATTTAAAGAAGATGAAATCTGGAAAGCGTTGAGAATGTTAGATTAAATTAAGCAAACTGAAACTCTCTTATACTTACAATTTTTATCGTCGGAAGAGGTAATCCCTCTTTTTTTATTTTTAATTTACTTATTGGAATGTGAAAAGCAGTTTTGATTGCGTCAATTAAAGATTGCATAATTTCTTCTTGCGATGGATTTTTATTCGTGCCCCCCGTAATAATACCATCAAATTCCTTGCACCTCGCAAACCACCCTTCTTCGTTAATACTAAAATCAAAGGTGAATTTTCCACCATTATCTTTTATCTGTTCATTCATTTTTCTAATAGCCTCCCGCAATTCTTTATTGTTTAAATCTTCTTTTGCAAAGAATTTCGCACAAAATTTCATACAATTATAATATATTTTTATTTTACAGATTCACTATTAAAAGAAAATGAAAAACGATGCAACAAAAAAAACTGCAACCGATTATTTATAATAAATTAGAGTTCACCGTTTTTCTTTATTATAGCACTTTATTAAGCGTCTATCTATGTCAATTCAATATCTGTGAATAACTTGTCGCACAATAATCCTATCAAATAATAAAACCTTGTCAAGAGGTAATTAGTTTTTTAAAAACTTTGACAGGGGTTTAATCCTAATATAAGATAGAGTATAATAGAAATACATTAAATATAAATAAAATAAAAAAATAATATGCCTGAAGAAATACAAGAGATACAAGAAATACTTTTACCAGGAGAAAAGCTTTCAGAAGAAAAAAAGAATAATTTAGATTTGATTTCTCGGGTCGGCTCAGAGCTTTATCAAAAGAATAAAGACTTTATTAAAGAAAAAATAAAGGACAATTGGTTCGTGCTCATTGAACCGATTAGCGGAACCTTAATGGCTTATTCAGACCAGTTGAAGCTCTACGAATATGCAAGTAAAAAATTTCCAGATAAAGTATTCTTCTCGCTCGGATTATTAAAAGATAATTTTCTTGAATATGTCCGATAATCAAAATAATCTAGAATTTCCAGTTATTCCGAACTTTTCACCAAAAGTTCCTACTGAAATTCATGGTTTGGGCGAGGAAACCATAGAGTTCGTTGCTATGGTTGATACTGGTAATGATGGTTTTTTACAATTACCTCTTGCAATCGCCATAAAGGCCAAATTAAGATTATGGGGAGTAAGATATTGGACAATGGCTGATGGAAGAAAAGTAAGAATGTTTGATTGTTTTGGTATAATAAGATTTGCTGGTAAAGATATACCTGGCATTATAGCTCTTTCAGAAACTTCAGACGATTGTTTGTTGGGTATGCAATTTTTAGAAAAACTAAAAATGGATTTTACGGTTTCTTTGACACGAAAAAAAGCTATTTTTCAAGAATTATCAGAAAAGATAGAAATTAAGAAAGAAGATAAAGAAATAAAGCCAGTAGAAATAAAGCCAGTAGAAGAGAATAATCTCCCCAAATAATTTATGATGCAGGAACCTTCAAAGGAAAAATTTTATAGTCTTTTGAACCGTGCTGTTCGCACAGACGTACATAATAGGCTTGACACTTTTATTAAAAGAGAATAAGATATAAAATATATTCTAGAAAACAAGTGGCCACCATTCTCTAAGCAAAATTAAATAATTTCACGCCCTAAATAGACATAGGGTCTTTTGTGTTTTTTAATTGTGTAATTTTAAATATTTATATATTTTTAAATTATAGAGTCGAACTCTCTCTATACATAAACTTATATGGCAGAGACCATACATAAGATAAAGAACTTTTCAAAATCAAAACTCTCTTTTCCAACTCCCCACCTTTTGACTATGCAAAGGGAAACCTGGGAGGATTTTTGGAAGGTCCGCGTAAAAGAACTCTTAGAAGAAATTTCTCCTATCAGAGATTACACCGGCAAAGAACTGGAACTTTGGTTTCAAGATTACAAGCTCGGCAAGCCTAACTACAAAAATGGCTTGGAAGCAAAGAGAAATAACGACTCCTTAGAAGCTCCTTTAAGGGTGAAGATTAAACTAATAAACCTCAAAACAAAAGAGGCAAAAGAGCAAGAGGTGTATTTAGCTGATTTTCCCGTTATGACAGACAGAGGCACTTTTGTTGTAAACGGAGTAGAGCGTGTAGTTGTTTCCCAGCTTATCCGTTCACCGGGAGCCTTTTTTACAATGAGGACATGGAGAGGCAAAAACTATTTTGGCGCCAAAATAATACCCAATAGAGGCGCTTGGCTTGAATTTGAAACAGAGGATTCGGGCTTTATCGGCGTAAAAATTAATAGAAAAAGAAAGGTGCCAGCAACAACTTTGCTGATGGCTTTGGGTTTAGACGGCGTAGAAAAAGTTGAAAAAGAATTTAAAGATACAGACACGGGAGAAATAAGATATATAAAAGAAACTTTAAGAAGAGATATTTGCAAAGACCAAAAAGAAGCTTTAGTAGAAGTATATAGAAGATTAAGGCCAGGAGATTTGGTTACTCCAGATACAGCCCAGGATCTGATTTTCAATATGTTTTTTAATTTTGACAGGTATGATTTGTCAAAAGTCGGCAGATGGAAAACCTGGCAGAGACTGCCCAAGTTAGCGCCCAAAGATTTACCTGCCCGCAATGCTGCGCATAGCGCTGCAGGCGGGAATAAGGAAATAATAAAAGAAGACAGGCTCTTAAAAATAGAAGATATAGTAGAGGTTGTAAAAGAGGTTATTAGGTTGAATAATAATCCTCTAGCCAAACCTGACCAGGTTGACCATTTGGGAAACAGAAGGGTTAGAACTTTATCTGAGCTTTTACAGAACAGATTAAGAGTTGGTTTGATGAGAATGGAAAGAATTATAAAAGACAAAATGTCTACTTTGGAGGTTGATACAATTACTCCAATTCAGTTAATTAACCCAAGGCCGTTAATGGCAGTTGTAAAAGAATTTTATACTTCTTCCCAGTTTTCACAATTCATGGATAACGAAAATCCGCTTGCAGAGTTAGAGCATAAAAGAAGATTAACTACTACCGGTCCCGGAGGTTTAACCAGAGAAAGAGCAAGCTTTGAAGTTAGAGACGTACAGCCATCGCACTACGGCAGAATCTGTCCAATTGAAACGCCGGAAGGCCCCAATGTCGGTCTTGTAGGACACTTGGCTTCTTTTGCCAGAATAAACCCCTATGGCTTTATTGAGGCTCCATATTTTAAAGTAAAAAACGGAAAAGTTACAGACAAAATAGAGTATCTATCAGCGCAAGAAGAAGAAAGACATAACATAGCTCCCGCTTCAGTTCCCTTAACAGAATCAGGAAAGATTCTTCCGGAAATTCCGCCAGATAAAGTTGAAGCAAGAGTAAAGGGCGAGCCAGCTGAAGTTAAGATTTCTGAAATAGATTACATAGATGTTTCTTCTAAGCAGTTTATTTCTGTTGCAACATCTTTAATACCATTTTTACAGAATGACGATGCTTCCAGGGCTTTAATGGGTTCTAACATGCAGCGTCAGGCGGTTCCTTTAATAAGACCAGAGCCTCCTTTTGTGGGTACAGGAACTGAAAGAAATGTAGCTCGCGATTCAGGGCAATGTATTTTAGCTAAAGCAAACGGAGTTGTAAAAGAGGCAGATGCGCAGCATATTAAAGTGCAATACGAGAACTCAGGAAAGAAAGTAGAAGAGAATTATGAGCTTCAAACATTCGTAAGAACAAACCAATACTCATGTTTTCATCAAAGACCAATAGTCCAAAAAGGAGAAAATATTAAAAAGGGAGATGCTTTAGCCGATGGCGCAGCTATTTCGCAAGGAAGATTAGCATTGGGCCGCAATGTCTTAGTATGCTTTTTACCCTTAAGGGGCGGAGGATTTGAAGACTCAATTGTTATTTCAGAAAAATTAATTAAAGAAGATGAATTTACCTCAATTCATATAGAAGATTTTACTTGCGATGTCAGAGAGACAAAACTGGGACCCGAAGTAACAACTTCTGATATTCCTAATGTAGGAGAAGAAAAATTAAAAGATTTAGACGAAGAAGGAATTGTAAGAATTGGAGCTGAGGTTGGCCCTAAAGATATTTTAGTTGGTAAAATTTCTCCAAAAGGAGAAGCAGAACTTACTCCCGAAGAAAGATTGCTAAGAGCTATTTTCGGTGAAAAAGCAAAGGATGTCAAAGACAGCTCTTTGCGCATGGAGCACGGTAAAAAAGGAAAAGTTGTTAATGTTAAAATATTTTCAAGAGAATTAGGCCATAAGCTAGAGCCTGGGGTTATAAAAAGAATCCAGGTTGAAATAGCCGAAACAAGAAAAGCTAAAGTGGGAGATAAATTAGTCGGTCGTCACGGAAACAAAGGAGTTGTTTCAAAGATATTGCCGGAAGCAGAAATGCCATTTTTAGCAGACGGAACTCCAATTGATTTGGTTCTATCTCCATTGTCTGTGCCATCTCGTATGAACATTGGTCAGATTTTAGAAACACACTTAGGCTGGGCAGCCCATAAGTTGGGGTACTTAGTAATTTCGCCCGCATTATTGGGAGCTGACAAAAAAGACATTAAAAAAGAGTTGGCAGCAGCCGGTTTGCCAGAGTCGGGTCAAGTTACTTTGTATGATGGAAGGACGGGCCTTCCATTCCCTCGTAAAATCACAGTAGGCTATATGTATGTGATGAAACTTATTCATATGGTTGATGACAAGGTTCATGCTAGGTCAATTGGTCCATATTCATTAATAACTCAGCAGCCTTTAGGAGGAAAAGCTCAGTTTGGAGGCCAAAGGTTTGGAGAAATGGAAGTATGGGCGTTAGAGGGCTATGGCGTAGCTCACACCTTGCAGGAAATGCTGACTATAAAATCTGACGACGTGCAGGGAAGAGCGGCAGCTTATGAATCAATTTTAAAAGGCGAGCCGATCAGAAATCCCAACATTCCAGCATCATTTAATCTTTTGGTCGCAGAATTAAAATCTCTTGGTTTAGCTGTTGAAATTAAAGAGAAACTACGTCAAGACAAAGAAGAAAAAAAGTAAAAATTAGTAATATTAAAAATATGAAAAGCCAAAAAGGAATTTCATTTTTAGCAATAATTATAGTTGTCGCTTTTGTGGCAATTATGGGTTCAGCGGGTTATTTTGCATATAAACAATATTTTGCGCCAAAACCAATTGCCTGCACCTTAGAGGCAAAAATTTGCCCCGACGGCTCTTCTGTCGGCCGCACCGGTCCGAACTGCGAATTCGCGCAGTGCCCAGAAATTTCAGACCAAACCGCCGGCTGGAAAACATATACAAGTGATGAATATGGTTTTGAATTTAAATATCCTAAAAGTGGATACATTAGTAAAAATGAGGGTAATAATTTTTTAGCATGGGTTCCGAGTTTTTGGCCTCCAAAAGTTAAGGTTATCTCAATTGACAAAGATCCAGTTGAGGAGGGCTGCAATATATCGAAATATTATCAGCAATTTGTAAATCAAAAAGATTCGTGGATTTTTCTCTCAAAATATACTTTTGATAATATAAATTATGATTTATATATCAAAAAATACAGAGGGACTAAAAGTGGTGAATTTTCTCATTGCTATATAACAGAAAAAAATGGGAAATATTACGTAATATATTCCCTTAGGACTTCCACTGTTGATTCGGATTTTGACTTGGAAGAGGACGTATCCTCTTTAATGCAAAAAATCATTTCCACATTTAAATTTGCAAAATAAAAATTAAAAACCAAAACACATGCGGGTATTAGATTTAGAATCAATAAGAATAAAGCTGGCTTCGCCCGAGGACATTATGTCCTGGTCTCATGGTGAAGTGATAAAGCCGGAAACCATAAATTACAGAACGCAAAAACCTGAAAAGGACGGGCTTTTTGATGAAAGGATTTTCGGGCCTGAAAAAGACTATGAGTGCGCATGCGGAAAGTATAAAAGGATAAGGTATAAGGGCGTTGTTTGCGACAGATGCGGAGTAGAAGTGACCAAGTCTTCTGTAAGACGCGAGAGAATGGGCCATATCAAACTATATGCCCCTGTTTCGCATATATGGTTTTTGAGAGGCGTGCCCTCAAGAATGGGTTTGGTTTTGAATAAGTCCTCGCAGCAACTGGAGAAAGTCATTTATTTTTCTTCATATATAATTACTAAAGTTGATGAGGAAGCAAGAAAAAAGGTAATGCAAGCAATAGAGCAAGAGTACAAGTCAAAGGTAAAAAAAGAAAAAACAGCAAAAAATGAATTGAAACAAGCAAGAGAAAGAGCGAAAGAAGAAGTGTTGGAAATAAAGCCTTTGAAGATTTTATCTGAAGTTTTGTATCACACTCTTTCTTTGAAATACGGAGAAATGTTTGAGGCAGGCACTGGGGCTGAAACAGTAAGAGAGCTCTTTTCCAAAATAGATATAAAGAAGGAAGCAGAAGATTTAGCTAAAGAAGCAAAGGAAGCTCCGCCGGCTTTGAGAAAAAAGGTTTTAAGAAGGTTAAAGCTTTTCCAAGGAATGGTAAAGGCGAATATAAGGCCCGAATGGATGTTTATGGATGTTTTGCCAGTGCTTCCGCCTGATTTAAGGCCAATGGTTCAGTTAGATGGCGGAAGATACGCTTCCTCTGATTTAAATGATTTATATAGAAGGGTAATTAATAGAAACAATCGCTTAAAATATTTGCAGGAAATCTCAGCTCCCTCAGTTATTGTCAGAAACGAAAAAAGAATGCTGCAAGAAGCAGTGGATGCTTTAATTGACAATGAAATGAGAAAAGGGGTTACCACTACCGCTACCACGGGCGGCAAGAGATTATTAAAATCTTTAGCCGCTATGTTGGCCGGAAAACAAGGAAGGTTCCGCCAGAATCTCTTAGGAAAAAGGGTTGACTACTCTGGAAGGTCGGTTATTGCGGTAGGACCGGAATTGCACTTTTCTCAGTGCGGTTTGCCTAAAACTTTAGCTTTGGAGATTTTTAAACCCTTTGTTATTAAAAGAATTTTAGATAAAGAACTGGCTTTTAACATTAGAGGAGCTGCCAGATTAATTGATGAAAAGACACCTGAAGTCTGGGCCATATTAGAAGAGGTTATAAAAGAAAAATTAGTTTTACTTAATAGGGCCCCTACTCTGCACAGGCTTGGCATACAAGCGTTCAGACCTATTTTGACAGAAGGTGAAACAATAAAATTGCATCCTTTGGTCTGCGAGGCCTTTAACGCTGACTTTGACGGCGACCAAATGGCAGTTTATCTTCCTCTTTCAGATGAAGCTCAAAAAGAAGCAAGGGAAATAATGCTTTCCACCTTAAATCTTTTAAGGCCTGCTACGGGTTTGCCTGTGATAGGGCCATTTGGAGATATTGCTTTAGGCTGCTATTTTCTGACCAAGTTAAACCCATCGCAAGATACGAAAAATATAAAAGTGTATTCTTCGGATTCAGAAGCAATCACCGCCTATGAATACGGATTTTTAGGCCTTGATGATTTGATTAAAGTTCCTAATCCCAAAGTTGATAAACAAGAACTTATTGAAACATCTGTCGGCCGGCTTATTCTGAATTCCAGCTTGCCTCATGATTATCCATATATAAACAAACTAATAGACAAAAAGGGGTTAAAGGGTTTAGCAAGGGAAGTTATTGAAAGGTATCCCAATGAGGAAGCTGTAGCTATCTTAGATAAAGTAAAAACTCTTGGTTTTGAATACTGCACCTTGTCTGGAATCAGCTGGGGCATGGATGATTTGATTGTTCCCAAAGAAAAAGGGAAGCTGATAGAAGACGCAGAAGAAGAAATAAGGAGAATTGACAGCCACTTTGAGAAAGGCCTGTTAAGTCCGGAAGAAAAAACATCGCAGAAAATTTTAATCTGGCAGACAGTTAAAACAAAAATAGAAGCGTTTTTAAAAGATACTTTGCCAGCTGAGGGATCTGTAATGTCTATTATTAACGCAGGAGCCAAGGGTACTTGGTCTCAGTCAGTTCAGATGGCTGGTATGAAGGGTTTGGTGAATAATCCTGCGGGAGACATTATTGAATTGCCGGTAAAATCATCTTTTGCCGAGGGTTTTAATGTGCTAGAGTACTTTATTTCAACTCACGGAGCCAGAAAAGGTACAGCCGATACTGCCCTAAGGACTTCTTCTGCCGGATACTTAACCAGGAGATTAGTTGACGTTGCTCACGATGTAATTGTTTCAGAAGAGGACTGCAAAGACAAGCAGGGACTTGTGGTTTACAAAAAAGAAGCTGATGAAATTGAACAGGATTTTGTTTTCAAAATAGTGGGGAGAATAGCCGTAGAAGAAGTATCAATAGGTAAAAATATTTTTGTCAAAAAGGGTGAGTTGATTGATTGGAAAAAAGCAGATGAGATTTCAAAACAAGAGCTTATTGAAAAGATTATTGTTCGCTCTCCTTTAACTTGCAGAAGCTTACAAGGTGTTTGCCAAAAATGCTATGGCTGGGATTTGGGCAGGAACCAATTAGTAAAATTAGGCGAGGCAGTAGGTATTGTAGCAGCTCAGGCAATTGGAGAACCAGGCACTCAGTTAACATTAAGAACTCATCACTTGGGAGGCATTGTAGGTGCAGGTGATATTACTCAAGGTTTGCCCAGAATTGAAGAAATATTTGAATCAAGGGCCCCTAAAGGCGAAGCAATTATGACTTTGACAGAAGGAAGGGTAATAGATATAGATGAAGAAAAAAGAATTGTTAAAATTCAGCCTTCAGATAAAAAAGGGGTACCCTCTGGGTCTTCGAAAAAAGATGTAATAGAATACAAGATTCCAGGCAGGATAGCTATTTTAGTCAAAATCGGCCAAGAGGTTAAAGAAAATCAGCCATTGTGCGATGGAAGCTTGGATTTAAAGAAACTCTACAAATCAGCCGGGTTAGAAGAAACGCAAAGGTATATTTTGAAAGAAGTGCAGAAGATTTATTCTTCACAAGGCGTTGATATTCACGATAAGCACGTAGAGGTTATTATCCAAAAGATGTTTTCAAGGATAAGAATAAAAGATGAAGGTTTAGGCCCATGGATAAAAGGTGAAGTTATAGAAGGGGCGATCTTTAATGAAGAGGTTGACAGGTTAAAAAAACTGAAGAAAGCTCCGCCAGCGGGAGCGCAGATACTTTTAGGAATTTCAGAGGTGGCATTGAATTCAGAAAGCTTTTTGTCGGCGGCCTCCTTCCAGCAAACTTCCAGGGTTTTAATTAAAGCAGCCCTTGAGGGCAAGGAAGACAAGCTCCGCGGATTAAAAGAAAATGTAATCATTGGAAAACTCATTCCCGTCGGAACTGGGTTTCAGAAAAAGTAAAAATAACTGAAAACATCCCCGTAAAGCAGGGGGTGTTTTCAGTTGCTTGAATAAATAAAGCAGAATGATATAATAATATAATTCACAAACCCAATGGCTAAGAATAAAAATAACGGAAAAACAAAAAAAGAGGAGAAGAAAAAGGATTCGCTTTTAAGTTTCTGGGCTAAAAGGTGGATAAAGGCAATTTTGATGTTTTTGCTGGCTGTTATTGTTGTTTTATCTTTCCCTCTCTTTGATAAAGCGGGTTCTGCCGGGCGTATTTTTATAAAAATTTGCGATTTTCTAATAGGGCGAGCTTTATATACCATCCCTTTGTTTTTGCTTGCAGCCGGCCTCATATTTTTAAAATCAAGAAAAAAGGGCAGAAACCTTGCCATGCTTTTAGCGATAGTTGTTTCCATTGTCGGGGTTTCGGGCATATTAGCTGCAAGAGAATTAAGCTTAATGCAGGGGGGCTGGATAGGATATTTATTAGCAAAATTATTTGTAGGTCTTTTTGGAATTTTAGTCGGCAATATCATATTCGGAGCAATCTTGCTTATGGGACTTTTCATTTTTTTGCAGTTTATTTGGCAAGAGCTGCCCAAAGAAAAGAAAGAAGAAAAACCGTCTTTTGCGTTTAACAGGCAAGAGTCGGAAAATTTAAAGATAAGGGGCGTTGCGGATGAGAAACCGGAAAAACCACAACCGGTTTCAACAAAAATATCTTTGTTTAAAAAAGGCAGCGAGGAAAAAGAGGCAGAGAAATCAAAAGCTCAAAAACCTTTAGCTTCCACAAAAGGCAGTTATATTCTGCCTCCTTTAGATTTGCTTTCAAAAAACGAATCAGCTCCTACGTCGGGAAACATCAAGGAGAACTCAATGATAATAAAAAATACATTGGAAAATTTCGGTATTCCGGTGGAAATGTCAGAGGTGAATATTGGACCCACCGTAACTCAATATGCTTTTAAGCCCGCAGAAGGGGTAAAGTTATCAAAAATTACAACGTTGTCTAATAATCTGGCTTTAGCTTTGGCAGCGCACCCGATTAGGATAGAAGCTCCAATTCCGGGTAAGTCTTTGGTAGGCATTGAGGTGCCAAATAAAGTAAGGTCAACTGTTACCTTAAGAAATTTAATTGCCCACGCTAATTATCAAAATGCTGCGAGCCCATTGTTGATTGCTTTAGGTCGTAATGTTTCTGGTTTACCAGTTTACGCTGATTTGACAGAAATGCCTCACTTATTGGTGGCAGGCGCTACAGGTACAGGTAAAACCATATTTTTAAATACTTTAATTTTAAGCCTGTTGTATAAGTGTGCACCAGATAATTTAAGGATGATTATGGTTGACCCGAAAAGAGTTGAATTTCAAAACTATAATGACATCCCGCATCTCTTGTGTCCTGTAATTTACGACGCTGGCAAAACAATAAATGCTTTACAGTGGCTTACAAGAGAAATGGAAAGACGTTTTGAAATTTTTTCTGAAATACCAACGAGAAACTTAGCTACTTACAATCAAAATAAATCTGTAATTGCATCGGGCCTCCAGCTTCCGTATATTGTTTTTGTCGTTGATGAACTGGCCGACTTAATGGCAGCCAAAGGCAGGGAAATAGAAGCAGGCGTGGTAAGATTAGCGCAAATGGCAAGAGCCACCGGCATACATTTAGTTTTGGCAACGCAGAGGCCATCTGTGGAAGTTATTACAGGCCTTATTAAAGCCAATATTACTTCAAGAGTTACTTTCCAAGTTGCTTCACAGGTTGACTCAAGAACAGTTTTAGATACAGCGGGGGCGGAAAAACTTTTGGGAGCTGGCGATATGCTGTTTGTTTCTGCCAAAACAGCAAAAATCAGGAGAATACAAGGTCCATATATTTCAGAAAAAGAAGTTAATAAAGTTGCTGAATTTGTCGCAGAACAAGGCAAAAAAGTCCAAGAACCACAATCGGTTCTGGTGCAAAATCTTAAAGACGCTTTGAACCAGCAGGATTCAAGGGAGGGAGGAGGAGAGATGTTTTTCGGAGATGACGACCCATTATTTGGAGAGGTCAAAAAAATAGTTTTAGAAACCAAAAAAGCATCTGCCTCGTTTTTGCAAAGGAGGTTAAGAATTGGCTACTCAAGAGCTGCCAGATTAATTGATATGCTAGAAGAAAAAGGAATTGTGGGGCCAGCAGACGGAGCAAAACCGCGTGAAGTTTATGCAAATAAGGCGGATTTTACGTCAGAGGAGCCAAAAGCAAGCTTTGACGAATCAGAAAAATCGGACGATGGAGATTGGCAAAAAGTGTAATTAAAAAATATTAAAAATATTATGGCGAAAGTAAAAAAAGAGGCAGGAGAAAAAGAAAAACAAAACAAGGCTATAGAAAATGTGGTAAATGAAATTAAAGAGCGCTTTGGAGAGGGCGCTATTATGAACCTTAGAGATGTTGCTGCCGTTGATGTTGATGTAATACCAACTGGCTCTATTGCTATGGATTTGGCATTGGGTGTTGGAGGCATGCCCCGAGGTAGAATAATAGAAATATATGGAACAGAGAGTTCGGGCAAGACAACTTTGGCTTTGCATATATTGGCTGAAGCCCAGAAGAAAGGAGGCGTAGGCGCTTTTATTGATGCAGAGCATGCGATGGATCCAGATTATGCCAGAAGAATTGGGGTAAACATTGATAACCTTTTAATATCTCAGCCAGATTCAGGAGAGCAAGCATTGCAGATTGTTGAAACATTGGTGAAATCAGAAAAAGTTGATGTTATCGTAATTGACTCTGTAGCGGCCTTAACTCCAAGAGTTGAAATTGAAGGAGAAATTGGAGACCAGCATATGGGGCTTCAGGCTCGTCTTATGTCACAAGCGCTTAGAAAGCTTTCTGGTATAGTGTCTAAAACAAATACAATGGTTATATTTTTGAATCAAACTAGAATGAAAATCGGTCTAGTTTTTGGAAATCCGGAAACCACGCCCGGGGGTTTAGCATTAAAGTTTTATGCTTCTGTAAGAATTAATTTAACAAGAACAGCCCAGATAAAATCGGGAGATGAAATTATAGGCAACAGGGTAAAGGCAAAAATAGTAAAAAATAAAGTGGCCGCTCCTTTTAGAACAGCTGAATTTGATATCTATTATAACGAAGGTATTTCCAAAACAGGGGATGCCTTAAGAGCGGGTTTAAATGCTGGATTAATAAAGCAGGTGGGAAGTTTCTTTAATTTTGAGGGTGAGAAGATGGGCCAAGGCACAGAAGCTGCTAAAGCTTACTTAAAAGAGCATCCAGACATAGTAAAAAAGATAAAACAATCAGTGATGGAAGAGAAATAGGTTCTATTTAGGAGTATATGGAAGCAGTCCCATTTGGCGGGCTCTTTTTATCGCAACGGCGATTTTTTTTTGGTGATGCGAACAGAGGCCGGTCTTTTTTCTAGCCTTTATTTTATAAAAACCAGACACATAGCGTATAAGCTGCTCTGTGTTTTTGAAATCTATATCGTCAATATTTTTTTGGCACAAATAACACATAGTATAATTTAAAATTTTAAAACAAAAAATTTGTTGGTTTTTTTGCAGTTTATTTACAATTTTAAAAAGGGATTTGAGATACGTCTATTTCATCTGCGGCATCGCCGTCGAATGAAACCTGTTTTGGCTCTTCGCTTGCTTTTTCTGTTGCAGGGGGAGTATAATTTTCTTCAATTACAGGGATTTCTTCTTGTTTTGATGGTTCAGATTCGGGGCTTGAAAATGCTGGTTTCCCATAATTTGAACTGTCCGAACCGCCACCGCCGCTGCTTTTGGGTCCTAATTGCAAGCTGTTTGCAATAATCTCTGTTCTATACTGTTTTATTCCCTGAGAATTTACCCAGTTTCTTGTTTTTATTCTGCCCTCAATTAAAACTAAAGACCCCTTATTTAAATACCTTGAGCTTATATCCGCCAACTTACCGAAACACACAACATTATGAAACTCTGCCTCCTGTTTTTTTTGGCCGGAAGAATCAGTGTAGAATCTGTTTGTAGCTAATCCAAAGCTTGTTACTTGGCTCCCCGACGGCAAAGCTTTTACCTCCGGTTCGCGCGTGACGTTTCCTAAAATGAATACTTTATTTAAATTCATTTTTTATTCGCCCAATATTTCGTCTAATTTTTGTTCGATATCTTTTAATTCGACCTTTTTCGGGGTACCCTTTGGGTCGTTTTCTTCTTGTGCGTGCAAAACGCTCTGGGATAGTTCTTCTGTTGGCGCTTTTGTTTCAAGAATGGGGTACCCGCTGGGTCCTGTTTTTATTCTTGTTCTTCTTTCTTTCCTTTGTTTTGCTGGTTTCTTTATTATAACCATATGGCGCACAATTTTTTCATCTTTTTTCAAATTTTCTTCCAACTCATTTAATCTTTCCGGCTCTAATTGAAACTCTAAAACACCCAGATACCCGGAAGCCTGCTTTTTAATGGGATAAGACAGGGTTTTAGCAATAGGGTTTAATTGCTTTAAAATAGAACCTTCTTTGTTCTGTATAATAGTCTCAATCTCTTTTGATTTTGCTTCCGCTTCTTCTGAAATTAGTTCAGGAGAAACTATATATGTTAGTTCGTATGTTTTCATAGCTATTTCTATATTTTTGTTATGTTAGTATTATAGCAGGCGATTTCCAAAAAAGCAATAGTTTGTTATAATAGTTAAATATTAAAATGATTGCAGAAACATGAATCGCGAAGAAGAAATAAAGGAACTAAAAGAGGAGTATTATAGATTAGCAGAAAAATTTACCCCTGAAGAGATTAAAAAATCTCCTATTTTTGATTTGAGTAATCCAAATGAAATTAATGTGCTTTTAACTAAGGACTTGATTGAAAAATTAAAATTAGAAGAATGGTTGATAAATTACGAAAAGGAAGCCAAAGTTTCAACGGGTGGGATAAGGGGGCCTCAAAATATATTTTATTATTGGGATACCCGTTTTCCGATTAATCAAATGGGAGTGGCTTTGGCCACTTTGGGAAAGGCATTAGTTCTAAAAGACGATATTAGGGGGAAAATTCATAAAATTGCCGCAGGTGAGGTTCGTTATAATACTCAGTCATACATAGACCTTGTTTCTCGTATTCAAGCTGATTTAGGTATTTATACTCATTTGCCATTTAACAGGCAGACAATTCCCGTCTGGATGGTTTCCTTTTTAATTTTTATGCTTGATTACAACGGAGGAGAATTTGTTACTTCTTCTCACGCCATTAGTAGTAAAACAGCAACTAAAGATTTAGATGGTCAAGGAAGCCAATTTTTGCCTGAAATGTCGTTAAGATTCATTGAAAAGATAAAAGGAATAATTGATTATGCCAAAAAAAATCCAGAAGGTTATACTGTAAAATTATCTTCAAGAAGCAGTAATTTTATTAAAGAAGATTTTAATGGTTATGATGCGTATGTTGATTATTTAAGAAAAAATGTGGCTAAGGAAGCAAATTTGAACCTTATAAAGAAAGCAGGCGAAAATGGATTTAAAATAATGTACGATACGGTTGGGGGTTGTATGTATAAAACAATGGTGCCTATTTTGGAAAAATTAGGAATTTTAGATGTTTTTGATTGGCGCAACAAAGAAGAAGATCCGTTCTTTCACGGTATTGGAAAAGTATGGCGGTCAAATCCCAAAACAAACCAGAAAGAGTTTTTTGATTTATCCTGCGACTTCTGCTTAATAGATGTGGCGAGAGCCGCTAATTTTGAGGAAGACCTTAAAAACAAACCAGTAGGATATGTTGTTTTAATTACTGACCCCGATGGGGACAGGTTGATTATCGGTCAGATTGAGTCTAAAGACAAGACAAAATTTTTAGAAGGTTTAGGCATGGATTATATTGATATAGACGATGATAAAATATTTGTTGTTTATAACCCAACCTACAGTTTCTTTTTAATAATGGATTATTATATGAAACAGTTAAAGCAGGAGGGCGTTTTCAAAAATCACCCCCGTTTTATAATTGTTACCACTCCTTCTTCAAGGTGCTGGGACGAATGGGCCATATATAATAATATAAAAGTGGTTACAACGCCAGTGGGCATGAAAGAAATTGCCGCTGTTATCAAAAAGGTTGAAAAACAAATAATAAATAATTCCGAAGCAGATGTTGTCATAGAAGATGTCTTCGGCGATAAAATAAATTTAGGTAAAAATCCAAGAATGATTTTTGGCGGAGAAGAAAGCGGCGGAATGATAACTGGACTGGAAGATTTTATAGAAAGTAAAGAAGGCAGAAAAGCAATTGCAATGAGGGAAAAAAGCGCTGGAGAGACAAGTGTTATTGCTGCCGCTTTAGCTGCTTATTTGTTTGAAAACAAAAAACTTATTTCTGAATATTTAGAGTATATTTTCAAAGAAAATAATATTAAAAGCACTCAATATGTCAGAGATGATATTATTTATTATAATGAGTCAGAGCCTGATCCAGTAAAATTAATGGCAGAAAAAACTGAGGGAGAAATAAAGAGGGACAAAACCGATACCTTTTATTTATCTATCACATTAGCATTGCGTGATAAAAAAATAACCATTGATAAAGTTGGCGAAGTGCTTAAAGAAATAATTCCTGATTTGGACTTTTCTAGATTAGTTGATGTAAAATTTACAGGAGATGCTAGTTATTTTCAATTTAGTGATAATTTTTTTGTTCAAGTCAGGCGTTCAGGGACAGATGCTAAAATGAGAGGATATGCATGCGGGCCGAACAGAAAAGATTGTGTTTTCTATTTAGATAAATTACTTCATTATAGCGGGGAAAGAACTGATTTATATAAAAAGATAATTCCGCAAGAATACCAAAAAGATATTTACTCTTTGTCTCAAAAAATATACAAAAAATATTTATACAAAGGACTATAGAGTTAACGCAGAAGGTTTTTATTATAAAAATAATTAAAAACAGTCCGAGAGGGCTGTTTTTGGTTCTATTTTCTAGATTAGGCCCATTTTTGAGCGAACTTCTTTCATTGTTGTTTCTGCGATAATTTTTGCTCTTGAGGCGCCTTTGTTTAGAGTTTCTTTTACATAGACGTCTCTTGTCTGCAATTCTTTTTGTTTTCTGCGGAAGGGTTCCAAATAATCTATTAAAACTTTAGCTAAAGATTTTTTAAATTCGCCATAACCTTTGCCTTTAAATTGTTTTTCAATTTCCTTAGTTTGCTCGCCGGTTAGAAGCGAATAAATTGTTAAAAGGTTTGATATGCCCGGTTTTTTTGTGACATTATAAATTATATTTTTGCCAGAGTCAGTTGTTGATGCCATTATTTTTTTCTGAATTTCTTCTGGCGAATCAAAAAGAGAAATGTAACTTTTTGGGTCGTCTGTCTTTGACATCTTCTTTTTAGGGTCTGTTAAGCTCATTATTTTAGCTCCCATTTTAGGCAAGATTACTTCTGGTTCTGGAAAGATTTTGCCAAATTTTTGATTGAATTTTTTGGCAATACTTCTTGCCAGCTCCACATGCTGTTTTTGGTCTTTGCCGACTGGAACGCTCTGGCCTTTATACAATAAAATATCAGCTGCCATTAAAACAGGGTAGTTAAATAGGCCGGCGTTTATATAGTCTTTGTGTTGTTTTGATTTTTCTTTAAACTGGGTCATTCTTTGCAGCTCTCCTATGGGAGTGATTGTGCCTAAAAGCCAGGCGAGTTCAGTATGTTCTTTCACTTCTGACTGCACAAAAATAATGGATTTTTCAGGATTTACTCCGGCAGCCAAATAAATAGTTGCCGCCTCTAGAATATTTTTTTTCATTTCTTTAGAGTCGTAAGGGGTGGTGATAGCATGCAAGTCAACTATGCAAAAAACGCATTCATTTTTTTCCTGTAAAGATATCCATTGTTTTACAGCTCCTAAATAATTTCCTATATGTATGTTGCCCGTTGGCCTTATGCCAGAAAATATTCTCATATTTTTTATTTTATTAAAATTAAACTTCTATTACAACTGGTAAAATCATTGGTCTGCGCGAGGTTTTACTATGTAAAAAATCACCGACCTTATTCCTTATTTCGTCTTTTACATAGGTCCAGTTTACAGCTCCGCCGTGTCCAGCTGATTTATCTACTATTTCAATCACTTTCCTGCGCGTTTGAGCTAACAGGTCTTTTGATTCTCTAAGATAAACGAATCCTCGTGAGATTATATCCGGAGACCCTCTAACTCTGCCCGTTTGCTTGTCTATTACAGCTACAATAACGAACATCCCGTCATTTGACAGCATTTGGCGGTCGCGAAGTACGATTTCGCCAACATCTCCCACTCCCAAGCCGTCAACGAAAACATAATTTGTAGGAACTTTGTCTTTTAATATTTCAGCAGACCCAGAGGGTACCCCATTAGTAAATTTTATAATAGAGCCGTTGTCTGGCACAAACACTTTATTTTTTGGAAAACCTATTCCATAAGCAATTTTAGCGGCCTCTTTTAAGAAAAAATGATTGCCATAAACTGGAATAAAGTAGCTTGGACTTATTTCTTTCAGCATGTATTTTATATCCTCTATGTTGCCGTGGCCCGAAGCGTGGACATCAATAATATCTGAATGGTAAACATTGTCGGATAGGCGGTAAAGGCTGTCTTTTAATCTCTGCACGGTTCTTTCGTTTCCGGGTATTACAGACGAAGAAAAAACAACGGTGTCTTCTTTTTTGATTTTAATAAACCTGTGGTTGCCAGCTACGATTTTTGATAAAGCCGCCATTTCTTCTCCTTGGGCTCCCGTGCAGATTATGATTATTTTGTTGTCAGGATAATTGTGCGCTTTCTCTGTGGAGATTATTATTCCTTTTGGCACTTTGATATAGCCTAGTTTCTGGGCAATTTCAACGTTTAGTTTCATTGAGAATCCGTCTAAAGCAACTTTTCTATTGGTTTGCGAGGCAAATTCCAGTATTTGTTTTATCCTTTGCACCTGCGACGAAAATGTAGCTATTATAGTTCTGCCCGGGGCTTTGCTTATCAATTTATACAGATTTTCTAAAGCCTCGTCTTCGGTGACAGCCTTTCCGGAAATTAAAGCGCCCAAAGACTCTAACATTAAAATTGTAGGCCTTTTTAGTTTTGAAAGGTGAGAATAGTTTATGGTCTTTTTGCCGGTTGGACTCCTTTCAATTCTCCAGTCGCCAGGATGTATTACTGTTGCAGTCGGCGTTTCTAGTATTACTCCTACTGCATCTATAATCGCATGGTCAACCTGAAAAAAGCTTAACGTAAAGGCCCCAAGATTTATTTTTTGCTGGAGATCTTTAATGTAAATAGTTTTGAGTTTTTTTGCAGCTCCATGGTAAAGATCTTCTACTCTGTGTTTTACCATTTCTAAAGTTAAAGGCCTCCCTATAATCTGGGGATTGCCAAGTTTTTGCAGTAATATCGGGGCAGCCCCAATATGGTCTAAGTGTCCGTGAGAGAATATGACTCCGCGGATATTTTTTTCTTTGCCTTTTAGATATTCAACATTAGGAATTACATAATCAATTCCTGGCATGTCTTCTTCGGGGAATTGCAGGCCCATATCTAAAATCACAATATCTTGGCCAAACTCAAAGACAGTCATGTTTCTACCGACTTCTTCGCATCCCCCTAAGGGAATGATTTTTAAATTGTTTTTCATTTTTTTTATTATTTTTAATGTGCCGCGGGTGGGAGTTGAACCCACAAGCCTTTCGGCATACGGCTCTGAACCGTACATGTTTGCCAGTTTCATCACCGCGGCGTCCTTTATTTTAGAAAATCTAAGTTCTCTGGAACTGATTTCAGAGGTTCCTCAAAACGCAGTTCGGGGACTGATTTGTAGTTTTCATTTTTAATCCAACCTGCCTGTCCTGAGTCAGATCGAAGGATATAATAATAGCAGGCGCCGTGGAGTTTTTCAAAAAGCGAATAATCGCTTTTGCAATTTATTGAAGTCCAGTCGCCTGTCTTTAATTCAATATTTGAAGAATTTATTGTTACGTGACCGTAGCCTGCGGGTATTATTACAGCTTTGCCCCTTTTGGCTTTTACTGCGTAGACATCTTCAACAATGCCGTCATTTGTTTTTTGCATTAGATAAATCGCTTCGCCCTCAAGAACAACATAAATTTCCTGAAAATTTCCAATATGCACATGACCCTTTGTTTTTGCAAATTCCTGCCCCAGCATTTTTGGCATTGTTATGGTAATGTTATATTTTAATCCATTATCCTCCTTTAAATTTCTGTACATATAATATACATCAAAATTAGGGGTGATTTTTAACCACTCTTGGTCGTATAGAACATCTTTCATGTCGCTTAATTTACGCACGTCCGGAGTTAGATTTTTTAGATTTATTTCCATGTTCTTTTTGTATTAATATACCAGTTTTTAATATTAGAAAACCTTTTTGCCGGGTCAACTATTTTTGTTGTATCTATGCCTTTTATTTTTTCGGAAATCCAAAAAAGGTAGTCTGGGTTGTATAAGAATAAAGCTGGGGCGTCATCGATTATTAGAGCTTGCAACCTTTCGTATTTCTGCGTCTTTATCTGTTCATCTAGAGCTTCTCTTGCGTCTTTAAGTAATTGGTCAACATCTTTATTCTGGTATTCTGATAAATTCAGCCCAGGATCGTTTATTTGCGAAGAGTGCCAAAAAGGATAAAAATCCGGCAAGCTGCCTAAAGCCTCTCCGTAGAGTAGAGCATCATAATCCCTTTCTTTGACTATTTTTTTCAGTTCTGATATTTCTACTGTTTTTATTTCCATTGTTGCTCCTATTTTTTGCCAATAATCTTTGAGCAGATTAGCTGCTTTTACCAGTTGCGGCTGGTTTATAGTGGTTAAAGTAAATTTAAGAGGCTGGGAGTTATCTTGGGGAACTAAACATAATTTGTTTAATTTTTTGCGGGTAGCTGCTCCCACTTCGCCTGTTGGTTCTGCATCCGGCAGATACTTTTTTTGAAATTCGGTTACTGCGTTTTCCGTTTTTTTACCATAGGCACCCCCAGTTTCGCCTTGCAAGATATTTTTTAAATTATTATCAAGTCGGGCTAAACACCCCTGAAGCTCTGTTACTTCTCTTCCTTTTGATTCTACAGATAAATAGCTTTTAAACTGGAAGGCTGGTTGTTTGTTATTAATCTTTACTCTTTGTCCGTCTCCCGAATCTTTGTAGCCCGATTTATCTAAAAGTTTTCCTGCGGCCTCTAAATCAAGGCTATAATTTTCAGCGGGCAAGCTATATCCAAAAAAATCAGGAAGAATAGGGGAGTCAACCACAGAGATTTTGCCTTTAGCAGAGGCGCTCAATTCTTGAACAAGCTCTTTTTTATCAACAGAATAATTTAAAGCTTTTGATATATTGTTGTCAGAAAAAATCCTTGCTTTCTGGGTGTTAAAGAATACAGCAAAGTATCTTGGCAGAGAGAAAGGATAAAAGCCAAACTTTTCATTTTGAGACCAGCCCTGCCTCACTTCTTTTTCTGCCAGGAGCTGGTCGTTATCTAAGGAAGCTAAAGAAAATCCGTCGATTATTTTTTGGTTAGCCGCTTTTATCAAGTCGTCTTTGTTATCAAAGAATTGAAAAGAGATATTAGATATATACGGCGCTTTATCGTAGTATCTGTGATTTGCTTTTAAAGATATGTTTTTTATAAAGTTAGCTTTGGTTTGTTCTAAGCTTTCAATCATATAGGGACCTGAGCCAATGGGTTGCAGGTTATATGAGGAAAGCGCAAAGTTTTCAGGCAGGACGTTCTTCCAAATATGCTGGGGTATAATTTTTACAGTAGAGCTTTCTAAAAAAGAATTATAGGGAGCCCTTAATGACAGAGTAAAAGACTTGTCAGATGTTTTTTCTACATCTACATCCAACCAATTAGCTCTTAAAGGGCTTTTATAGTCTGAATTTTGTATCGTTTTTATAGTATAAACTACGTCGTCAGCTGTTAAAGGTATTCCATCTTGCCAGTACAAGTTGTCTTTTAGCTGGAAGCTGTAAACCTTGCCGTTGTCTGAAATTTGGTAATCTTGCGCTAAGTCCTTAACTATTTTTGCATCTTTATCATAAGTCATTAAGCCAGAATAGACCAGGTCAATTAAAGCTCTGTCAACATCATTTGTTTCTCCGTAAATAGGGTTAATAAATCTTGGCTGGCCGACAATGCCTTCTGCATAGCTACCGCCCGAGGCCGGTACTTGTTTTGTATTTTTTACGTACAAATCAATTGCAAGATATGCCGCACTTGCAACAGCTAAAACCAAAAGAACTATGAAGATTTTTTTTTCAGCGCCCTTTAGTATTTTAAAAATTTGTTTCCACTGAGAAAACTTAGGAAGTCTTCTAGAGTTCATTTGTTAAGGTATCAATATATTTAATACGCCTAAAATCAAAAAAAGCGCTGTCAATACTATTGTCGCATAAAAGATTTTCTTTTGCATTCCGCGCCTGCTAGAATAAACTTCTCCTCCGCCGCCAAAACCAGCTCCTAAAGCAGCACCTCTTTGCTGGACTGCGATGAGTATGATTAAAATTACAGAAACTGCGATTTGAGAATAAAATAAAATTTGATTCATTTAAATATTATAGCAGATTTTAATCCCTACTGCAATACCATTTTCCTTGGCTATTTCTCCTTGGCGAAGCCAAGTTGGAGTTAACTAAACAATTGTTTCTTGCGCAGTTTTTTGTGATAAGCAATAGCAAATCTGTGCGCTTCGTCATCAAGTTGAAGTATTAAGTTAAAAACTTCGCGAGTCAGGGTTTTAAGTAAAATTGGCTTTTCTCTGTTCTCAATATAAAGCTCTCTATTTCTTTTGGCAATAGACATTACTTTAATACGCTTCGTGTTTCGTCTTTGGTTTTTTTCATTTACTGCAATATTTAATTGAGCTATCCCGCCGTCAATAAGCATTACATCAGGATACTGCCATTCTTTATGTGACAATCTTCTTTGCAGAGTTTCTTTTAGCATAGCTATATCGTTTGGCTTGTCTTGTCCGCCAGCTGGCGGATTTATTTTAAATTTGCGGTAAAGATTTTTATCCGGCTTGCCGTTAACAAAAATAACCATAGAGCCCGTTGCTTGGTTTCCTTGTATATTAGAAACATCATAACATTCAATTCTTGATATTATTTTTTTTATGCCCAAGAGTCCCTGTAATATTTGTTGGGTTTTAGGCCATTGGAAGGACGGGCCTTCCAATGCTTGTTGGCTGTTTATAACGTGCGTGTGAGCCATAATCTGTTCTAAACTATGAATCTTGTCTCTTATTCTTGCCGCTTTCTCAAACTCTTTTTGTTTTGCTCGCTGTTTCATCTCTTCCTTCAATGAATTCAGGACAGCGTTTCTCTTTCCTTGAAGTATCAGAACAAGCTTTCTGACATTCTTTTTGTATTCTATTAAATCAGGGTCGGGTCCCGGACAAAGATTTAGATGGCACCAGGTGCATTTAGACTTTGAATGATTTTTTGAGGTGTAGTAGGGAAACACCTTTCTTAAAAATCTTAAAGTTTTTTTTAAAGCCCCGCCCTCTACAAAAGGCCCTATATAGATAGAGGACGGGCCTCTATACGTTTTTGGCTGATGGGTGATAAAGACGTAGGGAATCTTTTGGCTGTTTTTTACAATGGCAACATAAAAGTAGTTTTTGTCGTCCCTCCACATTACATTAAATTTCGGCTGGTATTTTTTTATTAAATTTTCCTCTAAAATTAATGCCTCAATTTCCGAGCCAGTTTCAAAAAATCCGATTTTTATCACTTTGTCTATAAAAAGATTATCCCCGTAAGAGGGCTGTTGAAAATGGTTTCTGACTCTGTCACGAATATCAGCCGCTTTGCCAATGTAAATAAGCGGAAGTCGGGCTTCCGCTTCTTTTCCTGAATAAAAAGAGTACACTCCGGATGTGTTGGGGAGTTTTTTGAGGTCATTTTTTGCCTGCCTGCCGTCGGGCAGGGCAATAATTTTGAACCTATCCATACTCACATTAAAACACAAGAATGTTTAAATTACAAGATAAACTATTGACAATATTTTTATTTTAAGGTAATATAAATAGATAGTTTGCACATTGTCAATTTGGCTATAGCGAGTCTAAGTTGGGGTTTTAGCGGTACGGAGTACCGTCCCTGACAAGGATTCTTTGTCTCTCGATTTGAGAAGGAGAGCGAGATGACGAGTTTGATGAGCATTTTGTTTGGTCGGAAGAATGGCAAGCTGAATCGAAAGAACGGACGTCGCCATCATCGGCGGCCGCTTCGTATGGAGTGGCTAGAGAACAGGGAGATGCTGGCAGGCGGAGGCATTTCTGTAGAATTGCTCCCGCCGGTCCCGGTGGAGCTGTCCACTACCTTTTTTAAGGTGGTGAATCAGAAAGTCCCGGCGCAGGATATCCTGCCCGGCGCTCGCGACGTGGTGCTTGCTGAATTGAAGCTGAGCGCGGTTGGCCGGAATTTCGGCCGGCTGACAGAAGCGCTCGCGATTCCCGCGATGGGAAGCGCGAGCCTGAATCAGAGCGCCTACAACTATACGTTGCGGGCGGACCTAAATGATAACCCGAATGATGGATGCGAGGCAATCATCTCGTACGCTTCCGCGGATTGGCAAACCGACTTGCTGACTTTCAATGTCACCAAGCCGGTCTGGGTGAGGAACGCGCCGATAACTATTCAAGTCGTTGCCGGCAATGTCAGCACCTGGCTGTCCGGTGACAAGCTCGGCGTGGAAGTGGCAGAAGTCAGCTTTCGCGATTTGCGGAACCGCGTGGTTCCGCCCGAGAACGTCAAGTACCTCGGCGTTTCGCCGGTTCTCCATAACTTGGAGAAGGAGATCGTCTACGTCAATCAGCAGTACGACCCCGGCATGACCGCGGCCTACGCTGGCCAGAAAGAAGTACCGTTGCTCACGTTTTACGCGTGGGGCAATGGGGCCTCTTTGACCGACGTGGATTTCGTTGCCAGCCAGGGCGACCTGAACAATGTCAGCGACTTCTCTCTTTGGGCAAACGATTGGCGAGGATCGCCATGGGTTGTCCAGGATAACGTCGTTCCCAAGGATGGGAAGGTGTCGTTTGACTTGGGCGAGGGCTTCGTTAGCGGAGCCCAATACCAGGTCAAGGGAGACATCGCGACAACCTTGGTTGGCGCGGATCCGATGATGAAGATGTCATTCCCCAAGAATGGCGAGGGTCTGGCCGGCATCGAGATTGAGAGCGGCATACCTCTTCGGGGTGTCGCTGTCAACGGCTCTGGCGCGGGCCAGATACAAGTGTGGACATCCGAGTCCACACTCTACCTTCTGAATCCGTCTGTTGAGGGCCACTTCTACGTTTCCGAGGTCGGCGTCCGAAACAGTTACTCTGTCTGGCCCGGCCAGAAGAACGTGGAATTCGCCACGTTTGACGTGATGTATGCCGGAAGCGTTGCGTTCCTCACGCAAGTGAGGGTCAGCGCGGCCGAAGGCGTGATCACCGACGCCGAGAACTGGAAGCTGTGGCAGGATACGAACCGCGACGGCTACGTGGACCAAGCGATTGCCGATGGAGTTCTCGTCGGCGACCAAGTGGTCTTTGATGGCTCGTGCCTTTCCAAGGCCGGTTGGAAAGCCAACGAACTGGAAGTCCATGCCGACATAGTGAAGGAGCCTTCGGGTGAAGGCCTTCGGATCAAGATCGATGAAGTTGCGGCGGACGTTATTTCGGACGCTGGTCCGATGGCTCCACTTCCCAGCGACCTGATCCATCTCTTCAGCGCTCGCCAGCCGTACAGGAAGTTTAACAAGCCCAGTGGTGGCGGAGGAGGAGGCGGTGGACTGGGTTAGCCAGCCCAAGGCCGGTCTGTGTGTCTGACTGGCGATAGTAAATATAGCGCCTAGAATCATTCGTGGTTTGAGGCGCTCTTTTTTTGTTTTGAATTATTCACAGAAACTCTTGACATAAGTTTGACTTATTTTGCGGGGAGTGTATTATTAAGTAATATAATTAAAAAATCGCCACTTGGCGAAATATAAAAAACCAAAATGAAAAATTTCAAAAAGTTTTTAATTATAGGCGGTTTTTTGTTTGCTGCGATTTTGTTTTTAGGATTAGCTCCTAAAACAATAAACGCGGATACGGTTCAAGAGCAGATAAACGCTATAATGCAACAGATAGCTCAATTGCAGACGCAATTGGCCCAATTACAATCGCAACAAGGCACAACCACAACTTGGTGTCATACCTTTAACGCAAATATAGGCGTAGGACAGAAGACAGGCAACCCGGAACTTGACGCCTTAGTAATAGCTTTGCAAAAAGAAGGACTAATAGAGCAGGGAGCAACTTTTCCTGAGGGATATGATGAAATTCTTGCTTCAGCTGTAACCGGGTTTCAGGAGAAATACGCCTCTGAGATTTTAACTCCGTATAATTTAGCTCACGGAACAGGTTATGTCGGCACCAAGACAAGAGCCAAATTAAACGCCCTGTATGGATGCGGGATTCTGACTCAAACCTGCGCAGATACTGACAATGGCAAAGATTACTACACAAAAGGAACAGTTACCCGAACAGGGAATATAACATATACAGATTTGTGCTATGCGGATACAGGCAAAATTTTTGAGTACTCCTGCAAGGCAGATGGCACTTCTGTTAGCGAGTGGTACACCTGTCCTAATGGCTGCGAAAACGGAGCGTGCAAACCTTCATCTGCTCAACCTTCTATAACTTCAGTTTCTCCGTCAACAGCGTCGATAGGATCATCTATCACAGTTGCTGGCGCGAACTTGAGCGGTTTTGAGGGAGACAAAAATTTATGGATTGAAAACAGCGCCGGACAAAAGGGAATTATTTATGGTGCGAGCGACTCAACAGATACCACTATCAAATTTATGCTCGCAAACAGCTACTGCACTACAGACACTTCATATTCTGGGCTTGCTTGTCCTTCCTCTATTATTATTACTCCTGGAATATACAATATCTATGCTATGCCCTGGGGCACTATGAGCAACAAAGTTTTGTTAAATATTGCTGCGGTTTCCACTTGCCCTACAGTTAACTGTCTGACAGATGCCTGCCCAGGCAAACATTTGCCAGATGCAAACGGATGCACAAATTGCAGTACTCCTTGCCAGCCGTCTGTAACAGTTCTTTCACCCAACGGCGGGGAGGCATGGAAGGTGGGAGAAACACACTATATAACATGGGCGTCCAATGGTGTCTCAAAAGTCTATGTTGCGTTGAAAAATTTTAGTAAAAACGATTCTTGTAGGTTAACGTATGAGAGCGTACCAAATACGGGAACATATTCTTTTTACATAACTAGCGAAAGATGCCCTGTTGATACTTTTGTCGGTGATAATATTAAAATTTCAGTAAGTGCAGATGTTAATACCACTAACGGAGTTACGGTGATGGATGAAAGCGATAATTATTTTTCTATTTCTGCGGCCACTGCTAATTGCGCTGATTCAGACAGCGGCAAAGATTATTTCACAAAAGGAACTGCAACCGACAGATACGGAACCTACACTGATTTATGCTACGCTTCTGAGGGAAAAATTATGGAATATTACTGCCGCACCGAGGGAACTTATGCAGGTATTTTAGCAGCTGGAGAATGGATTACCTGTTTCAACGGCTGCGAAGACGGAGCGTGCAAGCAAGCTTCCACTTGCCCAACAGTTAGCTGTCTCACAGACGCCTGCCCGGGCAAACATTTGCCAGATGTAAATGGATGCGTAAATTGCAGCACTTCTTGCCCATCAACTCCGGCGTCTATCACCGTGACTTCCCCCAACGGAGGGGAAACATGGAAAGTAGGCGAAACCCGCGACATAACATGGACATCTTCAGGAGTAGACAATGTTGTCATAAATGTTGCTGGCTATGATTCCACAGGAAACTTTGCCACCTCAAACAAAAAGACAATACATGGAGGAGCGCCAGCTGTCAGCGGAAAATACACATGGACTATTCCTTCTGACTACGCCACCTTTGCAAATAAGGAAAGAGTAAAGATTTACCTGCTTGGCTACAGCGCCAATGTCCCTATTGCAACGAGCACGATATACGATTTCAGCGACAGCTATTTTAGCATTGCTACGGCAACGGAAAACCATCCGCCGGTTGTAAATGCCGGGCCAGACCTGACTGTTGATGAAAATTCTTATGTAAGATTGCAGGGTTCTGGTTCTGACCCTGATGCAGACCCAATTACTTATGGCTGGTCTTGTACTGGAGGAACTCTTTTAAGCCCAGCAACTAACCAGTCAACATATCTTGCTCCTTTAATTAATGACGCAGACAAAACATATGCCTGTACCCTAACAGTCTCTGACAACAAAGGAGCAAGCGCTTTTGATTTTGTGAATATATTAGTGAAAAACATTGATGCCTCAATAGGCTGCGCTGATTCAGACGACGGCAAAGATTATTTCACAAAAGGAACTGCAACCGATAGATATGGCACCTACACTGATTTATGCTACGTTGGAGAAGGAAAAATTATGGAATATTACTGCCGCACCG
>ERZ1292629.305-Hain-H43-01um-R1-305-length-52260-cov-12_pt1 | contig 52260 bp, 67 predicted proteins | sample MGYA00564399_ERZ1292629 | MGnify/ENA primary metagenome ERZ1292629 (study PRJEB36523, sample SAMEA6512636) | groundwater metagenome | collected 2019-01-08 | study: AquaDiva: Metagenomics assemblies of 32 groundwater samples
ATTGTCAACCATCTCCTGCACGCCCCTGCACACACCTGCACGCCCGCGCCCCTAGGATAGATACTGTCCCGTCATGTTTCGTCTTACCAGTGACATCGTCAACGCCGTAGACGCTGCCATACGCAGTGGGGTTACGCGGGTGCGGGCGTTGAAGACCAGCGGTATTGGTGCGCGGGAACTGAAGGAAATCCAGCAGCTTGCGCAGGGTGGGGTTGAGCCGTTCTGGTCATTCATCAAAGGGCTGGACGAAGCGGAGGCAGCGGCCGAGGCGACGTTCGTGGCGACGATCGGGAAGAGCCGGGACTGGCGGGCTGCTGCATTTTTGCTCGAGCGGCGATTCCCGGAGGAGTGGGGGCAGAAGATTCAGATTGAGGTAGAGGAGCAGCTGAAGGAGATTTTCCGACTTGCCGAAGCGATCCTCCCCGAGTCGTACTACACGAAGCTCCTCGAAGCAGTCGCGGGGGCTACCGGGACCATCTCCGGCGGCCCAGGTAGCCAGGGACCTCCTACAGGCGAGCCGTCTGCGGGCGATCGACTCAACTAACCCTGTCACCTACGCTCGTGACGCCCTTGGGATCACGGCATGGCCGAGACAGACTGAGCTGCTCATTGCCATTACCGAGCACTCCCGTGTAGCGGTAAGGAGCGGGCATAAGGTGAGCAAAACCCTGAGCGCCGTAATCGTTGCGCTTTGGTGGTGCGCGAATTACGACGACGGCCGAGTTATTGTAACGGCGCCAACGAACAACCAGATCCGGAACATCTTCTGGCGGGAGTTGCGCGGGACGGTTCACCGGGCGCGGATTGCCCTGCCCCGCCCTGCTCAGCTGCCTGCCTTGGGGATGCAGTGGCCGGACGGGCGGGAGATCATCGGGTTCAGCACAAAAGAATCCGAGCGTATGGCGGGCCTCAGCGGTGCCCACATGCTCTTCATCGTAGATGAGGCCTCTGGAGTCGACGAGGACATCTTCGAGGCCATAGAGGGCAACAGGGCGGGCGGGGCGCACATTCTGTTGATGGGCAACCCGACGCAGCCGAGTGGAACGTTCTTCGACGCGTTCCATGGGAAGACGGACTTCTACCACACCCTCCACATCTCTTCCGTCGAGGCTGCTGCGACCCCCAGCCGCCCCGATGGGCTCGCGACCCCCGAGTGGTGTGAGGAGAAGCTGGCGGAGTGGGGTCCTGAGGACCCCCGCTACCACGTTCGTGTGCTTGGTAACTTCGCCGACAGCGCCGAGGCGTCGGTTATCCCTCTTGCGATCCTCGACGTGGCACAGCGGCGGCACGAGGACATGGCGACGCCGTCGGCTCAGCTCGAGGTGGGGTGTGACCCGGCGAAGTTTGGGGACGACAAGACGGCCCTCGTTGCGCGCCGCTCCTTCAAGATCATCGACATCGTCGTGGCGAGCAAGCTCGACGAGAACGCGGTAGCCCGGCTCATCAATGACTTCGTGGAGCGGCACTTGGCTCCCGGCGAGCAGCATGCCCTCGTGAAGGTGGACTCGACGGGGCTGGGGCAGGGCGTGTTGGTGGCCATCGGGCATCTCCCTTCGAAGCGGTTCACGGCTCACGGCATTGACGCGGCTTCTCAGGCCAACGACTTGGACAAGTATTTCAACAAGCGAGCCGAGCTTTGGTTTGGGCTAGCCGACTGGCTCAAGCAGGGGGGGGCGGTCCCGTCACTGCCGACAGATCTCGAGGCCGAGTTGCTCAGTGCGCGCTATTCCTATGACGCGCGGGGGCGCATCAAGGTGGAGCGCAAGGAAGAGATCAAGAAGCGCCTTGGCCGCTCTCCTGACCTCGCCGACGCTCTCGCCCTCTGCGTCCACCGCCCCCGCTTGCGGCTCGCCGCCGCCCCCCGCAACGGGACCGCTCTCACGCCCACCTACCGCTGGGCGGGCCAAGGACGCGGGTTCTAGGTTTCATGGCTATCGGCATCGGCATCGGCATCGCTAACCGCCAGGAGGCGCTCCACGACGCAGTTACCACTGTCGGTACGATCGCTATTATCCTGCCAGTTCTCGCCCTCCCCGCCCTCTCCGCCTCAGCCCACCTCGGCTCCGCCACTGCCGCCCTCGCGCTCCCCGCTCTCGCCCTCCCCGCCCTCTCCGCCTCAGCCCACCTCGGTCAGGCCACTGCCGCCCTCGCCCTCCCCGCCCTCGCAGCGCCCGCCCTCTCCGCCTCAGCCCACCTCGGCTCCGCCACTGCCGCCCTCGCGCTCCCCGCCCTCGCAGCTCCTGTCGTGGCCGTCACGACGGCGGCATTCAAGCCGTGGGACCTCTCCGACTGCATCGTGGCGCTTCGAGCGGACCTCGGCATCACGCTCAACGGCGCTAACGTCAGTGCCTGGGCCGACCAGACCGGCCTCGGCCACAATGTCGTGCAGGCCGTCGCCGCGAAGCAGCCGCCATTCGCCGCCGCGGCTGGCCCCAACGCGAAGCCGTGCGTGCAGTTCGATGGCATCGACGACTGCCTGAAGGCCGTCGGTTTCACGTGGAACCAGCCCGAGCATGTGTTCGTGATCGCGAAGCCGAGCACCTTGAATGATACCACGGGAACGCTCTGGGACGGCAACGCAGGCAATGATTTGCGGGGCTACCTGGCCGCGGGTTACAAACTCATCATGTACGCGGGTGCGAACCTCAACGCGGACGGCGGCGAGCGCAATGTCTGGTACGAGTTCCGTTGCCGCTATCAGGGGGCAGCCAACTCTCAGCTTATTTGGAACGACACGACTGAAGCCGGGGTCAACGCGGGCACGAACAATGCGGGCGGTTTGACACTCGGCGCATACGGCAGTGGCGCCAGTGAGCTCGGGGATTGCGAGATTGCTGAATTGGTCGGGTACACGGTGGCCCTCGGTGCCAATGCGATGCTGCTGCTCGACTGGTACGCGGGGCAGAGGTACGCGCTATGACCCCCCTCGCACTCGTCGCCTCCGAGGATCGTCTTCGCCGGCTGGCAGCCAACGTGGACATGGTGTTGGGCTACCCTCGCGAGGGCGCGCCCATCGGCGGGGGCATCCACTGCCCCGGGCCGACGCGCACCTACGCCGACCCCGAGCAGGCACCAGACGGACAGTGGGAGTACCCCTACGACGTGCCCACGCAAGTCCAGACGCTCATCCAGGCCGCAACCGCTAGTGGCGCGGTGGTGCGCCCCCGCGCCGAGCGGCCGGCCCCGCCCCCCGCCACCCCCATCGAGGAGATTAACCCGTGACCCCAGTAGCTCTCACGACCCAATACATCAAACAAGGTGCCTGTAATGCTTGCGTTGACCGCTTCGACGCGGGCGGCGGCGCTAACGGGACCGTGGAGATCTACGATGGCGCCGTGCTGGCGGTGACCTTCACGTTGCCCAACCCGGCATTCGGCGCCGCGACGCTGGCCAACCCGTCCGTGGCCACGTGCAACGGCCTGCCCATCGCAGCGGTGGCCGTGGCCAACGTGCCCGCGGCCGACAACTACATCGCCAAGGACACGGCGGGCGTGAGCATTGGCACTGGCACCGTCTCGGTCACTGGCGGCGGCGGCGAGGTGCAGCTCGACAACGTGATCATTGCCACGGGCCAGACGATCACCATGACTGCGTTCACGGTGACGCAACCGTAAACTGATAGCCGCACGTTCCCTCACACAAGAGGGTCGGCATTACCAAGAAAGAAGCATACAAATGCGTAGCTGGGGCGAAACTTTAGCAAGACTGGTTGACCGTCGCATTGCGGCGCCTGTGGCCACCATCGCGGCAATCAGGGCTATTGCAGCGGCATACCGTTGTAACGGCCTTCAGATCATCGAGGCCACCAACGGAACCACGTGGTGGTTCGACGACGACTCGACGGCTCCGGCCGGCCCGAGTGTGCTCGTGCCTGACGCCGGCAGTGGCCGGTGGCTGAGCACGGCCGGGGGGGCCGGGGGACCGAGCACGAAGGTCGTGTTCGTCCGCGGCTGCCCGACTGGGGCGTTGGCAGCGTACACGCGCGTGGGTAACGTCATCACGGCCAACGCGGCGGGCGCTCTCGGTGCTCAGGACGGCGTCACCTACGTGGCCGGTGAGCGGCTGTTGCTCGTGGGTGCTGCGACGGCCAGCGACTTGGACAACGGCCCGTACCAGGTGACCGCTCCCGGCACCGGCGCCACAGCGTTCGTGCTGACGCGCATCGGCGAGGCGGACGCTTCGGCCGAGGTTGTGAGCGGCATGTACGTGCACGTCTCTGAGGGGACGGCAAACGGCAACGAGTGGTTTACCCTCTCGACGGCCGACCCCATCGTGCTCAACACCACGGCGCTTACCTTCACCCAGGTGCCGAGCTTCGTCGATCTCGCGAGCACGGCAGCTAGCCAGGGCGCAAGCCTCATCGGCGTTCAGGACGCTGCTGCTCGCATCGCTGGCACCACGGCTGAGGCGGCGCTCGCCGAGCTCGCTGGGCGTCTGCTTGGCGCCGTGGCCAACGCGGCGGCGCTTGGCGCAGTGACGGCGGCGCAGCGTGTCGATGGCATGCTCATTGTCAAGCTCGACGACTACACCGTCTGGTCGTTCGCGGGAGCGTCGGCAGTTGCGGCTTCTGATTGGGTCATCGCTCCCGCTGCCGGCGCCGGGCGCTGGCTCCGCAAGGACGCCGAGCCGGGGCTCGTGCTTCCGCCGGTTGCAGACAACGCCGCGCTCATCGCGTTGGCGGCGACCGACCGGGTCGACGGCTCGCTCGTCGTGCAGCTCGACACGTTGACGATCTGGACCTACGACCTTGGCTCGGTGGCTGGCGCTACCGACTGGGTTGTGGTGCCGACGGACGGCGTCGGGCGGTGGCACCGCTACTACACGACCTTGGCTGACCTCGCCACGGGCACCGCGGGGCACGGCGCGAACCTCGTTGCGCTCCAAGACGCAGGCGGCATCATCACAGCGACCACGGCGGAGGGCGCGGGGCAAGAGTTTGCCACCGACATCAACACGATCCGACCTGGCAAGCCGATGAGCAACCGGCTGCGCATGCTCGGTGCCCCAGGGGCAATCGTCGAGGGCGACACGGTCACCATCGGGGCCAACGTGTTCGAGTTCCGCGCGTCGACGCCGCCTGCCGGCGGGACCGCCGGGCGCATCTGGGTCTACCGGGGCGCGGACTCGGCAGCGAGCCGCGCGAACTTCATCGACGCGGTCAACGGCGTCATCGACGCTGCACGTATCACCTACAACGGGGCGTTGGTCATCACGTTCCTCGCTGCTGCCGGCGTGACCCTCGGCGACGTGGTCATCGTGTCGGCTGCCGCGGCGGGCGGGGCTCCGGTGGCGAATGCGACGGCGACCGCCACGGCCGAAACACTGACGACTGCGACCGACATCTGGGACGCGGCAGTTTGCTATGGCGGCCGACTCCAGACGACGGCGCCAGTTGAGTTCGTGAGCATCGCGTTGAACGCCGCCCACATCGCCAAGAGCAACGCGCAGTTCCGGTTCATGGCGCCCCCGGTGGAATTCCAGCTCGTCAACCGCCAGCGCGCCCAAAACGAGGCGTATGCCGTCGTCGGCAACACGGTCAGCCTGACGCTGGCTGGCGGTGTTTCACCCAACAACCAGGCGGGTGACATCGTCGACTGCATCCTCTTCGCGTAGCCCTACCACATGGGCCTGTTTTCGAGCGTAGCCAAAGCCTTCGGGCGCAAGAGCAGCGTCACCCCCCCGACAGTTGCTCTTGCGCCCGTCGTTCCTCAGCTTCCGCTGAGTCGGCAGTATCAGCGGATTGGGGGGCACCTCACCCCATTGCAGGTGTCGGCTATCATCCAGGAAGCCGACACTGGCTCTCTGACGCGGCTCGTAGATCTCGGGAACGAGGTCAGGCAGAAGGAGTGCCACATCCAGTCCCTGCTTGGGACGCGCGAGGGTGCGCTTGCTGGATTGCCGTGGGTAGTTGATCCGGCGGTGACGCCGGGAACGGAGCAGGCGACGCCGGAAGATATCGCGGTTGCCGCGTTCGTGGACAACGCGCTTCGGCTAGCAGAGGGGCGAGGGCAAGAGAGCCGGAGCTTCGTTGACACCATCAGCCACTTAGCTGGCGGGATCTACTTCGGCCATGCGACGAGTGAGATTGAGTGGGCCCCGAGCGGCTCTAGCCTCGTGCCGGCAGGATTCAGGCCCATCAGTCAACGGCGGTTCATCTTCGACGATGATGATGGGCGACTGAAGTGGTATGACGGATTTGGCCGCAACACTGCGATTGACCTGACCACTCGCTACCCTGACAAGTTCATCATCCATCAACCGCGAGTGAACGGTGACGTGCCGGCGCGCGAAGGGCTGGTACGGGTGCTCATGTGGGCCAGTCTGTTCCGCAACTGGACGCTGAGCGACTGGATGAAGCTCGCGGAGCTTTCGTGGAAGCCGTGGCGCTTTGGCACGTACAAGGGCACGGCCAACCAAGAGGACATCGACGACCTCGTCTCGGCGATGGAGCGATTGACGACCAACGGGTTCGCTGTCCATTCCGACCAAGCCGACATCAGGGTTGAGTGGCCCGAGCGCGGCCGGGGGGCGCGCAGCGGCCACGGGGAGCTTTGCGAGTTCCTAGCCCAGGAGATGAGCAAATGCGTGCTCGGTCAGACCTTGACCGTGCAGCCGGGCGAGCGTGGGGCGCGCTCTCTCGGCGAGGTTCATGATCGGGTGCGCAAGGACATAGCCGAAGCAGACGCGGTGGCAATGTCCACCACCATTCGCCGTGACCTCATTGCGCCCATCGTACGGTTGAACTTCGGGGCGGACGTGCTCATTCCGTCGTTCCACTTCATCACCGAAGACTCGCCAGACCTTGGAGCGTTGGCGCGCGGCGTCGAGGGGCTCGTCAGGGCGGGGTTGCGTATCCCGGCGCCTTGGGTGCGAGACAAGATTGGGATGCCAGAGCCAGGCGAAGAGGACGAGGTTCTCATCCCGCCGGTCCCCGCTCAGGCTGCCCCACAGGACCAACCTCCAGTGTCCGAACCTACGCAAGGCGTACAGGGATCAGAGCCAATGCAGCCGTGAGGAAGACATGGATCTGTTCGTCAAGGAGTTGAGCTTCAAAGGGTTCGAGGTAGAGACGCGTACGGCTTCGTTCGTGGCCTCGACGGAGATCCAAGATGCTGACGGTGACATCGTCGAGCAATCTTGGCGGCTCGAGCGCTACAAGCGTAACCCGGTGGTGCTGTTCGCTCACGACAATCGGAGCTTGCCTATTGGAAGAGCGAGCGAAGTCGAGGTGAAGGACGGCCAGTTGGTAGCGGACATCACGTTTGCGTCGGCCGAGGCCAACCCGCTCGCTGAGAACGTGTGGAAGAGCGTGCAGGAGGGGACGTTGCGGGCGGTGAGTGTTGGGTTCCGGCCTCATCAGATCAAGAGCGAGCGCCGCGACGACAAAGACGTGTACCTGCTCGGCGACAATGAGCTGTACGAGATCAGCGTTGTTCCGATCCCGAGCAATCCCGAGGCGCTTGCGCGCATGAAAGCTCTGGCCATCGAGATCGTCACTGAGGCCGCGGTGCCCTATCAGGCGCATAAGCCGGTGGATGGCGGGCGGTGGAGTGGCTCGACAGCCGAGAAGAGCATCAAGGCATGGGCTACGACCGACGGCACTATCGACTGGGCGAAGTACCGCAAAGGGTTTGCTTGGTACGACGCCGCAGCCAAGGACAAGCAGGGATCGTACAAGCTGGTTCACCACATGGTGCAAGACGGTGACCTTGTCACAGTGCGCGGCGGCGTCATTGCCGCTGGCGGTGCAGTGAGTGGCTCGAGGGGGGGGGTAGACATTCCCGAGGGCGACGTGGCAGCGGTCAAGGCACACCTCGCCAAGCACTACAAGCAGTTCGACCTGACCCCGCCGTGGGAGCAGGACAACAAAACCGCCAACGGCGGAATGGAGAAGGAAATGGACATCGAAGAGACCGAGAAGGAATTGAACGTCGAAAAGGCGAAGGTCATCGCTCTGCAAGAGCGGTGCGCAACCCTCGACAAGGCCCTCGCAGACGAGCGAGCGAAGGTCAAGGCGTACGAGATCAAGGAGGTCGAGGGGCAAGTCGACGCTCTCATCGGCACGAAGATCGCTCCGACCGAGAAGGCTGGCTTGCTGAAGCTCGCCGGGCTCGACCGTGGGCTCTTCGACGAGCAACTCGAGGCCATCACCGACCGGCCAGACATGCATCACATGAAGACGGTGGTCGGACCGGACCCCAACCCCAACAGCCTCCCTGCCGCCGTGGGTGACAACGGTGCCGGCTTCGAGGCTCTGGTCGGCCAGATCGGATGAAGGAGACTGAGCAATGAGCACTGCAACCGTCAAGGTTGGTTTCGCGACCATCGGCACCTACACGGTGGCGGCGGGTCAAACTGCAACTCTGGGCATGGGCGCGATCCTGAGTGGCGCCGATGACGCCGTGGCCACCGCGGGCGCCAACAGCGACCTGTGCATCGGCATCTTCCGTGCTTCCGCTATCGCGGCGGCACGTGTGGACGTGACCCACTTCGGTCCCATCGAGCGTGTGCTCGTTGGTACCGGAGGTGCCACGCGGGGAGCGAAAGCGCAAATCTTGGTGGACGGGTTCGCCAATGCCGCCGCGCACGCTGCGGGCGCGACCGTGCAATCCATCTACGGCATCTTCATGCAGAGCGGGGTCGCGGGCGACCGGGTCGGCATGATGCTCTGTGCCGGCAACCGCGAGAGCGCGTGACGAAGGAAGGATGAAGACATGACCACCATCACTGGCGGCGAGACCGTTCGGAAGACCATCGCGCTGAGCGATACCGACATGAAGGAGGTCAAGCGCCTCCTGAGCCGTGGGTCCCACCTCACCGAGGAGGACGTTCGCACCGTAGATCCACGCGTCAAGGCAAAGGTCGACGCGTATGAAGACTACATGGATCGCATCAAGGCGGTCATGTTGTCTTCCAGTCCGCGCGTTCAAGCCGAGTTGGCCCGTGCCAACAAGGGCTTCACCGACCTGCGCAGCAAGGACATCGCCCCGGCGACCGTCCACCAAAACGCGACCCTGAGCAGCATGAGCGTTCAGTACGCCAATGAAGCATACATCGGCGAGATGCTCTGCCCAGAGCTTCGCGTTGGCAACCAGACCGGCGTCTACTACATCTATGGTCAAAGCGATCGGATGCAGTACCCGGACGATGAGCTGGGGCCACGCAGCCGAGCGAACGAGATCCAGGAGACTCGCACGACTGGGACGTTCGCCTGCGTGCCGTACGGCTACGAGAACTTCGTCTCGGCGATGACTCTGGCCAACCAGGATGCACCGCTCGACGAGATGATCGACTTGCAGGAAGCCATCCTCGAGGGGCTCGCTTTCCGACGCGAGCTTCGTACCGCCACGCTGTTCACCACGGCTGGCAACTACGGCGCGAACACCGTGGCCATTCAGGCGGCGAATGCATGGAACACCAATACCGGCGGTGACCCCATTGCTGACCTGCAAGCGGCCCTGGCGAACATCTGGCAGGGCCGTGGCCCCAGCGACATGAACTTCTTCTCGTCGCTCACGGTCTACAACGTTCTGAGCCGTCATCCGGCGATCCTCGACCTGTTCAAGTACAACGGATCGAGCCCCGGGCTAGCAACCCCGGACATGATCGCGCGGTGGTTCGACGGCACTCGCTACCTCGTTGGCAAGGCGCGTCAGGATGCCACCAACGAGGCGACCGCGGCGACCTACACCCGTGTGTGGGGCGACGTGTTCGGCATGGTGCGCGTGGCTCGCCGGGCGAGCATCCGCAACGCGGCCTTCGCCTACACGTTCCGCCACGGCGCTCCCATCTCGCTCCAGTGGTTCGACGAGAAGGTTGGCCATGGCGGCGGCTACAGCGCCAAGGTGAGCGTCTCGGAGCAGCATGCCGTCGTGGCAGCTCCGACCGGCTACCTCATCACCGCACCGACGCCGTGAGCAAGAAGTCCTTCCTGGAGCCACGCCCGGAACTTGGCAGCCTTCCGGGCGTGGCTGTTTCGCTGAAGCCGGATGGCTACAGCCGCTGGCTCAACCGCACCCCACGGGGCATTGCCCGCCCCGTGGGAGGTATCCCCATTGCCTACTGGCCTCCTGGTATAATCCTATTGCTGCCCAATCGGGTGGCTAGGGATGCACTCGACTTGGGGCTGACGTTCAAAGGCGAGGTCGGATGACGTATATCGTCCAAGCTGACATCGAGAACCGCATCAGCGCCGAGGTCGTACGTCAGATCCTCGACGACAACCTCGACGGCACAGTAGACGCCAACCCTCTTGCTCGCGTCATCGCTGACGCCGAAAGCTACGTCGAGGGATTCCTGCGCACGGTCTATGATCTTACGGTCATCCGTGCGCTTGGCGTGACCGTGCCCAACGAGGTCAAGCGGCTCTGCCTCGACGTGGCGGTGGCGTATCTGTTCGACCGGTTTCCTGAGTACGTGCGCGCCGACGGGGACGGGCTGCTCGAGCGCGCGCGGCGCGATCTGACGGACCTGCATAAGGGACTAACTCGGCTTGACATCGTGGGCACGCCCGAGCCTGCGGCCAATCGCGGCGGCGTGGTCCAGTCCGACGATCCGGACAACCCAGATCCAGCCGACAAGTTCTTCCTCTATCCAGACTCGATGGGGATCTTCTAATGTTCCACAAACTGAACACCCAGGCAGCGCTCTACCCGGCCGAGTATACGCGTACCCTCGTGGCTGGCCAACTGGGAGACGCGGACGGGATCAAGCTCAGCTTCGCTACTCCCATTGCGCCCGCAACCTACTCGGGCGTCACGCTCGACGGCGCGTTGGCCGGCCCCGGTCCTGCGTCCCTGCTGGTAGCTGTGCCGTTCCGCGTGACGGTTGCGACCAGCGCAAGCGTTGGCACATACAACACGGCCGATCCCATCGTCGTCACGGGAACGAACGAAGACGGCGTGGCACAAGCCGAGAGCATCTACCTCACCCAAGCCAACGGCAATGAAACGGTGTCGACCGTGGCAGGGTTCCTGACGGTCATCTCGGTTGCGTTCCCTGCTCAAGTCGACGCCCTGGGGGCCATCACCATCGGAAGCGGTGACGCGTGGATGCAGCGTGTTGCACGGCTTGTGCGCGCGGGCTCCATTGGCAACATCGTCGCCATGTATGAAGACGGCAGCACGGACACGTTGCCGTGTCAGTTGGCCGAAAAGCATGACGCGTTCCTAACTGGGCTGTCGAGCACCTCGACGTCCTGGCCGATCACCTTGTACTTCTGATGCCGAGCGAGACGAGCGCGGTCGGTGGGCTGACTCTACCCATCCCGGCGGGGGTGGCCGGGGCACGGCTTACCGATCCGGTGCTCGACATGGTGCTCGACTTCGCCGCTTGGTACATCAAAAACGCTCTCGACGCGCGGCTGGCAATGCTGCTGCCGGCCGGAGACATCGTAGATGCATGTCCGACTGCCAACCGGTTCCGGTTTGACCCTACCGACCCGCAGGGGGTCAAGGTGCTCATGCCGCTGCCCTCTCTGTTCGTGTACTGGGAGGGGTTGAGCAAGGGGGTGCCGTTCACCACGATGCACACGTACCGTGTGCGCGAGTTGCAGGTGCTGTACTGCTACGAAGAGCTTCCGAGCCAAGCGAGCAAGGTGGAGCGCATCGGCTGGGCAAACGCGGTCGATGCAGCCTGGCACAAGATGAGTGAGAGGCAGGCGCACTCGTCTTATACGCCCTCTGGGGGGGCTGTGGGCATGACCCCCTCCCAGGCATTGGCTGCCCTTGGAGTCGTCGACTGGAGGTACCTGGGGGGCGAGCAAGGGCGGTTTGGCATCGATGAAGGTCCGCATGCAGCGCGAAGGGCCAAGAGGACCTCGGGGCGGGATTGGCCGAGCGTGCGGGGCAAGTTCGAGGTCTGGGAGCGCATCGAGCCGATGACGATGGAAGATCCGACCGACGTGCTCGGCGACGGGTTGGTAACCTTCAACGTGGGCTGTGAGTCGGACGAGACGGTGCCGCTCATGGAACGTGTGCTGGATGCTCCCGACGGGAGCGAGGAACTGTAGATGGCGTACCCGAGACGTGCGGCCACGATCATGGTCTCGAAGGCTCTCATGGGTTCTTCGACCGGCCCGAGCATCCCCGAGTACAACGTCCCGCTCGACACGCCCCGGCTCTACCGCTGGGTGGTGGGCTCGAGCGCAACGGCAGACACGCTGACGGTCCTTGCTGCTTCCGGTGGCACCGCGGGGCGGTGGCTGCTGGTGCGGGACAGCATCAAGGGAACGGATCTTACCGACGCGGATGAGACGCTGACGGTGGGGCAGAACTTCTACCGCCAGTTGCCGGCTTTGGTGCCGCTGACGGTCAACCGGGTCAAGACGCTGTCGACGACAAACGCGGCAGCGGGAGACATCATCCACATCACGCGGCTAGGGCTCGGGGCGTTTACGATGGCGATCGTGAACGGTGGGCCGGCCGCGGGAACATTGTTCACGCTACCCATATCGGCGGCGTGGTGGTGCAAAGCGTACTTCGACGGAACCAACTGGCTTGCGCATAGCGCCGGTCAGATGCCGTGAGGGAGACCATGAAGAGATACATCATCGTCGAGGGAGTCAAGGGCACCCTCGTGTCGGATCCTGCCAGCAGCGATCCAAACCGGTACGTTGGGCAGATGCGCAAGGTGCTTCCCGACGGTCATGTGACCATATCTCTTGCCGAAAGGTACGAGCCTGTCGTGGTGGCATGCGAGGAGTGCTTGGCGTTGCTCAAGGCCGTGAAGAGCGGCACTTTGAAGCAACATGGTAGCCTCATCCTCGCTGAGGACGTCAGTGCCGCTTTCGCGGCGTTCAACAAAGGGACTGAGCAATGACTCTCACCGGAATCGACCCCAATGACCCTACGCCGGCAACTCGGCGTGAGTTGATCTTCGGCGCTGGCTTGTCGAGCGGGGGCGCGAGCCGTGATGTGGTGCTCTTCGGAGGGTGCACGGTTGCACTTCCGAGCACGTGGGACACGGCAGACACCGTTGGCACTGTAGTAGCCAGTGATGCCGATTGCCTGATGCGGTTCGGTCAACGCAGCGAGCTGTATCGGATGTACCGGTCCTATGTTGCCATCGACCCAGGCGCGAACATCTACTGCGTCCCCGTCACGGCACCCGCTGTAGGTCCGGCCGCTGGAGTCTGCACGTTGACCTATGTTGGCACGTGCACGACGCCGACTACCCAAGAGATCACCATCCAAGGGGCGACAGTCACCGTGCCTATTGGTGTTGGTGACACCCCTACGATCATCGCGGCGGCCGTCGCGGTGACCATCAACGGGGCGGACGACGGCAAGCTCGAGGTGACGGCAACGTCGGCATTGGGGGTAGTGACCATCACGAGCGTTGCCCTCAACGTCCGCGCCCAGCACATCATTGGAACAATTCTCATTCCTACTGCTGGTATTCGGATGCGGTTCCAGTCGATAACCAACGTCACGTGTACCAAGGCCGTGACCGTTCTTGCTGCTGGTGTGGATAGCCTTCACACGGCGCTTGGGAACCTCGACACCACCGAGTTCTACTACCACGTCACGCCAAAGCACACGACCGCGGGGGCGGGTCCGGCCATTGGAGACATCGCTCCTCTTGGCGCCACAGACGGCGGCATTGGAGAGCATACGGCATATCTTGCCACGCAAGCTTTGCCCATCAACGGCAAGGACCAGGTGCTCGTTGCCGCGCTGGTGGGAACACAGGCACAGCACACGGCTGTGACGACTTCAGCGCTCATCAACAGCGTGCGAGCGTTCTTCTTCAGCCAGGAGAACAGTGACTCGACGCCGGCCATGATTGCTGCGCACCACGCGGCGCTCGTGCGAAGCCGGCAGATCGCTCACCCAGCATCCAACTTCGCAGGCTACACCAACACGGACTCAACCATCTACAAGATGGCTCCTCCATTCAATGTGGCCGACCGGCCGACGGCGGCCGAGATCCGAGCGGACCTCAACAACGGCGTTTGCCCCATTGCTTGCACGTCCAACGGCAAGCCCTATCTCGTGCGGTTCATCACCTCGCGCTCGATGGCCGCCGATGGCACCTCGCACGACTACCGGGCGCGCCCGGGACATGTCACGAGTGTTCTGGACTTCACCTGGGGTGTCATCAAGGCGCGGTGGTTGACGACCAAGCAGCCGTTCGTGGCGGCCGACCCGACCGAGGGGCAGAAGCCCACGGTCAAGACCAGCACGCCGGGCTACCTCAAGGCGCTCATCTACAACGTCATCGACGACTTGGCGAGCAACAAGCCGCTTGGCCGCTACGATGGCCCCATTCTCGCCCCCGACAAGGTGGCTCAGATGAAGGCGAGCGTGCGGACGGGCGAGATTGCCGCGGGCCTCACCGCCGCCGCGGACTTCTTCGCAGTCGAGCACCTGTACAAGGGCGAGTTCATGCTCCGTGAGACGGGCGAGAGCTACTAGGAGGTTGCTGTGTCGATTTACAACCAAATCTACCTCACCATCAACGGGATCAAGCTTGCCGAGAACACGACCATCGAAACGTCTCTCGATGCTGACATCCAAGACGTGATGACCATCGTGGACGGCTGGAAGGGCATCACGCCCGCCCCAACCACGCGCACGGTAACCGCCGCCAACGTCGTTCCACTGACCGGGGCCGAGTTTCCTTTCGAGAAAGCGATGTTGAACAACTGGCCTATCGAATTGCTTCTCGAAGAGGGCAATACCGGCAAGAAGTGCATGACCCAGGGCTACATCACGAACGTCCCGCGGTCGGCGGGTGTGGGGCAAACGACCACGATCAGCTTCACGTTCAAGGGCTTCCCGGCACTCTTCGAGTGAGCCCATGGCTATCTACGGCCAAGTCTACCTCTTTGTGAACGGGATAGCCCTGGCCGAGAACACAACCATTGAGTCGTCGTTAGAGTCTGACGCGCAAGATGTTTTCACGACGGTGCTCGACTGGGCCGGCATTACACCGGCCCCCATCGTGCGCACCGTGACAGCATCGAACGTGATCCCTTTGGCCGGAGTCGAGTTTGACTTCGAGCAGAAGATGATCGACCGAGAAGAAGTCGAGATCATGCTGCAAGAGGGCGGCTCCGGCAAGAAGTGCATTTCCACGGGATTCATCACGAACGTCCCGCGGTCGGCGGGTGTGGGGCAAACGACCACGATCAGCTTCACGTTCAAGGGCGAGCCGAGCAAGTTCGAGGGAGGCCTCCTTGGCTAGGGTTTTCGGCCAAGGGTTCATTTCCATCGACGGCGAGCTCGTGGCCGAGAATGTAAGCTACCAGACGACCCTCGAGCGTAGCAACGTGGCCGACGTCTACAGCATCACCGGCAACTTCGAAGGAACTGACGTTGGCCCTCTCGTGCGAATGGTGAGCGCTGAGAACATCCAGGGGACGGGCCTTCTCTGGGAGACGGTGGAGCAGATGTACTTCGAGGGCCGGAAGCTTTTCCTCGAGGTGCAAGACGTGAGGGGGTGGCGGTTCATCTCCGAGGGCCGGTTCGTGTCTATGTCGAGGGCGGGCGGGGTGGGGCAGACTCAAACCGTCTCGTTCGCTTTCCGCGGCACGCCGACAGCGATGGCGTGAAGCCTCCCTTCCACGTCTCACCTGACGTCTTGTTCCGGCGGATGCTGGAGTTGCCTCGCCCCTCGAAGGCCATCCCCTACCGCATCAGGGGCGCCGAGCATGTCCCGCTCATCGTCCGTTCCGTGACTTGGCATGACGAGGTGGATGGCACGATGCTCTCGTACATCCAACGCGCCTTGTGGACCCAAAACGGGCAGGCGTTCAGCACCTCGGAAGAGGTGGGAGCTTTGGCCGAGAACGAGGTTGCGGAGCTAGCCAACGTTGTCGCTGAGGCTCTTTTCGAGGTGAGCCCCAGCTACCAGCGGACGGACTGGCCGGAGTGGGTCGAGCAGCTCAAGATCGGAGCAGTCGATTACCGCAACCTGACCGTGGCGATAGCTCTCGCGGACTGCGTAGATGAGGGATACGGAGCGACGCGACCTCACCCCGAGAGATACTGGGGAGTGAGGCCCTGCGACTTGACAGACGGCCAGCGCATGGCCGCGCATGCTGCCCTCGTGGTGGTGAATCGGATGCGCGAAGAACAACGAGAAGCAACCAAACCAAGCCCTGGCCCCCGAAGAGCGCCAGGGCGTTATTGATTTTGTATGGCCGAATCCAAAAGCGCATTGGTCCTTGCCATCGAGTCTCGACCGCGCAAGGCGTACCCATTCACCGTCCAGGGGTTCTTCGGTTTGGCCGATCAGCCAATCCACCGGATTGCCATCCGGGTGAACACGAAGCTCGAGCAGGACAACGCCATTGCGGCAGCCTATCAAGTGGTCAACAAGACCGCCGAGCATGCGGGCGACCAAGCCAAGAGTGACAGTGACTTGTTGCTCGACGCCAAGGCTATCCACGTGCTGTTCCACGCTTGTCGACGGTGCGAGACGGGGGACGAGGAGCAGGGCTACAAGTACAATGCCTTCCCCGGCCCCCAGTGGATGCGCGAGCACATGACGACCGACCAACTGGCGGTGCTGCTCAACCTCTACAACGAGGTTCGGCGCAGCGAGGGCCCAACTCGGTGGGAGGTGACCCTGGAGCAGGTGGACGCGCTCGCTGTGCTGTGCGCTGAGACGGCCGACAACGACATCCCCGAGGCGGTGTTGGCGTCGTGCTCACGGGAATGGATGACGCAGGCGTTTGTGCTGCTCAGCCTTCGGCTGAAGGAGCTTCGAGATGGGCTGGACAGTAAACTGGTCAGCAGTGAAGAAGATGCACCGGCAACGTCTGGAGACGCTGACGAACGTGCCGAAGACGTTGGCGGAGGAGGTGCAGAGAGCAGCGGAGGATGAGAAGGACGAGCACCCATACGACAACTACACCGGAGACCTCGAAGGGAGCACTCGCGCCGAGGTAGTGTCACCTGGTGACCCTTGTCAAGTGGACCTGATAATGGACTCTACCCACCACGGTAAGCTCTTTTCGTCCTATGCCAGCGTGGTGGTTGACAACAATCGATCTACCTTCCATGAGCAGGTAGAGAGAACCAAGGCCCGCTTGGCCAACCGATTCAAGTAGAATGGCTAAAGTATGCTACACCTTCGTCGCATCTGGCCACCGAGAGGTGGCCAAGGCCATTGGTGACATCACCACTGCTGCGGAGAAGAACGCGGCGGCAATGCGGCACAGTGGACAGGTAGCGCAGCAAACGGCACAGCGGAGCCGCAGAGATGCGCGAGCATGGCAACAAGAGTATGTTCGCGGTAAGCGCCCAACCGAGGCTCCTGGGGAGCAGGTGGCCAGGAACCAAGAAAAGGCGGCCAAACGCAGGTCGGCTACGATAGCCTCGGGGGAGAGGCAGGATGCTGCGGAGTCACGGAAGCGTCGAGCGTCAACGCGAAGAGAAGAAACCAAGGCACTGGAGAGCAGCGTTCGGGCAACGGAAGCCAGTGGACGTGAGAAGCTCAGAGCACTCAAAAGGCACGCTGCCGACGAAGCTGCTATCGAACGTCGTGCTGCCAAAGCGACTGCCCGCGCTCAGGCCGATCGCCGGCAGGCTTGGCGAAACTTCGGCGACAAAGCAGTAACTGCTGGGGTTCTGGGGATAGGCATTGCGGGCGCCGTAGCTGCTCGGTACACCGGGCGAGCGGTTCGAGAGAACTGGGACCTCGAGGCCCAGGCCGCCGGGATTGCCACCAGGGGCTCACTGGGGGCAAAGCGGTTGTCGACGGGAGCGGTGGCCCGGCAGCTTCAAGAGACGGCCGCAGCGACGCCCGGGGTCAAGGCGGAGGACATTGGCGCGGGGGTGCAGGCGTTCATCACCAAGATCGGTAAGGGCAAAGAGGCCATGGGGTTTCGCAACATCATGGCTACCATGGCAAGCGCGACAGGAGGGAGGGCCGAAGACATCGGGTCAACGATGGCTGACCTCTACTCCAAGTTCGGCATCACCAAGAAAGGTGAGATGCAGGACATCCTTGCGCGCTTGCATGTTCAGGGCAAGACGGGCGCATTCGAATTGCAGGACTTTGCCAAGTATGCCCCGCGCGTCTTCTCAGCTGCGCGAGTGTTCGGCGCCGAGAAAGGAGTGGAGGGAGCAGCCACCATCGGCGGTCTCATGCAGATGATTCGCGGGACCGTAGGCTCGGGCGCTCAAGCCGCAACCGGTGTCGAGAACATGCTCCAGACTCTCATCAAGAAGTCGGCGCCCATCAAGCAAAAGCTTGGTGTCAGCGTGTTCGACAAAGAGGGCAAGGCCAGGAAGCTTCCCGACATCCTCGCGGAGATTGCAGCTGCCGGCAAAGGTGATGTCAGGGCGACAGCAGGCATCTTCACGGAGCGCGGCCAAAAGGCAATGAATGCTTTCCTGCTGAAGTTCAAGGAACTGAAGGACGAAGGCAAGTCCTCGGCCGATGCTCTGAAGGCGCTCAAGACGGCCATCCAAGACGCCATCGACGCGCCAGGCGCATGGGAGGAGTCACTGCGTGACGCTGCCCAGAACCAAGACACCATGGCTGCTCGTCTTACGGCAGCCTGGGAAGGGTTCAAATTGGCCATCAGCAAGGATGCCGGTCCGGCAATCAATAGCTTCGTAACCGCTTTGACAGATTCCGGTCTTGCCCCAGCAGTGGCTAGCTTCGTCGGAGCAATTGCTAGTGGCGCCGGAGACATCGCCAAAGGGTTCATGGCGATTGTCGGTTACCTGAAAGACAAACTGGGGACCGGTCCAACGGAACTCGAGAAGGAGAGAGCGGCAAAGAAGAAAAAAGCAGAGGAGGAGCTTGCGACTGCTATGAAGGCGCTCGTGGGTCCGCGGCCCCTTGGGACCGCCGAGGAAGAAGTTGATATTGGCGCGAAAGCTCACGTAGCAATAAGCGCAGCCCGGGAGAAACTGGAGCAGCTTCAATACACCGAGGGAGGCGAATACTCCCCGATGTCTCCCGAGGCATTCATGGATATCGCGACAAAGAAGCTTGCCGACTACGAAGACGCAATGGTATTGCGTGACATGGCACTGGGCGGCGAGCGGTTTTCCGAGCGTCCATGGGGCATGGGGACGATCCCTGCCGAAGTAGAAAGTGCTTACGAGAGGCTTCTGAATACCGTTGTAGGCTCTCGCACCGACAAGGGCTCGATGGGACGGGCATATCAGGCGGCGCTGGGGGAAAATGTTGTCAGGGTTGAGGGAGAAGAGGTGTCAAGGGTTCTCTTCCCGGGTATCGCGGATTCGGCGAAGGAATTGACCACGGCGCTTAACGAAGCCGCCGAGGCAGCCAAGGCATTAAAGGGTCTTGCTGCTTCTTTCCCCTATACCCCTGCTCCTTCTCAGCCCGCGGGCGGTGGAATGAGTTATGCTCCCACTGTTTGGCTTGGGGACGTGAAATAAGTAATGCTACAGCCCACAAACGCCCTCAACGCCATCCCATCGCTGCCGCCTATGACGTGGCGCGGCGAAGTGGCTCCGCCGTATGACACGGCTAACACCAGTGGCGCCCACCAACAGGCCGAGCGTCGGTTCCCGTACATCAACGGTGCGAGTCACGACAATGTGGGCCGTGATCCGCTTCAGATGCCGTTCAGGCTGTACTTCCTGAATAGCTTACGGGACGGGTTGTTCCCCGCGCTGTTTTTGCGCTGGCGAGATGCATACATCCTCGACGGCAGTGCTGGTCCGCTGACTCACCCACTGTTCGGCGATATGGTGGCGCGCCCGACTACGTGGAACATTGAGCTCGCAGCCGAGAAAACCAGTGGAGTCGTCGTGGATGTGTCTTTCGTTGAGACGTTCGATGACATCCCACCTGCCTCGCAGTTCGCTGCAATAACCCCTTTTGCTGAGTTGGCACAAGCTGCGGACGCTGGCATGACCGAGCTTGACATCGAGTGGCCAACGGGCGAGCGCACAACGTCTATCTCGGACCTCTTGAAGCAGGTACAAGGGGCAGTGTTCTCAACTCGGCTCACGATGACCGGGATGGTCAACCAGGCCATCGGGACGCTCGACCGGATTGTCGACGACCTTGATGACATCACCGACCACGAGAAGTGGTCGGTGCAGAACAACGTCAAGGAATTGCGCAATCGGCTGGTAGACTTCAAAGACAAGTTCGCTGCCAAGTCGCGCAAGACCAACATCGAGGTGCTTGCGGTAGATTCGACTCTCGACAACCTTGTGCGGGTTCACAACACGGTGGCTGACCTCATCGCTTTGAACCCAACCCTGCTTTCCAGACCGACCATCAAGAGGGGCACCACGGTGCTGTTCTTCGCAGAGTGAGCGATGAGCGAGCGAAACCGCGCCAAGCTGCGTCTGGTGTTTGAGGACGGAACGGAGTTTTCAACTTGGGATAACGCGACTATCCGGGAAAGTTACACCGATCCACTTGGAAGCTATAGCTTTACGGTAACCCCCCCCAGAGTACGCATTCCCGAGTATGACGATGCGTTCGCCAAGGGGAGCATCATCAAGTTCTATCTGGACACCGCATTACAAGCCACGGTTGTCATTACCACGAAGACAACGACTATAGGGACGGGAGGAGTCGTATTTCAAATCCAGTGCAAGACGTTGCTGTGCACCCCATACGAAGGAAGCGTTAGCCCAGATGCGGTAAGGGTGTATACGGCCGACACGGCCGTAAGTGACGTCATTCTCGAAGTGTTGAAGCCTTACGGGTTCTTTGGGCCATTGCGGCTAGAATCGGTTTTTGACGTGTCGTTGAAAACCGGTAAGGCGTTGCCGTCATGGGGGGTTCCGCCGCCATCGTGGCTAATGGAGGAACTGAAGCACAGAGAGGCCCAGCCACAGCCAAGCGAAACGGCGTACGGATATTGCTCGCGCATTTGCTCTCGCGTTGGAACAATCCTACACATTAACCCGGATGGCGTGCTCGTGTTGTCGAGACCAATCTACAACCAACTGGCCGCATACTCGCTCATTGGTGGTGCCACTAGCGAAAGCGCCGATATGATGTTTGGCGAGATTTCAATCACCGACACGAACGAGGATCAGTTTTCGGAAGTCGTCCTCCTTGGAGAAGCACCGGACGACAAGGGGCAGAAAAGAGCAAACCGGCCGTCTCATACGGTTTGCACTCCAGAGGGAGTGCCTGAAGAGGTCTTCGAAGCGCCAGCAGATGACCCGCCCCCTGTCGCCGTCATTCCAATGAAACGCAAGTCATACCGCGTATGGTTAGCCGAAAACCCCACGGCTGCGGACATACCATTTAGCGACTCGCCGGGGTGGTTGTTCCAGCAAACGAGGGCGCGCTACCGCGGATTTGGCCAGGTTGGATACAAGCCGAAGATTGTTGTAGACAAACGTACCCGCGATCAAAATACTGCTTTGCGGATGGCAGTTCTTGCCATGAGCAGTCGCGCCGCAAATGCATACCAAATTCAGTGTTCCGTTGATGGCGCCTACGCCGCCACCGGAGCAGTGTGGGCAGTAAACACCATGGCCTCGGTGAGTATCCCAATCTTGGGTATCAATGAAGACATGTGGATCTTCGACAAGCAACTTACCGTGTCTCGGGGTAATGCCCAAGTGACAACGTTGACACTTATCCCGAAGTACGCCCTGCTGCTGGATGCGGCCTACGCATGACTGTCCTCTCAACCTACGGCGCGTTCCGCTGGACGTTCTCGGTGGGGCTAGCTTTCGAAGCTGGCGACGAGTTGTTCGACAACGCCCCGCTGCCGGACACCATCGAGTGCTCGGTGACCAACCTCGTGACTCGGGGAGTTAGGCCCGGGATGAGGCTTGAAGTCACGGGCTCGGGCGCCGGCAACGACGGTGTGCATCTCATCGCTGGAGTAGCCGAGCATCTGCTGACGATGGACACGTCAGTAGCGCTCAACTACGAAGCGCTGTTGTCGCAAAAGACGTGGTACGTGTACGACCTCGACGGGCATCGACTGTGGCCCGCAAGCTATGTCCGCATGGCCGGGTTCAGCGACGGGTTCACTCAAATCAATGACTGGAACTCGCTCAATAACTACGTCCAAATCTACCCCGCCGGGTACACGGCGGACGCTGCCAAAGGCGTTGCCGAATATAACTGGTACTTGAGCCAACGGACAGACATCCCCAGCAGTCAACCAATTGCTATCGTGCAATACCCAGATACTCCAACGCAATCATTTAGTGGCATCGCAAGGTTGAACCTTGCCGGGATGGCAGTCGGTAATCCTGTTTCATCGGACCAACGGCGGAATGGGACTAAATATTGCCACCTCTATTGCCAAAAACTCAGCGCTGGAGCGGGTCAGTACGGCATTCAGTGGCTCGACCTGTCAAGGGAGCTCGGCTAATGTTCATCGGGGTCGAAGACATCGTCCAGAGCACCGCCGAGGGGGGGGAGATCCGAGTTACCCTTGGCGACTCCCGAGCCGACCTCGGCATTGCCCCAAACACTCCCATCTGGGGCGGTGGCGGCTTCATCAGCCGGCCGGCTGACCCCGGCGAAGAGGGCGCCGCCCAGGGGCTCTACATCAACGACGGGAACAAGCGTCGCATCATTGCGTGGCGGGACAATCGGTTCGCGACGAAAGCGGGCTCGCTCGAGCCCGGAGCGAGCGCCATCGTGTGCGACCGCGACGCCCGCGTGATGGTCAAGAGCACCAACAACCTCGTGACACTCTACAGCGTCAATAGTCAAGACGGCGACAGCAGCATGATGGTGTCGGTTGATGGCTCCACGGGCGAGATCACCATTGCCTGTGGGGCATCGTTCATCACCATGACCAAGACCTCAATCGCGCTGGTCGTGGGGGGGAAGACATCGCTATTGCTGGATGAGTTTGGCGCATACATCTCTGGCGCAGAGTGCTGCTTGAGTGCGGCCAGGGGCAGCATCGGTCTCATGCCCGGCGGTGCCCCAGCGATCATCCCCCCCACCAACGGCATTCAGTACGGCCCCGCCATCGGCATTCCTTCGACCAGTTGGGTGATTGCTCCGTGAGAATTCATGAGCCTGTGCAGCTTCAACTTGGCTCTCCCGGGGTTTCCAACCATCCCTGTCCCGTCGCTGCCGTTCAAGCTGCCATCGTTGCCGACGCTGCCAGACGTTGGCTTCGACCTGAGCTTCAACCTGGCTCTCCCGGGGTTTCCAACCATCCCTGTCCCGTCGCTGCCGTTCAAGTTGCCGCCGCTGCCGACGCTTTTCTGCCCCATCGATTGACATGCCCATCATCCCAGGTTCAGTAGTCGTATCCCCGGCGGGTGTCGTGAGCAGCGGGACACTCACTCCGCCACCGGCCTTGGCCGACAACACCGCGAGGGCCATCTTGGCGGAGCTCGTGGCGCACTTCGGAGACGACAACGACCAGGGAGACCTGAAGTTCACGATGCCCTCGGGGGCAGGCGCGTACCTGCTACTCCGGGGACTGGCCATCTTGGCGAACCGCATAGGCGCTGTTATTGCTCAACCCTCGCGAACGCCAGTAGATAACTTAGTTGATCCATACACGGTGCTCATTTCAGACGTGTTGATAGCGAAGACGGCGATCGGCGCGGGCGGTGACACTATCACCATCCCCAACAACTCGACGCTTCGAGACGGCCGCAGCATCACGATCAAGGATGAGAGCAAAACCGCGGCAACGAAAAATATCACCATCGTTGCGACTGGCCTCACCATTGACGGCGCGGCCAACTATGTCATCAACACCGACTGTGGTAAGGTGACGCTATACAGCGACAACACCACGTGGTTCACGCGATGAGCTACACGACGGGCCCCTACGCGCGCTTTACGACTCTTCCGGTCCCCGCCCGCCCCCTGGTAAGCTCTGCGCGCAACATTGACTTCCCAACGCTCCGGTACACCATTGACGACGTAACCGGCGGGTACGAACGGATGTCTCCGGTCGTACAACAAGTGATGCTCCTCATTCTCGGCAACACCACTACGCCGAAGTTCAACACCGAGCAGGACAGGAACGCGACCAAGCAGTCTATCGAGGCAGCGCTTGCGCCGCTCACTGCGGCCCCCAATCCCACGATTCGGCTCGTTGAAGTGAGCATCGAGCGCGACGCGGCGGGTAGCGCCAGACGGTTGGTAACCTTCACAGATCTAACCCGCGACAGCGGCAGTGACGTAACGGTGCAAGTCTGATGAGTATCCCTATTGTAGCCAACGCCGAGTATCCGACCCCGCAAGAGATGCTCGCCGGGCTTCTCTCGGAGTACCGGTATGGGTACAATCGCATCGGCGTCACGGTCAATGTGGCAAAGGGAACCGAGCCCTACATTCGTTACCAAGCGCTTGCCAACCGGCTGAGCATCGCCATCGAGAACAACCGGCTCGCCCTGGCCGACATTTCTCCGCTTGACGCCGCGGGCGACGCGCTCGAAGAGTTGTGCAGCACCTATGGCGTAGCCCGTCGTCCGGCTTCATTTGCTGCCGGGCTCGTCAAGGTGGCTACCACAGCGGCAACGCTTATCCCGTCCGGTTATCAGTGTACGGCCCCTAACGGGATGCAGTATCGCACGACTACGGCAGTAGTGGTAGTCGCCGGAGATAATGTTGCGGTGCAGGCCGTGACAACCGGCACGACGAGTAACATTGCCTCGGGCACAGTACTCACTTGGGACTCGGCGGCGCTTTCGACCCTGAACCAGAACTGCACAGTTACCAGCGGTGGCATCGACGGGGGCACCGAAGAAGACACTGACGAGGAACTACGCCAGCGCCTCATCAGGCGTCTTTCGTTCCCCCAGGTAGGTGGGAACACGGCCCAGGTGGCCGGCTTCGCGGAAGACGCCTCCTCGGCCGTGCAAGCGGCATTCGTCTACCCGGCAGCGAGGGGGCCTGGTAGCTACGATGTGGCGCTTGTCGCCGAAGGCACCGACACGGACAACGATCGCGCTCTCAACTCGGTCACGGTGAACAATGTGGCGTCGGCCATCCTTGGCAACATGCCCGGCAACGCCGATCTGAACTGCACGACCGTGGCCGAGCAGCGCATCGACGTCATCATGGCTCTGTCGCTTCCGCTACCCATCAACGCGGGCGGGGCTGGTGGTGGTTGGCGTGACGCTGTACCGTGGCCAAGCACACTCAGCACGGATGCGGGTGTGCTGCCGCGTGTTACGGCGTTCAACTCAGGGACGTTCACGGTGAACACTACAGTGGCCCCAGGTGAGCCTCCCCAAACAGCAATGCGGTTTGGTATTTGGGATCCGCTTACATTCACCATGCATGAGTACACGGTGGCGGGCCCCATTGGCGGCGGCTCAGGAGCGTACACGTTCACAACCACAGGCGGCAACACGTCATGGCTCGAAAACCTCAATCTGACCACGAACTACCGATATCTTTCGGCTGGGTGCGTCAATCTTGCGAGCTACGCAGATGAGTACTTGTCCGGAGTACGCCTGCTAGGCCCAGGGGAAAAGACGACGAGCGTCGACATTCTACCTCGTGGGCGGCGTAATCCTCCCCCCGATGTGTTATGGCCGACTGACATCAATACGAGGCTGACGACCGTTATCTACTCTGCTCACGAGGAAGTGACGAACATCAACTATATCAGACGATACGAAGCCAATACGACAACTGTTCGTTCTGCTCCCTCGGCCGCGGCTACCACTGCTGATCTGCCGCGCATCTTGACGCTGAGCAGCCTCGCGTTCATTCACCAGAGGTAATCCATGCTTTCCCGTGACATCGCCGACTATGCCGGCCCAAAACTCGACGCGCAGCCCGTGGCGAACCCGGAGACGCAGGTGGGCGCTACCGAGTGGAACCGCGAAGCAGAAGACCTCGCCCAGGCAACGCGCACCGTCCCGCGGGCCATCGTGAAGTTCACCACGACAGCGGCAGTGGCACCAGTCACCTACGCCGCCTCGGCGGTCAGTCACCGGTCGGTGTGGGGCACAGGCGACTCCACCAAGCCAACGGTGACGAAGACCGCCACGGGGCGCTACACGGTCGCCTACGCCGCATCCTACAACGACGGGCTTGGCGTGAGCGAGGCCGTGTCGTTCTTCGGAGCAGATGTGACGGTTCGTTCAGCGAACGAGGGCGCGTGGATTTTCGGCCGCCCCCTCACGCTCAGCGGATCAACATTGACGTTGATGACATTCGAAGACGCTGGCGGATGGGCTCTTGTAGATCTGGCCGGCGGAGTGGAGTTCGAGGTCACGGTGGAGCTCTACTGATGCCCCTTGGCCGGTACGGGACCATGCCGTTCACCCTGGGTGGCGGCGACTCGTTGGTGCAACTCGAGCACCAAGCCATCCTCTCGGCGCTGGAACCCTACTTCGACACATTCGACGGGACCGAGGTCTACGAGGAGACCTTTGTCGATGCCTCCGGAGTGGCTTTGGTCTGGGCCTGCAACGAGCGGCTGCGCAATCAGGTTATCCCTTCGCGGATGATGGAAAACCTCACGGTCTGGGAGCAGGCGTGCGGGCTCCGCCCTCTACCGGAAGACAGGGACATCGAACGCCGAGCGAAGCTCGAAGCTCGGCTGCGGGGCGTAGCCAACAACGCCGTTGTCGACGTTGAAGCCGTCGCCGAGAGCATCTTCGAGACGAATTTCCACTCCGTGGTTCCGCTCGACCCGCTCTACTGGATCGTGTACTGGCCGGGCATCAACCCTGGCCCCCCTGGATTCGAGTGGAGCACCAACCGCGTCAGGATCGCCATTCGCGTGACGAAGGATGGCATGTCAGATCAGATGTTCCTTGACAAGCGCTATGCTCTTGCCAACCAGCTCGACGCCATGCTGCCATCGTGGATGGGATACGTCATCGGCGTGGGTAGTGCATTCATCGTGAACCTCGGGATAGTGGGGCAAACGTTCCTATGACCTTTCCTCTCATCAAGGTAGGCGGCTGGGCCGACGACGTCGACACCATCACTGGCGCGCAAATCACTGCACTCGACACCACCCATGTCAACGCCATCGATGGGGCGGGGGGCGGTAACTATAATCCGGCTGTCCCCGTGGGGATTGGGGGTGCCGCTGGCGGTTTGCTCCTCACCGAGACGGCCGGCGCCGCGAGCAACATCAAGCTGGCCGCGAGAGAGGCCAACCGGTTATTGTCAACGACAGGAAGATGCTCATATGCTGCGTTGGCGAACACTTGGGAAATCCAGGCAACAACTGGATACTGGTGGCAAATACTGACAGGTGGTCATGTCTTCATTGATCTGCCAATTCCTAATGGGCAAAGACTTGATCAGGTGACGGTCAAATACATCGGTGCGGCCGGTTATGCCAATCCTGGACCTCTGCCGGGGACGATGCCGTCAGTAACAGTGGAAAAGGTAGACGCGTTGGGAGGGATCACGCTGGCTGGCCCCGGGCCGGTATTGGACCCAAGTGGAACGATTACCGCGTTCAAAGCATTGCACGACATTACTGTACCTGCCATTAATGCAGTAATCGATCGTGCGACTTATGTATATCGGGCGAAAATCATGGGCGACGATGGGGCGAACTTTCAGTCTGGTTCGCGCATCATAAGCATCTATGTTCGCGTCAACTGCACTGGCTACACGGAGTATTGAGTGGCTCTCGTCGTAACGCCCCAATATCCGGTCGAGGGCGAAGAGATCACGCTCTCGCTGACGGCGACAAGCGGGACGGCCACGGTCTTCGAGTTGACCGCGGTTCCTTCGGCAAGCGCCGTCGTCACGGGGCTCATTCTAGATGATGTACCCGAAGACGTTGCGGCGCCGACTGACGCGCTTGACGCCATCGAGCGCGGATACAGTTATGCCATGTTCATTCCTGACGTGGCAGGAGAGTACTCTATCCGGGCTTACGACATCGTGGAATGGGCTGGAGTGCCGAGTTACCCTGGTGACCCCGCGGGGGAACGACGGTACGAGCTAGCAGACGTTCAGATTGGCACCGTGTATGTGGGTAAGGCAGTCGACTTGCCTATCCTGACGAGCGCTGGTCGAGGGGCAACCCTGCGACTGAACGTTGTGAACGAAACGGTGCGCGTGGCGTCGATGGTTGACGCCACCGACGAGTGGGCTCGGATTGCTTCTCTCGGCACAGGTGTCGCAGCAGCTTTGACAGCGTTCGCTGGGATAGCCGCGAACAGCATCGGCAACGACCTTGCCACAGCCGTGAACGATCTGCGGGTAGCCTACGAGGCTCATCGCGTAAACAACGGCGGAGCTTACCATGCCAACGTCGATGCCATCAACACGGTGTCCCGCACAGCAGCTAACAGTGTGGCGGGAGCGCTTGTGGTGCTCGGTGAGCTCTACGACGCCGTCGTGGCCCATCTCGAGAACAGCACAGCGGCTGCTACTCGGTGGCACACGGGAGGTGCTGGAACGCCGGCAGACGATTACAAGAACCTACCTACCACTGGCGCGCCTGGTACTCTTGCCGAAGCAACGGTGCTTTGCTCTGACTTGCGCGAGTGTTGTTACGAGCGGCACCGCGTGCAGGTAGCTACGCCCGCCTGCCATGCAGCCGCCGACGGCACCAACTTTCTCTCGGCGCCAACGGTCCTCGATAACATCATCGTCGCATACCTCGACGAGCTAGCAACAATTGCGCCCGCAGCGGTCGCGGGTGAGCCAGAAGGCGTCATAGACGCCAGGCAGCGGTACGGGTTTATCTGATGGCATCACCAGCATTCAAGATCAATGGTGGCGCGGTTGGCGTCAAAGCGGCTGTCGTTCCTTACGGGGCAGTGACCGCGTTGCTAGACAGCACCGTTGGGGTGCGGGCGGTAGCCTGGAGCATCGTTCGCACCGATGAGTCGACGGTACCCGCCAACTACACTCTCGTCCCGTCTGGCGCGGTGAACGAGCAGTGTGGCACCGTGGCGCTCGGGCCTGGAACAAGCGCGGCGCTGCAATGCACCATCAACGGCGGCATCGACTATTCAACATCGACTCCGAGCGCCGAGATGACGACGGTCGTCAAGTTCTACGTCCCTGCCGGGTACAACTATGAGGTGCTCAACGGCGGAGAGCTCGAGGACGACAACCGTGAGGCCAGTGCTACTCACGGTGCTGTCGATCCGCTCAACAAGGCCATCAGGGCGGCAGCCAGCGTCGGGGGCTCATACAAAGAGCCTGTGCGCGTTGCCACGGCAGGCGCGCTCCCTGCGTATACCAGAACAGGCAACGTTATCACGGCGGCTGCGCCTGGAGCTTTGGCGGCCGTTGATGGCGTCGTGCTCGTGGCGGGAGAAGACTTCCTGCTCAAGAACGGAGCGTCCGGGGTGGACAACGGTCCTTACGCGGTCACGTTCGCAGGTGACGGCGGAAACCCCTTCATCCTCACGCGTCGCTACGACGCAAACACGACAGGAATGCTTCTCGGTGGCGCGCTCATTCCTGTGGCCGAAGGCACCGCCAACGCCGACCAGATCTTCATCCTCGCCACCAACGATCCCATTACCATCAACACGACGGCCCAGACTTGGACGAACTGGGGGGCGCTTGCCCCTCTCGTCACCGCTGCTGCTCGTGGAGAAGTAACCCAGCTTGGTGGGGCCAACACGGTGCTCACGACCGACGGGGCTGCCCCGGGTGGAGGCTGGGCGACCATCGTCAATGTCAACGTGAATGCGGCAGCAGCTATTGCGGGGACCAAGGTCGCGCCGAACTTCGGTGCGCAAACGGTCACCACTACGGGAACGCTCGGTGGCGCTCTCGTCGTTGGAACGGCGGCTGGCGCCAATCTTGCGCTACATGTAGCGCCTGCTGGCTGGTCGACGCTGCAAGGAGGTCTGTTCGTTGGCAATGCGACGGTAGTGCCGGCGGCAGCGCCGGCCGCAGGTGCCTACGTGTGGCTTGCGAGCGGTGCCGTCAAGAGCAGGGGGAGTGGTGGCGCCACGACCACCATGGCGCCGACGGGAGTGACCAGCTCGATGGTCATTGACCGGATCGCCAAGGGCACGACGACGGGGCCAGGTGGCACAGAAACGGTCGTATACACGCTGCCCGATGGTTGCGTGGCGCACGTACGAGTCATTGCCGTTGGACGCGACCTCACCAATGGCGACTCTGCTAGCTACGAGCGCGTGGCCACCTTCGAAAACACCGGAGGCGTAGCTGCCCTCGTTGGCGCCGCGACGAATGTGCATACTGTGGAGGAAGACGCCGCATGGAATGTTGCGCTAAGTGCGGTGGGCGATACCGCAACGGTGACGGTGACGGGTGACGCTGCAAATAGCGTCGGCTGGGAGGTTTACATGGAGGTATTCATCGGGCCATGACCCTCGATCCTGCTCAGCTCGCGGTCGCAATCACCTCGGTGGGCGGCGCCGTGGTCGGGCTCGTCCTCTGGCTTCAACGCTCGCAGGCCCGGCAGGTGCGCGAGCAGCTCGACGCCATGCGCTCGAGCGCGCCAAGCGGGGAGTTGCGCCGGCTCGCCGAAGAGATGGCGGCCGAACGGGCGGCCCGCAGCAGGCTCGCGGAGCAGGTCTCTGGGCTCGCCATCGACATGGCGCGCGTCTCGACCGACGTGCGTTGGCTCAGGCACCGGCTGGAAAGGGGGCTCGTGTCCGTGGCCCCGGAGGACGTATCATGATCGCTCGCACTCTCGCCTGGCTCGCCTCGCCCCAGGGCCGGCTCGTCGCTGCCTTGGCTCTCTTCGCGCTCGTCGCCCTGTTGGAGCGTGCCCCCTGGGTGCGCGACCAGCTCGACGGCCGGCCCGTCGCCAAGCGCATCGTCGCGATCGCCATCACGGTCGCGGGCGCGGCGGCGACGGCCATCTGGTCGGGGGTGCCCCTCGCCCAAGTCGGCGAGGCGGCGCTGACGGCTCTGATGGTCGCCACAGGCGCGAACGAAATGGTCATGCACTCGCTCAAGGACAAGGCGATCCCATGAGGCGCCTCGCCCTGCTCGTCGTTGCGCTCGCCCTCGCCGGCTGCCCTGCCCTCTGGAGCGCGTTGCCGCGCATTGCCCAGGGCGCACAGGTGCTCGGCTCGCTGCTCGACGTTGCGGCGGCCGGCTCCGAGGCCTACTACGCGCGGCACCCGAGCCAAGCAGCGCAGGCCGAGGTGGACCAAGCCCTCCGGCTCGCCTGGACGGCCCTGGCGGCTCTCGATGCCGGGGTCCTGGCGGCAGACGGGGCCGATGACGAGCACCTCGCCTTGAGGCGCTCGCGGGCACTGGAGGCCTACGAGCAGCTGCGGCTGCTCCTCGACGGGCTCGGCGTGCTCGGCGCCCGACCGCCGGATGGGGGCAGTGAGAGCGATGCGCCGCTGCCCGAGCCGTTCGAATTGCCGCCGGCGAGCGAGATTGAGCGGCGGATGCGCTAGTGGGCGTCCACGTCGCATTTGGCCCCTCCCCAAGCCATGCCTGCCATGCCATGCCTCGCCTCGCAGGGCCTCGCCATGTCTTGCCGCGCCTTGCTAGGCCGCGCCTTGCCCCGCCATGCCTGCCGCGCCTTGCCGCGCCTGCCAGGCCTTGCCGCGCCGCGCCCTGCCGCGCCGCACCCGGCCACGCCACGCCTGCCACGCCAGGCCTCGCCTCGCCTCGCCCCGCCCCGCCGTGCCCAGCCGGGCCAGGCCCCGCCTCGCCTGCCTCACCGGGCCGCGCCCCGCCTTGCCATGCCTGGCCTGCCATGCCTCGCCAGGCCTCGCCATGCCTCGCCACGCCTGCCAGGCCCCGCCATGCCTCGCCACGCCTGCCAGGCCCCGCCTCGCCAAGCCGGGCCTCGCCAGGCCACGCCTGCCACACCTTGCCCTGCCGCGCCCCGCCATGCCTAGCCGGGCCGCACCTGCCACGCCTGCCTCACCGGGCCGCGCCCCGCCTCGCCGCGCCATGCCCCGCCAAGCCGTGCCATGCCTGCCGCGCTAAGCCATGCCCGGCCGCGCCGCGCCAGGCCACGCCTGCCATATCGCGCCTCGCCGTGCCACGCCCGGCCTCGCCCAGCCAGGCCTCGCCTGCCACGTCACTCGGGTACGCGCTCGAACCGGCCCCAGCCGAGGGCCGATGATTTCTCCGGCCGCCCCTCGCAGATGCCGACTCCCCAGCCCGCTTGGTCGATGAGCCCGAGCAGCTGCTCGCGCGAGACCAGCTCGGTCTGGTACTCGATCCGTACGCGGAGTTGCCACTCTTCATACTGCGGGCGGTAGGCCAGTCCGCGCGTCGCGATGCCGATGGTTACCGCATCCTCGCGCATGGTGCCGACCGCCGGCGTGCCATCGTGCCGCTCGATCGGCACCAATGCCCCGCCGCCTTCCAGCGTGTCGACGAAGATCGCTTGCCGCAATGCGACCTTGGTCAACGACGACTTAAAGGCCGTCGCTGCCGTGATCAGCGACTTCTTGACCGCAGTGATGGGCACGCATTCGCGCCCGCGGTCGTCGACGTAGCGCGCAGCCTGCCATTCCGCGCCGGGGTCGCGCGCCTCTTTGACCTTCTTCGAGGCCTTCTGTTGCTTCTCGCGGATCTCGCGCTTCGCTTTTTCGGCGAAGGCATGCACGACGAGCAGCGCGCCCGGTCGATTGCGTAGTGTCACCGATTCGTTCTTGATTGCCATTGTTTTCCTTTATGGCGATGCCCGCACCGCCGCCAAAAACTCGACCCATGGCCAGCGCTGGTCGGTTGCGCCACCTGGATCCACGTGCGTGCTGCGATGCCACGCGGCCGTGGCCGCCGCATGGGTCGTGATGCCCCGCGCCCCCGCGAGCAGCCCCGCGCTGTCGACGCGTGCGACGGGCAGCTCGAAGTAGCGGCACAGCTCCGCGACGAGCCGAGCCGTGCACTGGAGCACCGCGAGGCCAGCACGGTCATCGTCGCCGGCCCGGAGCCAGTCCGTCTTCATCGCCTGGCCGACCATCTCGATTTGGACCCCGCGTGAGTTCGCGCCGGGGGCGGCCCATGCCACGCAGCGGAGTAGCACGCACTGGATCACCTGGTCGCGGTCGACCACGTAATGCGCACTAGCCCGCGGCGAGCTCGGCCCCTCGAAGTACCTCGCCACTTGGCACGCGACTCCCGGGCGGATCGGGCTCTCGCTTGAATGCAAGACGATCCAATCGACCGCGCGCCCGGGCGGCATCTCGGTGAAGTGCCGCGCCTGGAGGTAGCCATCGGTGTGCGGCTCTTGCGCGCGCGGTCCAGTGACCCGCCACGAGCCCGTAGCGCTCTCGATGCTCGATGGCGCGTCGGGCATCGAGGGCGGCGGCGAGGGCAGCGTGTCCGGCGGGGGTGGGATGCTCCCGACCGCAAGCGCGGCGGCCCACGTTTTCGGTCCCACGATGCCATCGGCGACGAGCCCGTGCCGGCTCTGCCAGCATTCGGTCGCGGCCATCGTCCGAGGCCCGAAGTCCTCGTCCACGGCCAACGGCCAGCGCGCGTCGGGCCACTGCCGATAGACGCCCCGCGCCGTCGTCCAGGCAATGGGCTTGTCGCTGCTGTTCAGGGTACGTTGCCAGCGCGCGACGGCCGGCCCCTTGTCGCCGCGCATGATGGTGCGCGGGAGGATGGGCACCGAACATGGCGGCGGCTCCTCGTAGTCCGCACGGCCCACGTCGCGCTCCAGCACGGTCGTGGTGCCGTCGTCGAAGTGCAGGCGGTTGTGCGCCACCTGATCCGGCTGCCACAGCGCAAGCCCCGGGCCGGCGCCGTCCTTGTCCCACCCCTCGAGCCGTGAGCGGCCTGGCGGCGCGTCGGCGACCCAGTGCTTGCCCACGCCGACAACGGGCTGCCGGCCGTTCCAGCCGAGCGCATGAAGTTGCCGCCATATGTCCGCGTCGTGCCGTTCGCTGTGGGGCATCTCCGTCTCAGCCGTTGGCGTGCCGAGGTACGGTTGCAGCTGAAGCGCGACGCCGGGACGACGCAGATCGTTGATGCGCCCGGGGGCGAGCAGCCGCGCGCCGTAGCGCTGCGCGACCACGAGTGCTTCATCGTAGTTCAGCCGCGCAAACATGGGGTCGCCCACGACTTGGTAGGGCGCGTCGAGCACCGGGAGGCACGTGACCTCCACTCCGGTGCCGGGCACTCTGGCCCAGCCGGATGCGTGGATGGCGACGTTGCAGAGTTTTGTGCGGTGGATCATGGTTGCGTCTCTCATGTCAGGAGCAATCGCGGATGGGGCTGCTGCGGGGTCATGGCCATTGTCTCACGCGCAGCTCCTCGGGCCACTCGGTCATGTCGCCACCTTTCGGATGCCGCAGTCGGCAGATAGGCATCAAATCCGATACGGCCTGCGGGCCGCCAATGCCATTAGGCGCATCGACGTAGTTCGCGCCAAGTTGCTTCACGAAGCAAGGCACATGCGCGCGCTGGCATTGCTGTATGATGCCACGGATCCATTCAGTGTGACACGGGCGCGCGTTGGGACCACTCTCGCCGCCTACCACCACCCATTGTAATTGCCGCAGCCACGGCGTCAGGTCCACCGGCCCAAGGAGTGGCTCCGCCGACACACCGCGCATCACCGCGGCAGCATTCAGCAGCAACGGCAGCCGTAATTCGGCCGCGCGTTGATGTTCCACCGACACGAGCAGATGGACGTTTGGCCCGCTCGCCCATTGTTTGCCGATGCGCTCTGGCCGTTTGGTCGCGATCTGGAAGATGTGCTGCGGGCACTCCGCCATTACGCGGTAGATGTTGCCGATGGTTTCGTCACTCACGGCGGGATGGAACAAGTCCGACATGCTGTTGACGAAGATGCGCCGCGGGCGCTGCCAACGCAAAGGCTGGTCCAGAGCGCTTACGACAACCCGCACTTCACCGGTCCACCGACCGTTGCGCGTCAGCCCGGCATAGGGCATGCCGGGTCCGTTGAACCGCGCTGCCATGCGCTCGGCATAGCAATGGTCGCAGCCAGTGGAAACGTGCGAGCAGCCGCGAAGCGGGTTCCACGTCGCGTCCGTCCACGCAATGGCGGTCGTGGTGCTCATCATATCACCGTAAGCGTCATGGGCCCGAGCCGCACGAGTTGCCCCAATGCCACAAGGTCGTGATCGAGCGCCACTGCCGGCTGGTAGTTATAGGACGGCACACCAGCCGCCCCACCGCACACTATGGCGCCGTCGCCGGTTTGTAGAGTCCACCGGTCGATGCGCCCCGTGGCTTCCGCGTGCGCGCTCATATTTGAGAATCGCATGAAGCGCTCATGATAGGCAGCCGTCAACGGTCGGAACCGCACAAGAGGCACGGCGCCCGCCCAGAGCGTGAGCGTGAACGTGACGTCAGCGGGCGATTCGTGCGTCAAGTGCTCGATGAATCCTGTCACGGTCCCGTGGAAGGGACAATCGCGAGCGCGCATTCGCTCGGCGCCGCGGCTGAGCACGCCGCGTAACACCAGGGCGAGCTCCGAATATACCTCATCAAGTCGCGGGCACGTGCAAACGCGTGTGATTACAACGAGCTGTTCCTCGGTCGTCATGTCAGTCATCATATACGCCACAGCCGCTCCTCGCCGCGAACCATGCCACTTCAGCTTCGGCCCGCTCAGCGCGCTTGCGCTCCGTGCGCATGGCAGCCTCGCACCGGCACACGAGGCAGGTGCCTGGCTCGTCGGTGCCGCAATCGCAGCCGTGGTCCGCGAGTGCATCTGCCGCAAGTGCCCAATCCGTCAAGTAACTGTTCTTGTTACGCTCACTCGTCATGATTCATCTCCCCATCGATCCTCATTGGCCACAACCACGTGTCCGGGCTCTGGCCCCGGCTCGGGCGCCATGGGCGCGGCAAGCGTTGGCGGTGGCGCTACCAGCCCAAACCGCCGAAGCTGCTCAAGGAGTAGCGGCGCCAAGCTGTGGGCGATGTCGCGCACGCGTTCCGCAAAGCGCTGCCGCTCCGGGCTCGGGCAGCGGTCAACCAGCTCGGCAAGCTCCTGCTCGCAGAGCAGCACGTCGTGCTGGAGTCGCACCAGCTCGATCACGAGCGCTTCGATGCGCGCGCTCTGCCGGCGCCAGCGCGTGCGGGGCGCTACGGCCACGAGGGCGCGGTGTAGGGCGAGCGCGACGAGGAAACCGACGGCGCCCGTGACGCCGGCGAGGAGTAGGTCCCAGTGGTTCATGGCCTATGCTCCTCGCGTTCAATCGTTACACCGTTACACCATCCCCACTCGCATGCTGTGCCCGGCAGCAATGAGCTGAGCGCCCGGCACAGTGGGCACACGCTAAGCACGGGACAACCGTGGTAGTGCCGCGTGCCGCATACGGGGTACTCAACGAGATTGCCCTTATGATCGCGGTGGTAGCTGCGATAACCGACACCCTGCACGAATGTGCCCTTGTCAAAGCCTAACGCGAAGCACGAGCGCGTCGTGCATCCCTTGTGGACCACTTCCACCAGGAACTTGCCGTATCGCTCTTTCATAGCCCGCATTCCTCTCTCCCGCTCGGCGGGCAGCGAAAGCATGCCCCAGGAGCTCATGGTCGCGCATCTGGATCTTCCCCGTCGAGGATTGCCGCCACCGACAGCGCCCTTTCACCCCATTCACTCCACCGGCCAGAAGCCCATTCAAACGCGCGAGCGATGCGCCCCTCCAACTGCGCTATCCGCCCTTCGTGCGAGAGGACGAGGGCCAACGCATCAGCTTCAGCGAAGCGCAGCCGGTCGACTTCTGCCCGGGCCGCTACCAGTTGCGCGCAAAGCGCATCCCAGTTGCAAACGCGGTGGACGACGGCAAGAAAGGTACTGGGCGAAAGGTCGATAGTGCCATCGCGATCTGATAACACATACCCGGGCCCTGTGTCGATAGGCGCGCAGTTCGCGAGGTACGCGAGCACCTCGCGTGCAGCATTAATGTCATCAGGCGACTTGACGCCCATTACAGTGGCGAGGCCCTCAAGCGAAAACGTCGTTGCGTGCTTTCTACAGTTCACAACCCACACTCCTCTCTCCCGCTCGGCGGGCACGGTTCCGGGCGGTCATCCCTCCACCTCCACTCCCATTGCCCGCAGTCGATCGGCCACGTGCTGCCATGGTATGACCTCGCGCACGCCGTGGGCGTAGCGGGCGAGCGCGTGCTCGCGCGTGCACAGTCCGGCGGCAGCGGCGGCGTAGGCAGCATCGGAGGCGGCGGATGCGGCGTAGGCAGCATCGGCGTAGGCGGCGGAGGCAGCGGAGGCGTAGGCGGAGGCGGCGTAGGCGGCAACGACGGAGGCGGCGACGGCGGAGGCAGCGACGGCGGAGGCGGCGCGCACCTCGACCAGCCTCGCGCGGCCGTAGCACCAGGCTTCCGTGGTCTCGATGGCGCACCGCGAGCGATTGTCATCCTCCGGCACGAGGTGCAGCACGCTGCGGGCGCAGCCCGTCGCGCATAGCACCAGCAGCTCGCGGCGTACGTCGAGGTGATCGGCAAGCCAGAGCATCCAGTCGACGCGCGGACAGTCGTGCCACGTATCGTAGGCTGAGCGGTCGCCGCTCCATTCGATGGCGGCGGAGCAGGCATGCTGTTCGCAGAGGTAGTCACGGAAGGTCATACCTCCACCAGTACACTGCCCGCCTTCTGGCGCCGCACCCGTGCCCGTCGCCAGAAGAGAGCATCAACTACGATGCCCGACGCGGCGAGCACCGCGGCGGCTTCGGCGAGCGCCAGCTCGTCGAGACGCTCCGCCGAGATGGTCACCGAGCAAAGCGGAGCAGCTTGCGCCGCAGCGCCAGCACCTCCGCCACCGCCGGATGCACCGGCAGATCCACCCAGCGGCCCCGGCGGAATGCTCTGCCGCACCACCGGCTCGGCGGGCGGCTCAGCCCCGCGTAGCCCGAGAGCACGTCCCTCGCCTGCGCTCGTCCCATTCTCGTTCGACATGTCTTCCTCCAACGGGTGAGCCCCGCAATGGTCACTCGCAAGTTGTGCTCGCCGTGCCGGAGCGCTTCACGCACCCGCAGGCATTCGCGGCCGGGATTGGCCACCGGATCGGGGTCGGTGCGGCACGCACCCACGTAGCGCGCACGCACCTGCCCGAGGCCGAGGTCCTCGCCGTCCGCGCTCTCGGCCGTGGGCCGCCAACGGGACTCGTGTTCGAGTAGGGCGACCACCATTGCAGCGTCGCGTAACGGCGCGAGCAGCGCGGCGTAGCGCCCCGCCTGCGCGCGGGGCATGCCCGGGTGCAGACTGAGCAGCATGGCGACGATGGCAGCGGCGCGGGTCATGGCTCGTCACCGTCTTCGTTGGTTGCCTGCTCGATACGCGCCGTCAGCTCCCGCTCGGCGTCGCTCACCGACCACGCGGCGACGCACGCGCCTTCCCACGGTGGCGGCAGATCGCCCCAGTCGCCCTTGCACCCGTCCGGGAGATGCGTGTTGGCTTCGGTCGCGAGCATCACCGCGTCGGCCTCGCGCACGGCCGGGTGCTGGAAGTCCGTCGGGGCGATGCCGGCCCACTCCGCGATGACGCGGTCATGCGCGCGCTTCAGCTCCGCAAAACCGGGCAGCAGCGTGCCGAGCGGCCGGGAGATGTCCCCGAGGTAGGCCTCGTGCGCGTCGTGCAGGAGTGCAGCAAGGTAGAGCTCGGGGTGCTGTAGCTCGACGTAGGTGGCCACCAGCACGCTGTGCTGAGCTACCGAGTAGATACGGTCGCCCCGCGTGTGGCCCGTGAATCGGCAGATGCGCGCAAGCGCGTGGGCAATGTCCACGAGCCGCACGTCATCGGCGCGCGGCGCTTCGAGGTTCCACGCGATGCCCGAGAAGGTCTGGATCCAGGCAGTCATGGTGTCATGCCCCAGCCCGGCCTCTTGTGGTCTGGGGCTGAGCTGGGGCAAGCCTTTCGCCTACTCGGTAGCCGTCGTCCCCGTGCGAGCCTCGTAGCTGATGCGGTCTGCATCTTCCTGGCTCGTGGCGTACCGCGCGAACCGACGCTCTCCGCCTTGGAAAACGCGCTCCTCTTGCTTGAGCTTGTCCAAGGCCCTGGCAATCATTGCGCGAGTGCCGAGGGCGCCAACCTTCTGCTCGATGGCCATCATGCCGGACGCTCCGGCGGCGATGGCCTCGAACACTGCCATGGTGAACGCTCCCGTCTCGGGCTTGGGCGCGCGTTGCGCGCGTGGCTTCTTGGGCACACGCGGGTTGATCACGCTCGGATCAAGCCGGGGCAACTGAGACGCCGCTTCGACATCGATCGTCAAAGCCAGAGCCAAAATGGTGTCGTCGTTCATGGCAGCGATGCGTTCGCGAACGAATTGTACAAGTGCGCTTCTCATGGTGTTCTCCTAGAAATTGGGGAAGTCGTCGTCTTCGCCGACCGGCGGCTTGGGCAGTCCCTGCTTGATGGCGAGGGCACGCCCCTTCATCCGCTCGGCGAAGCTGGAGCGGGCTCCCGCGTCCATCTTGTTCTTGAGGGCAGGGCCAGTCCCGAAGAGGCGGTTGATCCATTGGATCCTCGGTTTGGTCTTGCCTTCGTAGGTGTCGAGCTCGACGACCACTTCGAACTCGGTCGTTCCGACCCCGGTGAGAGCAGAGAGGTCTTCGCCGTCCCATCCTGCGATCATGAGCGACTCGAGTGATCTGTCGGCTGTCCTCTCGGTGAAGTAGCCGTACCACGTCATGCTCTTGCCCGCGTTCGGGCCGTCGAGGAACTCGACCGCCACGGCCACCTGCTCGTGGCCTTTGCTTGTGTAGCCAAGCTCTGCCCCGACGGCCTTGGCTCGCCATGTTCCAGTCTCAATCATGTTCCTTCTCCTGCTTGATGTTGATCTTTGCCTTGACTCTGTTCAGAAGCTTCGATAGCTTCTCCGGGTCGTTGCCAGCCTTCTTGAGGTAATCGGCGACCTGTTCTCGGTCACCGTTGGCAAGACCCTCGGCTGCCGCCTGGACGGCCGCCACGAGCGTTCCCGGGTCGAGCCCCGAGGACATGGCCGCATGAAACTCTCCGTAGCTTAGGGCCAGCTTCGCTGGCAGCCCGAGCCTGTTCTTGGCTTCGAAGCCAGCCCGACGCTCGGTGTGGACCACCCGCGCCCCGGAATCGATTCCCTTGGTGCGCTTGTTCTGCTCCTGGGTGTACGTCTCGTACTGGGCGAACAGCACGGCGTCCGTCCACTCTCGGAGTAGGCCCGCGGCCTTTCCGTTGAGCTTCAACTCATACCGGTCATAGTCGGGGCCCATTGGGTTCTTGTAGTTCCGGATTTGGGTGTGCGCAAGCAGGATGATGTTTATCCCTTTCGTCGAGCGCAGCTTGTCCAGAGCAGCAACGAGCTTGCGCCATTGGTCGAGGGCTGCGTTATACCCACGACCCCAGCCATACTCGTCGATAGAGTCGTGCTTGGCGCCCTTGTCGTCGGAAGCGTTCTCACAGACCCACCGCCAGCACAGTGGTTCGAGCCAGTCCAGGGTATCTAGCACCAACGTCTGGTAGTCGTGATTGGACGTGAGCAGTTGCTCGACAGCGGCGAACACGTCTTCCCACCGTTCCGGCTCGGGGAAGCGAGCGATGTCGAGTTGACTCGTGCCGTCCTCGGCTCCCAGGTAGATGGGGCTCGGCGCTTCTGAAGCCCACGTGGTCTTGCCCACTCCTTCGGGGCCGTACAGCAAGACGCGGTAGCTGCGTTTCAGCTTCCCCCTCACAATGTTTTGTAGGTTCATTCTCATTGATTGCTCTCCTCTGTGAACAGCATTGGGTCTTCTAGTGAAGCTTCCCCTGTGCAGACGCCGAAGAACGAGCACTCCCTACCCCAGTGGTTGCAGGCCTCGGGGTTACGCGGCCAACGGCCGCACCGCTCGCTCTCCCGGATCATCTTGGCGGTCTGCCACAGATCGAAGGCTGCATCCTCGGTCTCGCCCTCGAGCCTGACAACCTCTCCGCGTGCGTAGTAGCGGTCGGGGTTCTCAGCGATCTCGATGACGCACCGGTTGAAGAAGTCGTCCGGGCTCTCGTCGTGCTCGTGCTGCCGAGCGTCGAGCACCCCAGCCTTGGTGTACCGGCGGTTGCCCGTCGGCGTGGCCTCGTAGGGCCGCAGAGCAGGCTTACGCGCCACGTCGTACAGGCAATGTTCCACGGCGTAACCAAGGGCGCGGGCGCCAACGAAGTAGTTGCTGACCTGCTGATCGAGGCGCAGCTTCGCCCAGTACGGCGCTCCCGCGCCGATGTCCTCGCTCGTCGTCTTGTACTCGACCACGCAGAGCTTCCCAGCGCTGTCCCGGGCGATGGCATCGATTCGCCCCTGGTGTTGCCAGATCTGGCTTTGCCGCCCCGTCTCGGGGTTCACAAGCGGCACCGTGTACGGCACCTCGGCAGCGAGCACCGTCAGGTTGTCCCGCTCCCAGCGGACCTTGTAGCCAGCAAGCATGGCCATGGCCTTGGCAACCATGTGCTCGTCCGGCGGCGGCTTGGGCGAGAGTTGTCTGTCCGGGTTTTGGTACTGCTCCAGCAACTCGTGCCAGAACAGCCCGAAAGTGAGCGCTTCGGGCGTCTGGGTAGGCCTGTACCCGTCTACGAATTGGTAACGGTACAGCCGCGGACAAGCCCGAAACGTGCGGGCCGATGTTGACCGGATGACCTTTGGTCGGCTAGTATCCATGCACGGGAGCCTCCAACTCCCATGAGCCCCGGACCTGAACCCCGGGGCTCTTCCTATGTGTGGCGCTCGAGCGCCGCCTCTTGTGTCGGTCCGAAGCCCCTGGTCCGCTTCCCCCGACGGATCTCGAGCACAGCCCGGGCGATGGCCGGCTCCGACCTTACATGCCGCATCAGCGTTTGGTAGCTGACCCCAAGAAGCTCGGCCGCCCCGCGGCCGTGCGGAGCCGCTTCGAACGCGGCAACAATTTCATGTATGGCCCCTATCGGGTCGACTTGCTTTAGCAGCGCAAGACTCGAGGGATCCATGGAGCCCATGTTAAACACGGCAAGTACGTTAGTCAAGCAAGAAAAACATGCCGAGCACGCTTGACAACAGTGTTGAACGTAAGTAACTTGGGAAGCATGAGACCAGCGACCTTCGAACAGTACTGGACGGCACTTTGCCGGGGGAAGACGGCCGCGGAAGCCGTCGTGGAGTGGGATATTCCTCCTGGCGAGGGGATGGACTGGATCGTGGGCGGGGCAGAGCTCACGACGGTCTACGAGCTCGGCCTCGGGGAAGCTCCTGTGGAATGGGCGGCGGCTGGGTACCGCGAGCGGGCCGCTAGCATGCTGAACGCGGCGGCAGCGGCGGAAGCAAGCGGCGAGGACTGACATGACACACTACCTACTCCGCACTTGCTGCTCGCCCAACATGACCTCGCACAGCGGTTTCGTCTGGCCCCGCGAGGGGCTTGTTGTAGCGCCCGACTGGGATCCGACGCCCGAGTGCGGCCACGGCCTGCACGGCCTTCTCGACGGCGAGGGCGATGGCTCCCTGCTGTCGTGGATGCATGCGGTATGGCTCGTGGCTGAGATCGACGAATGGGTCGATCTCAACGGCAAGGTCAAGGCGCCATGCGCTCGCGTGGTGCATTGTGGCAACCAGGCGAGCGCTACAGCGTGGCTTGTCGCACGATGCCCAGGGAAGGCTGTTGTTGGGGCAACGGTGACGGCTGGCTACCGCGGCATCGCCACGACTGGGGGCCACAGCACCGCCACAGCGGGCTACTGCGGCACTGCCACGGCTGGCTACAACGGCACCGCCACGGCTGGCGAGGGCGGCATCGCCACGGCGGGTGACTACGGCACTGCCACAGCGGGCTACTGCGGCACTGCCACGGCGGGGGACCGCGGCACTGCCACGGCTGGCGAGGGCGGCACCGCCACAGCAGGCCACGACGGCACCGCCACAGCGGGCTGCTGCGGCACTGCCACGGCGGGTGACTACGGCACCATCATCATTGCATGGTGGGATGGCGCCCGCCGTCGGCTCGCCGTCGGCTACGTCGGCGAGGGCATCGATGCCGGTGTAGCGTATCGGTGCGAGAAGGGTCAACTGGTAAAAGCTACATGACACACTACCTACTCCGCACCTGCTGCTCGCCCAACATGACCTCGCACAGCGGTTTCGTCTGGCCCCGCGAGGGGCTTGTTGTAGCGCCCGACTGGGATCCGACGCCCGAGTGCGGCCACGGCCTGCACGGCCTTCTCGACGGCGAGGGCGATGGCTCCCTGCTGTCGTGGATGCATGCGGTATGGCTCGTGGCTGAGATCGACGAATGGGTCGATCTCAACGGCAAGGTCAAAGCTCCTCTGGCGCGTGTCGTCCACTGCGGTAACCAGGCGACTGCCACGGCGTGGCTTGTCGCACGATGCCCAGGGAAGGCTATCGTCGGCCGCATCGCCACGGCAGGGGACCACGGCACTGCCACGGCTGGCTACCACAGCACCGCCACGGCGGGTGACTACGGCACCGCCACAGCAGGCCACGACGGCACTGCCACGGTGGGTAACTACGGCATCGCCACGACTGGGGGCCGCGGCACCGCCACAGCGGGCTACTGCGGCACCGCCACGGCTGGCTACAACGGCACCGCCACAGCGGGGGATGGCGGCATCGCCACAGCGGGCTACTGCGGCACCGCCACGGCGGGGGACCATGGCACCATCATCATTGCATGGTGGGATGGCGCCCGCCGTCGGCTCGCCGTCGGCTACGTCGGCGAGGGCATCGATGCCGGTGTAGCGTATCGGTGCGAGGAAGGAAAGCTAGTGAAAGCATGACCACCCTCTACGACTACCAGCATCGAGCCGTTGGCGACGTGCTTCGAGCATGGCACGCGGGAGCCAAGCGGGTGTGCCTAGTGGCGCCCACGGCGAGCGGTAAGAGCGTCATGTCGGCCGCTGTTGTGCGCAAGGCCCGCGAGGCTGGCCACCGAGTGCTGGCCGTGGCGCATCGCCGCGAGCTGGTCGAGCAACTGTGCGGCCACTACGGCACCGAGGCTGCCCCGGTGTGCGCGGACATGGAAGGGGATGCGGCTCGGCCCATCCAGGTGGCAAGCATTCAGACGTTGATGGCAAGGGACGTGCCCATTGAATGTGGGCTCGTGGTAGCTGACGAATGTCATCACCTCCCGAAAGGAGGTCAATGGGTCCACGTAGTACAGAGCTATGGCGACGTGCGCTGGCTCGGCCTCACGGCCACCCCGGAGCGGGCCGACGGACAGCCCCTTGGCGACACGTTTGACTCGCTGGTAGTAGCGGCCCAGTACAGCGAGCTGCTCGAGCGGGGACGCATCGCCCCCTGTGACGTCTTCCACCCGCCAGAGACGTTGCAGAAGGGGATCGCGCTCAGCGTGTCCGATGCTTACGGCCGGTATGGCAACGGCGGCCAAGCCTTCGTGTTCGTTAATGGCGTAGACGAAGCGTTCAAAGTCACCATCGAACTACAGGACGCGGGCGTCCTTGCAGCGGTGGTCACGGGGGAATCCGACAGTGCAGACCGAGCCGAGACGATGGCGGCGTTTAGAGCCGGAAGACTCAGGGCCCTCGTCAACGTCTTCGTATGCACCGAGGGGACCGACGTCCCGGCAGCAGACGTGTGCATCCTGGCTCGAAGCGTGGGACACGCGAGCACGTACCTGCAAATGGTCGGCCGAGTGCTGAGGACAGCCCCCGGCAAGAAGCAGGCGCGACTTATCGATCTAACCGGGGCAGTGCTAGCCCACGGGCTGCCAACCAGCGATCGCGAATACTCACTCACCGGCAACGCTATCGGCGTGACGAAGGGCGGTCGAAGCTTACGGGTGTGTCTGCAATGCGGGATGACCTGGGAGAGCAAAGGCAAGCCCGGGTGCCCCCGTTGTGGCTTCGTCCCGACGCCGAAGAACAAAGAGCCCCACATCTACGACGTCGAGCTCCAGGCCGTCTACGCCGGAGCTGAGACAGGAAGCGAAGCCATGGCCAAGGAGTTGACGCGACTCCGGGGAGTGGCCAGAGTCCGAGGCTACTCGGTCGGGTGGGTTTGCAAGCAGTACCGCGACCTCTTCGGCTGTGCCCCCCCAGGGTACGTGTTCGGCGAAGGTGAACGCCACCAAGAGTGGCAACGACTCGTGGGCATTGCCCGCGAGCGTGGATACCAACGGGGCTACGCCTTTGCCAGATTCAAGGCCACGTTCGGCTCAATGCCGGGTTGGGGATGGTGACAAGCATGCATTACTATAGCAACGGAGTCGTGATAATTGCTCTTCCTCATGAAGCAGATGTGCAACTGAACAAGCTCGCCCCCGGCTCCCCCCATCATGACGCGGCTCGCGATTGGATCAGCGCGCTGGAAAGCACCAAACGCGTCGCCGTGCCTCGTGCCAGTGTCATCAGCAACTGCGACGAGAAGACCTGGTCCAAATGCATCCAATGCAACGGGACCATGGTAGTAGACTGTCCCGACTGCGACGGCATGGGCAAGTGGGTGTGCGAGGCATGCAACGGCGCGGGACGGCGCGAGTGTCGCGAATGCGGGCAGGAATGCACTTGTGGAGCTTGCGAAGGAGCAGGAACCGGACCTTGCGGGTGCAAGGACGGCAAAATGGATTGCTTTTGCAAGGACGGCTGCAAATCAATCGTCGTAGCCAAGGTGCATGGTATACAGCTTGACGCCAAGCAGCTCGCGTTGGTGGTCCCGTGGCTCACGGCCGAGACATGGGAGCTGTGCGGGATGAACATGTTCGTTTGCGCCAGCACGGTCCTGGGGATCGTGGCGGGCGATGTTCGGGCCATCGTGTGCGGAGTGGTGGTGTGAGCGAAACTGCCATCGTTATCGCCATCCGGCTGGCCCTCGGTAAGCTCGAAGACTTCGTCGTATGGCGCAATCAGACAGGGGTGGCGACGTACTACACCGAGAAGGGCAAGCAGATGTTCGTCCCCTTCGGCCTGTGCAAGGGAAGCAGTGACCTCATCGGCATCCTCGCCCCCGTAGGGCGGCTAGTCGCTCTCGAGGTCAAGACGATCAAGGGCAAGCCCACCAAGGAACAGCTGCTCTTCGTCCAGTTGGTGCGCCACATGGGCGGCTTCGGAGCCGTGATCAGGAGCGTCGAGGAAGCGGTTGCAGCGATAGAGAGAGCGAGAAAAGGAGAGACAGAATGATTGACTACGAAACGTTCCGCAAAGAACTGGAGTCCAAGGTTACGGGTGCAAACAAACCGGTCGCGTTTACCGCGATTACGGGAGCCATGGCCACTGTCAATGCTGCCATCTGCGAAGTGATCGAGAGGCCCGCTAGCGAGACCTTGAGCAAGGGGGTGAAAGATGCCACCGAGCTTGCTGACGCTCTACGGCTTATGGTCTGCGTTAGCATGATAGCGTCGGAGCTTGCCATACGCGAGGCAGAGACGGTTGAGCGCCTGCGAGACGACATGGCCCGGGCGCTGGCGAGGCGGAACTAATGAGGGTGAGAATGAATCTCCGCATAGCTATTGATATCGGGCACGACAGCCCCGGGCAGCAGCGCCGCGCTGTCATGACCAGCGTCGGTATTCACGAGCGCATGCTGTGCAGGGCCAAGCCCTCGGGGGTGCTGTCGGTGAAGCTCGTCAGCGTGGGCGCCGACGGTCCCGTTGCGCACGTTGTAGGTGCCCTGGTCGACTGGCTTGGTGTCGAGCATGTGGTTGCGTGGAGCTACGCATACCGAGATGCCAAGCGCGGGGAAGAGCCGTGCGTGTATGTCACCGTGGAGGGTGAGTGATGACGCGACACACGATTGACGGCTGGGTGACCGCGGCGGAGACTGCGCATTGGGCACGGCTGCGGCGCGCGGGCGCGGGCGAGGACGTGAGCGATGCCATGACTTGGCCCAGGGGGCGGGCTTTCTTGGCCCCGTTCGCGCCGCTCGTGCATGCGACCGTGGGTGGGCTTGCCGCGTGGTGGGCGCCGTGCACGGCGTGCGGCGACACGGGCTTGATGCTGACGCCGTGCCCGCAGTGCCGGGGCAGTGGCCAGCGTCGATGCATCTGCCCAACGTGCGATCACGCGCACGATGCCGACTGCAATTGCGGGGGGGCGCGCATGCGGGAACGGACGTGCGTCGCGTGCCAGCTGACCGTGCGCGTGGGCCGCATCGCGGGGGTGGTGGTCGACCGGCGACTGCTGCGGCAGCTTGTCGAGGGGCTCGGACCAGAGACGGCCTGCGCCGTGGGCGCGCTCGGTGGTGCGCTCGTCGTCGAAGTGGGCGAGGAGCGGCTGGTGCTGATGCAGTGCGCGGGGGAGACCACGGTGGAGTGGGAGCAGCCGTGATTGCCGAACGTCAGGCGGCCCGGGTGCTTGGGGCCCTGCTCGAGGGGCACACGCCCGAGCAAGTGCATCGGTGGCGGCCGGAGTGGTCCCTTGCCGGGCTTCGTGTTGCGGCGCATGCTGTCGAGGAGGCGCGCGCTGATCTTGCCGCAATGATCGCCGCCGCTCCGAAGCGGGGAGTGGGGCGGCGCGATGTGCGGGACGGAGAGTCTTGACGTGCCGGGTAGCGAGCGCGTAGGGTGGGATTGCTGAGGCCGGCATGAGCGAGCCACCGTCGTACAGCCCATCGAGGCCCGGTCTCAGCAGCCGCGACGGTGGCTCGCTCATGCTGAAGATCCATCCAGCTGCTCTCATTTTCCCGATGCTCGATTCGGCCGCGCTCGCCGCGCTCGCCGAAGACATTGCTGCCCATGGCCTGCGCGAGCCGCTGGTGCTGCTCGACGGGCAGGTACTCGACGGCCGCAACCGCCTTGCGGCTTGCGAGCTGGCCGGTGTCGACATCGTGACGCGCTCGCTGCACGGCTGCGACTCGCCGACGGCCTACGTGCTCAGCGCCAACCTTCACCGCCGGCACCTGACCTCGGCCCAGCGCACGGCCGTTGCGCTCGACGCCGAACCGGGGCTTGCCAGGGAGGCCAAGGAGCGGCAGCGGAGCGGTGGGGTCGCCGGCGGCAAGGAAGCAGGACGGGGCCGCCCAAAGGCTTCCCCCCTAATAAGGGGGAACCCTTTACCGAAGACCGGCGAGGCCGCGCGCCAGGCGGCGGCGCTGGCCAAGGTCGGCCACAACCAAGTCGAACAGCTGAAGCGCGCGGTGGAGCGGGCGCCCGAGGTGCTCGATGCCGTACGCTCCGGACAGCTTCGGGTGGCTGAGGCCGTGGTGCTGGCGGCGCTCGACGCGGAGCAGCGAGCGGTGGCGCTCGACGCCGTGCGCGATGGCGCGAAGCCCCGTGAGGCACTGCGGCAAGCGAAGCGCGAAGCACTGGCCGCACGGGCGCTTGCCGAGCCGAGTGGCACGTACCGCGTGATCTACGCCGATCCGCCGTGGTCCTACGGCGACGAACGCGCGGGGCTTGCGGGCTACGAGGGCACCGCAGCAGCGGACCATTACCCCACGATGCCAACAGCGGACATCTGCGCCCTGCCAGTCCGCGACTGGTGCGACGCTGACGCCGTGCTCTTCTGCTGGGCAACCTTCCCGCTGCTGCCCGACGCGCTCGAGGTCCTGCGCGCATGGGGGTTCCGGTACAAGACGGCGTTCGTGTGGACGAAGGGCCGCGGGAGCATGGGGCACTACCACGATGCGAGCTGCGAGCTGCTTCTCGTCGCGACGCGCGGTGGCGGCGTGCCGGACGTCGACAAGCGGGAGCGCCAAATGCAGCAATGGCCGCGACCGAAAGGCCATTCGCGCAAGCCCGAGGAAGCGCGCCAGATGATCGAGCGGCTCTACACGCACGGTCGCAGGCTGGAACTGTTCCGACGCGGCGACGCGCCGGAAGGCTGGGACGTGTGGGGCAATGAGGCGCAATCGTGAGTGCTGCGGCCGAAGCGGACGGCCGCGCGGGCCTCGCGACCTACCGCGCGCCGGCGGTGAATCGTACTCGCGGGGGAGTGCTCGTACACGGCATTCCAGCGCGCCTTCACCGTGAGCAGGCGAGTGGCTGCCGTGTGATTCTCGCGGTGCTCGAGGTGCTTTCGGGCGCACTGCTCATAGCGCGGCTCTCGCGGCTGGCGACGTGGCCGTGCGAATGCCGTGGATGCCGCGCCGGTAGTTGGTGCACTGGTCCCGTGGGCATCCGTGCGGGTGTCTATTGGCTACGCACCGCCATGTCGCAGTCCCACGTTTTCGGAGCCTCTGACCGTGGGGTGGGAGCACGAGTTGACAATCTGCGTGCAGGTTGCTAGGAGCACACGACGATGGACGAGCTGACGATGGCGAGGTTAGCGCACGAGGCGCGGTGCTCGGTGCGCACGGTGAGGCGGTGGCTGGAGGACGAGGGCAGTGTGCTGCCAGCGGTGGGGCTGGCGCTGGAGGTAGCCAGCGAGCGGCTAGACCTTGGTGAGGGTGAGCTCGTGCTCCAGCGCGGGCGGCGTCGTTGTGGGTAAGCCCGCGGGAGCGGGGGGAGCGATGGGGGCGGGAGCTCGAATGCGGGCGGCTGCTCTCGAGCTTGCGGGGGCGGGGTACCGCGTTTTCCCGCTGTACAGCGTGGTAGGGGGCAAGTGCACGTGCGGGCGTGCGAGCTGCGACGCCAAGCGCATGGGCAAGCACCCACGGACGGCCGACGGTTTTAAGTCCGCCACGGCCGACGTGGCGGCGACGGGGGGGGAGTGGTGGGCCGGGAGGATACCCGAGAACGTAGGCGTAGCCACGGGGGATGGTCTCGTCGTCATCGATGTGGACGTGGATGGTCTCGAGACGTGGAGCGCCCTCGTGGATGCGGCGGGAGCGGGGGCGGGGGGTGTGTGCTGTCGCACGGGCAGCGGGGGGCAGCACTGGTGGTACAGACTGCCGGAGGGGGTGAAGGTACAGTGCTCGGTGGGCAAGCTGTGCCGGGGGGTCGACGTGCGCGGGGACGGGGGCTACGTGGTGGCCCCTCCCTCGAAGCACGGCAGCGGCAACACGTACGTGTGGGAAGACACGGATGGAGAGGTAGTGGCGCTCGACGCGTTGCCCGTTTGTCCCGTTTGGTTGCTGGGGCGCTTGGTGCGGTTGGAGAAAGAGCGGGCGGAGGAGGTAGGGGCGGCGGGAGGGGCGAGTGCCTTCATCTCGGGAGAGCGGAACACCGCCTTGTTCAGGCTGGCTGGCACCATGCGTCGCAAGAACATGGGCGAGAACAGCATCCGAGCTGCCTTGTTCATGGAGAACAACGAGAAGTGCCGCCCTGCGCTCGACGAGAAAGAGATTGCCGAGATAGCTCGCAAGATATGCAAGTATACCCCCGCCGATCCAATCCTTGGGGCCGTTGCCCGGAAAGGAGATGTCGACGGGGAAGTAGCTGCGGGCAGCGGAGAAGAAGAGTTGCAATGGCGGCGAGCCTTGGCCTGCGGCAAGAGCGAAGCCTACCTCAGCACCGCCGGCAACGCCGTCCTGTTCTTCTGTCATGACCCCGACTGGAAAGGTTGCATTGGCTACGACGACTTCGCCGGCCACGCCGTCTGGCTCGAGCCCCCGCCCCTCGTGGGCGACGGTGGCCTCCCCAAGCCCCAGGTGGGGGAGGAACTGCGTGATGGTCATATCATCTATGCGCAGCAATGGCTTCAGGTCAAGTATGGTATCAACGTCACCAAGGCCAATCTTTACGATGCAATAGAAGAGAGCGCCCGGTCGTGCTTATACCATCCTGTACGAGACTGGCTGCGAGAGTTGCAATGGGATGGGGTAGACAGGATCGGCAACTGGCTCACGTCCCACTTCGGCGTCAAGAACGACAGGTACAGCCGAGAAGTTGGCCGCGCATGGCTCGTTTCCGCCGTGGCCAGGGTGATGAGGCCCGGGTGCCAAGTCGACCACATGCTCGTGCTCGAAGGTCCCCAGGGCGCTGGTAAAAGCAGCGTCATGCGGATGCTCTTCGGCGAGGACTGGTTCCTTGGAGCGTTGCCGGATATCCGCAACAAAGACGCCATGCAAGGGATCCGGGGGAAGTGGGGGGTCGAGATAGGAGAGCTCGACGCCATCCGGGGAGTCGGCGCTTCGAAGGTGAAGGACTTTCTCACCCAGCAGATCGACGACTTCAGACCCGCCTACGGTAGGTGCTTCGTCAAACAGCCCCGTCAGTGCGTCTTCGTCGGGAGCACCAACGAAGACAGGTGGCTCGTGGATAGCACCGGGGGTAGGAGGTTCTGGCCCGTCAAGGTGCGTAAGATCGACAGAGAAAAGATGAGGAACGAGCGCGACCAACTGTGGGCTGAGGCCGTGGCACGCTATGACCGGGGTGAGAAGTGGTGGCCGAGAGAAGAAGAAGTGGGGCTGTTCGAGGCGGAACAAGAAGAGCGATATGACATTGATGTATGGGAAGATGCAATCACCAAGTATGCTGAGGGTAGGACTACAATACTCGCGGAGCATATCGCGACGCTGTGCTTGGGCATCGAGCTGTGCAAGGTGACGAGGTCGGACCAGACCAGGATCGGAAGTGTGATGCGTAGGTTGGGGTGGAGAAAGGTGCGAGCACATGTAGGGAATGTGCTTACAACGTTCTACAAGAGCCGTGGTGGGTGGAAATGTGATGAGGTGTGCGGAGAAGTGTGTGAGGTAGATGCAAGTGTCTGGAATGACTAGAAGGGGTAGGGAGAGGTAGGGAGGGGTAGGAAAAGATGATACATGTTGTAATGACTCAGGATAATCCACCTGGGGGAAGGTGGATCAAGGTGGATCAAGGTGGTACGGTCTAGTAATTATTAGGAATTATCCACCTGATCCACCTTTTTTGGGGTTTACAAACATCTAGCGGTATTTACGCGCGGTGTCCTACCTTTCCCTACATCTATTCTTCTCTATAGAATATAGTAGATATAGTAGATCAGGTAGATCATCTCCAACAATTCCACGCATGTACCACCTATAACTACTATGTACTACCACCTGTCCAAATTTCCCAGGTTTATCCCCGATGCCCACAAAAACACCACTTACTTCGTACACTAATGTTACGATTGGCCGGCCGGTTGAACGCGTTAGACGCGTTGTGTCAAACCAGTATTCTGCCACTTAGCCGCGTTAGACGCGTTGTGTCAAACCAGTATTCTGCTACTTGGCCGGCTGTTACGCTTTTGGGTAAAGCGAGAATATTTTCCTACTTCACACGTCATGGAAGTAGGACGGGGACCCTTTCCATTGAAAATCCACGAGCCGTTTTTGGGAATTGCTTTTTGTGCTGCGTGATACACAGCTCAATTGTTGCAATGATTGGCGCCGAGTAATCCCCAGAGTCCGCTTGCCGCGCCGGCAGAAAGGACCAAGCTCGTGCGGATGCCGCCGTGGCGGCGCTCAGCGCCTCGCTGGCGCGTTTCTGAGGTGCCCCCGCTACCCCCGCGCCCGGTTGGTGTTGCTCGGGCTTCTGAGGCCATCTGAGGCCCAGCGTTTGGGCAAGCGCCGGTCGGGGGTGGTCGCCTGTCTCGTCGGGCCAGTCAAGCCCGGAGCTCAGCTTTGCCACGCCTCGGTTGCCCCGTCGGGCGCCTGTCGGGCAAGCCCTGCCCCCTAGTTCGCGGGAGGAGGAGCGCTCGCCACCGAGGGCAATACGGGCAATGCGGGCAGTGTAGTGTCA
>ERZ1292629.196-Hain-H43-01um-R1-196-length-63781-cov-10_pt2 | contig 52211 bp, 14 predicted proteins | sample MGYA00564399_ERZ1292629 | MGnify/ENA primary metagenome ERZ1292629 (study PRJEB36523, sample SAMEA6512636) | groundwater metagenome | collected 2019-01-08 | study: AquaDiva: Metagenomics assemblies of 32 groundwater samples
ATTTGAATGGGATAGTGCGGTTCCTTCACAATTAGAATTTAATGATTTTTTCTGATGATAAAACAATCACCTTTTATAACGAAAGTCAATCTTTAGATGCAGATATAGTTCCTTTTGATATAATTGTTCGAAATAATATTATCGATTTAAGCAAAAAAGAAACTTTGGTTTTTGATTTAGTTAGTAGAACGCTTAGAAAATACGAGATTTGTGTTAAGTCCCAAGATGAATCCGTTTCTTGTACTATAGAAATAAGTTCTAAATTAAATAAAACAACTATTGAGGTTCCTTGGGAACTCTTATATCATGATTTAAATCTTAAAGTAAACAAGAATAAACAATTTCAAATATATTACGTTAGCATAAAAGGGACGAATTTGTCCCGTCTTGCAAACAGACAATATATTCCATTAGAATCTTGTAAAATAAAGTTTATTATTCCTGAATACTTAACTCTTAGCCCCCAATCCAGGAATGGGCCAGTAAGTAAATCGTCTAATAATTTTATTGTAAGTGATCGATATTTTGTGTTATGTCCGAAAGAGTATTCAGGATTTGCTAAAAAATCTGAATTTGCTAAAGAAAAATTAATGGATTTAACTATGCTAATTAATGAGGGACAACACATGGAGACTCTTTCTAAACAAATAAAAAGATTTTCAACTGACAAAGAAGTCTCTAGTAAAATTCAAAATACTCAAAAAGTAATTCAACACAGTAGATATAATAAAACAGATGTCATACGCCCTAAAATTAATAACAATCAAATTCAATTATTGAAGAGTGTTTCTGGAATTTATGAAAACATCGCAGCAAAATCTAAGCCTAAAAACAAACAACAAACAACTGTTTTTTCTGCTGCTTCCTTTCAGCCTAAAGAGCAAAAATGCGCCCCTTGCGCGAGAAAGAACAAACCATAAATTTGAATAATTTTCCGGATAATATAAATCGTTTTCTTGAAACAATCCACTATTGTGCAAAAAAAAATGGACATAAACTCTTTTTATACGGAGATTTTGCTCTATATAAAATAACAGGAAATAGCAATTTCTTAAAAACACAAAAAAATATTAAAATTATACTATCATTCAATTCGAATTTCAATCAACAAGAGTTTTATCAATGTTTAACAGAACATATAAATATTACAAAAGAAACAGAAAGTTCTTCAACAAAATACAGTTTTATTTCGTCCTTTAATGTTGAAATCGATTTAATTCAAAATTTTGATCCAATAAATCTAAATCAAGCAAAACAATTTGGTCGTTTTAATTTTGATGTAAACTTCTATAATTTAGACACCAATGTATTTATCTCACCTCTATTTTTATCAGATACTAGCGTTCTAAAAAACGTTAATTCTGATTGGATTTTTGAAGACGTTTTAGGATTTGTTTTGTGGGCAGGCAATTTGCCAGAAATCCATATAGATAACGAACAATATAAAAAACTAAGACTATTATCGCTAGGAACATTAAAAGAGTCACTAGATGTAACATGGCTAGAACAAATAGAAAATATTCTATTGTTGCGTTATTCAGGAGCTGCTTTACGTTTTATTGCTAATACTTTTGCAGATGGAAAAACATGGATATTCAAAGTTTTAGTAGATTACATGATTTTTATGAGTGTCGGAGTTAATGATGAGAGTGATATTGATACTGTCTTTAATGAAAAAAAATATGCTCTTATTGATTTGTATAACGATTTCTTTCTTGAAGATAAAACAAAAGAAGAAACTTCAGAAGATATTCAACATAGGCTTACTATGATTCTAAAGATACTGTTTGATTCTCCTAATTTAGATATTCCAAGACCTTATATTAATAAAATAAGAGCTATGTCTGGAGGAATTTTAGGAAGATGTTGTCTAGGCACTAGCGTAGGAGGAAATATTTCTTTTTTTGGGTGCGGGAATGATATAGAAGAAGAAGATTGCTTAGGATTCCCTGTTAATTGCACTGACAATAATTTATGTTTAAGAGAACATGATTCTTTTACTCATATCCCATTTATTAATTGGGATTTAATTTCTGTGGATTTTAGAGAATGGTGTCCTGGGCAAGTTTGTCCAGATGTTAATAATATACACTGCCAGCCAGGGCCTTAATGACTCAATTCAATGTTCCAAAGTCACTGGCTACATGGAGTAATTCAGTTGTATTCTGGAATTCGTTCTAAGATATAACACAGTGACAAGAGGGGTTTTTATACTTATGTATAAATTACAGCAGTTATTTAAGAGAAGGTCTAACCCACATACCCAAGAATACTCCTCCCGTTCTTGGCTCTATGACTCTGTTTTTAAACAATTCTCTTGTAGAGGGAATAGTGAGCAGAGTTTCAAAACCTTAAATAACATTCTCGAAGAGGTTCTAATCCCGCTAACACAGGGAGACAGATCTATTGAGTGAAACCCTCAAAGTCCCTGTCGTGTATGTGTTAAACATGAATGGTAATCCTCTTATGCCTACTTCTTCAAAGAAGGCAGAGGATTTTTTAAAGAAAGGAGAGGCAAAAGTTGTTAAAAGAACACCGTTTACAATTCAGATGACTCGGATTACAGGATGTAATAAACAAGAGATCGTTTTAGGAGTAGATTCTGGATATGAAAATGTAGGGTTATCTGCTGTAACAGAAAAGAAAGAAGTTTATTCTGCTGAAGTTAAATTAAGATCAGATATGGTTAAGTTGAATTCTGAACGTAGAATGTATAGATTCTCTAGAAGAGGAAGAAAAACTAGATACAGACAAGCTAGATTTCTTAATAAAGGAATACCTAAAGGGTGGTTAGCACCTTCTATTCAACATAAACTAAATTCTCATATTAAATTAATTCAAAAAGTGTGTAAAATTCTACCTGTATCAGAAATAGTATTAGAAACTACTAATTTTGATATTCAGAAGATAAAGAACACTGAAATAAAAGGGAGTGAATATCAAAAAGGTGAGCAATTTGGTTTTGATAATAATGTGAAAGCGTATGTGAGACATAGAGATGGATATAAGTGCAAACATTGTAAAAAACATAAAGACAAGAGGTTAGAAGTTCATCATATTACTTCTAGTCAAACTGGAGGAAATAGACCAGAGAATCTGATTCTTTTATGTAAAGAGTGTCATGATAAACATCATGCAGGCGAGATTAAGCTAAAAGCAAGTAAAACTAAAGGATATGCTGCTGAGACATTTATGAGTACAGTTAGAAAGAGAATGATAGAAGAATTGAGAAATTTAGGGTATAAAGTAACAGAAACTTTTGGTTATATTACTTCTGAGAACAGGAAGGATTTAGGAATAGAGAAGTCTCATTATAATGATGCTTTTGTAATAAGTTGCGGGACAAATCAGAGTAGAAGTCAGACATATTATGTAAAACAAATTAGGAAACAAAACAGAAAATTATTCAAAGGTTCAAGAAGTGAGATTAAGAACAAGTGTTCAAGATTTGTTTTTGGGTTTCAACAATATGATAAAGTATTATATAATGGAATTGAGTGTTTTATTTTTGGTAGAAGAAGTTGTGGGCAGTTTGATATAAGATTTTTAGATGGAAAAATTATTCGGAGTTCTATAAATTACAAAAAATTAAAACTATTAGAAAGTAGTAATACCTTTCTAAATATTCTTTTATAGAAAGTTTAGTGTTTAAATATGCAATTTATGGTTCCTAATTGCTTTTCCGGAGACTGCGATTGTGCAGGAACACCCCCTCCAAGTGGATTTTGTCCATACGGAGATTGTTTATCTTGTATTCCATCTCAGTGTGATGGTCCAAAATGTTGTTGTTGTGCAAGCATAGATATTGCTTTAACTGTTCGGTCACGATGTTATGACAGAGTATTCTTTTCATGCAATAGAGATGGGTCTTCTCCTGGACCTGGAGAAGACCCATTTCCTGTTTTATGTACAAATTGTTTTGAGGCTTGTGATAGAGCATTAGGAGGGCAAGAATCTTGTGCTTCTATATCTCAACATGTAAACAATCCTTCTTGGCAACCTTCTCCTGTAGATTGGTGGAGTTTCCCGCCGAGTATAGGTCCTTGTTCTTGTAATTGTGTTAGTTACATTGATCCAGAAAATCCTTCTGCTGGTTGCGATTTAACTTGCGTAACATGTGCAGGGTTACAGTGTAATGCTCAAGTAACAGTAACATCAAGTAATTGTAATTATCAATTTCATTTAACACCAGGAATAGGTTGTTGTGGTAATCCTCAGTTCGTTGATATTGTCTTTGTTATTGATTATTCTATTAGCATGGAACCTTACATAAGTGGAGTAATTAACAATATATCACTATTAGTATCTAACTTGGCAATAACAGGAGGATTAGCTCGATTTGGGCTTATTGTTTTTGGAAAAGCAGTCAACGATGTAACAGTCAATTATTTCCCTAATGGAGAAATTTTAACAACAAATGTAGATACCCTTATAGATCAATTACAATTAAACTTACCAACAATAGGGGGAGAAGAACCAGCTTTCGATGCAGTCGAAACAGCTTTATTTACATACCCTTGGGAAGGGGCAGAAAATCTTATATTTTTAATAAGTGACGAACCAGTTGAAGGTGGAGAAAAATTGCCAATTCAGGGTCCATTAGGGTCTTCTGTGGGGCAACCATCCGCTGAATTATTAATAGAATTAGCTAACAATCTAGGAGTTACTGTCCATACAATTCAACGATTTTTTGACGGAATAGGGTTAGAATCTTTAAAAACAGATTTATCTTTAGGCACTAATGGTAAAGATATAGATATAACAACCGATTTTAATCAAATATTAGAAGACATTAACTTGGTTGTATTCGGAGGGTCATGTGGGTGTTTAGATATGACTCCAATTCCTGTTTTATTATGCAAAGGTGGAACCGGACCAACAGGAGATGACTGTATTGAGCCAGATTCTAATATCCCTATTAAAAAGTGTTTTAAAGAAGACAATAGTGACTGTTCTTGTAACGAGCCTTTAGCTTTTGATGTATGTGGAGAAATTGTTATTGTAGAACCACAATCAGATACTATGAAGTTAATATGTTGTGGAGAAGTTGAAGGTGGTGGGTGTAGTTGCCCAACAGAGACGATACCGCCAGCAGGGTGCTGTGGATTATCTTGTTCTGATATAAATATTTGTTCTGATTTTATTACGCTTGAAGACGCTATTAATACAATATGGTGTGAATGTTGGCAAAAAGCAAAAGATGGAGAATTTGTTCTTGAAAATTTTAATTGTAGTCAATGTACGATTCCGAATGTAAATGATCCAAATTATAAAAATATCGATGTAAATGCTATAACGAATTGCGTTATAAAAATACCTAATGGAAACGGTGGGTTTATAACAAAAAGTAGATCAGAAGTTATTACAGAAGTAACAATGGCATGGTCTAAGTGTTCTAAAAACACAGATAACGAAATACCTCTACCGCCATCTATTTCAGAATCTGTTTCTTGTTTACCAAAATGTAATATATCAGATGAGTGTATTTCTGGCGAAGATAATTGTAATGAGAATGAGGATATAAGAGACTGTAGGAAAACATCTTGTGTTAACACTAGTAAAGGCTGCACATCTGTAAAAAACCCAGATACAGCGATATTAAATAACGGCATTGGGCTTGTTGCTTATGAGTCTTTTGATAATAACTCTGTTATAGAGATACAGCAATTTAACACATCTGTTCCAGGTAAAATACTTCCAAACAGAAAGACAAACTACGGAAGATTACAGCATGAGTCAAAATGGGAAGCAGGATTAGCTAAACTTTATTATTTTGAAAATATATCATCTCATTTTATAAATAATTTAGATATTTTAACATTTAAGACAGGACCTCTACAAAATCAATGCTTTATTCTGCCGCAAGCTCCTTTAGGAGTTGATGATATAGGAGATTATATAAGGTTTGTAGTTCCTGTAGAATTATCTTTAAATTTTCCATTTCCAAGCGAAGATGATGTTTATAATATTGAGTGGTTTATTATTGATATTAATGATACCGGGCTAACAGGCAGTGCAACAGATAATGGATCTACACCTGGATCAAATTTTTTACTAACACCTGGTGCAGTAAATAAAATATTAAAATTATCTCCACATATTCACGATGGGGTTCAGGTTCCTGTTACAAACCCATCTATTGCTGTAGCAAAAAATTACATGAATTATTTAGAAAATTCACATTATGTTTATTTAACATACCAAGCTTTAGAAAACCAAAAATGGAATGTATATTTACGCCAAATTAGATTATCAGAATATTCAAAAGAGCAACAACTAGACATATCAAATGCAACTTTTATTTCTTTGAGTGAACTCAATGTAAACGAATTAATATATAAAGTGAATTGTTCTAATGATTCTTGTACGCAGTTTGGAAGCAACTTTTTAGCTAAACGTATTATTACGATGGAGGTTTTATTACAAGATGGGCGAGAAGTTTTTAATGAATCTTTATTAAACAGTAATGAGTCTTGGCAAATTTGTCCTGGATTATCTTCTGGTAGTTTTTTAAAGAAAAAGATTTTTGTAGAACTATCTCATTCCGCAGTAGTAAATAGGTGTCCGGATCAATTTGAATTTAATGATATTTTTTATAATTGGGATACAGGAGATGAATTCCAGGTTCCTTTTATTGGATTAACACCTGAATCTCTATTTGCGCTATTAAAAAAATCAAATGATACTGCTATTAATTTAGGAAACGATACTGTTCAGTCTGGAAAACTAATAATAACATCATCTCAAGTTGAAGCGGTTTGGTATGAAGACCCAACATTAGTTACATGGGTAACTACAAATACAACAACTTTAGATGAATTATTGAAGTTTAAAGGGCTAGATGTCTATGAACCTATTCGTATTACAGATTTTGAAACTGGACATTGTACTCATCCTGTGGTTTCAATAAATATGAACAACGATGTTTTCGTTGTCTATGAATGTACTGATCCTAACGTTCATCAAATAAAAATAACAGGGACATCAGTACCGAGTTCTTCGTTACCAGTTGGTATTTTGACCCCTAAAAGTTTAGATTCTAATCTAGATTATTTCTTATCTCCAAAAGACTTTTCATATAAAACCACCATTACAACAGAAGGAATAAACCAACTTCCTAATATATTTATAGACTTAAATGGAGTTATTCATATATCTTGGCAATCTAACAGAGATAGATATTGGGAAATTTATTACGCAAACTCTGAAAATGGATTTAGCCCAACTCGTATTACTAAGTCAAAGAGCAAGTCATTAAACCCAAATATTTCAGGCGATGATCATGGTAATTTATATATTACATGGCATGATAATCGTTTCGGAAATTGGGAGATTCTAATGGCTTATCGTGACGACAAACGGATTACAACGCTTTTAGAGCAAGACCCATATTTAGCTAGTGTTAGAAATTATGGTTATTTTCATTCTTCTGATATTATTCCTTTAACCTTAAAAAACAATAATTTTGAAGAAGCAATTTGCATATCAGATGTAACTGTTAGATTTTTCAAAGATAGATTATTACAAAATTCTGTTTTTGATGTTGTTCAATCAGTATTCCCAACTGCTTTTCAAATACCTAACATGCAGAATGATAGAACAACTATATCTTGGGAATCTCCCTGGTATCTAGTTGGATCGGATAATTTGTCTGGAATTATATACTATAGATATGGTTCTATTATAAATTCTCTTGATAGTGAAATGTCTGGATCAGAATTTGACACTGTTAAATTATCTTTTTCAACTCAACCTCTGTTTATCCGGTTTTTAGCGAATTCATATTTTGATGATAATGAAGAATTAGAAGCATTAAAAACAGAAGCAATTCAAAATGGACAAGATCCTGGTTTAATAACTTTAAGTGATACAAATTGGATAAAAGATTTAGAGAACGTAACCTTATGGGTTCCAGCAAGCACATTAATTTCTGGACAAACATATAATATTAATCAGTTAATAATAGATAATTCATTATCTATTATTTTACCTAAAGGCAGATATAAAAGAGTTGAAGTTCTTGTAAATAATGGGGATATATTTAATTTTGATTCTGTAGAAATAGTTTCTGTTGTAAAAAACAGATTATGTTTGGCTCCTCAAGAAACAATAACTGGTTATTTAGATATTACGCCATTAGTAAGAACAGACGCACAAGGCGATATTTTGACTGAAACATTTCTTCCGATAAATATCCAAAAAAATGTTGTATATTTTATTAATATTTTAGCAAAAACAGATAATGGTCAAATGTATGTGTTTGGTGATCAAAAAAGAAGCATATCTTGTGAATCTTGTATATCAGATAACTCGCCTTGGAATTCTGCATCCTGTAGTATTAAAATAAATTTTCAAAATACAGACATACACCAAAAAACAAGATTTTACAACGCTCGTGTTCGGTTTTATACAGATCAAACAAAACAAAATCTTGTTGATCAATTTGAATCTTTTAAAGATGGGGATGATCTAAGTTATTTTACTACCGACAATAATGAACCTGCTGTTGTCGCATGGAACGACAATGGTTTAGAAGTTTTCTATGGACAGACTAGAAGTGTAACTTTGTGGCCATTTTTATCTAATACAACTGGATTATTATGCGGTATTACATATTGGGTTGAAACTGAAATATGTTCAGATTATTCTAATGTTTGTTCTAAAACATCTTTAGAATTGCAAGATTTTGTTAAATGGAGTTGTCAGTGTTCTTCCCATAGATGGACCTATGAAAGTGCTCCAGAAAATATTAGGAATTCTATAAGATGGCATAGTAGTGGTGACGGATTCTCTGATACTCGTTTAACTGAGAACAAAGCAAATAATTTAAATCCTAGCGTTAAAATACGTTCTGATTTAACTGGGATAGTTATTTATGAGAGTAATAAAGAAAATCTAACTGATGTAAAATACTCTTTATATGCGGCAGCATTTTCTTCTTTCCCCGGATATAATATGTATGCATCTGGAGCAGAATCTATTATAAGTAAACCTGCTGAGTTGTTAGTCCATTCTGATATACCAATCACAGCGTGTAAAGGACAAGACTGTAAAGACATAGGGCCGGCAATAGAAGGAAGAAATACATCATTTTGCTTAGATCAATATGATAATATATTCTTAGCATCAGAACAATTTAATAATCAATTACAATGTGAAGAATTCAAATTAAATCAGCAACGTGGCATTATTGTTCATAGGTGCGGAATACAACCACAAAATTTACTATTTCAATCACATAAAATGACTTCTACTGAAATTCCATGTAACGCGAATAACATTCTTAATAAAGCCTCTCAAATAAGTCAAGATTTTGTTTTTAAGAAAATTATAAAAATTGCTCGCGTGACTAATAAATATGTCAAATATCATATAACTCGATCTAAAAAACCAGCTGCTGTAGTAGATCAAGGAATGATAGAAATTGAAATTATTTCTGAACCTGAAGTTATTGCGGTTCGTTTACGTAATGAAAACCAAGACTGGTCTACGTGGTTCCCGTTTGCCCCTGAAATAGGGGATTATTCTATAAAAGTCCCTTGGACATTATCTAAATTAAGCGGAGTCAAAAACATTAGTATAGAAGCTGCTACTTATCAAGGACTATCTGCATTTGCTGTTTTAACGGTAATAGCAGATTATAAAACAATAAATCACATTATTAATTTTTACAAATCTAAAGAATTAGAAATATCTGTTCCTGATACGTTATCTGAATCTACATTGCTGCAAATTTTAAACGAGCAAAAAGATGAAGTATTTAAACAAGAAAACTTATTATCTCAACTTCAAGGAGTACCTGTGGCTGGTATACGAAATCCTACATCTATTAATTCTCAATTAATAAATTCTACAGGTGATTTTATCTTTATAAATATTGTTCCTGATTTTGAATATTTAAAATCGATAAACATTTTAAATGCTACGGAAACCCAAATATCTAAATTAACTCCGACATTTGATGTTTTACAACAGGGGTATGATGATTTAGTAGCTTTACCAACAATATTTGACAAATTGACATCATCATTCAAAGGCGTTTTCCCGATTAAAAAAGATAACGAAACTTTTAATAAAGATGGGCTTTCATTTATTATTACTCATTTTAAAAACGACAATTCTGATGCTTCTGTTAGTTTAGGATCGTTTGATTATATTAAAGACACATATAATCAAACATCTCCATCTGGACTTGGAGATGTTATTTTAAATCCGTCTAATGATAGTTTTGCTCAAGAAAGAGATAATGTAGGAAGAATAAAACACTCTATAACTATTAGAACTGATGAAGATCCTTATTTTGTTTTCGGTGATCCTAATTTTAGGCTAAAAAATGAGTAGCAAAATACAAATATCACCGTATCGATTAAAAGACAATTTAGTTCTAAAAATCGAATTATTCTTAGATTTCAAAAATCATGAATTTGCAATGATTTATTTTAAGTGTGATAACTTTGTTTTAGACGTTTTATCTACATCAAAAGGGAATATCAGCTATTTAGACAAAAGCATAAAAACTCAAGACTCGAATATTGAAATATTTGTAGAATACTGTTTTGAAAATAAAATTGAGTGTTTAATAGGATATTATACAAAAAATGAGTTATTAAATAATGAATCTCTTGTTACGAATATTGATTTTGCCAAAAAGATAGAATTTCTAAATATAGAAATTCCACATATTTGTTCTATACCTGGAAATTATAAAGATAAATTCAATGATTTTATACACGCTATTGAAAGAAGAGTTAGTAATTGGAAAATTACAATTTCTTGTCCAGATGATATAACTCTTAATATTAACAGTACCAACAAAGAAGCTTCTTTTTTTGTTTTTGGAGAAAAATCACAACAACCTATATCATCCGATTTGGAATTTAAGCTGTATCCTAATACTACAAAGATTAATATTCCTAAAGAAATTATTCGTAATAATTATACAAAATATTCTTCTAAAACGGAATTAGGAGTTTATGAAATAATAAAACCAGATTTTCTAGGGAAAAATGTTTATTATAAAGTTTTAGTCTCTAATACACTCCTTTTGGAAGGATTACTAAGTAAGGATTTTAATTAAGTAAATGCAGTGCATCTTCGGACCATATCAAGTTACATCTATTTTGCCTAAAATAGGTGAATCTTTTATTGATAATAATAAAAATCGCCAAATTGTTGTTTTTGGTAATTGCTCTTCCACTATTTTACCTTGCTCAGAAGCGATTTTATTACACAGAATACAGGATTGTCCAAACGGGTGTGACATTTCTTGGTATGAATGCCCAGACAAAAGAAGAGAATATACGCTTCTTATAACTCCGTGTGGAGTCACAATTACCTCTTTCATTGATGGACTTATTAGTAACAATTGTGATGCGACTAAATTCGGATCTTCATTTTATTGTTTCGGAAAAATATATACTGCTTTAAAAACATTCGAATCCACAAATAAATCTATAGTTTCATTTGAATTTGATGGAAATTCATTTACTGTTCAAGGAAGTTCTTCAGAATGTTCAGAACTTTTTGATTGCTCTGAATGTCAAGAAACACAAGAAATTAGCCTTTTTGAAGAAGCACCTACACCTCCTCCTCTAGCAATTCCTCCACTAGACAGCTCTAATACTGAAATTATTGAGAATACTACTCAAACTATTGAAATAGAAAATAGACCAAAATATGCTTGGAATGCTACGACAAAAAATGTAAGTCAAAATGTTTTTTGCGAAGATGAAAAAAGTCTTAAAACGCTTTTACCTTGTTTAAGTAATGATAACCCATCTATAACAACTCTTCCATCTGGTCACACCATTATTGCTTATGAAAATAGGAAAGAAGATGGATTAACCAAAATTTCATTAGCAATTTTATCCAGTTCTGTAAAACAGAATATTCGTTATTATAGAAAGCTAGCAAAAGGAGTTCTCCTTAATAATCTTGTTGAATCACAAGGAACTGCAACTTTTGAAATTTATGATGAAATGTATATTGCAACTAACGTGGATAACAAACCATCTTCGCAAGAACAAATAGGGTTTTTAACAGGACCTCTTTCCGGTTCTTTATTTTTAATTAATAAAATTACTAGAGAAACAGAAGGCGAAAGAGTTAAAATTACTGTTAATTTTCAAGTTAGTAGAAACGTTGTTTTTCCAGATAAAAACAATATCCATAATATAGAATGGTTTATTACAAACAATCAAGGGTCAAAGGATTTACCGCCTCCAAATAATAGCAGTGTAATAACCATTTTAGATTTGCCAGTGCATTTTGATTTACAAGGAATAGAAGTTCCTGTTTCTCACCCTTCTATTGCCGTAGCAAATAATAATTTAATGACTTCTGAAGAACAAAATATTTATGTAGTTTATCAGGCGTTTGAGAATAATCAATGGAGAGTATATTTAAGAGAAATAGTTTTAAGTTCTTCAGGGAATAAACCACCTGTATATTTATCTCCATATTTATTTGATGATAATCAAAGAGTTATTGAAGTTCCTGAAGTATCTGCAATTGCTTCTGTAGAGGAAGAGGTTACTGTTATCCCTTTTATTTTTGATGATAATTTTACTTTTGGAACAGCAAGTAATTTGGGTTATAGTATTAATCATAACCCAAATTGGGTATATATTCCTACTCCTGCTTGGCTTGTTAGTGGTACTCTCGTTCTAAGAGATAGCGTTGGTTTGTATTATTGTAATCAGAAACTTGGAGATCCAAACGATCGAGATGGAGTTTTTATTCCACCAGATGCAGACGGATGTACAGATGATGACCCAGACAATCCAACCAATGAATTACCTCCTTGTATAGTTGTTTTTAGTGGAGCTACTGAATTAGATGAAAATGATCGCGGAAATTGTCTTGCTATTGGAAATATTAGAAATCTAGTAACTCCATGGGTTTACCATGGAACTTCTCATGCTCAGTCTTTCGTCTTAAATACAAATCCATCTAGAAATAAAGCAACAGAAAAGGGTTATTTAGATCTAGAAATGAAATTAAGTTTTGCACTTACAAATGTAGGTGTTAGGATTGTTGCTGCTCCAGATATTACCCCCTACCCAGAAATATGGTTTTTTATTGGCAGATCACAAATAGAAGAATCACAATCAGTAACTTTTGGGGATGGATGGCGAATACAAATTCTTCGTGGAAGAAACGATATACTAGCTTCTTACGGAACTAGGCAGAGATCTGATCGTACTTTAAAAGAAAAAGAAGATTCTTGTTCAAACGACGGAATAACAGAAGGCCCTGTATGTGCTAGTGGAAATAATCAAGATTGTTTTATAATTAGACTATATAATGGACGAACTTATGACAACACTCCTGTACTAAGTACTGAAGAAGGGTTTTCTCCTTCTACTGGACAACAATTTGATACTCCAGTTCGAACTGCATGGCATTGTATAACAGAAGGAGTAGGAGACGTTGGCTTTGATTACGACGTAGCTGTATGGAATGAAATTACTGTACAAACTAGAGTTAGAGGTCTTCATCGAATTTTCAAAGTATCTCTATCTGCGCGAAATAGTTCGTTAGCAGCCGTAGTTCTAGCAGAATTTAGAGAATGGGACGTTAGCGTTAACCCCGCAGACTTAGTAGCAAATATCGCTGAATTAAAATTAGGAGAATTTCATGGATTTGGAGTTGCGACAACTTCGAACTTAGATCAAGTACTTTTTGACCATGTTTCTCTACAACCTCTTGAATTACTGCCTCTTCCATTAATATTTTATGAAGATGATATTTTTGTAGATGACGTTAACTCAGGACATGGAGTTGTTACTAAACTAAACGATGAGCCTTCTGGAAACAAATACCTATTAAATTTTAGCAATGAGCCTACAAGTCAAACTTTCAGTGGTGGATCAGACGGTGGAGGGTGGGAATATAGTAAATTTTCAATATGTGCTACGGTTGATGCATTTGGTGGCGTTGCTGGTGCTTCTCTTGGTGATGCATTTGTTGGTAATGACCTATTTTACAAAAGACCACACGCGATAGGAAATATTCTAAGATTAGAATATTTACCAGGGTGTGGACTTCCATCTCAATGGCCAATTAACAGTGATATAGGTGGAAATTGGACATATACCGCTATTCGTGTTGAAACAGCGGATATTCGAGTAAGTCCTAAAATACCTATTCATGACAATATTTCATTCATTATTTCTGCATCTCCTTATAGAGGGGCAAGATCAAACTCAAGTTCTTGGCCTCATATCACTTTTGTTATGAAATTAAAAACAGTAGACGAAGAATGGTATAAAGGATACAGAATTCGTATTTCTCGTTTTAATGCTCGTAAAAATTATGCTCCGATGTATCTTGAAAATGGGAGTATACGTCCAGCGATATTAAATGGTGAAAAATTTTGGAGAATTCAATACTTTGAAGGGCACGATGGAACAAATACGATTTCTCAAGGATTAACATCTGATCCTGTACACTCTGAAATTTGGCTTCGAATCAACGGAACAACTGATCCACCAGAAAACCCAGGATATACAGACCTTTCTCAGAAAACACCTTTTGGCATTCCTTTTGATTGGGACGAAGTAAACCTAGAAACAGATAATTGGTCTTATTTTAAAGTTGATTTAAGAGAAATAGGATCAGAAATTGAATTTAAGGTTTATTTTTATAAAGAAGATGCATCTAATGCAGATTCATCAATAAGAACTGGAATTGATAACCCTGACAGTATCCCCTTTCAATTAAACCATATGTGTACTTTTAGAGTCCCGTCTATTGTAGACAGAAGAAGTGGAACTTATTATGGGTTTGCTTTTCATAGCGGGAATAGAGTTGATGAAGAGTTTGGTGACGGATTTGTTTTAGGAAACTTTAGTGGAGATGACTATTACGCTGCTGGACAAATAAACTATATTCGATTGTCCACTATTGATCAAGATGGTGGGTCGCCACCATCAACAGGGTCTTGCTGCAGAGCAATAGGTGGACCGTGTGAAGATGATGTCCTATCTAATGACTGTTTGTCACCAAACATTTTTTATCCTAATACTTCTTGTGATGAAATAAATTGTACATTAGCCTTTCCAACAGGATCATCATGTAATAGCTCTGGTTTTTGCTATGAATCTACTGAGGCAGAGTCTATAATACAAGGGTATGAACAGTGGCAACTAGGAGTTTCATGTTCTAGTAAAGATTGCTTAGCTACTGTTACAGGGTCTTGCTGCCGTCCAACAGAAGAATGTATAGAAGATTTATTATTCAATGAATGTAAAACATATTTTGGAATGTCTCCACCATCATCGATAAAATGGCGTCCTGGAATTCATTGCCCTTCAATTGGTCCATCTTGCCAATCTCTTGCAACGGGAGCTTGCTGTTTATCAAGTGGGTGTTATATAACAACGCAAGATGATTGTATATCTCAGTCTGGGACCTGGGCAGGATTACATACAGATTGTGTAAGCAACCCTTGTATAGGAGCCTGTTGTGACGGAACTAGTTGTTCTCAAACAGACCAAGCAACTTGTGAAGCAGATGAATTCACCTTTTTAGGATACGGAGTTTCTTGTGCTCCTAATCCTTGCTTAATATACACTATTGGAGCTTGTTGTTTTGAAAATGGAGAATGTTTTGAAACAATTGAATCAGCTTGTACAAATGGACATTGGCGTAGCGGAGAAGGATGTGATACATGTTATTCTACGATTGTTACTGGAGCTTGTTGCGACCCAATGACAGGAATGTGCGAAGACAATGTATTAGAAGTGGATTGTCTTGAATCAGGAAGACTTTATCAAGGGAATGTTAGTGAATGTTCTTTGTCTACATGCGAACAGCCTGTCGGAGCATGTTGTATAGGGACGGAATGCTCAAACCATTTTACACAAAGTGATTGCGAAAATTCTGGAGGGTTATATTTAGGGAATTTTACAAACTGTATTTCCAATCTTTGCTCTGATAATATATATTTACACACTACAAGCGTTACATATAAACCAGAAGATGTATGGAAAATAAAAATAAATGACAATGATTATATTACAAGAGTTTTATATCATATGCGAGAAGAAATATCTTCCGCAACCAATTTGACTAACAATATTGATTTTATGTTTCTTATAGACTATAGCGGGAGTATGGCTACCGCTACAGAGCTTATAAATCAGTCTATATCTACTTTGCAAGAAACTTTGATGCATATGGGGCTTAATGTGAGATTTGGTTTTGTTGCTTTTGGAAGAGGTGTTACTACTCCTGTTCCTGCTATTAAAATAACTTGTGAAGATTCAACTATTTTCGATGGGTTGCAAATTTCTGGAACGTGTGTTAACAGTGATCATTTAGAAGGGTCCGCAGAATCTGGGTTTACAAGAAGCACCTCATATTTACAAAGGAGCTTAAGTTGTTGGGGAACTAAAAGCGGCAAGACTTCTCCTTGGGCAGCAATTAATTACGCTGTAGAAAATTCTCATTTTTCTTGGAGAGAAGATGCTTCGAAATTTATGTTTTTTTTAAGCGACACAAATAATGAATCTGAATTTTCATTTTGTGAAACTGTTGATAACAATAAACAAAATGCGAAACAAAATTTAATAGATAACAATATTGTTTTTATTCCTGTTATAGATTCTAAATATACTGCTGTTTATTCAGATATTGCTCGTGATTCTGGTTGGGCTAGAGAAATATTTAGTGTAGAATCTGAAAGCTATGATAGCATATTCAATACTATTGCTGAAGAAATAGATTTACTTCTACGTATTAGTCATGCAACAATTATTGAAAGAGCATCTGCTGGAGCATCTCCTGATTTTCTTAAAAAAGCAGAAGTAATTATAACATACAATGGAGATTTAACAGATTTATGGACGTTTAATAAATCGGATTTTGAATTTAAAACCGAACATGTGCCATTTCCAGGAAATGACACAAAAGGGTTAAATAACTTTCCTTTTGAGCTATATTATGAGCATATATATGGAATTGAGCCAGTTCACATTCAGGGTATTCCGCAAAATTGGGTATCATTTAATAGAGAAGGTCCTTTAGTTTTTGATTATCTTAATATTGGATCTAGGTCGAGTTCCCAAAACTCACCTATCTTAATTTCCACTAATTCTACTAGGCCAAAAGTATTTATTAATAACAGGAATCAAGTAATTGTAGCATATGAAACATATGTATCTGGAATTTCTCAAATAGAGATAAAAGGTACTGGAGATTTTCATCAAGATTCTATTATAGGGCCAAAAGCTTCTCGTATTCAAAGATTTTTTGTTCCAGAAGATTTTGCATATAATCATACAATTAGTCTAAATACCGAAGGATTAAACCAATTATGTGATTTTATAATTGATAATAATGATATAACTCATATTACTTGGCAATCCAACAGAGATGGAAATTGGGAAATTTATTACGCTAATAGTTATAACCTGTTTAAACCAATACGTTTAACTAAATCAGATTCTAGATCATCTTATCCAACTATTTCTGTTGATAATAATGGCAGTATTTTTGTGGTTTATCACGATAACAGGTTTGGTCCTTTTGAAATAATGCTTGCCTCAAAAACAGAAGACAGAGTGATACCACTAATAGAACAAGATGCATATTTAGCTTCATTGCGGAATCAATATAGCCATTACACAAACACTCTACCTTTATTCTTAGATAATCCAAAAGAAACTATAAACACAACTGGACAATTTTGGGCAGTAAAACTATCTTCTGGCTCTGGAAATAATTCTAAAAGTGAAATTTACAAAATAAACGAAGCAACTGGTGCTCCTTCAGATTCTCAAATTTTAGTACAATTTTTAGAAGCATATTTAGAAGAACCTGGAGGCGTTTTAATTGAATTCTCTTCAAAATTTTTATATGGAATTACTGTTGCTTCTGGAATTATGTTTGAATTAGCAACAATTAACGATGATGGAACTTTAACTTTTAATACTAAGATTCTTGGACGATATGACTTGCAATCATCTGGTACAGAATACTCAAATCCAAAAATTAAAGACATAGCTATTGATCAGTTTGATCGTATTTGGGTTTTAATATCAGAAGAGCGTAATGAAAATGAAACAATAACATATAAATTAAGAATAGATTGCATAGATTCTAAAATTCCTTTGACGTTGTTTTCTGGCACTGCTATTGATGGGAAGTCATCACCTGATGGAACTTTATCTATTAATACAAAAAACAAATTTTACATTACAAATGGAACAAAATTATCTATTAGTTTATATCCAATTCTTAGTCCACCACCAGATCCTGGGGGTATTGGCACGGCGATATTTAATTTTGGAGAAGAATTATCTTCTATTCAAACTTACATATCTACAACTTCTGATGAATCTGATAATTTATTTGGAGTTACAGAAACTAATGATTTATATAAAATAGATGTACTAACTTTAATAGAAACTTTTCAAACATCATTAACAACGTCATCAGATGCAGACATTGCTGTTGGTGAAACATTAGGAATTTCTTATCAAGCATCTAAGCAAGAAATCCCTTTAGAAACAGGAGAAACATTTCAAATACGTATAGACTTTTATGACAACATAGGGCTTGAAGGGAATCCTAAAATAACCATAGATAGCACTAATAATTTAGAAGCATTTATTAACGAAACCTCTTTGTTAGAAGACCCGTATTCTGAATTAATAAAAGCTAACGGCATCTCCGTTATATATAATGAAGTTGAAATTATCTTTTTTGATGCCGCAAATTACGTTCCTGGTTTTTCATTATTATCTCAACCTTATTCTTTTGAAACTAATCAAACTTATTTCCCAAGGGTATATTTAATTGATAGTTTTGGAAACTCAAGAGAGACAGGAATTTCACAGTTAACTAGCTTTTCATGTACTAAATGTAGTAAATTTGGAAATAATAATTTTAATTCTAATTCATGTTCTTATTCTTTTGTAGTTCAAAATAATGACAATTTTGACAAGTTTCTAAATTTTCAAATAGATTTTTATGCTGATTCAGGAAAGACACATTTAATAAGAAGATTTGATACATCTATAAATGATGATCTTCAATATATGGAAATAGATAATCACCCTATTTCAGAATTATGGACCGAAAACGGGATAGAAATAGAATCAAACAGCTCTTATTTTATTCAAGTTTATCCTGTTTTAGATCCAAATGCTGGGTTCTTTTGTGGAGTAAAATACACAGTTCAAGTAAATCAATGTATTGGTGATAATTGCTCTGATTTTTCAATTGTAACACCTAATAACTGGATTTCTCTATTAATAAATACTTCAGACACTCAACTTGGTATCGACAAACACATAGATAGTCAAATAGGAAACGAAAAAATACTTGGATTATCTATGACTCTTATTAATGATAATATTGGAATTGCATGGAAGAGTGAAGATAACAACTTATTTTATAGCCAATTTAATGGAAGCGAATGGTTTACAGATGCAGTTTTAGTAACGGGTGACATCCAATATTGTTACTTATCGTCTATTCAAAACAAACCGTCAATTGTGTATGTTCGTTTTGATGGATCTTTATATATTACTGACATTCTAGTCTTTGAAAACAATCATTGGAATTCTGTGGGTAGCGATTTTAGATATGAATCAGATCTCCCAATTTCTCCAAGATTTATGACAGAATATTTAAGTTCTCCTATTGTTGTAGAATCTTCTTTAGAAGAATCAGGCCAACCAACGTTTACAACTCCAACAAAAAGTGCTACTTGGGATACCGATGTTGTGTGTAAATCAGCTGGAATCCTGGTAGGATCATGTACAATTAGTGTATCTACAATAAACGGGAAGCCATCTGTAGCGTATATAGCACAAAATGTAGCAAAATACGGAGAATGGGACACAGATTTCGAAACTTTTAATAACCTTCAGGATATTTCTACTGGTAGTATTTATTTAGGGATTATAGGGCTAACAGAAGTTCAAGAACAACCAGCAGTTGCTTATATTAGTCGAGAAGGGAGTCTTGGGAAGCTGAGATATAAACGGTTTAATGGAAGTTCTTGGCAAGAAGTTGATACGAACACAGGAATTAAAGATTTTAATAAAAATATTGCTATGACAGTTATTAATGGATGGCCAGTTATAGTTTATACTATTAAAAAATTAGAAAAGTCTGAGTTAAGAATAACTGTATTTAATGGAACATATTTTAGAGATGAAATAATTGACAGCAATATTGATTGTTCTGATCCTATTGTTGATGTGATAGAGTTCCAAAATGAATCTGCAGTAACAATATCTTCTAATCCATTCAAAATTTATCTTTATAAGCAGCAATCTGCTTCTCTATCTACAGAAATAAATCCAATATTTGTATGCGATTGTTCTAGTAAAATATTCACTAATCGTTTAGCTAATTTAAACGAAATATCTCGATGGGAATCTAGTGGGTTTGGCTTCTCTGATACCAGAGTTACTGATTCACCAAAAAATAGTTTAAAGCCAATTATAAAAATAAGGAATAAAAACACAGCAATAATTGCATGGGAAGACTACAACCCAACAGATAATTGTTCCGATCCGCCTTGTATTAGAGCAGCAACATTTAAACATGAGAATCAAGATAAATTAATATCTTCTGGGACTAATAGTTGGTTTGATTATGATTTTGGAGTATCAGGGCAAAACTTATCAATAGTTCTAGATTTTTACGATAGAATTAATATGATATATGAAAAACCTAAAAAACCCAATTCAAGTGGGTTTTATGGAAGAGGATTATCAATTGACGAATTACCAACAAATACTCTATATAGTAAAATATGTGATTTAATTAATATAGAACCAGAAGAAACCGTAATAACTCCAGAATGCGATATAAGCAATTTGAAAGCAAATGTTATATCTTTTGACCCGTTTATTTCTAGTAAAATAGTTCGTAAAATAAAAGTGAGAAATGACTTTGTAGAATATTATACTTATAATTCTTCTGGAATTTTAACTCCAATTGTGTCAACATGTAATATTGTTTTAGAAATCCATGGTACTCCAGAAATCGTAGCTATTCGATTACGTAATGAAAATAGTTCAAATTTTAATGAGTGGTGTGCTTGGTCTCCTCTATTATCGGATTTTGTTTTAGAGAAAAAACATAAAATATCAAACAAATCAGGGATAAAAGAAATCTGTATTCAAGCTATTACTTATAGCGGAATAACATCAGAATTTTGTTTACCTATTATTGCCGATTATGAAAAAATTGTTTTTGATACTAAATTTTATAAAGATTTTCCAGATTCTACTAATTTTATAATAACAGATGGAACTGGCAATTTTCCAAAAGAGTTAGATTCTAAATTAATTCATCTGCCTCTTCTAGACGGGATTTCTATAGCCGGGTTAATACCAACTAAAACAGAGAATTTACCAAGTTCTATTAAAATATTGGTTGAGATTATTCCTAACAAAATTTTTGATCAAAATACTCTTTCTTTTGATGTATTACAACAAGGCTCAGACGATACTTTTGGACTTATAGCTCAAAAAGGAAAAAATAACGACGGCAGAGTAGTATATAGAGGAACATTTACAATAGAAAAAGAAGATAATATATTCAATTTAGACGGATTAGCAAGAATTCACCCATCATTTCCAGATGCTTGCGAAGATACTAATATAGGAACTAGTAGCAATCTTTTGCAATATAATAAAGATAAATTTAACACTATTGGAGAACATCAATTAATTGAAGAGAATGAATTAGATTCATTATCTCAATATAGACAAACAGTTTCAGGACGAATAGGAGTTACACTAGATATTAAATCAACTGAAGATCCATATTTTATTTTCGGCGATCCGGAATATTCTTTGAAAAAATCAGACGGTCAGAGATTAGGAGTTCCTTTTAAATCAATAATAGGCGAAATTTCTTCTGAAAATGGTAGTTCTAATTGTCAGCCACCACAAAACGGGTGTCCAGAAGGGACTACATTTAATAGTCAAACTTGTATTTGCCAAGAAGACTCGACATTTCCCCCAGGCGGATAAAAAACAAAAATGATGCTTTTTTCTCCACATATAACTTCCCCTAAAGGCGGGGAGATGTTTAACCAAGGTCAGATAAGTATTACTTGGGATAAAAGCGATCCGCCATTTGAAGATTCATATACTGAAGACCCATATTTAACATCAGTTGTTTCTTATGAAATAGAATACACAGAAAATTACCAAACAGATAAAACAGTATGGCACACTCTAAAAAGGCGAATTCCGTGGACAGAAACATCTTTTAATTGGGTTGTTGGTAAAATGATTAAAAGCGATTCCGTTCGAATAAGAATGAGATCCAAGAACAGTTTGGACCAAAGCCTCTCAGATTGGTCCATGAGTAGTGGTAACTTTTTAATCAATATTTTCAAACTTATTCCACCAGTTATTGTGAGTCCAGTTGGAAATCAAGTTTACACTGATTTTATTTTAATTATTTTAGATGAGACACTAACTAAAGGAACATTTAACCAAAAAGTACGATATACTTTAGAGTATTCTTCTGAAAAAAGAAATATAGATTTTACTGTTATAGTCAAGAATCTTCCGGTAGGGCAAAATGTTATACGATGGAACTTAGATAATTTACTCCCTTCAGACGATTATATACTAAGACTAACAGCTAAGAATTTTGCAGTATCATGTTTACAATCTGATGAACCAACTCCAGATCAAATTGGTTATCGGTTTATTTATAATATTCAAATTCAACAACCTGGAATGTTTCTGATTGATACTAAACCTCCTCAAGCGGTTTTAGATATAGAAGATAGTGAAGGGGCAACTAATGAACTAGTTCATACAATAACTATTTTCGCAGAAGATGATACGTCTGAAGTAGAACAAATACAAATAAGAGAATGTGATGCAAGTACAAAACTAGCTCTTGGGAATACTGAAACAACTAATTTTGGAGAAATAATTGAATGTAAAACAATTGAAAAACTACTAGAAAGTGATAACGTAGATTTTGGTAAATTAATAGGCAAACCTTTAGGATATTCAACAAAAACTCAGTGGACTTTAACTGATAAAAGTGGATTACGTAAACTAGAGGCTTTACTTACCGATACTGGCGGAAACACCTCTATACAAAATATAAGCAAAACCTTTATTCCAGTTTTTAGAAACGATTCTCTAATTAATGACCTTATTGTTTCAGTAGAACAAAAAAATAATACCACAATTAATCAAGACAGTCAAGGAAATGTAATTGTTCAAGAAGAAGTTTCAACGTTTGAAGTTGCTTATTTAGTAACCGATGATGGGCAATATTGGACGCTAGAACCTTTTCCAAGACTAATTGGCTTTGCTGTAAGTAGTAGATCTCTTCGTAAGTTATTTGTTTATAATGGTTCTGTTTATTTATTTACTTACAGGAGTACTGTTGATTCTGGAATTATATATATAGATAATAAAAGCTTAATTAGTATTTTATTTACGTTTCCCAATAATTTATCACAAACTAATTCTGTAGCACAATTTTCAGATATTTTATATATAGGGCTAGAAAATGGAGAACTATGGAAATACAATGGGGCTACAGTTTCGTTGGTGACAACATTTCCTAGTCCTATTAGTTCTATATTCGGAGACAATCAATATTTATATGTCAGTTTTTACAATAGTTCTCTCGTTGTATTGTATAATGGAGAGGAGTTTTTTGAGTCAGATATAAATTAAAATGGCAATAAAAACTATTAGCCTTTCAGCTACTTATACCACAGCGATTGATTCATCGAATTCTAAAAACGACACAAATCAATATAAAACTTCCATATTTCATACAGATTCTGTCAATCAATTTGGTGTTTATAGTTGGGATTTTAATCAAATTCATACCGATTATTCTACAATTATCGATGAAATGATTAGCTCTACAATAATAGATGTCCAATTGTATTTTAAATATTTTAACAACTCAGATATGGAAACTATTCAGATTTTAAAATACAGCGGAGGAGACCCAAACTCAGAATCTGGAGCAACATTATATACTAACGCATTAGCCTCTTCTACTCAGTTATCTGAAGTAAATATTAGTTCTACAAATAAAATAGCAGTTACTACCATTTTAGATGATGAAAGCAATTTTTATTATAGCGTAGAACTGTCTATTTCTGGACTTTCAATAATAAGTTTAGTTTTAAGAAGACCAACTTCTTTAGACTCATCTATTGGATCGTTAGAAACGAGCGGTTTAAATCTTTTTTATGGCGGGTCAGATTGGAGAGTAGCTAATAGCGGAGAACCTACAGACCCACCTTTACTTATTATTAATTATGAAACAGAAGAAGAATCTCACCCTGTTTTAAGTATGAAATATACTACAGCAGACCCAACAACAGATCAAAGTTCACCTGAAAATAGTTTAGGACTATATGTAGCTCAGAATAATATATATACATTTGCGACTATTGAAAGCTCAATTAATTCCACTCAAAAAGTTATTCCAATTGATTCCGATTCAAGTTTGCCTACAAGTACAGGATTAGCGTCAGTAGGTCCAGAAGTTTTTTATTACAACTCTATTGATACAACAAATCATGAACTAACAGATGTACTTAGAGGAATTGCTCCAAAGTCTTCTTTTCCGGCAGGATTTGATTCATTTAAAATAAAAGAACAGGTATATTATTTAAATGATATATTTCGAGTATTTAACACAAGACCTTCTAGTGGGTTAATACAATATAGATGTATAGCAATTATAAATAGCGATAGCAACGATGATTTCAACGTCCAAAACGCTGCAATTGGAATAATTCAAAATAGTGATTCTAATGTTCAATTAAAAATTGGAGTAGAATTCCCTAAATTTGACACTAGAACAGGTACTGCAATAGATGGGAACAATAATACATCTGATTCGTTACTTGTTACAACTATTGAGGAAGAAAATGGTTTTTTTGATGGCGCTTTTATTAAATTTTCTACTCCTGTAGAATATGCAGTTGTTAGTTCTTATATATTCGATGGGACTTATGGAGAATTTATTTTAAATACAGAAATAACAGGATTAGTTTCAGGACGCAACTTTACTATTATGCCTGCTCCAGCACAACAAGTTGCAAACGAAACCGTTTCTCCTAACACTAATTCAGGAAGATTTACTGGGTTTGAAGAAGAATTGGCAGGAATTGATATTTCTTTATTAGAACACGGATCTGTTATGCAAGAAAATGATCTATTTTATGTTTGGATTAAAAGAGTTTTAAAACCAAACGTAACAGCAAGTAATAATACTGGAGCTGTGTTAATTTTCAGATATAGAGAAACATAATGCCAAGAGACGAATCTCCAATTGTAGTTACTGATCCAGGAGGTGGGCTATTTGGTAATCCTATTGTTCCTCCAATTATTATAACAGACCCTCAAGGTCCAATAAGACCTCCGGTAGTTGTACCCCAAACCCCAGAAATTTTACCAATTCCTGGACTCACTGGCACTGTTAATCCTGTTTTTGCATCATCTATTTTAGGAGTTTGGAGATTTAATCAAACTTTAGAAGACAGTGTAAACCAAAACGATTTTACTACATCAACAGGCTCTGCTTCATATAGTAACTTCAGTAAATTTGAATTAATTCGTAATAGAGTAGAATCTAGATATGGGCTTAAGTTTGAAACAGACAAATATTATTTAATAACTCCGACATATTCATATGATAGTAATTTTACATTAGCGTTTTGGTATTATTCTCCAAACCCTGTTGGTTTTACCAGACACTTTCAAACGAGAGAATTAGAACCAAAAATCGCTCCTATTATAGCTAAATGCAATTCACAACAAACGGGGTCACAAACTACTTTGTCTCAGTCTAGCTTTGTAGTCACTGAAATTGCGGACTCAAAATCTAAAAATGCTATTCGAGTATTTTTAACATCAAATGGGACCGAAGTATCTCATATTATCACTTCAGAAGCATATGATGCTCCAGGGTTACACCATATTCTTATAACATATATAATAAACGAAAAACGGTTTAGAATAGATATAGATGGAAAACCTGGTATACTTTATTCTGCTCCAACTACAAGCCTTGAACAATCTGGAGATTTTAGTATTAATAATGTAGTCCCAGGATTTTTAGCACATAAAACAACTCAAACAGGAGCTTATATCTTTGATGTTGTATTTTCTACTTATGCATCGCGGGATAATGAGTCTTTGAAAGCTTTTCGTTATGGATATGAACATATAAGTTTTGCTGATTTATTTGATACTAGATTTTCTTATTTTGGAATGTCTTATGCTCAACCGAACACAATATCTACAACTCATTTATTTGTAGATGGTGGGAATATATTTGCAGCAAGATCCGATGGAAGTATAGTTCAAGGAGTAAAACCAGTATGGGATCGTGAATTCAACTATCAGGACGATGAATCTATTTCTTTGTTAAACGTTAGTAATATTAATGCTGTTGAAAGAGTTTCTGAAGGATTAAAAGTTAAAGGAACAAGTGTAAAAATTTAAATGTCTTCCATTGATGATATTCGTATAAATGGGCAACAAACATCAGAAGATTTAATTCCTGATATAGCTGGGTTACAACCAGTTATAAGTTGGGATTTTTCAGAAGATGCCGCATCTTTTGCTCAAGTTGGATATTCAATAAAGATAGGAACTAGCTCTATTGATCTGGGGTCAAGCTCTTTTATTGGTGATAAAGTTGACATTTCCAATATTTCTTCATCTAATTTTTTTGAATATAAAGAACACAATCTTGCTCGTGGAAATATTTATTATGGTCAAATAAAAACTACTGATACAGACAGCGATGAAACTCCGTGGGCAATATTTATTTTTAGAACAAACAATCTCCCTTTCGTAACTAATTTCTTTTTATCTCCTACATCTCCTTCTATTTCAGATGATATTGAGGTTTTTTACACATATTTTGATGAAGATTCACATGCTGAGTCAGGGACTAAAATACGATGGTTTAAAAATAATGTTTTATTTTCCGATTATGATGATCTTTGTATTTTGCCAGCAAAAGCTACTAGCTCTGGAGAATCGTGGAATGTTAAAATTATTCCATGTGACGGATTAGAATTTGGTTCTATATCAGAAACAGAATCAGTAACAATTCAAAACACTCAATCTTCGTTTGAATCAATTATAATTTTGCCCATAAATGCAAATATTGACGATATTTTAAAAGCAGAATATACATTATTAGAAAACGAATACATAACAACACTAGGTGATGTAATTTTTGAATGGTTTATTAACAATGTATCTGTAAAAAATTCAAATTATCAATTTATAAGACTAGATTTAAAGCCTGGTGATATTGCTTCAGTAACTTTACGACTAATAAGGTCTGATGAAACTATTATAGCAGAAGCTTCGAGTGAAAATATTATTATTCAAAGTGTTGACTGGAAACTATTTAACATATCTGTTGATGAACTTGTAAAATCAATTCAAATAACAAATTTAACTCCGATTATTGAATGGAACAAACATAAAAGTGCATCAGGGTTTAATGAAGTCCCCATGTTTTTTAGATTATTAGTAACAAAAACTCCTTCTATGACTGGCCCTATTTATGATACAGGACAAGTTCAGTACGTAAAAGACATGTTTGTTCTTCCTAAAAACATATTATCAAGGGGGCAAGATTACTACGTCCATATAGCTGCTTCTGATTTTTCCCCTATACCAAATGAAAACTACATTCATCAACGTGTATCTATAATTGGTTCAAGCTGGGATGAAAACGTCAATAACTCTACAGGCTGGACAATTGAAACTAAATTTCAACTTGTAGAAAACAGCTTAATAGATCCATTTACAGGTGTACCTCCTCCTACAGAAAGCGGGAAAACACCATTATTTCCACGAACTTCTATTTATATACATGACGGAACATATTTTTGTTCTATAACTTTTGAGCAAAAGAAAGTTATTTTTCACTCTAATAAAACTGTAACAGTAGAACTATCTATTAATGAAACAGACTTAAGAGAAACAAAAACATTTAGAATATCAGGAAAAAATAATGACATTAAAATATTCATGAATAATTCTTTGTTTTTGGATGCGACTGGGCTATTTACAAGTAAATCAAAGTTGAAGTTTATTGAATATGGAGATTTAGATGGAAAATATAATAGTGAAATTCTATTTCGGTTTTTTAGATATAGTACTTTAGGAGCGTTCGGTTTAGGAGATTCTGTCCCAAATGAAAATACTTTTTATTTCTTTGAAATTGGGAAACTAAAAGGAGGAACAATAGAGTATGTTCAATCAAATCTAATTTCATGGCTTCCTAGCGATTCTGTTGAATCAGCAAAACTAATTCAACTAAATGAAAATGCATCTGATATTTATTTGCCCACAGTAACTAAAAACTTTTCTCCGATTACAACAATACATATTGATAAAAACCGAAATAAATACATAGGAACTTCTAACGGCATAAACGCTATTTACGGCGAAAAACATGACCCTGATTATGAGTTTATTACAAGCGATGAAGACGTAGTTATTACAACTTCTGATTTTGACCGTATAACTACTGTTAATACTCAAGATATATCAGAAGTAGAACCAGACATTAAACTAGGATGGTTTACAATAAATACCACATTTAGAACTTTAGGAATTATAAATTCAAATGAAGGGTTTGCAACTGGCGATCCTTATGACCCGTATAAATACGGAATTAATAGCCATGCCATTCATTATTATTCTCAAAGAACACATGGACACGCTTGGTATGATAAAGCAAATAATGAAAATGGGTGGCAGATTACTTTTTCTTTTCAATTAGAAAAATTAGAACAAGATGATTTTATCAACGAGAATATAGAGCATAAAGGATTTGGAGTTTATATAAATGATGGAACATATCAAGAAATTTTATATTTTTATGAAGACCGTATTCGATTGTTTTATGCAAACGTTTTCGTTCCTATAGTAACAACATCTGCAAGAAATTACAGAATTGTTGGTAAAGATCAAAATTTACTTATTTACCAAAAATTAGACAATCCTTCTATTGCGTCTTATCAACTTATTATAAATGGGACTGGGCTATTTAATACTCCATCTTCATTAGCTGGAAATAGTCGTTATCCAAAAATAACATTTGATTCTTCTGGTGTTTACCACGCTGTATGGCATGATGATGGGAATGGACGATCTCAAATATTTTATAGCAATTATGACGGGAGCAAATGGTCTAATTCTGAAATAATTGCTAAATCTAAATTTAATTTAAAAAACCCTGCTATCACTATTGATGCTATAGGAAGAGTTTGGGTAGTATATGAAGATACTTCTTGGGGCCAAACAGAAATCTCTGTTAGTGTACGAGATGAATCTGGGTGGAACCCGCCTACAAGAATAACAAATTTCAAAAGCAACAAGCACAATCCGTCTATTATAATTGATGTGTTTGAAAATGTCCATATAGTCTGGGAAGATAACAGAAACGGGCCAGTCCAAATATTTTGGGCGCAGCGAAGAAAAGAAACAGAAGTATGGGTCTCAAGCGGGCAATACGGACAAGATACCGTAATTATGCAGCAAAAAGACTTTAACGATCCATATATAGAAGGATCAGTACAATTTAAAAATCCAAAGTTATCTTATAACCATCCACGGATATGGATGGTTAGCGAAGCTTTGAAAGAATCTGAAAATTTATCATCTATTTATATTAGTTCGTTTAACATAGATCAAAAATATTGGCAAAGTATGGGAGTTCCTGTTTTTGATTCGAACGGTGATTTTATATCTGATGGTACTTCCGTTTTAGTGACTTTGCCAGACAGGTTTTGCACAAATCCATCTATTACTATAAACGGGACCAAAGGAGAAATGGTAGTAGTATGGGAGGATCAAACTGAACCTATTTCTCAAATTTGGGGAGCAGCATTTAACTCTTTTGGTACTGAAATTGTCAGTCCAACTAAAATTACTAGCAGAACGAGCACATGCTCTAATCCTGTTATTGGGTTTTCTGCGAATCAAGCAGCAATTGTTTTTGAATCTGACAATAGCATTTACATGTCTCATTATGACAGTGATAATAGAGTTTTTAATGGAAGTGCAACTGGATCATCTGATGATTTAATTCAAACAACATTAAATAGAGAAGCCCATAATCCTGCTGTTGCTCAATTTGTTCCTGACAACAATATAAGAATATTGTATGATTTTTTAAGAATAAAAGACCAAACATTAGAATCCACTGAATTTCCTGATTACCATTTAATTGGTGAAGTTGTAGTTACTAATCAAGATATATACCCATCGGAAACTGTTTCTGATAATACTGTTAGTAATATTGATACTAAAGAATTTGCATTTGGGGACATGTCTGAAAACATAAGTATGATTGCTCATTGGAAAAACATACAAATGTATTTTGGGTATGACGCGAAACCTTTAAGTATATCTATATTTAACAGTTCTACTGTTTCAGGGTGGGGAGATGACAGGATTAATGATATATTTGTTGACATTTTTGGTAATCTTATTGTCGCGAAATTTGATAAATTAGTTTATTACAATGTTTTTACTGGGGATTTAACTGATATACAGTTAGAAGTAAACCAGAATCCTATTGTAACCGCAGTTAAATGGGGTAGCAATGGAGTTTGGTATGTAGGAACAAATTCTGGATTATACATTAGCAAATCAGCAGGAAAAGAATGGAAGAAATACGTAGCATCTGTTAATTTTATAATTAATGACATAGATGTAGACAAAGACGGAAATGCAATATGTGCAACAAATAACGGCATTCTAATTGCTCATCCTGATGGATTAACGACAGAAATATTATCAATTGTTGCGAATATTTCTCAAACTATGGTCACAAACAATATTAGGTGTGTAGCAGTTGATGAAAACAATGTAATTTGGGCAGGTGCTGATTTTGGACTTGTTCGCATTGAAAATAAAATAAATTTTCTACTTTTTAATAAAAAGAATGGAATGCGTTCGAGTTATGTTACTGACATTTCTATTGTAAATAAACATCTTCGTTATATAGCAACTATAAACGGCATAGACAGAATGAATGGAACTAATTTTTTCAATATAAATACTTTAACACATGATATATTAAATAATAACATTTCTAGCATAGCCTGGAATAAGAGTACAAATAGTTTATGGGTAGGGACTTTACATTATTTATATGAGATTGTTTTTAGAGACAATTTTCATGAAATTATAGAAGATGAGATTGTTCAATATGATGATAGCGAATTATTAACAGAAAAATCTTTTGATACTACTTTTTATACTATATTAGATACAGAAGAACTAAGTAAAGAAAATTTATCAATATCCCCAGAATCTGTAAAAGTTTTAATTAATAAAAATATCATAGATTTTGGGTTTTCTGTGGGAGAAGCAGGAAAATCTATATTATTTGACACTCCATTATTAACAAGAGATGAAGTCGGAGTGTTTATTTCTAATAAATTTATTCAGTTTTATGATTTTAATCAAACAGATATAGAAAAAAAAGCGACAGGGTTTAAAAGAACAAATATAACAAAAATTGTTAAAACAATAACAAAAAATCAAACTCTTTTATTAACCGGGATAGATAAAAATCAAGTTTTATTATTTTCAGAAGAACAAGGTCTTCCGTTTACAACAATATTGCTTGATAGAGAATTACCTTTAGGTTGTTTACAACAAATAGATGTGCTTTCACCAACAACATTAAAATTCAAAGTTCTAGCCTATGACCCGTTATCTGGAATAGATGGATACATTTTGTCTAATTATGAAAATTTCACGTCTGATGGCGAAACTCCATTAGAATTTAGTTTTCTACCTAAAGATGGTATTGTAACTCATAATATAGGTTCAGGTATTAATAATATTACAACGAGTTTGGAGTTTCCAGACACTACAACTCTGCCAGATTTGCAATCTGTTATTGTTGGGAATGGATCTAAACTAAGCAAATGGACAGAAATATCTACAAATACCGTTTTTCTTTATGCTACAACAAATAATCCTCCAATTGTATGGAGATACGATCCAAACAAAGAAGAATGGACATCAATAGTAAAATTAGATAATGACACTAGCAGAGAAGTAACAGATATTAAGGAATTTAATAATATCATATATATAGCAACTGGCTCTACTTTATCAAACATTGGTATTGTTTATAAGAGCACAGACGGAATTAATTTTCAAGTTGCTTCAAGCACGAGTTTAGCAAGCCATTTTAATGCTATTGCCGCTTCGTTGGACGGCGTCATATATTTTGGTGACAGTTCTGGAAATATTTATGATCATAAAAACAACTCTTCTAATAGGCTTTTTTCCGGAATTGGCGATAAAATATTGTCAATGGATATTTGGAATAATTTTTTAATTGTAGGAACAGGAACTAAAGGAAGAGTCTATCTTATTGATATAAAATCTGATAATGATTTTATAATATTTTCAGGCAAAGAAGAAAATATAAATTATGTTCACATAAAAGACGCGATGTTTTCTCCAACAGAAAAAGAAACTCAGGTTTATATTGGTTCTAGCGATTCTGCTACAATTTACCGAGCAAACATGTTAGATTTAGATTTTGTTAAATCTTTTAGCTCTTATAATTCAAACATTACTCGATTTAGAAGTATCGATAAATTTGTTTTAGACCCAGATCATAATATTAATGATTCACAATTAACCCAAGTAGTTGCTGCAATAGAAAATAAATTATTTAAACATAATGAACCTACATGGGAATTTCTATTTCAGCAAAATGAAGCAATTAATGATTTTGTTCAGTACGGTAATCCAGGTTCTGAAGGAATTTATACTATAACAGATTCAAGAATAGAAAAGTGGACTAATCAAGTTGATTCTAAATATGTTTATTTAAAACTAAAAGATAAAGCCGGTAATGAAAGTTCTCCACCTAATATTGACAAAATTTGTCCTGAAGACAATGCGGCTAATGATGTTTTTTGTTGTAATTATGCATATGCATTAAAAATAAAAGATTTGAAAAAATTCGTTAATGAATCAAGAATTGTAGATATTAATGCAGATGGAGATATTCTTTTTACATTTAATTCTCCAAATAATAAACAATTTTATTCTGCGGATGTAATTGATGAAGAAATTGGAGTTTATACTTCTGAAATCTTAAATGGCTCAAATGATTTAGTTTCTTGGAAAACTATTACTTGGGTAGCAATAAAACCGGATGGAACATTTGTAGATTTTCAAATACGCAATGCTGCAACGGAAAGCGACATTGAATTAGAAGAATGGAGTCCAAATCTTGTTTTAAACTCTGATAACATTGTTTCTATAGAGCATATAACAAATCAATATCTACAATTTAGAGTAATTCTTCGAAGCAGAATTCGAGATTTATCTCCAACTTTAACGTCAGTAACTATAAGGAATCTTGCTACACAAGCAAGTCATTTTTTTACGACGAACTTTATTCTTCCAAGTCGTCCAGTTAAAGGGTTATTAACTGCTAATACTTTTATCCCTGTTACATCGGATGTTATTTTTGGAATAAATACTAAAAACACAACAGATTTTGGTGACTATCAAATAATAGAACCTAATAGATTATTTACCACAACTCAAGGACAATTTGGAAAAGATTTCCGTATCGGAATTAAACTACTATCTCCAAGTATAGCTCAGATAAATCCAACCATAAGTTCAGATGATCCTTATGATGCTGGTTCTTATATTTGTTTTATAGTATTTTCTTATACAAATACAGATGTGATTTATAAAGATTTTCATTTTAGAATTAAATTCTATAATGATTATTTAAGAACACAATTAATTCATACTTTTTTTAGTGGTAATGAACAAACAGGGTGGTCCTATGGCTCTGGAACTAATACTTTTTCAGCTACAGGGCTTACAATAACATCCAGTGAAACAAAAACAATAACTTTTGAGCCTTCGGACAGAGTTGAAACAGATCAGAAATGGTTTATTACTATAGAGTCTTGGGATGGAGAAGAATTTGAAATAGTATCAGACGACCAATCTTATGTTTGTGCTACATGTAATCTTACAAACGAATCTAATTTAATTTCAGAATATTATAAAACGGGATTACCAACCTTAACAACGATTCCTGAGTTTAATTCTTTTACTCCGGATTTTTCGTTATTAGAAGATGATATTAGTTTTGATGAGAATTTCAGTGATTGGGTTACAAGCAAAGGTCAAGTTCTTCCCGGATTTACGGATAATTTTGCTATTCGTTTTCGCGGAAAGATACAAACTCCAGTCGATGGAACATATCAATTTAGACTAGAATCAACTGATGGGTCTATATTATTTATTGATGCAGAAGAAGTTATTAACCATAATGGAACACACGGATTAACAACAAAAGATGGAAGTATTGTTTTATCAGCAGGATTCCATGACATAGAAGTTCAGTATTTTAACTCATCTGGTTCTTCAGGATTAATTCTTAAGTGGATTATTCCAGGCGATTCTATTTTTATTGATGTTCCAAATCAAAGATTTTATCATACAGAAACAAACGAATATTGTGACAGTTCAAAATCTCCTGTAGTTTATAACTTTGCCATTGTTTTTGAATTAGAGAATGGCGAAAATATCAAAATAAACCTCAATGCCAGTTAGAACTAATAATTACCACTTAGAAGCCTTTTTGCAAGGTGACAGTTATTCATCGATCGTTGACAAACGCAGATTCACAACGATTGATAACCAATTAAACGCTATAACTACTATTATTGGAGATGGCGTTTTAGATGGCTGGGATATAGAATTACTAATTTTCCCTAATATTCGAGTTACTAGTGGCAGTGGGTTTATAGACAAATTCTATGTTGATATATTAAAAGATTATGATTTTGAATTAAGTTCTAGTGGAACATTTTATGTTTATGCCCAAAGAAGAGTTGGAGTAATTGGCACAGAAAGCCCAAAATCAGATGTATCAATAGTTACTTATATTGATTCTGGACCACCTAATGCTCCGTCTGGGTTTACTGCTAGTGTACCTTCTAGTTTAGATGAGTTTTTTAATATACAATTAAGCTGGAATGCAAATTCAGAAATAGATTTTGACCATTATGAAATAGAAAGGTCTACTGACTCTGTTGATTTTGAACTAATTAATAGTATTACTGATACATCGTTTACAGATTCTGTAGACGAAGACACTACATATTATTATCGTCTTTACGCCGTAGACCAAAGTGGGTTTAGAAGTAGTTATTCTTCTCTTGTTTACACAACTCAATTAAGTCCTGTTCTTCCACCAGACCCGTTAGAAGTGATAATGGCTTCATCAGAAAATGCTATTAATATTTTATGGAAGCGACCATTATATAATTTTGCAAAAATATTGAATTGGGAATTATCTTGGGTAAGATTAAATCCTGATGGAAGTGAAATTTCATCAACATATAGAGAAAGAACAATAGATAAGAATTTATATTTCGAAAGAATTGACGATCTCGTTAATGGTGAAATATATAAAGTAACGCTAAAAACCAAAGATATCAAAAATAGGCTATCAGGCGGTATTGTCAAAAATGTTGTTCCACAGTTTTCAACTGCCCCTAAAGACCCTAAAAACATTATTGTTTCAGATACAGAATTGGTAGCAAAATCTGTTATTTTAGACGTATCTTGGACAGATGGAGCAGATGAGTATGACCCTTTAATTCCTTATAGATATAATATTTATGTAACTATTGATGGACAAAAAGAAAGTTTACCAATAAATGTTCCTATATCATTTATAAACGAACAAGTAGAGTTATATACATTTGATTTGATTCGTTATTTTTCTATTCCTCAAAATACACTCATAACGTTAAGAATTACTTCTGTTTCTCAAAACGGTATGGAAAGTTTTGGAAATTATTTAAGGTTTGTTACGGCAGATTTTTCTTCACCATTACCTGTAAAAAATCTTGATTCAACATTTGATTTTGGATTAGGAAGGATTTTTGTAACTTGGGATAATAATTTAGACACATCGAACATAGTTATAAAAATAACAGATAACAACCTTAATGATGACTATCCTGCATTTGAAACAATTAATGAATCTATAGGGATAACAGACAAATTCTCTTTTTCAGCAACTATTAACCATGTTTATATAATTACTGTAATTCCATATAATTCTAGTGGAACTATTGGATCTCTAGACACTACAACAGAAATAACTTCTTTAACTTCAGAAACATCTAGACCTGAAATTCCTAGAGAGTTATTTTCAAAAATTGGAGACAAGCAAGTTTCTTTTAATTGGACTCCAAGTTCAAACTTATCTACTGCCTATTATAATGTATATAAAAAAACAGGGAGAATAACATTCGACTATTTAGATTGGGAACTAATTGACACGTTAACTAAAGATACCATTAGTTTTACAGATTTTGGATTAGAAAATGGGCAATTTTATTCTTATTATGTAACAGCAATTAACATTTACGGGCAAGAGTCTTTTCATTTAAAAGATAATGCTGTTAATTTGAATTTTATAGAAATAATTCCTAAATCATCAGGGATTTTAACAGAACCTACAAATGTTCAGTCGGTTTTAGTCGGTAATGACATTTTAGTAACTTGGGATACATTATTGGAAGAATTTGATGTATACTCTATATATCGTTCTATAGGCAATTTACATTCATGGAAAATTCTTGCTACGGTAGATAAAAATACCAGCTCTTATCTAGATGAAGATTTACCATTAATAGATGGAACAAAATTTTATTACACTGTTAATAAATCTATAAACGATGCAGATATAGTTGTTCAATCTTCTGATATTTCTCCAGAAAGTTCTATATCTTTAGGAAAAGTAACGTTAGACGGAAGTAATTTTACTTTAGATATCAGTAGTCGACGTGACATTAAAGATATGACAGACCCGATTGGAGAGTATTCAAGTACATATATTTTACCACATCGTCATAAAGAACTGAAACGTTTTGATCCAGAAAGAATAGACTTAAATCCTAGTTTAATAATTACAGACTGGGAAACTTTGGATGGTAGAATTTTTACTACTAACAATTCATCTGATATATCAGGAACTAGTAACACAGTTAAAGTTAATGACAGATTCCCTCAAATTTTATTTCAATTAGACAGTGTAAACAAAAGAATAGTTTTTAGTGAACCAATAACAGAAACAGATTCGTCTGGAAATGTTATTGGAGAAATTCCTAATATTGAAGTTAAAATTTTTGGAATAGAAGAAGTTCAAGAAATTTTAGAAACATTCCGTTTTGACAGAATTCATGCGAAACAAATTGCTTTTGGTAGAATAAAAAAAGAACAAATAAAACCATTAAACCATGAAGGTAGAATAAGAGAACAATTAACGCCAAAAAGCTATTTGCTTGAAAGATATAATAATTATACTTTTGTAGTTCCTCAAAAAAATACAGATAAAACAAAAACATTCGGGGATGGAACTACTTTTTATACCGTTATAGAAAGTGATGGGTTAATAGACGAAATTATAGACTGGGACCAAGAGCAAGACGGAGATGTAATCGGGTTTAGGAGTCCAAGATATTCTAATGATACAGCAGACAATTTAACACCATATTATGATATAGCAGAGGTTACAAGTGAATTCGCATTTCAAAGTGAAAAATCTTATCATTTTGGATTCGAATTTGTGGATAAAGACCCTTCTCGATGGGTTAAAATAGTATCTACTAACACTCCTGTTAAACCGAATCCTGTTATAGACTTAAAAAAACGAATTAAATTTCGCATAAAAATAGTAACAAATGAAGGCAGTGGTTCTTTATTTTTAACCCTCGGAATTCGCGAAATAAATCAAATAAATCTTTCTGTTGGAGATGATGGAGGTATTTCTGGACCCATAGAATGGTTAGGAGTGGATTCTATTATTTTCGACAGCAACAGTAATAAAGTCCCTATAGGAAAAAAAATAGACGAACAAGACGATTTCTTTATTGTAGAATTTGATCCAGAAAAAGATAATGTACAACCATTTTCTGATGATGCGAATGGTTTGTTAAACACTAAATTTGGAGTATTAGAACATTTTGCTTTTACAATAAATCCAGAATCAAACATAACAGGACCATTTGATATCTATATCGACAAATTGCAACAAGTCGATGATGTTTTAGTTTCTGGAACTAGTCAAGGAATACAAATATCCAGAAATTTTGGGACATCATGGAATATTATAAGATATGTTGAAACACCAGTTCATAAGTTTTACAAAGCTGTTAATAATCAGTTTATTTGGGCAATATCTGTTAATACTGTTTTACTTTCTGTAGACCCAGCAAATTGGTTTGAAACCGGAGGGTTAAATGGAGTTCAATATATAAAAGATATAATCGAAGATGACTTCGGAAATATGTTTATTTCAACAGACAAAGGAGTTTATTGGTTTGAAACTTCCTTAATTAACAATTTTTCATCTTGGAGACAAACACAAAATATAACAGCATTCACAACTGATTGTTATGGGTTATATCATAATACTATATCATCTGGTGTTGATGAGATATGGGTCAGTACAGAAACAGGAGTTTTTAAAACCAATGACCAAGGACAGACTTGGACTGATTCTGAACTGACAACTCAAGGTTTACCATCTTTTAAATTTATAAATATAGGAACAGTCGAAACTCCAAATATCATTACAATTACTAGAAAACATATATTAAGAAAACTAGGAGCTGAAAATAATTTTTCTATTTTAGCAAATTTAGAAGTTCAACATAATATATTAAACATATGGACAATTGAATATTTTTCTGGAAAACTATATGTTTCAACAGAAAAAGGCGTTTATTTTAATAGTGTAGATGAACTTTTTACTCCTGATATAGAAACTATTTTTAGTAGAGTTTTTTCTGATTTAGATAAAAATAGAAAATTTAGACCATCTTTTGGATTAAATTCTATAACGCTTCACTCCAATAGTATTTCTGAAGAAACAGAACAATTATTTATAGGGCAAGAAAACAGACTAATGGTTTCTGACGAAAACAACATCTTAAGTATTAAAGAAGAATTTTCTAATAAGGAACTTCCTTCATTTTTTGTAGAAAACGAAGAAATAACGACAGGATACATATATAACGCTTTTAATAACGTTTTATCATTTAGAGAGCCACAACCCATTAATATTTTGTACCAATCAACACATTTGCCAAGAAGTTTTTATTTTCCTGTTAATAATGGATGGGCACAAACAAATCCATCTACTGATGTTTTTATTTTTGTTAACGGAATACCAAAATGGTTGGACTTTAGATTAGATGAAAACCATATTGTTAAAACACTTAAAACACTACAAGATAAGTTAACTCCATTGAAAAAAACCTTGAATGATTTTAACAGTTTATATCCAGAATCATTAAACACTTTAATTTCTGTTATTAACAATATAACAAACATTATAACCAAAACAGATGGAAAATTTGATGGTGTTAATAATGAAAATATAGTTGCATTTTTGCAAAATTACACCAGATTTTTATCTTTAGTAGATTCGTCTGTTGTTGAAAACAATAATTTAACAACTCCAGAAATACGACTTTCTGGGATTCCTGTTACAGACAGAGAAGCAAATAGTAGAGCAGCATTATTGGAAGAAAAAGAAGGATTCAAAGCTAATAATTCTGTTGGTATCACAATTAACTCGGTTGATGGGCGAATTGATTTCCAAACTATTTTTACCACTACTACAGATAAAATAAAAAAACAAGACTATGTTTTTACTAAGTATGACCAATTAGAAATTACTATTTTTAACTCTAATATATCAGGAACTGGGGAATTTACCCACATAGAGATAGAAGATAAAATGGAAGCTATAAATTCAGGATTAACTTCTCGTCTTACTAGTACATATTACACTAATTTATTGAAAACAGGGATATTTTTAGAAAATAACAATCATTTTATGTTTGACACAATTAAATCTACAAATATTCAAAGCAAATATAACGCTGCTCATAACAATGATTGGTATGATATTCTTAATTCTACGGTAGATTACGATTTAATACTAAAAACAAACAACTCCTATGAATCTCATTTTGCAAATAATATTGTCATATTTACTGAAAATTCTTATCTCTTAAACAAAATATGGGTAGGAACAGACAACGATATAATGCAATATGAAATTTCAAGCAATGGAGATTTAACATTTGAAAAAGCAATACGTCCTGGTTCTGGACTTGAACCTGTTTTTATATGGGATATTTTTGTTTTTAACGAAAATGATATCTATGTTGTAGCAGAAACTCAAAACGATCAAACAGGACATATATTTAGAACAGAAAATGAGGGGAGTGATTGGGTAGAATTAGAAACAATTAATTTACCACAGCAATTTTATTCTTTTTCAATATTAAATGGTAACAAAATAATTGCCACAGAAAATGGGATTTTTTATTCTGATAACGATTTTGGAACTTGGTATCCTAGCTCTTTAACACTTTCAAATCAACTAAATAATAACTCTCCAACAATAACTGCTTTTCTTGGTCGTTTTTTAAACTTAAATACATCTGTTTTCCTAGTAACAGAAAATGATAAATGGTTTTATACTTCTCCTAATGGAAGAGAGTGGTTTGGATTGGCTGGTCAATCTTCAGTAAATGTAATAAACAAAATTGTACGTTTTAAAAACTTGACTTGGATAGGAACTGATAAAGGGTTATTCAATGATGGAAACTCTATTTTGTCTGATAATATACAGTTCGGACTACAAAAAATAGAAAGTACTATTTCAGATTCTGCGAAAAATATAAGCGATATATCTGTTGGAACTTATTTATATTGCTCGTCTGGAAATAACGTTTACAGATTTAAAAACAATCAATGGAATAAATATGAAGTTCCTAATGTATCTGTAATTCATAAAATACTTATTCATGAAACAAATAATCATTATTTAATAATTATATCACACAATATAATAACAACAGTTAATGTAACTCCAGGAACAGGAGTTTTTGATGCTTAATCTTATAACACAATCTCGTCCATTATTAGAAAAAGGAACAATAATAGCACAAATTGCGAATTTTATCGGTTCTCAAAAAATAGATAAAGTAAGTATAAATTTAACTATAAACAACTTAAATCAAAGAAATGTGGTTATAGGAGAAAATGGAGAAATATCGTGGTCTGCTGCTAATTTTTATTCTTCGCGTGACGAATGGATATTTCATCCAGTTTTACACTGGATTTCTTCTAAAAACTGGGAAACAAGCGGATTAAGTATTGAAAATAGATTGCAGAATCAGTTCTATTCTTCTAGTACTGATGCAGGGTTTAATGCTCCATATTTAAATTACAAATTATATTTAGATACTCCAGGAGTTTATAATCTTTGGGGATACGGATATACGGATGGAGGTATATATTGGTCATTTGATGATGATATAAAGAATATGAGAAAAATGATTTTAGGAAATTCTTCCGGACCACCGCAATGGACTAAATTTGGTTCTTTTTTTTCTCTGGAAGGAGGAATTCATAATTTTACAGTATATTTAAGTGATGCTACAACTGTAGTATTAGACCAATGGTTTTTTACACAAAATAATACTGATATTGCAGCGTATCCTTTTACTCCTTTGCCTGTTTCGAAATCTCCATTTACAACAGGATTAAGATTAAGAAGTTTAGATAATGGAGTATTAGACGATTTAGAAAATCCAAATTCTGGAGCAGAATCTTCTGTATCATGGCTACCTTCAAACATTATATCTGCTTCTGGAAAACAAAATTATGAAATCAGAAACAACGAATCAGAACTTGGAGTAACTTTTGAAGATGGAGTTTCTTTAGAGTTATTTCAAATTGGAGGAGATTCTGGGTTTTTTACCTCTTGGGATTTTATAAATGCAGAAACCTCTATAGGAGATTCTTTAATTAGTTCAGATTTTGGGCAAACATGGCAATAAATTATTCATTTGAATTACATCAATTTAATGAAGCATTAACTCCTTATGGAACTATAGAAACAAAATCACCTGTTCGTGAAGATGTTTTAATAGAGAATTTCACTGAAGGTGATTTCTTCCGAACGTCTCCAGAAGATATAACTAATTCTTTAACTCTTAATTTAGAAGACCGTTTAATAACTCTTATTGTTGATGAATCAGGGTCAATGTCTTGGAACGACTCTAATGGGGACAGATATACATATTTTACACGATTATTAACAAAATTAAGAGATACATATCCAGGTTCTATTTTAACTAATTTAATCGGATTTGGTGGAGTCTTAGTGTCTTCTAAGTTGTTAGTTAGTAAATCGTCAGATGATTTTTTAGTTTCTAAAAGTGGTATTAATAAAATATTACAAACAGTTTTTCAGGATAGTATTTTTGATTTTTCTGGAATTAGAATAGTAAGAAGGACAGACAGATACCCAATTCACCCAGCAGACGGAATTATTGTTGGAGAAGGAATTTTTGATGCAATTAAAGATGAAAATTTAATAGAAGGAACCAGATACTATTACGGAGTTTGGACTTTTAACAAAGACCTTAATTTTAGTTCTGGTAAATTCATATCCGGAATTCCACAAGACCGTATTTTGCCTAGAGGAGTAAATTTTTCTAATGCTATTCCAAGAATTCTTCCGGGAGTAATAAGAGATTCTAATACTCAAATTATTTATAATTTTGTAGAAGGTTCTGGATTAACCTGTTTTGATTCTTCCGGAAATGGGTTTCATGCTGTTTTAGGTTCAGAAGTTGTAGAAGATAATTTTTGGATTGGAGATGGTAAATATGGAGTAAGGTTTGATGGGAATTTTGACCTTTTAGAAGCAAACATAGACGATAATATCGCTAATACTACTAATAGGTCTATTACAGTAAATTTTTGGATTTATCGTTACACAAACTCTCAAGATTCTTGGATAATAGGAACCTCTTTATCTAATCCTACAAACACGATTGGATGGGGAATAATATTAAAAACAGATGGGTCTATATCTTTTTCATACTCAAATCTATCCTCTATAAATTCATTTATCGACCTTTCAGGAATTAATTTTATTCCTGTAAAAACTTGGACTATGGTAACGATTACCATGACAACTTCAGGAACTATTTCTTTATTTATTAATTCTGAACAAGTTTCCGGGACTATATCTACTGGAGCTGCTGATTTAAGTGGAATGACAAAACTTTATATTGGAGCGAAACCAACAGAATCAGGAGCAACATGGAGTGGTAGTGATTTTTTTGGGTCTTTATCTCAAATAAACATTCATGATACAGAAAGAAGTTCTAGTTATATTGAAAATATTTTTACAAAAGAATCAAAAATATTTGTTCAAAATTTACAAAACTCGCTAGAAACTCCAATAGATAATTCTCAGCGAGAAGTTTTAATTTCTTGGGATATAGACAGCAATTTTGATTTTGAAGGTGGAGAAATAAAAATAGTTCGAAAATATAGGGATATCCCTTCTAATGATAATGATGGTGATATAATTTTAACTCAAGAAACAATTCCTGGATATTTTTATTTCTTAGATTCTTTTGATTTTGTTAATAATTCCGATTATTATTATCGAATTTTTACTTACAACGCTTTAGGTAGTCCTTGCGATATAGAAGAATCTAGACTTCTTACTGTACATATTCCTGTTTCACCTCCAGGTATAACAATAGAACCACTAGATTCAGTAACAAATATTTCCGTAATTAATGGTAATAAAAAAGTCCTATTAAAATGGACGAATCCTTCTGATTTAAATTGGAAGGGTACAAAAATATTCTTTGGAACCAATAAATTTCCAACAATTTCTATTTCTGCTCAAGGTACTTTAGAAGTCACAGATGGATTTGAAATATTTGATAATCAAGATATTAATATTGAATCTTTTGTTCACCGAAAAAAAGGCATAGATAACAATGGAGTTCCAATACCTTTAGAAAATGGAAAATTTCATTTCTATACTTTTGTAACATATAACCGTTTAAGTCAATTATCAGAAGCTCAGTTTATAATAGGAACCCCTTCATCTTCTTCGACGATTGTTTTCCCATCAGCGGAAATAGAAGATTTACATTTAACTATTGTTAATCCAGAAACACTATCAGTTCAATGGACAAGCCCAGTTGTTAAAGTAGATAATTTAGAGTTGTTTTTTGGAGAATCCGCTTTAATACTTGTAAGTATAAGAGATATTTTTGGTGGAAAACTTAACGATTTAGTTAATATCTCTTTGCAAGTCTGTACAAAAATTACAAATAGAGATTTGACGGCAAAAGAAAAATCACTAGGGACTTTAGGACCAGGAGACGCTTTAGACGGACCTTGTGGAAGTGCTAATAATCATATACTTATTAATGGAGGGTGTAATCACGGAGTTAGGTTTGAAGAAGGGTGTAATAACGAACAAGAAACAAAAGAAACCGTATTAAAATTTTCTACTGTTGAAGATGGGTTAATCAAAGGAATTTTAACTCATATATCAGACCCAAATATTTTGAATAAAAGAGAGCGATACAAAATGAGTGTACGTTCTCAATATCGAGTAACAAACCCATTAAATAATGACGAAGTATTGTTTGAATTTAATACAAAACCTATAAATGTATCATTTCAACACCCTTTAGATATTGCTGTTATTAATAAAAACAACAGACAAGTAACTCCATTATGTAGTCATTTTGGGGATATTAGGGGGACAACTATTTGTCCACAAAATTGTAATTCTGGGACGAATTCAAATTCTTCTTGTGTTTCTCAGTCTATAAACGGGGCTTATATAAATGCTGTTAGTCCATATATTGTCAGAGTTGAATTACAATATAAAGGGGAGGCACTTCCAAATGGAACACCAATAAATGTACAATTATTTAAATCAAATACAGAAATTCCTCTTTCTATTAGGTCTAATCGTGTTTCTATAAGGGAAGGAATATACAATACTACTTCTGTTCAAGAATCTTTAGTTGATAATAACGGAAATATAATAGATGGCGGTGTTGTTAATAAAAGTATTGTAGATATCGAAATCCCTGTTCCTTCTTTACCAGAAGTAATTGATTTATATATTAGTATAAATTATCTTGGGTTATTTGTAGATGCCATTCATACAACATTTTTTATAAGCAGTTTATTCATACAAGTATCTCAAACTCAACCAACTCCTAATGGGATAGACATTTCAGAACAATTTGCAACAGTATGGACAATTGACCCAGACAATAATCAAAATATAATTCCAGTTGCTGATGGGACTTTTGTAAAATGGGAATTAAACAAATTAAGATTTGGAAAAAATAGACCATTTTATAGTATAGAAGATACAAACAGATTAACAAGTGGAGTATACTCAAAAACTTCCAATGGAATAGCACGTAATATTTTCTTTGGTCCTGTTGCCAATATAGAAAGTCATACAATAACAGTTTGTGAAAAAGCGTGTTGTATTGGTGAAGAGTATTCAATAAAGGCAAGTGTAGTATTAGGAGACCAAACAGCCGTTGATGAAGTATATGTCGCATATGGGTGTAAAGAAGATGAAAGTATATTTTTAAGTCAGAGATTGTTTCTAAATGCCATATCAGGGCAAGGTGAACCTCCAAATTATATTGCATGGGCAGATGGAGAAAATTGGATAAAATTAGGAATAGCAAGAAACCCGGCATTAGTAACAGATTTGCCTGGAGCAGATTGTTTTAGACAGTGTTCCGAAATTAATTTTAGAGGACAACTATTTACATTACCAGAGAATCATATAGTACAAGTAAACGCACCAGGAGAAATAATATGGAATGTAACTTTTAAAACTCCCAGTACATCAGGGCATAGTCATTCTGATTTTCTTGAATCTTTTGAAAACATAGAATCAGCAGAAACTGTACTATTGCCCTCTGGGCAGAATAGTGTAACTGCTGCAATTCCTTTAACGGATGATATAACTTATTTTTATGTTAAATTAAACAAATTTATAGGAGATAAAAATAATCCACAACCAGAAAGTTGTGACACTAATCCTGGAGGAGGATTAGGTAGTAGTGGAAATGTATTATTAAATTGCGAATGGGAAAATATCTGTAAAGACGCATTAGATTGCTCGCCTACTGGAGTAAAATGGACAAATGTTTCTCCAGTTAGTGCTACTTCTACTCTAATTTCAGATGATGCCTCTATTACTCTTTTCGGAGGAGGCAATTATGGAGATGGAACTCCTCCTATTTTAGTTGGATTTAAAGAACCATTAGATGTTCAAATTTTAGAAGTTCGAGTTAATGGGCAAAGATTAAACAATCAAGAACTAATAGTAGATGGAGTGTCACAACATACTGCAGTTATAGAAGTAAAATTTGCGAATAAAACAGTTCCAGATGGTACTATAGTAGAATTATTTATAGAAGGGAATGACTCTGACATAATAAATTTTTCAAATTGTCAGGGACAGAATACTCAACCTGGTTGTCATCCTGTAACTACTGGTATTATTTTCACTAAATTAACTAATGACTCGTTCATTAATCCAGATGGAGATAAACGTAGTCTAGCTTACTTTACAATAAATCCGTTACCTAATATTTCTTTTAATGCAAAAATTAACATTACGTGTAGGTACGACAAATTAGGAACAGCAAAAAGAGAAATCACTAGATGCATAGTGCTAAATAACACAGTTAATGTAGAAACACAACCTAATCAGCCTACTTCTGAAACTACTGCCACCCCCTCTGTAGTCTCAATAATCTCTAATGAAGCAATTGTTTATGATACTACAACAGATGAATATAGTGTTGTTTTAGGTTCTGTAATTGACAGAATAGGGCATTTTGCATCTACGAATTCAGTTTTATACGATACAATTTATTTATTTGGTGGGTTTACAGACAAAGACCTAGATAACACTTCTAAAATAACTTCAACATCAGAAAAATATAATATTACAACAGATACGTGGAATTTCATTACAGACATTCCAACACCACGTATGAACGGAATGACTGTTATAGCAGGCAGTACAATATATTGTATAGGCGGATTAGAACTAGAGCCAATAACTAATCAATATGTGGTTTCTAGAAAAATAGAATCTTTTGATTGTATTTCAGAAACATGGAATCCGACTTTAACCCCAATGCCAAGCAACTATGGAGTTTCATTTGGAGTCGCTACATATGATAATTCAGATAATATTTATGTTTTATGTGGATTAACGAAAGTTATTAATAATAATCAACCGGATATTTTAAATGATAAGATTTTAAGATACACTATAAGTACTGATACTTGGATGAATATTAGTCCAATTAATTCAGAAGAATATAGTCGTATTTCTCCTTTTGGATTTTTTAGAACCCAACCTAATCCTTTTGATTCTGATAAAGTTTTAGGATATGTTTTTGGAGGGTCTATACCTAAGTCTTTACCAGAATTTAATGCTGAATTTAATAAAAAATTAAATCAAGCATTAAGTGATTTTCGCTCTTTCATTCTTACTTCTCCATATTATTTAAATTTAACAGATACAGAACAAGTAGATTTTATTAGTTCAGAAGAAGAAAATATAAAAAACTCTATAACTGTACCTCCATATATTTATCCTTCTAATGGATTTAAATATAAAATGGGGTCCGAAATCATTGACAGCAATGGAGATTTAACAATAGACATATCTGGCAAACTAGATAATGAATGGACAGTTCTTCCTAAATCAAGAGATAGAGGGCAATGTGTTTATATAGAAAGCCAAGATACTGTTTATTTTATGGGAGGTTCAAATCAAAACAGTTCTACTACATTAAACAGAGTAGAAAGTATTAATCTATCAAATGAAGTGAATTTATATACGAAACTTACGTCTTTTAGTAGAGGACGCTCTTTATTCGCCGCTGTACCTGTTCAAAATGAAATATTTCTTTTTGGCGGATTAACAAGCGGGCATAAAGAAGGATTTGTTGAAATAGAAATAAAACAAAATCCTACACTAATTAAAGCTCAAGGAAATCAGAGTTCAGGAATTATTATTACATTAAGAGATGATGCTGGTGAACTTTTAGATAGAGATATAAGGTGTTCTGTTAAAGGGAGATTACGAATACCTGAAATTGATAGTGTTTTAACTACATTTTTAGCTCAGCGAGCAGCAGACCGAGCATTAGGTGGAGATGGCAGTGGAAATGCTCCTGTTTCAACACCAACAACACAAATAGATTATGCGGCATTGATTAAAGCTCAAAATAAAATAATAGACCCGAATAGTGATAAATTCCAGTTTAATGCTTCTAAAAAATTAAGTGAACAATTATTTCTTTTTCCGATTCTTTACAGTCAACAAGAGTTTGTTATTCAAGGGGGAATAGGTGGAACAACTCTTTTGCCAAGGTCAGAAGACCCATTATCTGAATTCCAAAGATTATCAGAATTTATAAAACAAACTCTTTCTAGTCCTTCTATTGATTTTAATGAAAAATTTCAAGGGAATTTAACAAGAGATGAACTTTTTGCTTTAGGAGATGCATTAAAAACGGTTAAATTACCACCTGTAGTTTTAGACTCTAACACAATAAGAAATTTATACGATATTGAAACTATTGTAACGATTGTTGATAATGTTTATTTTGGGCAAACAGTGAGTGATTTAGATTTAAATATTCAAGAAGAAATTAATAAAAAAATTACAAAAATATTAACACCGCCTACTATCCCACCAGATTCAGAAGAAGAGACTCCTGATAGTGGAGGTTCTTTTTTTCAAGACATTCCTGTATCTTCATCTGGGTGTTTATTATTACAACACGCATCAGGACAACAAATACATCCAGCAGACCAACCTCCTAATACCAATTCTCCTGGTCCTGTAAAAACTGGAGGAATAAATCAATCCGGTCAATGTTTATTCTGTCAAGCATTAACCCCTCTTAAACCGGCTATTAAAAATCAGCTATCCACTGTCGTAGCTACTTTTTATAATTCTAACGACTGGGTTCCTCAGATTAAAAAACGACTTACTGGAGGAAATTCTCTTTCTGATGCGATTGAAGAAATAGATATTATAGATAAAGAAACACCTTTTGGTGCTAGTCCATTATATAGTGCTATTCAAGAAGCTGCTATAAATATTAGTGGTGAAACTTTTGAAAATCAAAAGAAAGTTATTTATATAGGTTCTGATAATTCAGAAAATTTTTCTTTAATCAGTCGAGACGAAGCAATAGAAGAAGTAAACGCCGTAGATGGAGATGGTAGAACTCCAATAGTTTATACTTTATTTAATACGTCTTTCCCCGTTTCTTTATCATCACAATTAGAAAGAACAGAAGTTGGAGATATAGAAAAAATAACTAAAGCGACTGGGGGACAGTCTTCAACATTAACTTCTTCTGGTTTTTTAAATCAAATTTTGAATTTAACCATTGGTGGAGCAACAGGAGGACTTGGTTGGGGACAATACAAAAGAATCTTAACGTTTGAAGAATTAACAGCAATTACAGATGTTACTACTATATTTGAATTACCGTTGAATACTCAAGGATTTTTAAGATTCCGATATAGCAAAGATGGTTTCAATTTTACAGATTGGACGGAAAAATTTGAAGGAAGTCAATCTACAGATTTTGTTGATTTTTTTGCAAAAATATTAGAATTTGAAATTACTTTAACAACAGGATTCTCAACAGATATTACACCAGAATACGATTCAACGTCGACAGGAGTTCCTAAACTAATTAGTATTATTTGGGGAACTTCCGGGGAATTAGAAGATTTTATTTTTCTAAATTCCGAAAATATTCTTAATAATGTTCAGCAACTTGCAGCTACTTTTGAAGGAAGTATTCCTGGAGCAGGAACAGTTGAAATAGGCGTAGCTTCATCTCAGTCTTTTGATTGGCGAGATTTCCAAAGTTCTGCAAGACCATCTCTTAATGAATTCGGAAAAACATTTTTACTTAATAGAGCGAAAAACACTTTATCTCTAGTTTCTAATGAGATTTTAACAACTCGTGATGGGCTTTTATACACTACTACATATGGTTCTTGGGACCCGAATTCTAGTGTAAGTATATATAAAATAGTAAACAATATAGAAACACCTGTATTAACTGGGTTCCGACTTCTTCCTCGTGAAGGTGAAATTTATTTTGATAATAGACAATCTTTGAAATCTGTATTTAAAATGTCGTTAACAAATAACGACAAAATGAGAGTTGGACTTAAACTTAGAAATCGTTTACACACAGAGAATATCACAGTAAAAGGAACAGGATATATTTATAGTACCAACGAAGAAAAACCTCTTGCTTTATCTCAAGTTGCTCCACGAGCTAGTAATATTTTAATCTCCCCACAGAGTCCAAATTCTGGTGATACTATTTCTTTATTATATGATTATGTAGATTTAAACAGGAACAAAGAGTTTGGAACTTTAATAAAATGGTTTAAAAATGGAACTCAGTTATTTGAAATAAACAATAAAGCAAACTGGAGTAACAAAGACCTTCAAAATAACAATAAATTACAACCGAATGATAAAATTTATTGTGTAATAACTCCCAGCGATGGAATTTCTTTAGGTACTCCTGTTTATTCATCTGCCGTTACGATTGTATCTCTACCTCCTACAGCTCAAGACTTAGTTGTTATTCCTGTAAGAAACGGAATTACAAATGCTCGTTTTGATACTTCTAGTATATTTAAGACTGAATATAGTTTTGAAGTAAACGATGAAGGAATAAATGCAGAAGAATCAGGAACAATAATAAAATGGTTTGTCAATGGGCTATTATTTAAAGAAGGAACTTTTACTCAAAATCAAACTGTAGCTCTAAGCCCGAAAGAATTAACACCTACAGAAACAGGGACTTCTCCTGGACCGAATCAAGGTCTACGTGCTCATATTATTGGAAATGAAATTTTAGTAGAAGTAACTCCAAAAACTGCTTTAATTACGGGAGAAAAATCAATTTCTAAACCTTTCTCTGTAGTTAACAGTATACCAATTGTAAGTAATGTAAAAATTTCTCCAGATAACCCTACAATAAATTCTACACTACAATTAACTTATAATATAGACGATATTGATATAGACTCAGAAACTGAAAACCAAACAGACCAAAGTGAAATACGATGGTTTATAAGTACAGATGGTGTTAATTTCTCTGAAAAAACAGATTTGATTGGCGATAAAAATATTCCACCTGTTTATTTAATTTCTGGTTCGAAATGGAAAGCACGTATTTCTGGATTTGATGGGTTAGATATTAGTCAACCTACAGAGAGCAATATTATAACCATTTCTTCTTAATTATTGTATAATGTTTACATGCTTCCAACAGTTGATATTATTTGCTTAGTTCATAACCAACTTCATATTACCAAAGGTTTTATAAAAAGTTTATTTGAAAACACTGAAAATTTTAATCTCATTTTCATAAATAATGGAAGTAATGAAGAAACATACGATTTTTTAGAAAACGGAAAAAACAAATGGAAAGTTATTCATTTAAAAGAAAACATTGGCATTATTAAAGGACGAAATTTAGGTGCTAAAAATGTTGAGTCTGAGTATTTTCTAAATATAGATAACGACCAATACCCTAAAAAAGGGTGGTTAGAAAGTCTTTTTTCTCTTATAAACAAAGGCTACGATGTTGTAGGTTCGGAAGCTTGGTCGTTATTGCCACCTAAAAGTTCTGGGTTAGTGAATATTGGTAAAGAATCTATAAATGATAGAACATATTTTCCACATCATCGTTGTACTTCTGTAAATGAAAAGTTCACTTATATCGGTTGTGGTGGGATGTTAATAAAAAAAGATGTTTATAAAAATATAGGATTATTTGATGAACGTTTCAGCCCTGCTTATTTTGAGGACCCAGATTATTCCTTCAATTTAATTCAAACAGGGTATAAAATAGGGTGGCAACCCAAATGTTCAATTGACCATTTGGCTCATCAAACTATTAATTCTCAAAATCTTTTTAATATTAATAAACAATTTTTGAAAAGTTGGAAATTATTCAAAGACAAATGGTTTCCATATTATCCTGAACAAATTTCCATGAAAGGTGTTATTTGAAAATAGCAATTTGCGTAAATCATTTTCACCCTTGTGTAGGTGGGGCAGAAAAAGTTGCTAAAACTATAGCAGATTATCTTTCTCAATCCCATGAAATTTTCATTTTTACGCGAAAATTAAGTAAAAATCGAAATTTGCAAGAA
>ERZ1292629.306-Hain-H43-01um-R1-306-length-52142-cov-7_pt1 | contig 52142 bp, 57 predicted proteins | sample MGYA00564399_ERZ1292629 | MGnify/ENA primary metagenome ERZ1292629 (study PRJEB36523, sample SAMEA6512636) | groundwater metagenome | collected 2019-01-08 | study: AquaDiva: Metagenomics assemblies of 32 groundwater samples
ATTTGGGTTGAAAGATTTGCCTTAGATGATGAAAAATTTAGTGTTCAAAAAGAATTACCAAAAGAGGCTCAAGATTTAACAGAAAAACAAAAAGAAGTTTTAGGAAAAATTGCAGCAGAAATTGATAAAGCTTGGGATCCTGAAGAGTTTCAAACAAAAATTTATGAAATAGGTAAAGAGTTAGGGTTAAGCGGTAAAGAGACTTTTGCTGCCATTTACTTAAGTTTGATTGGAAAAGATCATGGACCAAAAGCTGCATGGCTTATTCTTTCTTTAGATAAAGAGTTTATTAAAAAAAGATTTAATGCTGCCTAGATGTTGAATATCTTGCAGTAAGTTCAAATCCTCTTTGATGTCTTCTTCGTCTTGCCCTAAGCCTAGATTGTGCTAAGTAGGTTTCATTAACTACTTTAATAGGTGTTTCTGGAAAAACAGGCCTTGGGCCTTTTCTTATAGGTTCATTTGGGAATATCCATGTTTCTGTTGAATTTGGTGTTGTTTCTTTCATTTAGGTTACTATAATAGCATTTTTTAACATATAAAAAAAGTGGTATACTTGTGAAATGCAAAAGATTTTTGTAGCAACAGGTAACAAAGGAAAAGTTGATGAAATATCAGCTATTTTAAAAATTCCTCTTAAGATTGCAGATATTGAAATAGATGAAGTGCAAAGTATGGATTTAGAATATGTTGCAAGGAAAAAAGTTCAGGAGGCATTTAATATTCTTAAAAAACCGGTAATTGTTGATGATGTTGGTGTATTTATTGACGTCTGGAATAAGTTTCCAGGCCCATTTGTAAAGTACATGTATAACCTTTTAGGAAATAAAAAAATTCTAGAGCTTTTAAGGAATGAAAAAAATAGAAAAGTAATAGTTCAAAGTGTAATTGCATATCATGATGGTAAAAAAATTCACACCTTTGTTGGCACAGTAAATGGTACCCTTTCTTTAAAAGAAAAAGGAACACAGGGTTGGGGATTTGATCCAATTATTATTCCAGATGGAGAAAAAGAGACTTTTGCTCAAATGGGTCCTAAAAAGAAAAACCTAATTTCTCATAGAGCTAAAGCTTTACAAAAATTTAAAAAGTTTATAGATACTCAAAAAATAAAAATGGTATAATTTAAATATGCTTGATTTAAAATTCATTAGAGAAAATCCAGATTTAGTTGTTAAAAAAGCAAAAGAAAAAGGAATAGAAGTAAATATTGAACACATACTAGTACTCGATAATAAACTTCGAGGCTTAGATACAATGGTCCAATCCTTAAGAGAAGAAAGAAATAGGGCAGCAAAAGAAAAAAATATTGAAAAAGGCAAAGAAGTAAAAGTAAAACTGGAAAAGCATGAAAACGACCTCAACGCAATAAAGGAAGAGTTAAATAAATACCTTTTACAACTTCCAAATCCTGCAAAAGACGATGTTAAGTTTGGTAAAAACGATACTGAGAATGAAGTTTTAAGAAGGGTTGGAGAACCAACTAAATTTAACTTTGCTCCTAAAGATCATCTTAGTTTAGGAGAAAAATTAGATATTATTGACGTAGTAAGAGCTTCAAAAATATCAGGAGCAAGATTTTATTTCTTAAAAAATGAAGGAGCTCTTTTAGAGTTTGCCCTAAGACAATTAGCCTTTGACCTCTTACTTAAAGAAGGATTTATTCCTTTAATTCCACCAGTTTTAATTAAAACAGAAGTAATGAAAGGACTAGGTTACATGGAAAACGGTGGAGATGAGGATATGTATATCTTAGATAAAGATGATCTAGTATTAGTTGGAACAAGTGAACAATCAATTGTTGCTATACATAAAGATGAGGTTTTAAATGCAAAAGATTTACCCAAAAGATATGTTGGCTTTTCTACCTGTTTTAGAAGAGAAGCAGGAAGTTACGGAAAAGATACGAGAGGAATTTTAAGAGCACATCAATTTGATAAGGTTGAAATGGTTTCATATACAAAACAAGGAGAAGATGATAAAGAGCATGAATATCTCTTATCTTTAGAAGAAAAATTACTTCAATCCCTAGGTATTCCATATCAGGTTGTAAAAATGTGCACTGGGGATTTAGGTTATCCAGCTGCAAGAAAATATGATCTTGAGGCATGGATTCCTTCAGAAAATAAATACAGAGAGGTAACTTCAACCTCAACTACTACAGATTTTCAATCAAGAAGACTTAATATTAAATATCAAGATGGAAATGAAAAAAATTACGTAAACATCTTAAATGGAACAGCTTTTTCAACAAGACCAATTATTGCAATTTTAGAAAACTATCAACAAGAAGATGGTTCTATAATAATTCCAGAAGTCTTGCAAAAATATATCGGTAAAGAAGTAATAAAACGCTAAAAAATAGCCTAATTAATTTTAATTGCTAATTCAATCTAAACTTCACAATTTAAAGCTAATAGCCTTTCTTGACATTCTTCTAAAAATGATCCAATATTAAATTAAATTAAAGCTAGATTTTAATTAATTTAATAATTTATAAATCAAAAAAGGGGGTGAAATAAAATGGCAAAGAAAAAGAAGAAGAAGAAATAGTTGGTAAGTAATTTGGAACATTACCAATTATTATCAATTGATCAATTGATATCCCTCGCTGTAACGGTGAGGGATTTTTTTTGAAGCTAAATTGTGTTAAGATAAGTGTATGCTAAATATCTTCGGAAAGTTATTTGATTCCAATGAAAAAGAAATAAGTAAGCTAAACTCTCTAATTGAAGAGATCAATAGTTTAGAACCAAAGATTAAGAAATTAAAAGCTACAGATTTCCCCAAAAAAACAAAAGAATTAAAAGAAAGAGTTGAAGATGGTGAGCCACTTGAAAGCTTAATGGCAGAAGCTTTTGCCCTAACAAGAGAAGCAGCTTTTAGAACATTAGGGCTTAGGCATTTTGATGTTCAACTTATGGCAGCAGCCTCACTTGCTAATGGAAAAATAGCTGAGCAAAAAACAGGAGAGGGAAAAACATTATCTGCAACTCCAGCCTTATATCTTCACTCATTAACTGGAAAAGGAGTACATTTAGTTACTGTAAACGATTATTTGGCAAGAAGAGATGCAGGTTGGATGGGACCAATATTTAATTACCTAGGACTTAGCGTATCTTCAATTATTAGTGAACAATCTTTTCTTTTTGACCCCAAGTTTGTAAACAAAGAGGCAACGGATAATAGGCTTTTACATTTAAAATCAATTGAAAGAAAAGAAGCTTATTTGGCCGATGTTGTTTATGGAATTAATTCAGAATTTGGTTTTGATTATCTTAGGGATAACATGGCCCAAGATAAGAACTCATTAGCTCAAAGAGGTTTTTATTTTGCAGTTGTTGATGAAGTTGATTCTGTTTTAATCGATGAAGCAAGAACGCCACATATTATTTCAGCTCCTGATGAAGAACCTACTAAAAAATATTATGAATATGCAAAGCTTGTAGATAAATTATCTTCAGAAACTGATTATAAGATTGATGAAAAGCTAAGAACAGCTCACCTAACAGATCATGGAATAGGAAAGATTGAAAAACTTTATGGAATTGCAAATATCTATGAAAAAGATTTTGATACCGTTTATCACCTAGAAGCAGCTTTAAAAGCAAGAACTCTTTTTCATAAAGAAAAAGATTATATAGTAAAAGACGGAGAAGTAATCTTAGTTGATGAATTCACAGGAAGACTTATGGTTGGAAGAAGGCTTTCTGAAGGACTCCATCAAGCTATCGAAGCAAAAGAAGCAGTCGTTATTCAAAGAGAGTCAAAAACACTAGCAACAGTTTCTTTGCAAAATTATTTCAGAATGTACGAACTTTTAGCAGGAATGACAGGAACTGCCGTAACAGAGGCTGAGGAGTTTAATAAGATCTATAAATTAGATGTTGTTGTTATTCCAACTCATAGAGACATGGTAAGAAATGATATGGCAGATGCTATATATAAAACTTCTAGAGCAAAATATACTGCAGTTGCAGTTGAGATTGAAAAAGCACATAAAAGAGGTCAGCCCGTATTAGTCGGAACAACCTCTATCGATAAGAATGAAATCGTAAGTGAGCTTCTAAAAAGAAAAGGAATAAAGCATGAAGTATTAAATGCTAAAAATCATGAAAGAGAAGCAGAAATTATTGCAAAAGCAGGAGAAAAAGGTGCAGTAACTGTAGCAACTAATATGGCAGGACGTGGTGTTGATATTATCTTAGGTGGAGAGCCTCCAAGAAATGCTGATGGAACTGATGACAAGGATTCTAAAGAATGGAAAGAATGGGAAAGAAAACACAAGGAAGTTTTGGATCTTGGTGGATTATATGTAATAGGAACAGAAAGACATGAATCTAGAAGAATTGATAATCAGTTAAGAGGAAGATCTGGAAGACAAGGTGATCCTGGTCTTTCACAATTCTTTGTTGGTCTTGATGATGACATCATGAGGCTTTTTGGTGGAGATACAATATCGGGGCTAATGACAAGATTTAATATGCCAGAAGATGTACCTCTTTCTCATCCACTAGTCTCAAGAGCAATAGAACAAGCTCAGGTTAAGGTTGAGGGGTATAATTTTGATATCAGAAAACATTTAGTTGACTATGATGATGTTTTAAATAAACAAAGGGAAATAATTTATCAAAGAAGAAAGGCAGTCTTAGAAGCCGATGATAAAGAAACTAAATTAAGAGAAGATATTATTGAAAAAATTCATGCAAGTATTACCTCATTAGTAGTAATGTATTCTGAGAGTTTCGAAGAAGGCAAATCCTCATCTGAAAAAATTGCAGAACAATTTGCTACCATAATACCTTTTGATGAAAATTCAATTAAACAAATAATTACACAAATTGAACAGTTAAAAAACTTTGAAGAAAAAACTTCCTTTTTAACAAATATTGCTGATGATCTTTATCAAAAAAGAGAAAAAGAGATGGGAGAAGAGGTTATGCGACAACTTGAAAGATATGTAGCACTTTCTGTAGTCGATAATCTTTGGGTTGATCATTTAGATGCAATAGATAATTTAAGACAAGGAATTGGCTTAAGAGGATATGGGCAGAAAGATCCATTAGTTGAATATAAAAATGAAGCATACGCAATGTTTGAAAAATTAATAAATGCTATAGATGATGAAATGATTCATAGAATTTATAAAATCCATCTTCATCATGAGCATCCTATTGAAAATCCACTTACTAAGCCTGGTGTTACCCAAAATGCAGCTGGATCAAATGTAAATAAAGAAGTTTCAGATGATCAGAAAGCTATAGTTAAGAAAAAGCTTGGCAGAAATGATCCATGTTGGTGTGGAAGAACTAAATCAGATGGAACACACGTGAAGTATAAGAATTGTCACTATCCAAATTAATTTTGCTATTATGTTGATATGAACGACAAAGTAGAACGATCAAAATCTTCTCGCCCTGAGAATGATGCTAAAACACCACCTGTAAGAAAATTAAGGTTTGGTCGTGTGGAGACTTATCCCGACTCTCCAATTGTTATTCCACCCGATAGAAGAGAATTATCAAGAGCTCTATTAGTTGCAACAAATGAATTATGGATCCAAGGACAACATTTAGAAGCTCTAATTAGCTGGTATTCTAGTCCAGAAGAACTCCGAAGCGATGTAGTTAGTTCAGTTTTGCTAGATGAAGCGAAGCCACATCGTTCTCTAAGAGATGCGCAATTTGAAACTGAAGGACAACCTGAAAATTTTGTACTTCAACATTATGCTCTAGTTGCTAATCCAGCTGTAAGAAAAATGTTTCAACCAGTTGAGGATGAACCTATCACCGAAGATAATTGGCATAAAATTAAATCTAATCCTGGTGATAATAACGAATTTAGAAGAGCAATATCAAGATTAGGTATTCGAGACGGTTCCTATGATTTTTTTGATTATGCTGATTTTACCAATGCAAATGCGGAGATTGTTGCCAATTTTTCTTTAGATGAGGCTCGAGAATTTCTGATAAATTTAATACCTAATCTTAGTGATGAGGTAAAAAATAAAATGTTGAGTACTTGGGGTGTTGTTCACAGTGTAAAATGGGCAGACTTACTCACTGATCCTAGACTAGCTGATGATCTTGAAAGAGCAATTTTGTATGATCACATATCTTGGGCAGATCACTTAGAGCAATTTTTAGCTCAAGACTTTTTACCATCTGTGGAATTTTTTGAGGAAGCATTCAGGCGTTTGAAAGATGAAGACAGTGATCCAAATTCTGATTTTAGTGTAAGCGTTGTTAGTCCACAAGACACAACTATTCCATCAAGTTTACTATACTTCTCTATGCTTAGAAGAACAATTCCTTCCGAGATGGATGGTAGCGCTACGGAGACAAGAGAAGAAAGAATGGAGAGGATTACCTCTTATTTATTAAGCGATGAGTTTATGAGACATGCTTTGCCTTACCTTTCCACAGAAGAATTATATCCAGATGTTTTTGTAGTTCCCAAAAGGATGAACTTAACACATAATGCTACAATTGAAGATACAGGAGATGATGCAAAAACATCAAAAAGAAAAAGATTAGGCGAAGTTATACAGATAGCAATTGATTATGCTCGGAAAAAAGGTGATGATGAAACCGTAAAAAAATTAACAGATAAAGAGGTTGATGGAGTTAGGCTTACGGATTTTATTAGTTCTTAATTATAAGGTAGTCTATTTGATTAGCGTTCAAAAATTGTCACTACCCAAATTAGGAGTTGAAATAATTGTATGAACAATAATTTAGAAGAAAGAATTACTCAAATTGAAAATAGAAATATAAATGTTGAAAAAGATAAGAATTGGGAAACAAGTTACACAAGAAAAATTTTAATCGCAATCTTTACATACTTAGCGATAGCATTATATCTTAAATTTATTGTAGGAATTGATCCTTGGATTAATGCAATTGTTCCTTCCGTAGGTTTTCTTCTTTCAACCTTAACTCTTCCATACTTTAAAAAACTTTGGGAAAAATATATTTATAAAAAATAATTTTCTGCTATAATTTTTTCATGTTTGAGCTAGATTTTCGGTTGGTATATCTTGTTGGAAGCCTAATAATTCTCCTTCTGTTTTTAATTGTTTTCCTATTAAGAAAAGACTTAAGGAAAATATCATTAATTACAGGCTTATTGCTCATTCCTTCTGGGCCAATATCAGAGATACTATTTTTTAGAGATTATTGGTTCTTTCCAACATTATTTGAAATTAAATTTTTAGGGGTAAGGATTACTATTGAGGATCTTATTTTTGCCTTTGCTGCTCCTGTAATTGGGGCATTCTCATATATTATTATTTCTAATAAAACTTTCAATAAGCCATTAAAGAATTATTTTTCTTATATTATCAGATTTTTAATATTGTCTATCATTCTTATTGCTATGTTTTTCGGATTAACTTTATTAGGAAACATAAATTCGATGTTTTCAATCGTAGCTACCTCTATTCTAATATCGATAGTCTTATTAATTATCAGAAAGGATTTACTTAAAGCATATTTATATACCGCTGTAACTGCGTTTATCGGTGCATTTATTTTTTATTATCTTTACATTTTATTAATAGGAGAAGAATATTTGTATCAAGTTTGGTTATTGGACCACAATATATTTGGTCTTAAGCTTATAGGTAGTGTTATTCCAATAACAGAACTAATTTTTGCTGCAACAGTAATTCCTTGTATTTATTTGTTTATAATGATAGCTTCTGGATTAGGAATAAAAAATAAGAATTAAAAAAGCTATAAGGTGTAGTAGTTGATTGGGCGATTTTTTGAGTGAAGCATCCCCAAGTATTCAAAGCTTGTAATTATAGCTATAAAAAAGTATATTTTAGAGAATATAAATGATTAAGTTACGTAAATTTATTAACAAATATTTCTTGCAAATTGTACTTTTAATAATAGCCTTTTCTTATTACTTATTTTTTCTTAACAAGAATTTAGTCAATTTTGATGAAGGATACTTTGTTCATGCTGCCCAAAGAATATTTTTAGGAGATATTCCATATAAAGATTTTTCACTGCAATATGGTCCCCTTTATTTTTATTTATTATCTTTTGGTTATAAATTATTCGGTTTAACAATTTATTTTGGTAGGTTTTTAAGCTTAATATTTTGCTTGTCAATTATTGTAAGTATATTTTATTTACTTAATCTTCTTAAGATAAAATCAAAAAAAATAATTATACTTGTCTTTCTTTCAATAATTTCTTTTGGATACCCATTGTTAAATATCCCAAATCTTATGTGGCCTACAGTTTTTATTTCAATACTATTAATAATTTCCTTTGTTTTATATTTAAAAAATAAAGATAATAGATTTTTATTTTCTTTAGGGATACTGATTGCATTATTATTTTTACTAAAACAAAACTTTGCTCTTTATTATTTATTGTTTTATAACTTACTTTTTATAGTTTTCCAAAGAAAAAGCATAAAAAGAATCTTTAAATCATTATTAACATTTAACTTAACTGTAAGTTTGGTAACTAGTGTCTGGATATATTATTTTTTTTTAAAAGATAATCTTGTTGGGCTTATAGAATATATAAATTTTAGCAGAAACTTTATTGCTGCATACGCATTTTCCTATCCACCTTTAACAAATCTTTTTAAGCCATTTGGATTTATTAAACTTATTCCCTATTATTTACCAATCTTTGTTTTAATATTTACACTAATTTTGATTTTTAAAAGAAAATTAGATTTTAAAATAATTTTATTTTCTTTAAGTGCAGTCTTAGGTTTCTTTGTTGCAATTTATCCACAAAGTGATCTTTTGCATGTTTATCCATTCTTTGGCTTAGTTTTAGTTTCTTTAATATTACTTTTTTATAAAGATAAAAAGTTTAAGTATATAACTATATTTGTTTTGCTTTGTATTTCAATTGGTTTTTATCTTACTTTTTTTCAAAGCATATATGAAAATTATTACCTTAAAGATAAGTCTGTGGTAAATCTGCAAAGAGCAAAAGGTATTTTAGTTGAAAATTATCGATTAGAAACAATAAATTCGATAGAAAAATTCCTTAATGAAAATACTTCAAATAAAGATTATGTTTTATTTTATCCATTTAATCCACTTTTTTATTTCATTTTTGATAGAAAGAATCCATCTAAGGACTCGATATATTATGTAAGAGCGTGGCGTTTTTATGATGATGAGAGAATAATTGAAGAGATAAAACAAAAGAAAACAAAATACGTAGTTGCCTATGGTCCATATAATTTCAAAACAAAATTATCTGATTTTATAAATAATCAAGAAAAAGTCGCAACTTTTAGTTCTATGGTTATTTTTAAAATAAAGCATTAAATATGAAATTTGTTAAAAACAACTTTAAACCTTTAATAATCTCTTTTGTTATATTCTTAATAAGTGCTATCTATATTACATTTCCTTTAATTTTTAACTTAGGAAGTTTAATAACTGGATATGGTGATCAATATCTACATGTTTATGTAATGAATTGGATAGTAAATATTATTTTTACAAATCCGCTAAGTTTATTTGATGGTACTATTTATTATCCATTCATAAATCCAATTGCTTACTCAGATATTTTTATTACATCAAGCGTTTTAGGAATAATACCTCTTTTGTTAATACAGGAGCCTGTTTCTATTGTTAACTTTACACTTATTTCATCTATATTTATGGTAGGCTTTTTTACTTTTATTCTTTCTTTTTACTTAACAAAGAATTTTTGGGCATCTTTGGTATCAGGACTACTTATAATTTTCTCCCCTTTATTTTTAGATAAAAAAACTCATATTCAAATTTTATCAATTCAATGGGTTCCGCTAGCAATTTTATTTTTTATAATTTTTGTAAATAATCTTAAAAGTCGCTATCTTTTTTTGTCTTTACTTTTTTTCTTATTTCAATTTTATAATAGTTTTTTGCCAGGGTATTTCATTTCATTTTTTTACGCAATTTATCTTATATTCTCTTTTTTTAAGGATAAAAAATTATTTAAAAACATTGTTTCAAAAAATAATTTATTAATTTTAGTATTTTTCATAATTTTAATTATTCCAATAATTAAACCCTATATCGATGTTGATAATAAATATTATGCAAAAAGAGACATTAGGGACTCTATTCACTTTGCTCTTCAGCCTGAAGATTTAATTTATCCAAATGAGCACACTGTTTTAGAGCCGATACTTTTAGAAATATCTAATTGGCAAAAATACTTGCGAACTGATGAGATTAAATCAGGATATATGGGGTTAATGTTTAGTGTACTTGGTGTCTTTGTTATATTTTATTCTATTAAAAAATTTAGGATACTTAATATTGTTGATAGAAGTTTTTTTATAACGGGAATACTTGGTTTAATTTTAAGCTTTGGTCCTGCGCTCCATTTTGCAAGACAGACTATTCACTCTCCATTTCCAATTATTTTGCCTTATGCATTGTTTTATTATATTATTCCTGGATTTAATGGATTTAGGAATTCAGCAAGATGGGAAATTCTTTTTATGTTTTGTATGGCAATTTTAATTTCATTAACTCTGTCTTTAATATTAAAGAATTTTAAAAAGGCGTGGATTATATATATAATTTTAATTTTTGGAATTGTAGCAGAATATAATTTTCCAATGAAGTTTTATAAAGTTTTATCAATTAATAATTTCCCAAAAGTTTATCAATGGATGAATACCACGTCAAAAGATTCAGTTTTTGTTTTAATGCCAATTTATAATTGGAACTCTCCTAATTCTTATATAGAACTTGAAAGACAATATTTTTATACAAAAAATTTTAGAAAAGTAATTAATGGCTACAGTGGTTTTTCTCCATTAGAGTGGCAAGAAAATGTTTTATTTTTCTTTAACGATTTTCCAAATACAAAATCCTTAGAAAAATTGAAAAATATTGGAGTTGATTATGTAATAGTAAATATCGATGAGTATAACAATCTGTATAAAAATAAATATTACAGATTAGGAGACGGTAATTTTGTCATCTCAAGTTTAAATAAAAGTTCAATTATTTTCTTTAAAGAAAAAATTGGGCAAACTTATATCTATAGTTTTAACAAATAGTATAAATTTGCTATGATAAATATATGCCCAAAGATAAAAGCATTCATTATCAAAAGCTTCTAGACAAGTGGACAAAAAAACATGAAGGATTACAAAGGGAAATTTTTGAAAAACATAAAGATGCTTTTGAATGGCTTGAGAACAACTCAAAGCAATTAGCTGTTGGTTCAATTGCTGGAATATTTATGCTTACAAACCCAATTGTTCCCCAGATCCCAGCTTTTTTTTCAACTAGCACTGTACAAGAAGAACCTGTAGATAAGAGAGTATTTTTAATTTATGACTTGAAAAATGTTTTACCACCAGACGTTAGACCCTTAACCAGGGATGAAGAAGCAAGTGTTTCTGAAGTTTTGTCGCGTACTTTTGGTATTAAAACAGTAGGAGAATTATCTGGTAAAAGACTAAATTCCCAGTATGGCTATATTGGTCAAGAGCAGCATTTAGCAAGATTTCCGGGAGATAATATGCTATCTCATTTTGATAATCCAGAAGAAGCATATGATTTTGGAAAACATGGTATGGCTCCGGGGCTTGGAGCTTTTAGATACTTTGCAAATTCCAGATCAGAAATGACAGCAGAAGATAGTCAAAGAGAAAAATATTATATAGCTGTGCAGACATTTTTGTCTCCTGGTTTTAGTGAAAATGTTAAAGAATACATGGAGTTTTATAAATACAGAAAAATGCTTGTGGTAAATCCACAAAATGGAAAAGCAGTTGTAGCTGATATTGCAGATTCAGGTCCGGCTGCATGGACGAATAAGCAATTAGGTGGATCGCCAGAAGTAATGAGGTATTTAGAAAGAGTTGACGGTAGGCAAAAAGGTCCTGTTATTTATTTATTCATAGATGATCCTGAAAATAAAGTACCATTAGGTCCAGTTAGTTTATAATATAAATATGAAAACAAAACATTTTTATTCACACTTAGTTGAAACAACTCATATTACTTTAGAGATTGCTGAGCTTGATGTAACAAGCAAAGAAAGAGTACACCTTTTATCTTTAGTGGAGGCAAACATACATACAACCGTTGTTTCAAGCGTGTTAGACCAGCTAGAGCCAGAAGAAAAGAAAAAATTCTTAAGTAATTTATCAAAAGAAGATCATAGTAAAACCCTATCTCATCTTAAGGAAAAAATTAGTGACATAGAAGAAAAGTTGAAAAAAGAAATTGATCAGGTTACAAGTGATTTATTAGAAGATGTAAAAGGGGCAAAAGCTTAGGATAAAAAATATCCAAATCTATTAAGATCTACTTTTCCATTTTTATCAAATTCTACTCCTTCTTTCTCTAATAATTTTCTTTGAGATTTTGGACCTCCAAAAGCAAAGCCAGCTGATATTTCTCCTTTTGAATTTATTACTCTATGACAAAAAACAGTTTTAGGATTTTTATTAGCATGTAGCGCAAATCCTACAACCCTTGGAGTTGTAAGCAAAAGTATTGAGAGAGCTTTGTATGTTGTAACTTTTCCCTTGGGGATTGAAGCAACAAGATCATAAACTTTATCAAATGTGTTCATTTGATAAGAATATACCAAAAAATAATTGCAGCTACAATTCTATAGATCCCAAAAGAAATAAAGCTATGATTTTGTAAGTACTTTAAAAATAGTTTTACAACGATAATTGCAACAATAAAAGATCCAATAAATCCTGCTGCAAGAATAGACCACTCATAAAGATTAAAGGAGAAGTTACTTTTGAGCATATCAAGTGAAGTTGCCGCTAGCATGGTTGGAACAGCAAGTAAAAAAGAGAACTCAGCTGCAGCCTTTCTTTTGGTTCCCAAAAAAAGCGCAGATACAATAGTTGATGCAGATCTTGATACTCCAGGAATTATTGCAAGTGATTGAAAAATACCAATAATAAAAGCGTTTTTAAGAGTAATTTTTTCAACTGAGTCAACATGATGCTCTTTTTCTTTATATATTAGTTCTAAGATAATAAGTAATATTCCTCCAATAAGTAATGCAAAGAGTGTAATGTAGAGATTTCCTAAAAGAAATGATTTTATGAATTTAAAAAGTGCAAACCCTACAATTGCAGTAGGAATAAAAGCAGCTAATACTCTTTTCCAAACTTCTTTATTTTGGATAAAGCTTTTAAAATATAAAACTACAATTGAAAGAATTGCTCCTAATTGAATTACAATTTCAAAGTTTTTTACAAAGTCTGTTTGTTGTATTCTTAAAACTTCTGAAGCAACAATTAAGTGTCCAGTTGAGGATATTGGCAAAAATTCTGTTATTCCTTCAACGATAGATAGTATGATAGCTGAAAGATAATCCATATAAGTATTATATACTATTGTTTTGTTTGCAAAGTAGCCTTAAATTACCTACAATTAGGTCAATGGCAAGGATAAAAAAAGAATCAGAAGATATTATTTGGGATAAAAAGAAAATTTTTGTAACTAGTGTTATTGCTATTCTAATTATAGCAATTGGTCTTTCATTTAAATCCTATTTAAATACAGATGAAAAAAACTTAAGTACAACTAAAAATCCTCAAGGGGAAGTTAAAAGCATAAATACATCTGAGATATCAAATAATATAAGAGAAGGCGTTGAAGATAGTTTTAATAATTTAAAAACTCAAGCAGAGAGTCTTGATATTGCTGAGATTGCAACTTCATCCCCACAGGTGCAAAAAATCATAAATGATTTAAAAACTCTTCAGGATTTACCAAAAAGTCAGTTAAAAAATACTTGTGAGAAGATTTGCAGCGGTTTATAGATGAAAGAAAAACTAAAAAAAATATTAAAATCCTTAGGTCCTGGATTTATAACTGGCGCTGCTGATGATGACCCTTCAGGTATAGCTGCATATTCTCAAACAGGAGCAATGTTTGGTTATTCGCAAGTTTGGACAGCCCTTTTTTCATTTCCATTTATGACAATAGTTCAAGAGATTTGTGGAAGAATTGGGCTTGCAACGGGAATGGGTCTTTCTGGAATAATAAGAAAACATTATTCAAAATTGATTTTATATTCTGCAGTTTTTGTTTTGTTTTTCGCAAACACAATTAATATTGCTGCCGATCTTACAGCAATGGCTGCATCAGCTCAGCTTCTTGTTAAACTTCCTTTTGTTTTTTGGTTAATTGTATTAACAGTAACCACGCTTAGCTTAGAAATATTTGTTTCCTATTCAACATATTCTAAGCTTTTAAAATATTTAACATTTTCACTTTTTACTTATATTTTTGCTGTTTTTATAATAAAGCTTGATTGGTTAAAGATAATTAAGTCAACAATTCTTCCAACGATTCAATTTTCTAAAGAGTATTTATTAAATATTGTTGCAATCCTTGGTACTACTATTTCACCTTATCTTTTTTTCTGGCAAGCAGATGAAGAAGTAGAAGAGGAGATAATGACTCATAAAATTGCTAGCTTAGGTAGGGGTAAGCCCCATATTACAGGTAAAGATATTAGGGAATTAAGAATAGATACGATTATTGGAATGTTTTTCTCTAACTTAATAATGTTTTTTATTATTATTACTACTGCTGCTACTCTTAATTTAAACGGAATAACAAATATTGAAACAGCAGATCAAGCAGCTTTAGCACTTAGGCCAATTGCAGGAGATTTTGCATTTTTATTATTTGCAGCTGGTATTATTGGCACAGGTTTATTAGCGGTTCCTATTCTTGCAGGAAGTGCTTCTTATGCAATATCTGAAAGTTTTGGTTTTAAAGCTGGTTTGAATAAAAAATTTTCTCAAGCTCCAACATTTTATTTTGTTATAGGAGTAGCAACCATACTTGGTCTTTTAATTGGATTTTTACCAATTAAGCCATTTGAGCTTTTATATTACTCAGCAATTTTAAATGGTCTATGTGCACCTCTTCTTTTGATTATTGTTATGAAGATCTCAAATAATAAGCAGATTATGAATGGCAGGACAAATCCACCTATTTCTAATATAATGGGTTGGATAATTACAGCTATTATGGCAGTTTGTGCAATTTTTGTTGTCTTTTCATTTTTATTTTAATATGACTGAAATTAAAGATAAAGCAAATAGAATTTTAGAGAAAATGGATATTGATGAGAAAAGGTATTCAGTTTCCTCAATTGAAGCTGAGTCTATTAATCCAGACTTTTGGAAAGATCAAAAGATGGCTACTTCAAAAATGAAAGAATTGGCAAAGCTTCAGGAAGAAATAAGTGATTATGATTTACTTTCGGAATTAGTAAAAAAAGAAGATGAAAAAGAACTGCTTGTTTTGGTTAAAAAACTTGAAAATCTTTTATATTTTTCAGATGTTTTTGACAAAGGTCCTGCAATTTTATCAATCCATTCAGGACAGGGTGGAGTTGAAGCAATGGATTGGGCAAATATACTTTATAGAATGTACAAAAGATACTTTGAGAAAAAAACTTGGAGTTTTGAAGTAGTTGAAGAAAGCATAGGAGAAGAGGCTGGTATTAAAAGTGTAACTATTTCAGTAAATGCAGAGTATGCTTTCGGTTATTTAAAACATGAGGCAGGAGTACATAGGTTAGTTAGGCAATCTCCTTTTAATGCAGATAAGCTAAGGCAAACTTCTTTTGCATTGGTTGAGGTCCTACCAATTATAGAAGAAGAAAGCGTAGTAGATCTAAAAGATGATGATTTAGAGTGGGATTTTTTTAGAAGCGGTGGTCATGGAGGGCAAAATGTAAATAAGGTATCAACTGCTGTAAGACTAAAGCATAAGCCAACCGGTATAACTGTTACAGCTTCAGGAGAGAGATATCAAGGCAAAAATAGAGAATACGCTCTAAAAATGCTTCGAGCAAAACTTTGGTTAGTCAACGAAGAAGAAAAGAAAAAACAGCAAGAAAGTCTTAAAGGAGGATATAAAACTCCTGGTTGGGGAAATCAAATTAGATCTTATGTTCTCCATCCTTATAAAATGGTTAAAGATTTAAGAACTAATTTTGAAACATCAAATACAGAGGCAGTTTTGGACGGAGAGATTGACCAGTTTATACAAGAAGAGCTTAGGCTTTTCTAAAAAGGTTGCCAAAATGGCTATAATATGGTTTACTAGATGAGGGGGTGAAACTTTATTTTCATGGAAAAAGAACAATTAGATCAACAACCAAGTAATATAAATCAACCTTTAATAAAAAGCTTCGATAATACAAGCTCTAAGTCAAAGTTTGCTCCTAAAATCGTAATAGCATTAGTTATAGTTACAGTTGTAGGAATACTTACGGGCTTTTTTCTTTCAGGCTCAGGTATAAGTGGTCAAAGTTTGACCACAAAAACAGGTGGAATTTTGAATTTATCTTCTGCACCTAAGGGTACAATAGTTGGTTCTGATGATTTGGAGACATACAAAGATATAGCTGAGGGTACATTAAGAGAGGGAGGCGTTGAGGGCGAAGGAGCTTTTCATCTTGAAAGGCCAGGAGGAGAAAGTAAGAATGCATACTTAACATCATCAGTAGTTGATTTATCAATGTTTGTCGGAAGGAAAATAAAGGTTTGGGGACAAACACAAAAACCTCAACGTGTTGGATGGTTAATGGATGTAGGAAGAATTGAGGTTTTGTAATGATAAAACTAGATAAAGTATCAAAAAAATTTGGAACAGGTGTACTTGGTCTTACTGAGATATCTTTAATAGTTGATAAAGGAGAATTTGTTTTCTTAGTTGGTCCAACTGGATCTGGAAAAACAACCCTTTTAAGGCTTTTGATAAGAGATTCTTTGCCATCTGAAGGAAATATTTTTATCAACGAGTTTGACTTAGTAAAGTTTCCTAAGGGTAAGCTTTCTGCTTTTAGAAAAAAAATTGGAGTGGTGTTTCAGGATTTAAAGCTTTTAGCAGATCGAACTATTTTTGAAAATGTTGTTTTACCCCTTGAAGTCTCCGGAGAAAATTCAAAAAATGCAGCACAAAAAGTAGAAGAAGTATTAAGACAGGTCGGTTTAATAGAGCATAAAGATAAATTTCCTATTCAACTTTCAGGAGGAGAGCTTCAAAGAACTGCTATAGCAAGAGCTTTAATTTTATCCCCAGAGATTTTGCTTGCAGATGAGCCAACGGGAAACTTAGATGCTGCAACTTCATGGGAGATAGTTAAGCTTCTTTCAGATATAAATAAAACTGGCACAACAATTATTATGGCAACCCACAATATAGATATTGTTAAAAGTATGAATAAAAGAGTGGTTCATCTAGAAAAAGGAAGAATAGTAAAAGAAGAAAAAGATCATCATGAAGAGAAAAAACACGTAGAGAAAAAAGATGAAGATGAGAGCAAAGAAGAGGTAGTAGAAAAAAAAGAAGATAAGCATGAAAAAGAGGAACATGATAAAGTTGAAGTTGATAAGGAAAAGTTGGAAAAGGAGGATAATAAATGAAGTTTTTTAGTACAGCCTGGAGAAATATAAGAAGATCACCCTATCAAGCACTTGCTGCTATCTTAATAATGACATTAACCTTTTTGGTTGTATCATTTTTTACCTTTTTACTAGTTGGATCTTCAAAGATAGTTAACTTTTTTGAATCAAAACCTCAGGTAACAGCGTTTTTCAAAAATGATGCTCCTCAAGCAGATATTAATACTTTAGAGAATCAACTATCTCAAAGTGGAAAAGTAGCTTCGATTAAATATATTTCCAAGGAAAATGCATTAAGTATTTATAAAGAGCAAAATAAAGATGATCCTCTGCTTTTAGATTTAGTAACAGCAGATATTTTGCCTGCATCTTTTGAGATATCAGCAATACAAATAGAGGATTTAGGTGAAATATCAGATGCTTTGAAAAAATCTTCAATTGTTTCTGAGGTAATTTATCAAAAAGATGTTGTTTCAGCTCTAACTTCATGGACAAACGCAATTAGGCAAATTGGTATTGCCTTAATAGTTCTTCTTTCTTTAGTTTCAATTTTTATTATGGTTACAATTATTAGTATAAAAATATCTCATAAAAAAGAAGATATAGAAATTATGAAACTAATTGGAGCAACGAGTTGGTATATAAGGTGGCCTTTTATAATTGAAGGTATATTTTATGGAGTAGTGGGAGCATTAATTGGTTGGTCAATTTCTACAGGAACTCTTTTATATGCAACGCCATTTTTAGAATCATTCTTAAAAGGTATTCCAATTATTCCTGTTCCAGCACTTGATCTTCTTATGCTTTTAGGTTTTGAGCTAATACTAGCTACAATACTTGGAGTAATATCTAGCTTTCTTGCCGTACTTAGATATCTTAAATGAGTTTATGCTCTATGAATTTCTTAAAAAAATCAATATTTCTTTCCACTATTCTTTTGGTCTTAATTTTTGCTAAGGGTTTTTCTCTTGCGCAAACTCAAACTCCAACACCTACTCCTTCATCTTCAACAGCAGCAACAATTCCAGAATGCGCAGATCAAAAATTAAACAATGACCAGTGTATAGAATTTCTTAAAAGTAAAATTAATGAAAAAGAGGGAGAGAAAAAAACTCTTTCTTCACAAATTGCTGTAACAGATAACCAAATAAAACTAACTGAATATCAAATTGCTTCAACCCAGCAACAGATAACAGATATAACCTTAGATATCGATACGGCAACAAAAAAAATATCAGGTTTGGAGAAATCTTTAAGCGCATTAGTGGAAGTACTTCTTGGCAGGGTGGTCGCAACTTATGAAATTGGAACAATTCAGCCACTTCAAATTTTACTTACGTCAACTGATGCAACTGATTTCTTATCGAGGTTGAATTATTTAAGATTAGCTCAGGCTCATGATAAGCAGCTTATTTATCAAACACAGCAAGCAAAAGTAGATTATGCAAACCAGAAAGAAATTTTTGAAGAGAAAAAAACAAAAGTAGAGGCATTAAAAATTCAACTAGAAACATATACGAGTAAGCTTGAGCAGGATAAGAAAAGCAAAGTAGAATTATTAAATGTTACAAGAAATGATGAAGCAAAATATCAGAGATTATTGCAGCAAGCGCAGGCTGAAAGAGCAATTATCTTTGGTGGTGGAACAGATTCATACATGCGAGACGTAAACCAAGGAGATTCAATTGGTTCGGTAGCTTCCCATAGTGTAAGTCCTGGTTGTTCATCAGGAGCTCATCTACATTTCGAGGTTCAAAGTGGAGGATCAATTCAAGATCCTAATAGTTATTTAGGTTCAGCTAGTTATTCCTATTCATACTCATCAGATAGTTATGGTTACTATGGTACAGTAAATCCAACTGGTAATTTGCCATGGCCATTAAATGAGCCAATAACGATTAATCAGGGCTATGGTTCACATGGGTATGCAAAATCATTTTATTCAGGTGGTGTTCATACTGGAATAGATATGGATTCATCTTCTTCCACTGTTAAATCAGTTAAAGCAGGTAAATTGTATGGTGGATCATATAGTTGTAAAAATGGTAAATTATATTATGCAAAGGTAGTTCATGATGGAGGATTAACAACTTGGTATTTACACATGATACCAAATTAAATGATTCAAAATATTAGAATTTATTTATGAAAGCAATAATATTCTTAGTTGCTTTTGTATTATTATCGAACATATTTTGCCAGCCTAGTTTGGCCGCTACTTTTACTTTTAGCGGAGCTCCATCTACCCTTAATGAATCAGAGACGCTCTTAGTAAATGTTAATCTGCAAATAAATAATTCTTCAGGAAATATCTATTATATTAAAGGAGTTTTTGCTCATACTGATACTCCAAGCTCATATCTTGGTTATACAAAAAATAATAATGGTGATTGGCAAAATGATGATCAAAGCGATACAACGCAATATTATAAAGTCACAATGGATTCAGATAATCAATGGAGTGGGCAAATTGAGTTTAAATTAGATACCCAAGACTCAAGTTTTAAAGGTAGTGGAAATTACAATTTTAAATTAGGTAGATATACAGAAACTGGTACAAATGTAACGTGGTGTTTAAGTGAATCAACTCCATGTGAATCTGTAGTTATTAATGTCGTTGCTCCAACGCCTACTTTAACACCTACTTTAACTCCAACACCAATACCTACTAATACCCTAACCCCAACCAAATCTCCAACGCCTACTCCAACTATAAAACCAACTACCACAATAACACCAACGTCAGTTCCAAGCTCAACAAAAACTCCTACGCCTAAAACAACGTCTAGCCCAACTCCAACAATTACAAGCGTTTTAGATATATCACAAAGCCCCAGTCAGTCTGTTTTAGGAGATAGTGATAATGAGAAACCAACCCAAACTAAGGTAACTGTTCTAGGTGAGGGAAAAAGCAAGATAATAGGCATAGTGTTTATATTTTTTGGAGTTATTTTTCTCATTCTTTGTGGTATAGTATTTTTTTGGTCATATAGAAATAATTTAAAAACAAATGAATCCTAATATCGTTAACACGCAAAGCTTAAAAGAAACTCAGGAATTTGCATCAAACTTTGCTAAAAATCTTAAGGCTGGAGATATTCTTTGTCTTTATGGTGATTTAGGAAGTGGTAAGACTAGTTTTGTACAAGGACTTGCTAAAGGCTTAGGCATTGAGGGAAGAATTATTTCTCCAACCTTTATAATAGCAAGGCAATATGAGATGGGTAATTTAAATTTTTATCATATTGATCTTTATAGAACTCAAACTATGCATGATCTTTATAGTATTGGCTTAGATGAGATTTTAGAAAATAAAAATAACATTGTTGCGATTGAATGGTCTGAAAAGCTTTTAGAGCTACTCCCTAAAAAGAGAATTGATTTAAAATTTGAATATATTGACCAAGATAAAAGAAAAATAATAATTGAAACTTATGAATAATATTGATAAAGCAGTAGAGATTTTAGAAAAAGGTGGTGTAATAGTATTCCCAACAGATACTGCTTTTGGAATTGGATGTAGAATTGATAGGCTAGAAGCAATTGAAAGATTATTTAAGATTAGAAAAAGACCTTTCGATATGGCTACTCCAGTTTTAGTATCAGATTTAGAGATGGCAAAGCCTTATTGGGATAGTGATACAAAAGAGATTGAAGAGAAATTAATAAGTAATTATTGGCCAGGCGCTTTAACAATTATTTTAAAAGCAAATAAAAAGTTAGTCCCATCACTTGTTAGAGGTGGAGGAGAAAATATTGGTATTCGGATGCCAGCAAATGATTTGATCTTAGAAATTATTAAAAAAAGTGGTGTTCCAATCCTTGCACCATCAGCAAATTTGCATGGTGAACAAACTCCTTACTCAATAAATGACCTGAATAAATATATTGTTCAATCAGTTGATTTAGTCTTAGAGGGTGAAACTCATTTTAAAAATGCTTCTACAGTTATTGATTGTACAAAAAAGCCATGGCAAATTTTGCGTCAAGGAGCTTTAAGCGTTAATATATAGTTATGGCAAATATTTTACTTATTGATACTTCAGATAATAAAAAGATAAAAATTGGATTAAGCATAAATGGTAAAGAAGAAATTATTATTTCTGATTCAAAGAATTTAAAATCTCAAACATGCTTAATTTTAATTAACAAAGTCTTAAAAGAAAAAAATCTAAAGCCAACAGATTTATCAAAAATAGAAATTGTTAAGGGCCCAGGATCATTTACAGGCTTAAGGGTCGGTATAGCAATAGCAAATGCATTGTCTTCGTTATTAAATATTCCTATAAATGATAAACCGATTGGAGATTTGGAAGAGCCAGTATATAATTAGATTATGCTTAAATACTTACATCACTTATTTACTCCACAAATAACTAATAATTACAGAGCTAGAATTTTACACCACAAAATTATTGCATTATTTATAGTCTTTTTTTTCACAGCTGGTATTTTAATGTCAGTAACTAAAACAAATTTCCCACAAGTTTTGGGTATTTCTTCTGATGTTTCTATAGATCAGCTTTTAATCCTAACTAATCAAAAAAGACAAGAGAGCGGACTTGGCCTTTTAAGCTTAGATGAAAGACTAAATCAGGCTGCGCAAAACAAAGGAAACGATATGTTAGCAAAGGGATATTGGGCACATATTTCTCCTGATGGGGTTACGCCATGGGTTTTTATTAAAGGCGCTGGATATGCATATACATATGCTGGGGAAAACCTAGCAAGGGGTTATACCAATTCATCAGATGTAGTTAATGCATGGATGGCAAGTGATTCTCATAGGCAAAACATGCTTTCAGGTAATTACTCAAACGTTGGTTTTGCTGTTGTTTCAGGTAGTTTAAATGGGGAAGATACGGTATTAGTTGTTCAAATGCTAGGAACATCTAATTTAGCTAGTGCACTAGTTAGTGAGGAAAGTGAAAAAATAACTGAGGTAGCAGAGGTTAGTCAAAATCTAGCAACTGAACCCGTTGTTGTGACAGAAGATATAAAAGATACAGTAGAGGCAGAAAAAGAAACTCCAAAAACTGTTGCTAGACAAACAACCCCAGAGGTAAAACCTCTTATTAATGCAGAAACTTTTTCATCTAATATTGCACAAATAGCAATTACAATATTTATATTTGTGTTTATACTGGATATGGTAATAATTGAAAGAAAAAAGATTTTAAGATTTGTAGGACATAATTTAGATCATATAATGTTTTTAGGTCTTATCTTAGCTTTGATCTTAGTTTTATTGAAAGGATACATAATCTAAATGACAAAGAAATTATTTAAACATCTAAATTACTATTTAATGCTTTTTATTATCTTTACAGTTGGAGTTATTACGACTGTTTTTGCTTCTCCAAATAAAAATTTACAAATTATTACAATTGTTGCAACAATAATCTTGTACGTTATTTGGGGAATTTTACATCACAAAATAAATCATGAGTTAACAAAAAAAATAACTACAGAGTATTTGTTAATTGGTCTTCTTGGTCTTTCTATAATATTTTTTATATTTACCGGAGGAATTTAAATGCTTATTTCTATTATCACCTTAAATTATAAAAAGGAAAATTTAACTATTGCTTGCATGGAGTCTTTATATATCCAATTTAAAGAAGAGTTTGAAAAAGACTTAGTAGAGTTAATTATCGTTGACAATGCATCCTTAGGGGAAAGTGTAAATATAATACGAGATAATATTTCAAAAAAGAAATATCAAAATATTAAATTAATTGAAAGTAGTGAAAACGGAGGCTTTGGTAAGGGATGTAATTTAGGAGCTCAAAAGGCAGAGGGAGAATATTTACTTTTCTTAAATAACGACACAGTTGTTAAAGATTCTGGTATTTTAAAAATGGCAAAATATTTAGGTAATAATCCAAATGTTTCTATATTAGGAGGACAACTTAGAAATGTTGATGGTTCTCTTCAGGCAAGCGCAGGAGCTTTTTATACATTATTTAAGGCAATAATGTTACTTTTAGGTATGCAAAAGTTGGGCTTACTTGATAAAAGCCCTAAGGAAATAAGTAAGGTGGATTGGGTAAAAGGTGGACTTTTAATGATAAGAAAAAATATATTTGAAAAACTAAAAGGATTTGATGAGAAAATTTTTATGTATACAGAAGATATGGAGCTTTGTTACAGAGCAAAGCTAAAGGGATATCAAACCTTTTTTTATCCAAATACTTATGTTTTGCACGCTGAGCATGGTAGTACCAACAGAACTTTTGCCATAGTTAATATTTATAAAAACCTTTTATATTTTTATAAAAAGCATAGAAGTTTTTTAGAATACTTAATATTAAAAACCTTACTTATGTTAAAAGCCTATTTATTAATTACTATTGGCATTTTAAAAAATAATAAATACTTAAAGGAAACTTATAGAGAAGCACTTTTAGCAATTAAATAATATGGCAGACAATTTAAACGTAGACTTATCAATAATTATTTTAACCTATAACACAAAAGAGATTACAGCTGAAGCTGTTTCCTCTATTGAAGAAAATTATTTAGAAGAGGTAAGTAGTGGCAAATATGAAGTAATAGTAGCGGATAACAGGTCAACTGATGGTAGCTTAGAATATTTTAAAGAATATAAAAATAAAACTAAAATAAAAACCTTTCATATCATTGATAACGGAGGAAATTTAGGTTTTTCAAAAGGAAATAATACGGGAGTTAAATATGCTAAAGGAAAATATGTCTTATTTTTAAACCCCGATACTATTGTTTATAAAGATACCCTAAATTATATGATTGATTTTATGAATGCACATTCAGAGGTTGGTAGTGCATCATGTAAATTAATTAATAAGGATGGACAAATTGATTTTAATTGCCACAGAGGATTTCCAACCCCATGGAATGCATTTTGTTATTTTTTGGGATTGCAAAGAATTTTTCCTAAAAGCAAAATATTTGCTGGCTATACAAGAGGATGGGAAGATATGGACACAACCCATGAAGTTGATGCAATAGAAGGAGCTTTTATGATTATGTCAAGAAGTATTGGAGAAAAAGTTGGTTGGTGGGATGAGGATTATTTTTTCTACGGAGAAGATTTACAGTTTTGTTACAACATTAAAAACTTAGGATATAAAATATATTATGTTGGAGAAAAAAGCATAATGCATATTGGTGGTGCATCCAGTGGAATTAAGAAAAAAGCAGCTGATATTACAACTGCAAATATCGAAACTAAAAAAAGATTACAGAAAGAAAGATTTAATGCTATGAGAATTTTTTATAGGAAAAATTATAAAAATAAATATCCACCCCTTTTGTATTATTTAATTGATAAGGCAGTAGCATTTTTAGAAAGTAGAGCTTTAGGAAGTATTAAGGTAGCTTCGTAGAATTATTCTTCTTTTAACCAGGGGAATTTTGAGAAATCAATCTGTTCTCCAAATTTTTCTTTTAATGTGGGATAGCTTTGATCTTTTTCACTTACAATTGGGTTTTCTACTGGCCATCCTCCAAACTGTTTTGTAAGAACAGGATCTTTATATGAAACTGCTGGAGTTGGTTTTCCTTCGAAATAATCAGTTATCATATACATGTATTCTGTGTCCGTGTCTCCTAAGGAACAAAAACCATTTCCCATTCCAAGGGGTAAATAAATAGTGTTTCTATTATTTTCTCCAAGTGGTATTTTAACTACTTTTCCAAAGGTTGGGGAGTCAATTCTAAAATCAACAATTACCGCTAGGGCATTTCCTTTTGCAACATAAATTATCTTTTCCCATGGTTCAGAGTGAAAACCTCTTATAACATTTGGTATAGATTTGGAATGATTCCATTGTTTTACGTTAATGGTCTTACCTAAAACTTTTTCAAGATCTCTAAGTTCAACAACTTCTTTAAAAAAACCTCTATTGTCCTCATTTTCATCTCTTTGATAAATTAATAAACCTGGGATTTCCGTTGCTTGAATCATTTTGGGAAAGTCTGGATCGTTTGGAGAAATTGCAAGCTTGTATTTATCGTTCATAAAATTAAATATAGCACAAAACAGGTTGTCTTGACAAACAATACATGATAAGATTAATGGGTTAATATGAAGCTTTTGGTAACAGGTGGAGCGGGTTTTATAGGCTCCCATTTTATTCTCTACTGGATGAAAAATCATCCAAATGACATCATCGTAAATATAGATAAGCTTACTTATGCAGGAAATATTGTAAATCTTGAGGGTGTCCAAGAAAATCCTAATTATTCTTTTGTTTGCGCTGATGTTTGCGATAGTGAAAAAGTAGATGAGGTAATGAAAGGCGTAGATATTGTAGTTCATTTTGCTGCAGAAACACACGTAGATAGATCGATAATGGATCCAAAGCCTTTTATTCATTCTAATTTTGTTGGCACTTATGTTTTACTTGAATCTGCCAAAAAACATGGTGTTAAAAGATTCCATCATATTTCTACAGATGAAGTATTTGGAAGTATTGCCCTAGATAATCCTGCACAGTTTAACGAGGATACAAAATATGATCCATCAAGTCCTTATTCAGCAACAAAGGCTGCCGCAGACCATTTAGTTAGAGCATATTATCATACGTATGGATTGCCTATCACTATTAGCAATTGTTCAAATAACTATGGTCCAGCAATGTATCCAGAAAAGCTAATTCCAATTGCAATTACAAATCTTTTAGAGGATAAAAAAGTTCCACTTCATGGAGATGGAAAAAATATCAGAGATTGGTTGTATGTTGAAGATCATGTTAGAGCAATTGAACTTATTTTAGAAAAAGGCAAAATTGGAGAAACATATTTAGTTGGTGGAATGAATAAAGGCATTTCAAATCTAGAAGTAGTTAAGCGGATATTAAGTATAATGGGAAAGTCAGAGGACTATATCCATTTTGTAAAAGATAGAGCAGGGAATGATCGAAAATATGATGTTGACTGGACAAAAATAAATAAGGAGCTTGGCTGGAAACCATTACATGATTTTGATAAGTGGTTAGAAAAAACGATTGACTGGTATATTGAAAATAAAAGTTGGTGGGAAGCAATAAAAGCAGAAGATTATAAAGATATCCTGCATAATAACTTGGGAGGAAATGTTGATCAATTGTGAAAATTTTAGGAACTGGATTAAATGGCTTAATAGGATCAAGAATCACCCAGCTTTTAGATAATAAGTATGAGTTTGAAAATATAAGTAGGTCAACAGGTGTTGATATCGTAAACTACGAATCTGTTTTTAAAGCAATTTCTTCTTCAGATGCACAAATTGTATTTCACGCAGCAGCCTATACAGATGTAAAAATGGCGGAAAAAGAAAAAGATTTAAAAGAAAATAGTCAGTGTTGGAAAATAAACGTAGTTGGTACGTGGAATGTTGCAAAAGCTTGCAGTCAAACTGGAAAAAAATTAATTCATCTCTCAACTGATATGGTAGTTGGAGGAGATACTATGCCAGAAGATGGTTTTAAGGAAGATGCTCCATATAATCCTTTAAGTTTTTATGCTATTACAAAAGCTGAGGCAGAAAAAGTAGTACAAAATCTTTCAACACCCTGGTTAATTATGAGAACTGCATATCCTTATAGGGCAGCCTTTACTAAGCCTGATTTTGTAAGCTTTTTTAAAGAATGGCTTTCTGGTGGTAAGAAAATTTCAGTATTAGAAGATAGAATTATTTCTCCAACATTTATTGATGATTTAGCAATAGCTTTTGATGCATTAGTTGAAAAAAATGGAACAGGAATTTACCATACAGTTGGTAGTGAGATGCTTAGCGTTTACGAAGCTGTAATATTAGTTGCAAAAGCATTTAATCTTGATACCAATTTAGTAAGTAAGACAACAAGGCAAGAGTTTTTAGTTGGTCGTCCACCTGAGCCCTTTTCATCAGCCTTAAACAATGATAAAATTAGGGAGCTTGGTGTAGTAATGCACACATTTACAGAAGGTTTAGAAATTATTAAAACACAAATATGACAATAACTTTTATTGGGCATGGATATGTAGGATTAGTTACAGCAGCAGTCTTTGCAGATTTAGGAAATACGGTTTGGGTTATTGGTCATACTGAAGAAAAAATTAAAAATCTTCAAAAAGGAATAATCCCTATTTATGAACCAGGTCTTGCTGAGATTGTTCAAAGAAATGTAGCAGCAGGAAGACTTTTGTTTACTTTGGATTATGATAAGGCAATCCCTGATTCAAAGGTAATATTTATTGCAGTTGGAACTCCACCTAAAGAAAATGGCGAAGCAGATCTTTCTGTTGTTTTTAAAGTAGCAGAGGAGCTTGGAAAACACTTAGATGGGTATAGCGTTGTTGTAACCAAAAGTACAGTTCCTGTTGGCACAAATAAAAAGACAAGAGAAATTATCGAAAGCGTAAAAAATGAAAAAGCAGAATTTGATCTTGGATCAGTTCCTGAGTTTTTAAGAGAAGGAACTGCAATTTCAGATACACTTCATCCAGATAGAATCGTAATTGGAACTGATAATCAAAAAGCACAAGATATTCTTATAGAACTTCATGAGCCAATTGATGGAAGTTATGTTTTGTCAAATATTGAAACAGCAGAAATGATTAAATATGCTGCAAATGCATTTCTTGCTACAAAAATTTCTTTTTCAAATGCAATTGCAAAATTAAGTGAGTTGTCAGATGCCGATGGATTAAAAGTGCTGGAAGGAATTGGTCTTGATAAAAGAATTGGCAATCAATTTCTTTCTCCTGGAGCAGGATATGGTGGAAGTTGTTTTCCTAAAGATGTTAAGGCATTAATAGTAATCGCTAATTCTTATGGCTATGATTTTTCTTTGCTTAAAGATGTAGATAAAGTAAATCAAGATGCAATGGATGACGTGGTTAAGAAAGCTAAAAAACTTTTAGCAGAAAAGTTAGATGATAAAGTTATTGCAGTACTTGGTTTATCTTTTAAACCAAATACAGATGATATGAGAGATGCTCCATCAATATCTATTATTAATGATTTGAAAAAATTAGGAGCAAAAATAAAAGCTTATGATCCGGTTTCAATGGAAAACGCCAAAAGAATTTTACCAGGAATTGAGCTTTGTGCTGATTCGTATTCAGCCGCAAAAGATGCTGATCTTTTAATAGTTGTAACTGAGTGGAATGAGTTTAAACAATTAGATTTATCAAGAATAAAAAATGTTATGAAAGCCCCAATAATATTAGATGCAAGAAATATTTATAACCCTTTGGAAGTTAAAAGGTTAGATTTTACATATCAAGGTGTAGGAAGATAATGAATAAAAAAATTCTTATCACAGGCATTTCAGGCTTTGTAGGAAATTATCTTGCACGCTTACTTGTTAATAAGGAAGGTGTTAGATTAGCTGGTACATATCATAGTGAAATAGGAGCTTCCCTTGCAGACATTTCTTCTAATATCGAGCTATATAGGTTAGACTTAATGGATTTTGAAAAAGTAGTTGAGGTAATTGAAAAATGTAAGCCTGATGAAATTTATCATCTTGCAGCACTTGCTTCAGCAGCTAAAAGTTTTGAAAACCCTTCTTTAGTTGTAACAAATAATATAACTTCTCAATTAAATCTATTAGAGGCAGTAAGAAAGGGTAACATAAATCCTAAAATAATGATCATTTCATCGGCCGAAGTTTATGGAATTGTTAGCCCAAGCGATATTCCAGTAGACGAACAAACGCCATTAAAGCCAGCAAGTCCTTATGCAATATCAAAAATTGCTCAAGATTATATGGGTCTTCAATATAACATCTCATACAATTTAAATATTATTAGAGTAAGACCTTTTAATCATATAGGACCTGGTCAAACAGACCAATTTGCAACTAGCGCGTTTGCTAAAAAAGTTGCCGAAATAGAAAGTGGCAAAAGAGAACCAATACTTACAGTTGGAAATTTGGAAGCTAAAAGAGATTTTACCAACGTAAAAGATATGGTAAGAGCATATGTACTACTTATGGAAAAGGGAATTGCGGGAGAGGTTTATAATATTGGTTCTGGAAAATCTTATAAAATGTCAGATGTTTTAAATATTCTTCTTTCTTTTAGTAATGCAAAAATTAAAGTGGAAGTTGATCCAAAGCTTCTTCGTCCAAGCGATAATCCTGAGCTTTTATGTGACAACACTAAGTTTAAAAATCTAACAAATTGGACTGCGGAAATATCGATTGAGAAAACCCTAGAAGAAATACTTGAGTTTTGGAGAAAAAACGTTTAATTAGTGGTTTTTAAAACGTTCTAAATCTGCATCAACCATTATTTTCATTAAATCTTTAAATGATGTTTTTGGTTCCCAACCAAGGTCTTTTTTAGCCAAAGAATAATCTCCTTTTAATTCTTTAATTTCGGTTGGTCTTAGTAATTTTTCGTTTGAGATAACATGATCTTCCCAGTTTAATCCAACATGTGCAAATGCAATTCTACAAGCATCTTTTACAGAATAGGTAGTATTTGTTCCAATAACATAATCTTTTGGTTTATCAGCTTGAAGCATAAGCCACATAGCTTCTACATAATCTTTTGCATATCCCCAGTCTCTTTGTGCATCTAGATATCCTAAATGTAATTTGCCATCTTTATCAACTAATGGTTCTCCAAGTTCATTTAGTGGAGGATTTTTAACTCCATTTTTAATACAGGCAACTGCGGCTGTAATTTTTCTTGTTACAAAATGTAAACTTCTTCTTGGGCTTTCATGGTTAAAAAGGATTCCTCCACAAGTAAACATTCCATAGGATTCCCTATAGCATCTTGTCATCATATAGGCATAGGCTTTGGCAATTCCATAAGGATTATTTGCATCACAAAGAGTTTCTTCAGTTGCACTCTCTGCTGCTATATTTCCATAAATTTCTCTGCTTGTTGCTTGATAGAATCTGGCATTTGGAGCAAAATGCCTTGTAGCTTCCATAGCTCTTACTGGGCCAAGAGCTGTTACCTCGCCAGTATAAAAAGGATGAGTCCAGCTGTCAGCTGGAATACTTTGAGCTGCAATATTGTAAACTTCATCTGGCTTACTTTTTCTAACAACGCTTGCAATGCTTTCCATGTCAATTAAATCTGCAGCTTCGATATTAATTTTTCCATATAGATGTGTAACATTTTCGTGGTAGAAATTTGTGGTGCGTCTTATTGTTCCCGTAACGTCGTAACCTTTTTCTAATAAAAGGTCTGCAAGGTATGAACCATCTTGTGAAGAAACTCCAATTATAAGTGCCTTTTTTGCCATAGGTGTAATCTAAATATTACTTTATCAAAAACTCATGCTTTTCACAAGAGCAATTTTAAGCTACAATTAATTTAGCTTAATATGGATACATGTTTGGTTGCCGGAGGCGCAGGTTTTATAGGAATACATCTTTGTAAAAGACTTCTTGAAAAAAATTTAAAAGTCATTTGTGTGGATAATTTTGTAAGTAGCTCAAGAGACAATATTAAATCCTTAAGTCAAAATCCCAATTTCACTTTCATAGAGCATGATGTAATAAAACCTTTATCTGAGGATATAAAAGCAGATTTTGTTTTTCACTTAGCATCTCCTGCCTCCCCAAATCATCACAGTAAAATTAGCTATCACGCTCTTCCTTTAGAAACAATGCTTGTTAATACGGCTGGAACACTTGAGCTTTTAAAATTTACCAAGAAGAATAACGCTAAATTTTTATTTACTTCAACATCTGAGATCTACGGTGATCCACTTGAGCATCCTCAAAATGAAGAATACAGAGGAAATGTCTCAACAATGGGTCCTCGTTCAGTTTATGATGAAGCAAAAAGATTTGGAGAAACAATTACTGCATATTTTGTAAGAGAGGCAAATGTTGATGCTAGAATTGCAAGAATTTTTAATACTTATGGCCCAGGCATGATGAGGGAAGATAGAAGAATGATTGTTGATTTTATAAATCAAGCCTTGGAAGGAAAGCCATTAACTGTATTTGGTGATGGAAATCAAACAAGGTCACTTTGTTTTGTAGATGATTTAGTTGAGGGTCTTATGTTTTTAATGTTTAACGAGAATACTAAAGGCGAGGCTGTAAACTTAGGATCAGAGGATGAGCATAGTGTTTTAGAATATGCAAATCTTGTTAAAAAATTAACTAATTCAGCCTCAGAAGTGATTCTTTCAGAAAGCTTGCCAGTTGATGATCCTCATAAAAGAAAACCTGACATTGCAAAAGCAAAAAGGTTATTAGCTTGGTCTCCAAAGGTTAGTTTAGAAGATGGACTTTTACAAACAATAGAATATTTCAAGAGTTTGTGATTTAATTAAGTATACGATGAATGTAGTTATTGTAATTCCCACATATAATGAAGAAGGTAATATTGAGCGCCTAATTGAAATTTTAGAAAAAGATGTTTTCCCTCTAGTTAAAAATCATAAGATGTCTATTTTGGTTGCTGATGATAGTTCCCCTGATAAGACAGAAAGTATTGTTAGGGAGTTCATGCAGAAATATGACAATATTGATCTTTCTATCGGTAAAAAAGAAGGACTTGGTGCAGCCTATCTTAGGGGAATGAATGTAGCTGTTGAAAAAATGAATGCAGATATTTTGTTTGAAATGGATGCAGATTTATTTCATGATCCATTTAAGATTCCAGAATTTTTAGCAAAAATTGATCAAGGTTTTGATTTTGTGGTTGGTACTCGTTATAGCCAGGGTGGATCAATTCCAAAAGATTGGGGAATTCATAGAAAAATAATGTCTGTTTATGGAAACATGTTTATCCGTTTATTATTTGGAAGAAAAGAGATACATGATTGGACTGGTGGATACAGAGCAATTAAAAGAGAAGTATTTTTAGCTGAAAGGTCAAAGCTTGATCAATTTACCGGATATACATTTCAAGTTGGGTTTTTATATAACGCAGTTATTGATGGATTTAGAATTGCAGAGGTTCCATTTGCTGCAAAAGACAGAACAAAAGGTAAATCTAAAATACCAGGCATAGAAACTATTATAAAAACACTAGTTTTTGTTATTAAAGTAAGACTTGTCCATGGATCATTTGGAAAGTTTTTAATTGTTGGGGGAATTGGTTTTTTACTGCAGCTTATTGTTTATAGATTATTAATTAATTCAACACTTCCTCTTGGAGTATCAAATCAGCTTTCTGCTCAACTTGCAATATTTTCAAATTACAATTTAAATAATCTTTGGACTTTTAATAAAGAAAAATCAAAAAGTTCATCCTCTTATCTTAAAAAAATGGCAGCTTTTTTTGCTACTTCAAATACTGGTGTATTTTTTATCCAGTCAGGCCTTATTCAGCTTGGTGAAATATTATTTGGTAGAGAATTCCCACTTCCATATGTTTATTTTGTCTTAGCAACAGGAGTATTACTTATTTATAATTTTACAATGTATAGGTTTGTAATCTGGCGCAAAAAACCTCATAAATGAACAAAATCAAATCGATTTTCAATTTTTTAAAAACTCTAAATGGTTTATCTTTAATTGCAATTTTAATCGTGGCTGCTTTTTATAGACTATATAAAATTGCTGATTACATGACTTTCTTAGGCGATGAAGGAAGAGATGTATTAAAAGTTTATGAAATTTTGCACGGTAAACTGACACTTCTTGGTCCTACATCTTCAGTTGGAGGATTTTTCCTTGGCTCAATCTACTACTATTTTATGGCTCCTTTCTTATTATTATTTAATTATAATCCAGTTGGTCCTGCAGTTATGGTAGCTTTATTTGGGATTGCAACGGTTATTCTTTTATATTTTGTAGTCTTGAGATTTTTTGATAAAAAGATGGCAATTTTTGCATCCCTTCTTTATGCGATCTCTCCATTAATAGTATCTTATTCAAGATCATCTTGGAATCCAAATCCATTTCCTTTTTTCTCACTCCTGACGCTTTTTTTAATCTTAGAGGCATTAAGAAGGAACAATTTTAAACTATTTTTAGTGTCAGGCGTATTGCTTGGTATCTCAATGCAGCTGCATTACCTAGCACTTTTCTTAGGAGTAGTAGTTTTTGTCTATGTATTATTTACAACGCTTTTTAAATCATTTAATAGACAAGCTTTTACTAATTTATTAAAAAGATATTTAACTATATTTTTAGGTTTTTTAATAGGTTGGTCTCCATTTATAATTTTTGAACTAAGACATAACTTCTTAAATTTTAGAAACATATTTGAATTCGTTTTGCATTCAGGAAATACAGGAACCAATGAAGGATTTTTTAAAGTAATTGCTGATGTATTCTTTAGACTTTTTGGGAGAAGTGTTTTTGCTTTTCCATTACCAGAGCACTTGAGTAGATTTAATTCATTAGCAATAAACCTTTGGACGATTTTTATAATAGTAATGGCAGTTTTATCTATTACCTTACTAGTCTATAAGTTCTATAAATCTTTAAAAGAAAAAAATATCCAGTTTTATATTTATTCCCTTTTAATTTTTTGGTTTTTTGTTTCAATCTTGCTCTTTGGATTTTATAAAAAACCAATTTATGATTATTATTTTGCTTTTCTTTTTCCTCTCCCATTTATTTTGGTTTCCTTATTGCTTAAGTTTATTTGGGAAAACAAAAAATATCTTAAAAGTTTTTCTAAGGGTTTTGCCTTAGTAATATTCATAGTAATCTTTTTAATTAATTTACAAGGTATTCCTTTTAGGTATCCTCCAAACAGACAATTAAATCAAATGAGAAGTATTACTGATTTTATAATGACAAAGACAAATGCAAAACCATTTAATTTTGCCATAATTACTGGTGGAAATAGTGATCATACTTATAGATATTTCTTTACTATTTGGAATCATCCTCCAACAACAATTGAATATGAAGGAGTTGATCCAGAAAGAAAATCTGTTACAGATCAATTATTTGTAATTTGTGAAAGTGTTCCATGTGAGCCAATTGGCCACTCTTTATGGGAAATTGCTGGATTTGGAAGAGCGGAGATTGAAAATAGTTGGGACGTTTCAGTAGTTAAGGTGTATAAGCTTGTACACTATGAAGAAAAGTAAAAAGACAAGAGAAGGTTTAAGAACCAAGTCTTGCCCCGTATGTCAATCTCAAATGGGAGATATGCCAGGAAGTAGAGATGCTTATTGCCAAACTTGTGGATATAAAGATCCCTGTTGTGAATAGTTTTCCTTACAAAAAACCCCTTCCAAATTGGCGAGGGGTTTTTTATTATCTCATTAAGACGAGAAATTCTATGCAGCTCCGATCTTATACATTCCTGTACCACAGACTGGACACTTTCCTTTAAGAGCTGGTTTACCATTTTTCATGGTTACTTTCTCTGCGTTAGGATCGTCTCTTTTTTCTCTGCATTTAACACAATACATTGTTGCCATAGGTTAGTCACCTCCTTTCAAATTAATAAGATATACCTGGAATCTTAATCAAATGTGTTTTTAAAGAAATGAATAGTAAGATTTGTACTCCAATGATTGAGGCAGTGAGGATAAAGGTTTTTGTTAAATCTTTAGCAAGATATGGATAGCTTGAATAGGTTGTTATAGTAGGCTTTTTTGCTGAAATTTTTGTAAAAGAGGACTTTGTCTCAAGGGTATTGAGAATATTTTGATGTGTAAAAGTATGGCGTAAATCTGCGAGTTTTTTGTCTTCTCTTGTTTTTCTCTTTTTAGCCATGTATAGAGGCTAGATTACACTATTGACATCATGGCTGTCAAGAGGCTAATATAAGTAAATATTATGCCAACAAATCTCCTCTTTTTAAGTATCGCTGTTATTTTTGTATGGCTTACCGCTTTGACATTTTTTTTCGCAAGAATTTTGTCTCATTATAATAGGATAACAAAAGGAGTAACGAGTAAAAGTTTAAAAACAGTACTTGAGGAATTGCTTAAAGAGAACGAAGTGCATAAAAAGGATATTGACTATTTAAAGCAGTATTCATTAAAATTGGAAAAGGATGGCTTTTTACACATTCAAAGAGTTGGTCTTTTAAGATTTAATCCTTTTAAAGATACAGGAGGAGATCAAAGTTTTATCCTTTCTTTAGTAGATAATGATAACACTGGGGTAATAATCTCAGCCCTCTATTCAAGATCCGGTACAAGATGGTATGCTAAAAGAGTAAAGAGTGGAAAAGGAGTAGGAGTAGATTTATCCCAAGAAGAGAAAAAAGCCTTGAACGATTCACAAACTGCCAAATGAAAATAAAAAAGAATACATTATTATTTTTACTTAGCGCATTAGCATTATATTTTCTTTCCGCTGGGGCTTCATATTTAATATTCTCCCAAACAATTGCAAAAAGTATTATGAGTGCTCCTGTTCCTGTGCCAGTTGTAGGTGGCAATGGTCAGGTTGCTTTTGATCAGTCTCTTCCAAAAACACAAGAATGTCCTCTTAATGGAGTTAAGTATTCAAAGCAACAAGAAGCATGGTGGCAAAAACATAGACCACTTGGGGTTATGATAGAAAATCATCAGGAAGCAAGGCCTCAATCTGGACTTTCTGGAGCAGATATTGTTTATGAAGCAATAGCAGAAGGTGGAATTACGAGATTTTTATCAGTATTTTATTGTCAGGATGCAGGAGTACTTGGACCAATTAGAAGTGCTAGGACTTATTTCTTAGATTTTATCTCTGAATATGGTGATTATCCTCTGTATGCTCATGTAGGCGGTGCAAATCAACCAGGACCAGCTGATGCTATATCTCAGATAGCAGACTACGGTTGGAGTGGCTACAACGATTTAGATCAATTTGGTGCATCTGCTCCAACATACTTAAGAGATGATTCTAGGCTTCCTGATGTTGCTACAGAGCATCAAATGTATTCATCTGTAAGCAAGTTATTAACTTATGCAGCAAATAAGAGAAAATTAGTAGATGTAAATGAAGAAGGAGAATCATGGGATGAAAAATTTGTTCAATATAAGTTTACTGAAGATGCTAAAGCTTCTGAAAGAGGAACTAGCCAATCACTTAATTTAGCTTTTTGGGATAATGCACAATATACAGTAGATTGGAAATATGATCCAAAAACAAATGATTATAAAAGAAGTAATGGTGGAAAGCCTCATCTTGATTTAAATAACAAAAAACAACTTAGTGCAAAAAATATAGTCATTTTGCTTATGAAAGAGTCAAGTGCAAATGATGGATATGAAAATAATGTTCATCTTTTGTATCAAACAAAAGGAAGCGGAAAAGCCATAGTTTTAATGAATGGAAAAAGAACTGATGCAACCTGGAAAAAAGCAAATAGAACAGCAAGGACAATTTTAACTGATAGTAGCGGCAAAGAGATTGAATTTAATAGAGGATTAATTTGGTTTGAAATCTATGCAGCAGATGGTGATTTTAGTATAAAGTAGATAATAGAATATATTTACAATCGCCACTCTTTATTGTATAGTATCCTCAAGGCTGCCATCTAAAAAGAACAACTTATGTTTTCAGATTTAATTACATCAAAATCTCGGGTAAAACTTTTGAACGTTTTCTTAGCAAACTCTTCTGATATGTTTCATGTAAGAGAATTAGTTAGAAGAACCCACGATGAAATAAACGCAGTTAGAAGAGAACTTTCTTTTCTAGAAGGTAAAGGAATTTTAACTAGAGAGCCAAGAGCAAACAGAGTTTATTATTCTCTTTCCAAAAATTATCCATTTTACTTTGATCTTCTTAAGATTGGTTCTAAAAATATTGGCCTTGGTGAACAAATCTTAAAAAATAGAGTAAAACTTGGTAAGATAAAGTATGCTATGTTTTCGGGAAGGTTTTTAAGAAAGATAAAAGAACAGCCCGATGAAGTAGATTTAGTAATTGTAGGGACAATTGTTTTACCAGAACTAGCCCTATTAGTTAGAGAGGAAGAAAAAAGGCTTAGTACAGAAATTAATTATACAGTTATGACAGAAGAAGAGTTTGATTTTAGAAAGAAAAAAAGAGATCCATTTATACTTTCAATCCTTTCAGGTTCAAGAGTAATGCTTATTGGTGACGAAGAAAGCATGCTATAAATAAATGAATAAAAACCCTCGCTACTTACTGTGGCTCATTATTGGTTTAACGATTTTTGCGGTATTTATTAACCTCCCTAAAATTGGTAATTTTGATCCAAATATACTTTTTCAAAAAATAAATATCCCACAGGAGCTAATTTTTAGAAAAGGTTTAGATTTAGAAGGTGGTACAAGTCTTGTCTTACAAGCTGATACGTCTACTATTGCAAAAGATCAAAAAACTTCAGCTTTAGAAAGCGCAAAAACTGTTATTGATAAAAGAGTAAATCTATTTGGTGTATCTGAACCAATTGTGCAAACATCTATTGCAGGAGAAGATTATAGAATCATCGTTGAGCTTCCAGGTCTTACAGATACTGAAAAAGTAAGAGAATTAATTGGTACTACAGCTCAGCTTACATTTTGGGAACAAGATGCAAGTGCGTCAGCTAAGACCGCAAGTCCATCTGCAGAGCTAGGATTTAAGCAGACTAATTTAACAGGAGCAGATCTTAAGCAAACAAGTGTTTCATTTGATTCAAATACAGGAAAACCACAAGTACAACTTCAATTTACTTCTGAGGGAACAAAAAAGTTTGCCGATATTACAAAAAGAAATATTGGAAAGCCTGTAGCAATCGTATTGGATAATCAATTGATTGAACAGCCAACAGTGCAGCAAGCAATACTCACAGGGGATGCTGTTATAACGGGTAATTTTACAGTTGAAACAGCAAATCAATTAAGTACCCAGTTAAATGCTGGAGCTTTACCAATTCCACTTAAAATTTTATCAAGTAATATTATTGAGCCAACCTTGGGAACAGCTTCACTTGAGAAGAGTCTTTTTGCTGGAATTGTTGGTTTTATAATAATAGTAGTCTTTATGTGTGTCTTATATGGAAAACTTGGTGTTGTTGCCAGCGTTGCTCTTATTTTATATACATTGTTTAATTTAGCAATCTTTAAACTTAGTTCAATCACTCCATATGGTATTACCTTAACCCTTTCAGGTATCGCAGGATTCATTCTTTCTATTGGTATGGCAGTTGATGCAAACATCTTAATTTTTGAAAGAATGAAAGAAGAATTAAGAGAGGGAAAATCTATTCATACCGCAATTGAGCTTGGTTTTTCAAGAGCATGGACCTCTATAAGAGATTCAAATGTTTCAACGCTTATTACTAGTTTTGTTTTATACTCTTTTGGTACAGGAATAGTTAAAGGTTTTGCGCTAGTTTTAGCAATTGGTGTTTTAGTCTCAATGTTTTCAGCAATTGTTGTTACAAGAACATTTTTAAGATTAGTTTATAAACAAATATGAATATAATTGGCAAAAAATATTGGTATCTATTAATTTCACTGATCGTTATAGTTCCTGGAATTATATCCTTAATTTTATTTGGTTTAAATCTATCAATTGAGTTTACTGGAGGAAGTAGATTAACCTTATCGTTTGAAAAAAATGTTACTGATGAGCAGATTAAAGGAATAAAAGATATTTTTGCAGAAAAGAAAATTAAAGTATCAACTGTTGAAAGATCAAAGAATAATGTATTTATTAGAACTAGTCCAATAAGTGAAAAAGATGATGTCTTTTTGGTAAAAGATTTAAAGAAAAGAGTGGGAGATTTTAAACAATCTCAATATGAGACTGTTGGGCCTACGATGGGTAGTGAAATTACCCTAAATGCAGTAAAAGCACTCGGTGTTTCGTCACTATTAATTGTTTTATATATTACTTGGTCATTTAGAAAAGTACCAAAACCAACAAGCAGTTTTAGGTTTGGAATTGCAGCAATCATTGCCTTAATTCATGACGTTTTACTTTTAATTGGTGTATTTTCACTTTTAGGACATTTCTTTGGAGTTGAGATAGACAGCTTATTTGTAACAGCAGTTCTAACAGTTATTGGTTTTTCCGTTCATGACACAATTGTTGTATTCGATAGAATTAGAGAGAATCTTAAAAAAGTTGGAGGTCAGGATTTTGAACAAACAGTTAATAATTCAATATTGCAAACCCTAGATAGATCATTTAATACATCCTTTACTGTAGTTTTGGTTTTAGTTGCAATGCTTTTATTTGGAGGAGAAACAATTAGATGGTTTGTAGTAGCACTTTTAATTGGAATAATTTCAGGAACATACTCCTCAATATTTAATGCAGCTCCAATATTGGTAATTTGGCAAGACTTAGTAGATAGAAGAAAAAAATAATTTTATTTTAAATCCTTATACCACTTAGCAAAATCTTCCCATAGTTTATCTTCTTCTAGGGCTGATGGATCTTTTTCAATTTTTTGTGCAACTGAAAGTCCATCTTTTGTTAAGGAAATTACCGTAAAACCAACAAATCCTTTTCCTTGAGATTGTTTTAAAACTGTTCCCGTGTGACTTTGCTTAAATGTTTTCATAGTATTTTTGTCGATATAACAAAGCATCTCTGTTAGTATTGCTTGTCTATTCTTTTTACTAGCCATTAAATTTAGGAGATCTTTGGGTTTGAACCATTTATTAATATGTTTCATATATGCTCCTGGAAAACCACCAAGGGCTGGTATTGACCAGAAATGATCACTAACAAATAAAGGTTTATTAAGTTTTAAGAAAGCATCTTTTGCTTTATGAATTACAACTTCTTCTATTGAGTCGGATTGTAGTTCCAAAGCACTTAAGTCTTTAGGTATAAATGAAATATCATATTTACTTAAAAACTTTTTAGCAACATCAATTTTATTTTTGTTTCCAGTTATGTAATATAACATGAGGTAATTATAGTGAAAACTTATTTAGCTAACAAGTTAAGAAGTAAGAGCTTGTTTTACTAAGTTACTAACTAAGCTTCCATCTGCTTTTCCTTTGACTTTTGGCATTAAGATTCCCATTACTTTTCCCATATCTTGGATTGTTGTTGCGCCACTTTGAGAGACTGCTTCTTCAACTAATTGCTTAACCTCTTCTTCGCTCATCTGCTCTGGCATATAAGTTTGTAGTATTTCTAATTCTTGTTGTTCTTTTTGAGCAAGTTCTGGACGATTTGCTTTGGTATATTCTTCAATAGAATCTCTCCTTTGTTTTACTTGTGATCCAATCATTGAGAGTACATCTTCTGCTGTTGCGCTATATCCAGCTCCACCTTTTTGAATCTCGTAATAATTAACTGCAGAGATAAGCATTCTTAAAACTGAGGTTTTAAGTTCGTTTTTAGCAAGCATTGATTGTTTTAATTCTTCTTGTAATTTTACTTTATCCATTATTTAAATTAGTCTACCAAGCCCCATCTTTTTACTTTTTTTGAATGAGAAAACAAATAGACTAATTGATAATACCAAAAATATAGCATTTAATGCAAAACTTATTATGATTTTATCCATAGAAATGGTATTTGTAAAAATATGTTGTCTCATTGCTTCAAAAATATAACTTGATGGAAAAATTAAAGCAATTTTTTGTGCCCAATCAGGGAGTACTGATAATGGGTAATAAAGTGCTGAAAAAGGCGCAATTAAATATGCTCCTGCCCAGGCTATAGTTTGTACCTTCATGCCAAATCTAATAATGATTGCAGCAACTACAAAGCCTGAGGCCCAACCAGTAATAACAAGATTAATAATAATTGGGAATAACCACCAACCAAATTGGAAAAATGCATATTGGTAAATTAAGTAGGCAAGACCTGCAGAGAATAAAAGACTAATAATCATTTTTAATCCACCAAAAATTATTACTGAAGTAATCCATTCGCAAACTGTTAGAGGCGAAGCGAAAATATTAACAAGATTCCTGTCCCACATTTCTGAAAGTAAGTTAGTTGTTATTTCATATTGTGCTCTCCAGGTAACAATCCAAAAGATTATTCCAGTAAGTAAAATTGTTGTTGCATTACTTGAATCAGGAGATAACTTTGCAAAATATAGACCAGTAAGTCCCCAGATTAATAGATCCATTAAGGGCCAATAAAACATATCAGTTAACCTGTCGTAACTGTGTTTAGTGTTATAGTAATATCTTTGCACCATTGCCATTATTCTTTTTATATTCATATTTTTCTCCTTTGTGACATTTTAAGAAAATAATCCTCCAAGTTTGGTTTATTAATGCTTATATCTTCATATTCAATTTTTTCAGTTGCCATAAGTGTAATAAATTTAGAAATCTCTTTAGTTTTTATACTAATCTCAAATGTTTTTTTATTTTGTGTAAAAGAAATTTTTTGAGATTCTAAGAAATTTTTTGCTTTTACTGTATCCTTTGTCATAAATTCAATCTCTGATTCCGGAATCTGCTTAGAGAGATTTTCCGGTTTATCTTTTGCAATAATTTTTCCATTATTTAAAAATACAATGTTGTCACACATTTCTTCAACTTCAGCCATATTGTGTGAAGTAAATAACATGCTAACGTTATATTCTTTTCTTTGTTTTCTTAAAAAGTCTCTAATTTTAACTGCAATATCTGGATCAAGGGAGGCTGTTGGTTCATCTAGGAGAATAATTTTTGGATAATTGATAAAAGCTTTTGTAAGAAGTAATCTTGCCATTTCTCCAGCTGAAAGCATATGAACCTTTTTCTTTTTTAAATGTTCTATTTCAAATTCTTGCAGTAATCTTTTAATTCTAGAATTTTTATTTGGCACTTCATAAAGGTTTGCATAAACTTTTAATATTTCTTCAACAGTAAATAACCAAGGTAAAGAAATATAAGCAGATGAGAAATTAATATTTTTTAATATTTCACTTCTATGACTTTTAAAAGATTTACCAAAATAAGAAATGCTTCCATTAGTGGGTTCCATAACATCAAGTAGCATGTGAATAGTAGTAGTTTTTCCGGCGCCATTTGGACCAAGCAATCCTAATATTTCTCCTTCGTTTATATCAAATGAAATATTATCTATGGCATTAAAATCTTTAAATTTTTTTGTAAGGTTTTTAACCTCAAGAACTTTTTGTGACATATCATTAGAACAGATTAGGCTAGATCCTTGATGCGGCCTTGGAGATATTCTTTATTATTTTTAGATAAATTTTCGTCTACCTCTTCAAATAACTTCTGTAATATGTCCCCGATTTTGGGACCTGGTTTTATCTGTAGTAATTTCATTATATCATTTCCGTTTACTTTTAAATCATTTATTGAAAATGGTGCTGGTTTAAGTTCTTTTTCAACCTTTTCTTTAAATAGTTTTAATCTCCAGCTCTCAGCAGTTTGTGTTCCTCCGCCTAATCTATCTCCAACTCTTAAATCCATCATGTCTTTTACGTTTTCTACTCCAATTCTTCTAATAAATCTTCTAACTCCAGCATCTGATAAGTTTTCATTAACGCTAAACATATGCCATCTTATTAGAGTCACAACTTTTTCTCGGTCCTTTTTTGAGAACTTAAGTCTTTGACAAATATCTTGGGCAATTCTTGATCCAACAATCTCGTGGTTATAAAAAATAACTAAACCATCTTTATCTTTGGATAACGACTTTGGTTTGCCTATGTCGTGAATTAGAGTTGCGAATTTAACGATCTCGTTTTTTGATGGACAAAATTTTAAAGAAAGAACGTTATGAGTAAAAACATCTTCTGTATGATGCCTGCCTGGTCTTTTTTGAGAAACTCCAACACCTTCTAATAACTCTGGAAGTATATATCTTAAAAGACCACTAGTATGTAAAAGCATGATCCCATCATATGCATTATCATTTTTTAGAATTCTAAGTAGTTCAGTTTGGATTCTCTCTTTAGATATATGTTCTAAAAGTAAGGCATCTTCTGTTATTTTTTCAAATGTCTTACTTTCTATTTTAAATTCAAGTTCTGTTGCAATCCTAATTGCTCTAAGAAGTCTTAGGGCATCTTCTTTAAATCTTTGATTTGGATCTCCAACTGCTTTTAATATTTTCTTCTTTAAATCTTTTTCTCCAGAGTATGGATCAATCATCTCAAATGAGTTTGATTTTCCAACTAGTCTTAGGGCAATTGCATTAATTGTAAAATCTCTTCTAGCTAAATCTTCTTCAATTGTTTTTCCCCATAAAACCTTATCAGGTTTATGAGTTGGATTTGTGCTTTTTTCAGTTCTAAATGTAGTTATTTCCGCAACTTTTTTATCTTCCCTAATTTTATAAGGAACACCTACTGTGCCAAAATCATTATCGTAAAATCCATTTGGAAAGATTTTTAGTATATCCTCTGGCGTTGCATTTGTAGTTAAGTCCCAGTCTTTAACGTCTTTTTTTAAAAGTAGGTTCCTAACGCTTCCTCCTACGAAATAAACTTCAAAGCCAGCGTCCTCTATTTTTTTGTATATAAGTAAAACTTCTTCTGGAATCATTTTTGCCTTCTTGGTATAGTATAGCAAAGTAAAGATATAAAAAGAATTTATGAAGAAATGGAATGTGCTAAGTAGCATAAAACAATTAACAGAAGAGAAACTATTAACAATTCTTTTAGAAAATAGGAAAATTACCACAAAAGTTCAAAAAGAAAGGTTTTTAACACCAAAGCTTAGTGATGTAACAATAGAAAGTGTAAAAATTGATAAACAAGAGCTTAAAAAGAGTGTAGAAAGAATAAATAAAGCTATTAAAGAGAAGAAACAAATTATCGTCTTTGGAGATTATGATGTAGATGGAATTTGTGGTAGCGCAATACTTTGGGAAACATTAAATGATTTAGGAGCAAATGTTTTACCGTATATTCCAAGTAGGTTTGAAGAAGGATATGGGTTATCTATTAAGAGTATAGATAATTTATTAAAAGAACAAAAAGAGATTGATTTAATAATTACTGTTGATAATGGCATTGTTGCAAATGATGCTGTTGATTATGCAACTTCTAAAGGCATTGATGTAATTATTACTGATCATCATGTTTCCTCAGACATTAAACCAAAAGCTTTTTCTATAGTTCATACAACACTTCTTTGCGGAACAGGCGTTGCATACCTTCTTTCTAAGAGCTTTAAGAAAAAAGATTATGATAATCATCTTGAGTTAGTAGTTCTTGCAACAATTGCAGATTTAGTTCCCCTAACCAATGCAAATAGAGTATTAGCTCACTTTGGCTTAGAAGCTCTTAGGAAAACAAAAAGAGTAGGATTGCTTGCTTTGTTTAGTAGTGCAGGAATTGATAGAGAAGAGGTTGATATTTACGAAATTGGTCATGTTATTGCCCCAAGGTTAAATGCTATGGGAAGACTTGAAAGCGCAATGGATTCACTTAGGCTAATTTGTACAACTAGTAGTAAGAGGGCTTCCACCTTAGCTAAGGCCTTATCAGATACAAATCTTGAAAGACAGAAGTTTACGGTAAAAGCACTAATGCATGCAAAAGATAAAGCTAAGGGAAAACTAGTTAATAATCTTTTATTTATTGTCGATGAGTCTTATCAACAAGGTGTAATCGGTCTTGTTGCAGGACGATTAGTTGAAGAGTTTTACCTTCCTTCAATAGTTATTTCAAAAGGAAAAACTTATAGCAAGGCTTCAGTTAGGTCTGTTAAAGGATTTAATATTATTGAATTTTTAAGACAGGCTTCAGATTTATTAGTTGATGTTGGAGGGCATCCAATGGCTGCTGGTTTTACTGTTGAAACAAAAAAGTTAGATCAATTAGAAGAAAAGCTTTATAAGCTTTCAGCTAAGCTATTAAAAAAAGATCATTTAGAAAGAATATTAAATATTGATTTAGAAATTCCAAGTAGTTTTATTAGTTTTAAAACTTATGAATTAATCTCAAAATTAAAACCATTTGGGATGGCAAATCCTGAGCCAACTTTTGTTACCAAAGGATTAAAGGTCGAGGGATTAAAGGTTATTGGAAAAGATGGAAAGCATCTTAAATTAAATTTAAAGCCAAATGATTCAAGTTTTTGGATAGATGCGATTGCATTTGGAATGGGTGAATTAAATCAAATTAAAATAGGTGATGAAATAAAAGTAGCTTATACACTTGATCTAAATGAGTGGAATGGGAATAAGAAATTGCAATTAAAGATTAAAGATATAAAAAAGAATTAATGATTTTTTCTATAAACTGTTTGATAAGTAGGTAAAGCTGTTTCTGTTGCGGTAGCTAATTCTACACGCCTATTAAAATTTAAGCCTCTTGCAGCTTTTGTGATTATTTGTTCAGCTTTGGCTGCATGAATTGGCCTCCTTAATTCTGCAGCAATACACAATGCATGCGTTAAGCTATTTGTTTTAATTACAGCAGTGTTTCCCAATTCATCTGTTTTAATCCTAACTGGTGCTGGTAGTTCGCTTTGATACGGATCACTAATAATTATAGGTGTTTTAATATTAAGATAAAGGTCACATTTTTGTGAATTAATATCTAATATATCAATTTGTGGAACAATACTTTCTTTAGTTATCATATTTTGCAATAAAAAACTTCCTTTTTGGAGCGCACTAAATTGGCCTCCAATACGGAAGTTACTTAATATTAAGTCTGGAACAAAATAATTCAAAAATCATACTCACAAGGTCAAATCCTATCACTATACCTATACCTTGTCAAGGACACTCGTCAAGTGGTATCATTTAGAGGTTATGGAACAAAGAATTTTAGCCTCAAATGCTAAAGATCATGTGGGTAAAAACATCTTAATTCAAGGCTGGGTTAGGATCAGAAGAGACCATGGGAAGCTAATATTTTTAGATATTAGAGATAGAAGCGGTATTATTCAAGTTGTTATTAACCCAAGAGTATCAGAAGAAGCATATAAAAGTGCTCAAGAATTAAAGCCTGAGTACGTAGTTGGTATAGAAGGAAAGGTTAACGAGAGACCAGGTGGAGCTACAAATAAAGACTTAGATAGTGGTAGTGTTGAGCTTGAAGCAACAAGTATTAAAGTAATTGCTAAAGCTGAAACTTTGCCTTTTGATATGGGTGGAGATGAGCTAAATCTTGAGCTTCCAACTCTCCTTGATCATAGAGCCTTAACCTTAAGACATCCTAAAATCCAAGCTATATTTAAAGTTCAAGCTGTAATTATAGATTCATTTAGAGAATACCTAAAAAGCCAAGAGTTTATGGAATTCCAGGCACCTTCAATTGCTCCTGCAGTTGCAGAAGGTGGAGCAGAAGTATTTGAAGTTAACTATTTCAATAAGAAAGCTTATCTTTCTCAATCCCCACAACTATATAAGCAGATCGTAATGTCTTCATTTGAGCGTGTTTTTAGCGTAAATAAGATTTTTAGAGCTGAACCAAGTGTAACCACAAGGCATTTAGCAGAAGTAGTTTCTTTGGATGCTGAAATGGGCTTTATTGATTCCTGGGAAGATGTAAAAGATATGGCTGAAAATGTTGTTAAATTTATTTTAAAAGAAGTTGAGAAAAAGTGTGAGAAAGAACTAAAAAGGTTTAGCTCAACTCTTCCAGTAATGATTGATAAAACTCCAACATATTCCTTAAGAGAAGTACAGGAAATGATATTTAAAAATTCAGGCAGAGATGTGAGGGGATCAAAAGACTTAAATCCTGAAGATGAAAGAGAAATTTGTTCAATTGTAAAAGAGGAAACAGGTTCAGATTTTGTCTTTGTTTATGGATATCCTACAAAGAATAAACCTTTTTATGTTTATCCAAGTAAAGAAGAGCCAGAATACAACGAAGGAATGGATTTGCTTTGCAGGGGACTTGAATGGCTATCTGGAGGAAGAAGAATAAATGATTTCGAACAATTAATGAGACATGTTAAAGAATGGAAAATGGATCCAAAAAAAATCAGTATGTTTTTAGAAGCTTTTCGTTATGGAGTTCCACCTGAAGGAGGCTTTGCTTTTGGAGCCGAAAGAATGACGATGCAAATTCTAGAGCTTTCCAATATTCGTGAAGCTACGATGTTCCCACGAGATATGGAAAGAGTTGATGAAAAGTTTTCTTCTGCAAAATAAAAGCTTAAAAAGAGTTTATTTTCTTCTGCCTGTTTTATTGTTTACAGGATTTCTAATCATTTTTATAGTAAATATACTTCTTACGATTTGGATTCAAGAAAATAAAATATTAACTTCCCCTATTAATTTATCAAAAAGCTTTGAGTACCCTGTTATAAAATCTCAGTTTATTCCAAAAATTAGTGCAACAGGAGCAATTATTATGGATGCAGATTCAAAGGTAGTTTTATATTCAAAAAACCCAGATATTAGATTTTCTCCTGCTTCTACAACAAAACTTATGACCGCTTTAGTTGCCCTAGATTTGTTTAATAAAGAAGATGTATTAACTGTAAATATTGCAAGTAGAGAGGGTTCAATAATTGGCTTAGTTTCAGGTGAGACATTAACACTTGAAAGTTTAATTTATGCAATGCTTTTGCCATCTGCAAATGACGCAGCTTATGCCATTGCTCAAAATCACCCAGAGGGTTATGAGGCATTTATTAATCAAATGAATCAAAAAGCCAAAGATTTAAAACTACAAAGCACTCATTTTGGAGATCCAGCAGGACTTATGGATAGTCAAAACTATACAACACCATTTGATCTTGCAAGGCTTGCTTCTTTTGCTGTTTCAAATCAATTAATAAAAGAGGTTGTAGCTACAAAACAAAGAGTTATTACCGATACTACTGGAACTTATGTTTATAACATTAAAAACCTTAATGAATTATTAGGAGTAAATGGAGTAAATGGAGTAAAAACAGGTTATACAGAAGAAGCTGGTCAAGTTTTAGTTACTTCAAAGGTAGAAAAAGGAAAAACTATTATTATTGTAATTATGGGAAGCGAGAATAGATTTTTAGATACAGAGAAGCTTTTAGATTTAGTTCACAATAATCTTAGTTTCCTATCCATTCATCCGTAACTGCGCTTACATAAGCATAGAAGCCATCATCACCAGTAAAGACAATTATTGGATAAACAAAGTTTCTCTCCTCTTTAGAAATATAGTAGCCAAGGAATGCGTCATTAATGACAATTTCTTTATTTGTACCAAAATATGAGGCTATATATGCCTTATTTTCTTTTAATTCTTTGAAAGCTTGGTCAACTGTTTTTAATGGATAGGTAGAAAAATCAGTTGCAATTTGTTGATTGGTATAGCTTACTCCAACAATTTCTCCCTCAGATGCAATTAAGACGTTAACGTTTGCCTGTGTTGGTATTTCGTTATAGATTGGAAGATCATCTAGATAAGTTTTAAAGAAATTAACCTCAACTAGCTTTGTATTAGATAAACTTGTTGCTTGTTCAAAAGTTCCATCGCTTTTAATATTAAACATATTAACTAATGGCGTTTCAAAATCTAAATCAGTAGAGGTATAGCCTAGGCTTGATAGAAAACTAGTGGCTTGTTTAATTGCATTTTGTTCATCAGGTATATTTCTGCCAGATACTGCACTTATATTTTGTAGATAATTACTTGTAACTTCAAAATCAAAAGTTTCAATATTGATTCTTATTGTTTTAGGCAGATCTCCATTCGTACTCCAATCATAAATAGTATCTGAAACTTTAAAGGGACCATTGTCAAATCTTGCTGACTTTACTTTTTCCTTTGCTTTATCTAGGGCAAGTAGATCGGGTATTGGATAAACAAGAGGATAAACTTTAGCTTGAGTAGTAATTACTGGTAATAATCCTGATAGGGTTTCAATCTTATATTTAAACTCATCAGTTACTTTATTTGTGGGGAAAACTGGTCCTGGTAATTTGCCATATAAAACAGTAGCCGCTGGAAGCGGAGTTGGATAGAGCATTTCTTTAATGATAAGTCCAATTCTAAAAATGGTAAATAAAAGGGAAATAATGATTAATACAATAATGCCCCACTTTAAGATTGATTTAACTTCCTGGCTAGCATTTGTTAAGGTGAACATATATTGAGTATAAGGAAACTTTGAGATACAATCAAGCATATGGTAAAAGTAAGATTTGCTCCTAGTCCTACAGGTATTCAGCATATTGGTGGAATAAGAACTGCTCTATTTAATTTTCTTTATGCAAAGGCAAATAATGGAGTATTTATTCTAAGAATTGAAGATACTGATCAAAAAAGATTGGTAGAGGGTTCAGTAGAGGCAATAATAGAAATGCTTAAGTGGCTTGAGATTGAACCAACAGGCGAAATTGTTCATCAATCAGAGAGGCTAGATCTTTATAAAAAATATACAAAAGAGTTAATTGATAAAAATATTGCTTATGAAAAAGATGGAGCAGTCTATGTTAATGTTCCTGATGAAAAAACTTTTGAATGGATCGATGCAGTTGGCAATAAAAAAATAAGCTTTGCAGGAAAAGATACAGAGGATTTTGTAATTCTAAAATCAGATGGTTTCCCAACCTATCATTTGGCAAATGTAGTAGACGATCATCTAATGGAAATAACACATGTGTTTAGGGGTGAAGAATGGATTTCTTCAACACCAAAGCATTTGTATCTATATGAGTCTTTTGGATGGGAACCACCAATGTTTGCTCATCTTCCTGTAATACTAGGAACTGATAAAACAAAGCTTTCCAAAAGGCATGGTGCAAAATCAGTCTTAGATTATAGAGATGAGGGTTATCTAAAGGAAACAATCTTAAATTATATGGCTCTCTTAGGTTGGAATCCAGGAGGAGATAGGGAAAAGATAAGTCTTGATGAAATGGTAAAGCTTTTTAAGCTAGAAGATATTAATAGCGCAAATCCAATCTTTGATAGTGTTAAGTTTGAGTGGTTAAATGGTCTTTGGATTAGAAGCATTGAGGACTTAGATAAAAGACTTGAGGATTTTTACGCTAAAGACAGTGAAGTACTGGATGTACTAAAAGGCGATAAAGCAAGAGAGATTGTAAGTGCAGCAGCATCAAGAATGAAAACACTTTTAGATTTTAAAAAATTAATAGATAAAAAACCATCAAGAGAGAAAACAGAAGATGAAAAAAAGATTGCTGCAAAGCTTCTTGAAGTTTTAAATGAAAAACTAGGAAGTGATTGGAGCGATGAGAAACTTCTTCTAACAATGAAAGAGTTTAGTAAGGAAAATGAGGTTTCTTTTAAATTAATCTTTTTCTTAATGACAGGTAAGGACTCAGGCATTGGAATTTTAGAATTAAATCAAATATACGGAAAAGAGTTTTTTGTAAAAAATCTCCAGAGTTAGAATGCGGATTCCTTCTTAATACCTTTTTTCAAAATTTGAGTGGTTAATAATAGACAAACTACTACTGCAACTGCTCCTGCAAGATAAGGGTATCCAATTCCAATTGTTGCAATTAGTCCTCCAGCAATAGGTCCAATTATTGTTCCAATACTCATATATGAAGCACTTATTCCCATCATTGATCCCTGACTCTTCTCATCTGTTTCTTTTGATAGTATTGTTTGAATAAGTGGATTAATAAAAGAATTAGAAAAACCAAAAAGAATTGATAATCCTACAAATACAGCAACGTTTCTAGTAACAAACATGCCAAGATATGCAATTATCATTAAGATTAAGGAAAACACAAATGTTTTCTTATCTCCTAATATTTTTGTAATTTTAGGTAGGAATACAATTTGCGTAACTAATCCTACTACTCCAAAAAGAGTAAATAATCCTGATATTTCATTAGCTGAAAGTCCCAGTGCTTTTACAGAAAATGGTTGGAAAGCATATAGAAGCATTCCAAATGAAAAAGAATAAACTAACATAATAAGAAGAGTTGTTCCAACATTTGGATCTATGGCTGCATGAACTAGTTTTGAGAAATCAAATAGTTTACCTTTTTTAACTTCTCCAATATGCTTATTTGTTTCAGGAAGAAAAAGATAGGTTAGTATTACAGCAATAGTTGAAATAATTCCTGCAATAATAAATGGAACCGCAGCATCAATACCAACAGTTAAGGCTGATATTGCTGGACCAAAAATAAAACCAAATCCAAATGATGCTCCTATTACGCCAAATCCTTTGGCTCTGTCTTTAGGCTTGGTTGTATCTGATATTACAGCTGATGCTACTGGAATATTTCCTGCAGTAATTCCGTCCAATGCTCTGGCTAAGAATAAGATAATTGCATTTGGAGCAAATGCAGTCATAAAAAATGATACAGCAGTTCCTGCAATTGAAATCATTAGAAGAGGTCTTCTTCCATATTTATCAGATAATCTTCCAATAATAGGAGTTGCAAGAAACTGGCAAATAGAAAAAAGAGAAAATAATAGGCCATTTTGAAAGTCAGATAATCCAAATTTTACAGAGTATGAATAAAGTATTGGAATAATAATTCCATATCCCAATGCATTAACAACAGCAATAAGAGCAATGATAAGTAAATTTCTATTTTTTAACATGAACTATTATTTTACAGGACACATAACGCATTTTAAAAGCATTAAAACCATTTTAGGTTTAAATACCTATTAAAAGGATTTGAACCTTGAAAAAGTATTCCTATCCTTATATTATATAAATATGCCATATAAAGATATATTAAAAAGGCGAGAGGCACATAAAAGATATTATAGAAATAACTTATATAAATACTATATAAAAAACATAGAAAGAAAAAAGATGCTTGCTGTTTTTGTTAACGAGTTAAAGTATAAACCGTGTAAAGATTGTGGTATTATTTATCCACCTTATGTAATGGATTTTGATTATATAAAGGGTCAGGAAAAATTAAATAGTGTAGCGAGATTAATACATAATGGATGGTCAAAAGCAAAATTATTAGAGGAAATGGCAAAGTGCGATTTAGTTTGCGCTAATTGTCATAGAATAAGAACTTATAAAAGATTGAGAATGGGTTAATGCCGAGTCGTCTAATGGTAGGACACATCCCTCTGGAGGATGGTATTGGGGTTCGAGTCCCTGC